>Ga0163147_10000301_pt1 | contig 78189 bp, 67 predicted proteins | sample OliLakLV19MP6G1_FD_148597 | JGI IMG/M metagenome (GOLD analysis project Ga0163147, IMG submission 148597) | Freshwater microbial mat bacterial communities from Lake Vanda, McMurdo Dry Valleys, Antarctica- Oligotrophic Lake LV.19.MP6.G1 | ecosystem: Environmental > Aquatic > Freshwater > Lake >... | reverse complement strand
GGATGCGGTACCGTCATTTCCGAACCTTGGGGCTCTTTGTCGGATCCGGTGTCATCGAGGCGGGTTGCAAGACCATCGCCGGGAGCAGGCTCAAGCAGTCCGGCATGCAATGGACCGTCCGCGGCGCCAACGCCATCATCGCCCTCCGCTGTTGCGCCGTGAGCGGTCGCTGGGAGCAGTACTGGGAGCGTCGGGCCGCTTGACCCTACCCACATTCATGTCGCACACCCAAGCTAGGCCGAAATGACGGAGTAGGGATACCCGTCTTCGCTGCGGGGATCCCGGCGCATCTTCTTCAGGAATTCGTTCCGCTCTGACTCGATCCGGTCCGAGATCTTCCGCCTGGTTTCGGCGCCCGAGGCCGGGGCGACCAGAATGCCGATCGCCGCCCCAATCGCACCTCCTGCGATCGCGAGTCCGGCGTATTTGATGGTCTTGTCGAGTGTCATGATCTGCGATCGGCCCCTTTCACTTGGCCCTGGGTGGTGCGTCTTCACGGGAGTAGACGAGCATGGAACGTGCCAGGTTTCCTCGCTCTGTGAGACTCGTCATGTTTCAAGCCTTCCACACTCTTGTGGTCCTCGAATGCTGACTTGTGGGCGTGACGCCACGCGGACCGGACGGAGGCGGGAATGTGACGGAAATCTCATGTCCGATTCATCTATCCGGATGTGAATTCAACAGGTTGAAGTTAGGGGCCGTCGTTGAGCCGGATTTCGGGTGTCTCCGGCGTTTCGATAGGGTCTTGCCCCAGCAGTTAAGATCGCCGCCATGGCTCAAGAACCCGGCCGTACGTTCATCGACGCCGACACGTCGATCGAGGGAAAGATCAGCGGGAAAGACGCCACGGTCGCGGGTGGCTTCAAGGGCGAGATCCAGCTGACCGGCACTCTCGTCCTGGCGCCTTCCGCAAACGTCGACGCCACGGTGCGATCCGAACTGGCCGAGATAGGAGGGGCGTTCTCCGGGAAGATCTCGTCGCGCAAGGTGGTGGTCCTCGAAACCGGAAGGGTCACCGGGACCATCGACGCCGGTCAACTCGTGGTTCGCGAGGGTGCGGTGTTGAACGGGCCGGTGGTCGCAGGGAAGTCGGTCGCGGCCGCGGCCGCGGCCACGGGAACTCCCGCGGCAAAGGCCGCCACCGTGCCCCCGAAGCCTTGAGGCTGAGCGAACTCGCAGGGCACTTTGAGGGCGAGGTGCGCGGGGACGCCTCGGTCGAGGTGGACCGTGTGGCGCCCCTTGAAACCGCGACCCCAGGGTCGATCTCCTTCCTGTCCCACGCGAAATACCGCCCGCAGCTTCTCTCCTGCCGCGCCTCCGTTCTCATCCTGAGCGATCCATCGCTCGTCGCACCCGAGACCGGCGCCCCGTCCTTCGCCGCCGTGGTTCTGGTTAAGGATGCCTATGTCGCGTACGCACGGGCGGCCGCCATCCTCCATCCGGTGACTCCCGAGCTTCCCGGAGTCCATCCGACCGCCGTGGTTCATCCCACGGCCAAAGTGGACGACACCGCTCACCTGGGCGCCTTTGTTTCGGTGGCCCGCGGCGCGTCGATCGGCGCAAGGTCGGTGCTTCACCCTCACGTGGTTGTGTACAAGGACGCCTTCGTGGGTGAGGACACGATCCTTCACGCGGGGGTTTCCGTACGCGAGGGCTGCCGGATCGGGCGCCGCGTCATCGTGCACAACAATGCCGTGATCGGCGCCGATGGCTTCGGCTTCGCCCGGGACGCCCACGGCAAGTACGTGAAGATTCCCCAGGTCGGCATCGTCGAGATCGAGGATGACGTCGAGATCGGCGCTCTGACCGCGGTCGATCGGGCGTCCATGGGCGTGACCCGGGTCGGCCGGGGAACCAAGCTCGACAACCTCGTTCAGATCGGCCACAGCGTTCACATCGGCGAAGACGGGGTGATCTGCGCACAGGTGGGTGTGGCGGGAAGCACCACCGTGGGCGATCGCGTCATTCTCGCCGGGCAGGTCGGCGTGGCCGACCATGTGACCGTGGGCGACGATGTGATTGCGAGCGCGCAGTCCGGCCTCCACGGCGAGATTCCGTCGAAATCCCGGCTGGCGGGAAGTCCCGCGTATGACGCCCGGACCTGGCTCAAGGTCAGCGCGGGCCTCAAACAACTGCCCGACCTCATCAGGCGGGTGCGGGACCTCGAGTCGCGATTGGAGGCCGTGAGGGCCGGCGTCGCGAGAGACGGAGAGAAGTGAGTTCGCGGCCGGCCCGCGCGGTGGCAGACCGGGTGTGCCGTCTGCTGACCCGCGACTCGCTCGGGGGCTCCTATGTCCTGCTGACCTTCGAGCATCCCGAGATCGCGCAGGCGCAAGCCGGTCAGTTCGCGATGATCCAGCCGGAGGCCGGGACCGACCTGATCCTGCGGCGGCCGTTCTCGATCATGGACACCGATCCGGTCGCGGGCCGGTTCACGATCTTCCTGAAGGCCGTGGGACCCGGGTCAATGGCGGTCTTTGACCTGCGCGAGGGTGAAAACGCCCGCGTGCTGGGACCGCTCGGCCACGGTTTCACGGCGCCGGCGTCCGGCGAGAGAGTGCACCTCGTGGGCGGCGGATATGGCGTCGCGCCCTTCGCGCTCTTTTCTCGGCACCTGAAGGGGGCCGCAGCCTTCCATCTCTTCTACGGCGGTCGAAGCGCCCCGGAGCTGCCGCTCGTGGCTGAGCTCGAGCGGCGCGGCATTCCGCTCACCTTGTCGACGGATGATGGGTCGCGGGGCGAGCACGGTCGTGTCACGGTCCCTCTGCTGAACGCGCTCGACCGCGACCGCGGACCCGCGCGCCTCTACGCATGCGGCCCGGAAGCGATGATGCACGCGGTGGCGAAGATTGCCGCGGAACGGGGCCTTCCGTGCGAGGTCAGTCTGGATCCCTGGATGGGGTGTGGTGTCGGGACCTGCCTTGGGTGCGTGGTGAAGATCCAGGAACCGGGCGAACCTCGCCCGAAGAATCGCCCCGCCTGCACCGAGGGTCCGGTGTTCGATTCGGCGCGCGTGGTCTGGCCCCGGTGAATATGACCCGTTCTCCCTCCCTCGGCGTCCAGATCGGCTCCCTGAAGCTCAAGAACCCGCTGCTCGCCGCATCGGGCACCTGCGGCTACGGCGTCGAGATCGCCGGTGTCGTGGATCTTTCGACCCTGGGCGGGATCGTGACCAAGGGCCTGTACATGGCCGCGCGCGACGGCTGCGAGGTTCCGCGGATCGCCGAGACGCCGGCGGGCCTTCTGAATGCGATCGGACTTCAGGGTGTGGGCATCCGGGCTTTTGTCGAGAAGGTCCTTCCCCAGCTGCGCGCGTTCGACACCGCGGTCATCGTGAATGTCTGTGGTGAAACCGTCGAGGAGTACGCCGAGGTCTCACGCCTGGCGAGCGAGGCCGCGGGTGTCCACGCTCTCGAAGTGAACATCTCCTGCCCGAACGTGAAGACGGGCGGCATCGCCTTCGGAACCGACCCTTTGATGACCCATGAGGTGGTGGCCGCCGTTCGCAAGGCCAGCCGTCTGCCCGTGATCCCGAAACTGTCGCCGAACGTCACCGACATCACGGTCTTCGCGCGCGCATGCGAAGAGGCGGGGGCGGACGCGATTTCCTGCGTGAACACGTTCCTCGGCCTCGCCATCGACGTGGAGACGCGCAAACCGAAACTCGCGTTCGGCACCGGCGGCCTCTCCGGCCCCGCCATTCGCCCGCTGGCCGTGCGCATGACCTGGCAGGCGGCCCGGGCGGTCAAGATACCGATCATCGGCATCGGCGGCATTGCCTGCGCGAACGACGCCCTCGAGTTCTTCATCGCGGGCGCGCGCGCGGTCCAGGTGGGAACGATGAACTTCTCACGGCCGACGGTGTACACGGAGATCGAAGAGGGCCTTCTCGACTACATGAAGCGCCACGAGTTGAGCAATATGACGGAACTGGCTGGCACAATCCGGTACCCAGGACTGTAGGGGCATGCTGCGCATGCCCGCTCGATCCGCAATTTGCCTGCCCCCTATTTGAGCGCCGTCGCGAGGGCCGCCTCGACCTGTTCGTGCAGGTCCGGGGGCGCGCCGTAGAAGACACGCACCGTTTTCCCGGTGCGGTCGAAAACGAAAAGCGTCGGAACGCTCACGATGTCGCCGAACTTCATGGCGATCTCAGTCGAGCCCATGGCATTCGGATAGGGCAGCTTCAATGCGTCGACCATGGCCTTGAGTTGGGCTCCTCTGATTCCACCGCGATGCCGACGATCTGAACCTGGTCGCCATACTTCTTCTGCGCTTCCCCGAGCCAGGCCAGAGTGCCCTTGCAGGGCGGGCACCATTCGGCCCAGAACTCCACGACACTCACCCTGCCCTTGAGCCCCCTCGCGTCGATGGTCTTGCCCGAGAGGTCGGTCACCGAGAAGTCCGGAAGCGTCGCGATCGAAGACGGAGCGGACGTTTCGGGCGTCACCCGTTCTTTCTCGAGGGCGCCTGTGTCTTTCATCGCGATCTCGATCATCCGCGTCAGATCGGCGCGAAACCTCTCCTGATTCCCGGGCTCGCGCCAGGGGATGTAGCGACCGGTGGTGTTGCCGAAGAAGTCGGAGGGCTTGGCGATCAGGACTTCGTTCACGAAGATCGCGGGATAGAACTTGATGCCGAACTTCTTCGCGAGGACTGACGCCGAGAAGTTCTCCTCGACGAACTCCGCTTTTTCACCGAACGAATGAACGACCGCCTTGGCCAGCAAACTTGCCGGATCGGACAGGTTTCACGTGTAGGGCCATCGCACGAGGGTAACGCGGACTTTCCGAGGAGGTGCGGCGGCCAAAGGCCTCGCGATCGTGGCCATCGCCGTTCCGGCGATCACCCTCAAGACGTGGCGGCGTTCGATCACTTCTCACATCCCTTCGTCACCTCGATGTACCGAGGCACCACGGCGCCCATGAGTGCCGCGGCCCGGAGGCGCTCGCGGTCGGCCGCTTCACCGCCCGCCTCGCTCCTCTCGAGGGCGATGCGCGCCTTTTCCACAAAGGCCTCACCGATGCTCTCGTCCCGGTCCGAAGCCGCGAACTGCTTCTCGAACTCCTCGGCTCTGGTCGCGAGGGCTTTCGCGAGGTCGGCGGGGGCGGGGGGCATCGTGGCGAGGGTCAGGGCGAAGAGGCTTCGCAGCATGGTCACGAGCGCGCCTCGGGGAGAGCCGCGCTGATCCAGCTCCTTGGCGAGCTTCAGGGAAGAGTTGGCCAGGATGAAGTTGGTGTGCTGCGCGGTCGAGCCCGTGCGTGCATAGGCGGAGACGATGTCGTTCTCCACCCGGGCGATCGGGGCGGCGAACGACGTGACCGCGGCCGCCGCCCTGGACGAGGTCGGCGTGAGGCGGGAGAGGAAGAGAGCGAGGGCCAGGTGACCTTCGGCGCGCCCCAGGTAGTAAGCCCCCGAAGTCACGTCGCTGAAACGCCCGTAGTCGACCGCGACTGCGTAGTGCTCGTCGATCTGGCCGAGCGACTGCTCCGCCTGAGCCCGGATGAACGCTGATTGACCGGCGGGCTTGTGCGCGGGGAACCTGGCGCGGTCGAGACGGATCACCCGGCCCACGTCCTCCCACTCCTTCGCGAGAGCCTCGATACCCTTGCCCGGTCCCTTGCCGGTGTCGTCCCAGCCGGTGCCCGCGCGGGCCAGCCCTGAAACACCGGGAATGGCCGACGAGAGCGTTTCGATGGCGGTGTTAACGCGATTCGCCTTGAGCAGGGCAAGGGCGTCGTCGAGCTGTCCCTTCAACCGGGGGCGTTCTCCATCCACGAGGGGCGAACTCGGGAGAGCATCCAGAACCGCCTGATTGCGGCTGATCTCCGCGGAGAGGGTTTGAGGGAGTCTGCTTTCGGCGCCAGCCGAAGAACCGGTCAGGGCAAACAGGAGCACGCAGAGAGCGCCGAGAGTTGGGTGTTTCATAAAGTCCTCGCTTTTAAACCTCAGATCAAGGCAAGCGCAGCAATGTCCGTGCCTTCTGGAATGTGAGGATTTCAGTGCGTGGGTGTTCGTTTCTGGAACGGCAATGTCCGGCCGCGCAAGCCCTTGCGCGCTCAGTTGGGGCCCGCCGCGCCGCACGAGGGAAGGGTCAGTCGGGCGCGGAGGCCGCCCAAGGGCCCGGTCTCGAGGGCGATCCTCGTCGAAAGCGGTCTGGCTGATCGTGGTGACCGAGGGCCTCGCCATTGAGGTGATGAGTTTTCTCATCGCCGCGCTCATCGCGGGGCCGCTCAGCAGAGTCCTGGGCGATTTCGTGGCCCGCGCCATGTTTCGCAGCGGGCTCAGCTTCCTCTTCGATCCGAGCGGCCTCGTGATCTGGTTCGTGGTGTCGCTGGCCCTAAGCGCCGTCGCGAGTTTCGTGCCCCGCGTGGAACGCATCCCGCGCGCCGGTGCGCGAAGCCCTGGGGTTTGAATAGCCCATGCGAAGGCCGGTCGCCGTTGCCCTCCTCCTGATCGGCGTCCTGCTGCTCGTGGCCGCCATAAGTGGAGGAGGGTCCTGGCTCATCCAGAAGGTTCAGGTCATGCACGGCATTCACTGACCGATGGGCGGCTCCTCGGCTCCTTCGATAACCGGCGGTTGTCCGCGGAAAACCAGAGTCTCCGCCCGGGCCGCTTCGTACTCTTCATCTGAGATCGCGTCCACCGATCGCAGTTTCACGAGGAGGTTGTTGACCATGGTGTCGAAGCCCCGCCGCACTTCGCCGTCCCGGATTGAACCCTGGTACTTGATGGGCCCGGGGATCAAGGTGACCAGGAACGCGATCTCGCGCGGCCCAAGGGCCGGTGGTTCTTTGTCGAAGTAGTGACGCGCCGCCGGCCTCAGGCCATAGAGCCCGGGTCCCCACTCGATGATGTTGAGGTACACCTCGAGAATGCGCTGCTTTCCAAGCGCCGACTCGAGGAGGAACGAATAGGACAACTCGCGCAGTTTCCGCTGCAGGCTCTTCTCGCGGGTCAGGAAGAGATTTTTCGCGAGTTGCTGGGTGATGGTCGAGGCGCCCCGGAAGGCTCCCCCCCTTTTCATGTTGATGGCGATCGCCCGGGGCATCTCGGTCAGGTCGATTCCCGGATGCGAGAAAAACGCGGAGTCTTCGGCGATCAGGAGCGCGCGGATGAAGAGCGGCGGCACGTCGGCTATCGCGATGAAGTCGGCAGAGGCGGGTGAGACTTCGATCGACTTGCGCGCACCTCCGTTCGTCGTGACGTGGTGCACAAACCCCCCGCGCACCCTTTGAACCTCGGGCGGCTTCTGCTTTGGGGCGATAAAGCGCAGGTTCTGGATCACGTCGAGGGACGCGGGGTCGCTCAGGATGCCGCTGGCACTCAGGGTTCCCGAGAGCGAGCCGAGCGAGTCGGGCGCTTCCGAAACCTCGAGCCCGAGCGAGCGCAGGATGTGGCCGAAGTCGAGATCCTTCATCGACGCCTGGAGCTGGGTTTTAGGCTCGGGCGTTCCGGGCAAAACGATGAGGCTGCCGCTGGCCGCGCCCCCGAAGGCGGCAAGGCGCCAGGTGGCCTGGAAGTCCTTGCGCGGGTCGCCCTCGGCGTGGGCGTCGCCGTTGGCGAGGCCCAGGGTTTTCGACCGCGCTCCTTCGACCGAAATGGCTCCGAGGGCGTCGAGGCTCAGCTGCTGAACCCGCAGGTCGTACGTTCGTCCTCTCGGGCCTGACCCGGCGTTAAAGGTCAAGCCTCGTACGGGTGCTTCGAGGATGGCGGAGCTGCGGTCGACCTCCCAGACGGTGGGATTCAGGCTCGCCTCGAACTCCGCGGGGAGGGTGAGGGTGACCTTGCCCAGAGTAACTCCCGCGCGGACGCCGAAACCGTTCGCCCCTCGCAGTCGCGGATGGACGGTGACCCCCTCGAGGCGCGCGGTCCATTGACCCGGCTGGCCCAGGACCACATCCCTCATCCTTAAGGGCGGGAAGAGGCCGACCCGAAGATCGGCGTAGGTGATGCGGATACCGAGTCTGGTTGCCGCGGCTTCGATCCTTTCGGCCACCCTGCGTTCGGCATAGGCCGCGACCAGTCGGAAGGTGCTCGCGCCGAGAAGGAGGATCAATCCGCCACGGATCCACGGGCGAAGGCTTCGCATATCGGCCACTGTGGCGCGAGTTTAGTGTCCTGTCCGGTCGGGACCTGCCCGCTTGTGGGACGCCCGGTGTCCGCTCCCGGCATGGCGATTTCGGGATTCAAAGGAGTTTCGCGACGTGGATCCACGGGCGCACGACTTGCTGTCAGCGGGTTACGCGGTCACTTCACGAGGAAAGATGGAGGGAAGAATGAGGGGAAGGTTACGAGCGCTCGTGGTCGGGGGTCTGTCGCTTCTGGTCAGGGTCCTGACCCCGCCGCCCCACGAGCCTCCGAAGCGGATCGAAGTGGTGCCCGGGGTCCATCTCTTCATCACAACTCCCTACGGGGATGTCGAGCTCGATGGCAACTCCGTGGCGATCCTCTCCTCGGAGGGCGTTGTGCACCGGGTCTATGACGAACTCGCGGGGCCGCTTAGCGACGCCATCACGCCGCCGCCTCAGGGCTGAGGGGCGCGAAGCTGGTTGGCCGCGCGTTGAGCCCGGCGGTTCGAGGGTTCGATCGCGAGCGCCTTTAGAGCCGCGGCCAGCGCCTCGGTTTTGCGCTCCATGGCCATCAGGGCCTCGGCCATCAGCACGTGCCCGACCACGGACTTCGGGTTGAGCTTCAGGTGAAGATCCAGGACCGCCTTCGCTTCGCGGGCGCGTCCGTTGCGCAGGAGGTCGTACTCGGCGTAGTGCCACAGTGAATCGGGATCGCCGAGTTTCAGAACTTCCGGTCCAAAGGACTCGAGTGCTTTCTCCGCCTCCCCGGCCGGGCGTTCGGAGAAGAGCCGATGAACCCAGGCTTCAGCCCCGTACTTTGGAACCGGTCCGCGGCCCTCGATGATCGCGAGCAGGTCGGCCTCGAGCGAGGCGGACGGGGTTTCGACGATCCGCCCAACTTCGACGCCGTCACGAACCAGGACGATCGTAGGCGTGCGGTGAATCTGCCGTTTCGCCTCGGCGTTGTCGGGAGCCTTCTTGAATTCGCTGGTGCGATCCGATAGACCGACCATGGTGAGCCGCTTCTCGTCGAAGCCGGCGGTGTCCAACAGCCGAAGGAGACGCGGAATCTGTCGGCGCGAATCCCCGCACCAGGTCCCGAGGTAGGCCTCGACGGAGAGGCCAGCGAGCGGCGCCTTGAGTTTCTCCACGATCGCCGCCGAAGGCTCATAGCCCGAGTACTGCCGCTCGAACCACTCGGCGTACGGCGGCTTGTGCAGGTCCGCCCTCACAATCCTGCCCACCAGGATCGACGGCGCCTCGGTAGAGGCTATCGGGCCGAGGGAGGCGACCATGAGCACGCGGGGAAGAAGGGTTGAGAAGCCCATGGCTTCAAGTCTAGGACGGGGCTCGTGTCCGGCTCTTCCCGATAGATAGAATCCGGCCGTGTTGAGGGCGGTCGATGGCTGGGAGATTCAGGCGTGCGCCGCGGATCGACGCCTCGAGGTGCTGACGCTCCTCCTGCCCCCTACGAGGCCGCACACTCGCGACCTTCCTTGAAGCCGAGTTTCCTGAAGATCATGGCGGCAGGGCAGATGCCGGTGAAGGCCGACTGCAAAAGATTGGCGCCCACGAAGGCCGTGAACAGGAAGAAGCCCGGGTTGACGAAGTAGCCGAGGCCTAAGGAGAGGAGGACGAAGGTCCCGGCGAGAGCTCGAACGGCATTTTCTACGGTCATGGTGGTTCTTTCTCTTATTCGTTTTCTGGGTTCGGGGTCAGACGGCCTTCGTTGAGGTCCAGGCCTTCGAGGCGGAGGGTCTCCGCCCGTCCGCGTCGAGCGATCAGGAAGTAGACGACCGGCACGGCCATGCGGGAAAGCAGAGTGGCGGCCACTTCGCCCATCATCAGGCTCAAAGCGAGCCCCTGGAAGATCGGGTCGAAGAGGATCACGAACGAACCCACCACCACCGCAGCGGCGGTGAGCAACATTGGCCGGAAGCGCACCGCGCCCGCTTCCACCACGGCGTCCATCAAGTCCATGCCGTGCCGGAGTTTCAGTTCGATGAAATCCACCAGGATGATGGAGTTCCTGACGATGATCCCCGCCCCCGCGATGAAGCCGATCATGGAGGTGGCGGTGAAGAACGCGCCGAACATCCAGTGGCCGGGCAGGATCCCGATGAGCGAGAGCGGGATCGGAAGCAGGATGGCCAGGGGCACCGCGAAGGACTGGAACCAGCCGATGACCAGGATGGCGATCAGCACCAGGACGATGGCGAAAGCGATGCCCATATCGCGGAACACCTCGTAGGTGATCTGCCACTCGCCGTCCCACTTCATGGAAGGCCTTTCGGTGGTCAGGGGCGCGTCGATCCACAACCGTTCGATCCTGGAGCCGTCGCTCAGACGGATTTCGTCGATACGGCGACTCATGTCGGCGAGCGCATAGGCCGGGCTCTCCCTGGCCCCCGCGAGGTCGGCGAACACGTAGGCCACGGGCTTGAGGTCCTTGTGGAGGATGGGCTGGGGCTCCCTGAGACGTTCCACCCGGGTCAGGGAGGAGAGCGCCACCTGGCTGCCCGAAGGCGTGTCGACGCGCAAAGACAGACGGCGCGCGACATCGGCGCGATCGGTGGGGTCAAGGCGCAGCCGCATCGGTACCGGTTCTCGCGCGTCGGGGGCGTCCACCAGGGAGATCGTTCGCCCCTCGCCGCCCGCACTGATCGACGAGGTCACGGCCGCCGCGGAAACGCCCCGGAGGCCGGCCTTTTCGCGATCGACCGAGATCTCGATCACCGGCCGCTCGGCTTCGATCGAGTCGTCGATATCGACCACCGAGTCCGTGGTCTTGAAGATCGAAAGAAGCTGCGCGGCGAGGGCTTCCCGCGACGCAGCGTCCGGGCCGTAGATCTCGGCCACGAGGGTGTCGAGAACCGGCGGACCAGGCGGGATCTCCACGACTTTCACGCGGGCGCCCCGCTCGGTTGCTATCTTAAAGAGCAGCGGCCGCACGAGTTTCGCGAGGTCGTGCGACTGAAGATCGCGGTGATGTTTGTCGACGAGGTTCACCTGCAGGTCGGCGCCATGGGGCGCCTTGCGAAGGAAGTAGTGGCGCACCAGACCGTTGAAGTTGTACGGAGCGGCCGTGCCGGCATAGATCTCGATGTCCTTGACGTCGCCGCGTTCGGCCAGGATGCGCGCCATCAGGGTCGCGGTTTCAAGCGTCACCTCGAGGGGCGTGCCCTCATCGTGATCGATCATCACCTGGAACTCGCTCTTATTGTCGAAGGGCAGCATCTTCACCTTCACCGCGCCGAACCCCACCAGCGAAAGAGAAGCGAGCAGGATGGCCATGATGGAGCCGAAGAAAACCCACCGCGCGCGGGTTGACGTGAGGAGCGCGCGCATCATGCGGCGGTAGGCTCGGGTCGGAGCGCCCTCCCTCGAAGGCGCCTCCTCGTTTGGAGCGTGGGCGCCCGCAGAGAAGATGCGGGTGGCCGCCCAGGGCGAAACAATGAAGGCCACGGCCAGAGAGAAAATCATGGCGGCCGACGCCCCTACCGGGATCGGGCGCATGTAGGGACCCATCAGACCGCGCACGAAGGCCAGGGGGAGGATGGCCGCGATAACCGTGAAGGTGGCGAGGATGGTGGGGTTGCCGACCTCGTCGACCGCTTCGATGGCGGTGCGGAGCACACTCTGGCCCCGTTTCTCGCGGAAGTGCCGCTCGATGTTCTCCACCACCACGATGGCGTCGTCGACCAGGATGCCGATCGAGAAGATGAGGGCGAACAGGGTCACCCGGTTCATGGTGTAGCCGGCGAGGAAATAGATGAACAGGGTCAGGGCCAGGGTCACCGGCACCGCGATCCCGACCACCAGCCCGCTCCTCCAGCCCATGGCCAGGGAGATGAGAACCACCACCGAGATGGTGGCGATGAGCAGGTGTTCCACCAGTTCGTTGGACTTCTCCTCGGCGGTCGCTCCGTAGTTCCGCGTCACGTCCATGCTGACCGACGCGGGGAGCAGGCTTGGGCGCAGGGCCTCGGCCTTGGCCAGGATGAGATTGGCGAGGTCGGTGGCGTTGGCTCCGGGGCGTTTCGCGACGGCGATGGTGACCGCGTTCTCCGGACTGGGCAGGAGCGACGCATTCGGATCTCCCCGGCCGCGCAGCAGGAAGACCGCATCCTCCACTTCTCCGGGGCCGTCGAGCACGCGGGCGACGTCGCGGACGTAGACCGGGCGCCCGCCGCGCACCGCCACGATCGCCCCGGCCACCTCATCGCCGCTCGAGAAACGGCCGGTCACCGCCACCCGGATCTCCTTGTTCTCGCCCACGGAGGTTCCGGCGTGCTCTTCGCGATCGGCGACGAGGAGCGCGTTCATCAATGCCTGGAGGCTCACGCCGAAACCGTTCATGCGTTCGATGACCGGTTCCACCCGCACCATCCGCGGCTGTCCGCCGATGAGATAGGCCTTGCTGGTCTCGGCGATCTCGCTGATCTCGTGGGCCATCTCCGCGGCGATCGCCCGTAGTTCGCCGCCTGGAAGCGTGGCGGAGGCGAGGGTCAGGGTCAGGAAGGGGACGTCGTCGATGGAATGGAGTTCGACCACCGGCAGCGGGACTCCGGGCGGAAGTTGCGGGGCCACCGCGTTCAGGCGCTCGAATACCTTGACCAGGCTGTCCTCGTTCGACTCGTTGACCTTGAAGCGGACGGTGATCAAGGCGCCGCCGGTCTTCGCTATCGAATAGACGTGTTCGACCGCGGAGATGCCATAGAAAGCGCGCTCCAGGGGCGCCACCACGCGGGACTCGACCTCCGCGGGCGAGGCTCCCGGCCACTGAGCCGCGACATCCACCATGGGAACCCGGATCTGCGGTTCTTCCTCCCGCGGAGTCAGGAGGAGGGCCAAAGCTCCGAGGGCGAGGGACGCGGCGATGAGGAGCGGCGTCAGTTTGCTGTCGATGAAGGCCCGGGCGGTCCGCCCGGCGAGACCGAGTCCGGTCATGGACGCGTCTCCACCACCGACGCGCCATCGGTGAGGCCGGTGATCGCCATGGCCACGTGTTCGCCCTCGACCAGGCCGGCGCGAACCTCAACCCGATCTCCTCGAACCGATCCAAGGGCGATCCACCGCAACCAGGCGCGGCCGTCCTTCACCGCGAAGACACCGGTCAAACCGCCTCGGCGCAGGACCGCCTCCAAGGGGATGCTCAGGGGCCCTGGTTCTCCGCCTTTGGTGGCGGGGAGTTCCACGCGGGCGAACAGACCGGGCTTCAGGCCCGGGTCGGAGCCGAGGTTGCACAAGACGTCGACCCGATGGGTCGCTTCGTCCGCGGCGGCGGAGATCGAGTACACCGTCGCCTCTATCGGGAGTTCCACGCCATCCGCGTGCGCGCGGAGCTTCTGGCCGATGCGGAGTGCCGTGGCGTCGGCTGGTTCCAGAGCGGCTACGAGTTCAAGGGCCGAGCCGCCCTGCAGTTCGAGCAGCGGTGCGCCCGGGTTTGCGAGGTCGCCTGCGTTGACCCATTTGGAGACCACGCGACCGCCGAAGGGAGCGCGGATTGAGGTGGTGCCGAGAAGGTCGCGAGCCGACGCCAGGGCCGCTCGCGCTCCTTCAAGCCGGGCCTTGACGCCGTCCGCCTCGCGCGGTGTCGAAGCGCCCCTGGCCAGCAGGTTGGTGATGCGCCGGTTCTCATTCTCAGCGACTTCAAGCTGGGCCAGGGCGGCGGTGAGTGCCGCCCGTTGCGGCGCGTCGTCGAGGCGCACCAGGACGTCGCCGGCGCGGACGGTGTCGCCTTCGCGGAAGGGCACGCTCACCACGGTCGCGGGAACGCGGCTGGAGATCCGCGCCTCCTGTCGCGACCGGATGCGGGCCGGAGCCTGAACCGTGGCTTCGGTTCCGCGGGTCACGGCGGCGGTCGTGATGTTCCGGGGCGGCTGTCCCGGGACTTCGTGGGTTTGCGCCTCAGTTTGCGGGCGTTCGCCTCCGCAGCCGATCGGGATCAGACCGGGGATCGCGAGGCCCATCAGGAGTTTCGCTGTGGTGTTCATTTCGTTTCTCCGGTGACGCGGGCGAGGGTTGCCTCGGCGACCGCCAGTTCAGCCTGTGCTGCGAGTTCGCGAAGCTGCGCGCCCAGGGCGGCCGCCTCCGTTTCGAGTTCGTCGGTGAGGGTTGCGAGGCCTTCGCGCCGCCGCTCCCGCACCACACGGAGGGCCTCCTGGCCCTCCTCCGCTCCCCCGCGGGCGGCTTCAACCGCGGCGAGGCGCGCAAAGACGCGCGCGCGCGCTTCGCGAACCGCGCGGCGCACACCGTCGGAGGCGGCCTGGCTGTCCAATTCCGCGGCGCGCGCGGTGATTCGCGCCTCGGCCAGGCGAGCGTTCTTCGCGGGATCGAACAGGGAAACCCGGAGCGACGCGCCGACGGCGTAGGACTGGGCGCCGTGCGCGAGGCCTCCGCGATCGTCGGTCAGATGAGCGAACACGCCTACCTCGGGCAGCCGAGACCTCCGCTCGGCTTCCGCGGCATGGTTTGCGGCATCGATCTGAAGCTTCAGGGCTTCGAGCCCGGGCCGGTTCGAGAGGGCCCTCGCGATCAGCGTGTTCTCGTCTTCCATGGGATGGGCGGCAAGAGGGGGAAGCCCCGAGGTCACGTAGATGATGTCGGCCCGGGCTCCGAGCAATTCGTTGAGGAGAGCGAGCGCCTGAGCGCGGTCGGCGACGAGGTCGGCCAGTTCAGCCTCGCGTGCGCGACGTCGCGACTTCAGGCGAAGGAGGTCAGCGCGCAGCGCCGCGCCCTCGCCGACCTCGGTTTCCGCCTCGGCCTCGCGGGCCCGGGCCGCGGCGATCGCGGCCTCGAGCACGGAGACCCGCTCGTGCGCCACCGCGGCCCGCAAGTAGGCCTCCGTGACCCGCTGGCGGAGTTCGAGGGCGTGTTCGCGCGATGCCGCGTCGACGCCTTTCGCCAGGGCCCTGCTTTGAGCCTTCAGGGGTCGGAATCGGCCGAAGGGATCGAGGGGCGCCTCCACCGAAAGGCGGGTCGCCAGCTGTGACCGGTCCCGCGGATCGTTCAGGAGAGCCGGCGCGAAGTCTCTCTCCTCGATGATGCCGCTGGTCAGTTTGCCCATGAACACCAGGGCGGCGTTGTCGGTTCGCGACCACTGGGAGTTCAAGGTGACACGCGGCCAGAGCAGCCGATCGGCCTGATCGGAGCGGGCCTTGGCCCCCCGCGCCCGCTCGCGGGCGGCGAGCAGACCCCCATTTCCGGAAAGCGCAATGTCGATGGCTTCGGGGAGAGAAACCGGCACTTCCTGGGCGCGCGCGCGGTCTGCGGTCAGGGCGGTGAGGACCAGGAAACAAACGAGGGGCAGGCCTTGGTTAAACACGCTTCTGGCTCCTTCCGGCGGGCGGCCCGGCCAGGGCCAGAGCGCGTTTCCGGGCGTTTTCGGTGACGCTGCGGCACACCAGGTCGCAGAGTCTGGCGATCGACGGGTCGGCCAGGCCATAGATGACCCGCGATCCTTCGCGGCGCGAGGTGACGAGGCCGGCCACGGAGAGCTGGGCGAGTCCCTGGGAGACGCTCGGCTGAGGGCGGCCGGCTTTCTCCACGAGCTCCGAGACGCTCAGTTCCTTTTCATGGAGGAAGGAGAGCAGGCGCAGGCGCGCGGGGTCGGACAGCGCCTTGAAGCGCGCGGCCACCGCGGGAAGAAGATATTCATGAATCATGATGTGCGATTATATGCATATTCGAGTGTAAAGGAGAAATGTCGATCCTGCGCGGCCTGCCTGTAGGATCCCGCAGGAGTAAGGCCGCCCCGGAATCCCAGATGACCTGTCACCTCTACTCCATACGTGACGCACCCAAGCATGAGACGTTCCGCGCCCACTTGCGGGATCTCGGGATGGAGATCATCCGCTGGGAGGCTCCGATCCCCACGGAGAGCATCGCGGGCACCGTCCCCCCGGACTTCCTGGTCTTCTCGAACCAGGATCTCGTGATGTTCGCGATGTGTTCGACTCCCCACACCGAAGCGGCGCAGATCGACACGCGGGTGCGGGAGGATCGGATTTCCCTTCGCGTGGGGTTGATCGCGCGCGGAGACCGGACGTACCAGATCGGTCGAGCGCGCGTGGACATCAAGGGCCTCGACCTTGCCCTCATCTATCAGCCGAAGGGGAAGATCATCCGCGGCAGCGGAACGGCACCCGAGCGCTCGATCTCGATTGTCATCAAACCCTCGGTGCTGAAGGCTCGCCTGGGTGACCGGCTGGCCCAGCTTCCCGCCCAGGTTCGCGACGTGATCATGGGCAAACGCCCCTTTCACCGCGAAAGCCGGGTGTCCGGCCGACTCATGTCGGTGGTCTCGAGTCTGGATGAATTGCTGAGGCTTCCGCGGGCGTTTCTCGACATTCACGCGGAGGCGACGGCGACCGCGTTTCTGGCTTCGGCCCTCGATTCGTTGTCCGCTTCCGTGCCTCGCGCCGTGGGGCCGACCGCGGCCGAGGCCGCGCGCCTCGAGAACGTGCGCAGCCTTATAGAAGAGAACCCCGCTCGACACTACGACGTCGAGGAGCTCGGCCGGATGGCGGCCATGAATCGGACGAAGCTGCGCGCGGCCTTCAAGATGGTCTATGGAATGACACTCTCCGACTATCAGACCGCGTCCCGGATGCGGCTGGCCGAGCGACGTCTGCGCTCGACCGAACTGTCTCTGGAGTCGGTGGCGCACGAGGTCGGATACGCGAACGCCGCGAGCTTCGTGGTCGCCTACAAGGCGTTCTTCGGCTCCACTCCTGGCCGTGCCCGCGGCCGATAGCCCGACAATGCCCTGAGAAATCCAGGCAACACAAGACCAATATTGCATGATTTGACTCTTATATGACTGTATAGCAATAAGATTACTTGACATCATTCAAAGACAGTCGGTAGAATTCTGCCTGCAATTCGAAGGAGGATTTCGCCAATGAGACAGGACCAATTCACCGTGCGCGCCCAGGAAGTGCTCACGAGCGCACAGTCACTCGCTGAAGGGGCGGATCATGCCGAGGTCACGCCCGAACACGTCCTGAGGTCCGCCCTCGATCAGCAGGGAGGCGTTGTCTCCTCAGCACTCGAACGCCTCGGTGTCGACACCCAGCAGCTGGCCACCGATGTCGATCGCATCCTCGACGGCCTCCCGAAGCAGACCGGCGGCAAAACCGTCATGTCTTCGCGGGTCGATGCTCTCCTCAAGGCCGCCGTGAAGGAGGCCGGGAAACTCAAGGACCAGTACGTCTCGACCGAGCATCTCCTTCTGGCCCTGAGCTCCCTCGATAGCCGCGGCTCCGAGCTGCTCCAGCGGCGGGGCGTCACGCGCGACAAACTCGCCGGCGTCCTTCAGCAGATTCGCGGAACCGAGAAGGCGAACGATCCTCACGCGGAGGATCGCTACGAAGCCCTCTCCAAGTACTCCCGCGACCTGACCGACGCGGCCCTCAAGGGCAAGCTCGATCCGGTGATCGGCCGATCCGACGAGGTCCGCCGCGTGGTTCAGGTCCTCTCGCGTCGAACCAAGAACAACCCGGTTCTCATCGGCGAGCCCGGCGTCGGCAAGACCGCGATCGTCGAAGGCCTCGCCCAGCGCATCATCGCGGGCGACGTGCCCGAGTCGCTTCGCGGCCGCAAGGTGGTGGCCCTCGACATGGGTGCTCTCGTCGCGGGTGCCAAGTATCGAGGCGAGTTCGAGGAGCGGCTGAAGGCCGTACTCAAGGCGGTCACCGAGTCCGAAGGCCAGGTCATCCTCTTCATAGACGAGTTGCACACCGTCGTGGGTGCGGGTGCGGCCGAGGGCTCGATGGACGCCTCCAACATGCTCAAGCCGGCCCTTGCCCGCGGCGAACTGCGTTGCATTGGCGCGACCACGCTCAACGAGTATCAGAAGCACATCGAGAAGGATGCTGCCCTGGCCCGGCGCTTCCAGCCGGTTTTCGCGGGCGAGCCCTCGGTCGAGGAGACCATCGGCATCCTCCGCGGCCTCAAGGAGCGCTACGAAGTTCATCACGGCGTGCGCATCCAGGACGGGGCCATCGTGGCCGCGGCCACGCTGTCGAATCGCTACATCGCCGACCGTTTCCTGCCCGACAAAGCCATCGACCTCATGGACGAAGCGGCCTCGCGCCTTCGCATTGAGATCGACTCCATGCCCACCGAAATCGACGAGATCGAGCGCGCCATCGTCCAACTCGAGATCGAACGCCAGGCCCTCACCAAGGAGCACGACAAGGCTTCGAAGGAGCGGCTCGGGAAAGTCGAGCGCGACATCGTCGACCTGCGCGAGAAAACCGCAGGGATGAAAGTCCACTGGCAGCAGGAGAAGGAGAACATCTCGAAGATCCGGCAGATGAAGGAGCGGCTGGAGAAGATCCGCTTCGATGCGGAGCGCGCCACGAAGGAGGGCAACCTCGCGAAGGCCGCCGAGCTTCAGTACGGAACCATCCCCGCCCTCGAGAAGGAAATCAAGGACGCCCGCGCGGCTCTCTCCCGTCTTCAGTCCAAGCAGCGCATGCTGAAGGAGGAGGTCGAGGCCGAGGACGTGGCCGAGGTGGTCGCGAAGTGGACGGGCATTCCCGTCACCCGCATGCTGGAAGGCGATGTGGACCGACTGGTGAAGATGGAAGAGCGCCTGCGCGAGCGCGTGGTCGGGCAGGAGGAAGCGCTGCTCCTGGTGTCAAACGCCGTCCGTCGTTCGCGCGCCGGCCTCTCCGACCCGAAACGGCCCATCGGTTCGTTCCTGTTCATGGGCCCGACCGGAGTCGGCAAGACTGAACTAGCGCGGTCCCTCGCCGACTTCCTCTTCGACGACGACAAGGCCATGGTCCGCATCGACATGTCGGAGTACATGGAGAAGCACGCGGTGTCCCGCCTCGTGGGCGCGCCTCCCGGCTATGTCGGCTACGACGAGGGCGGGCAGCTCACCGAGACCATCCGCCGGCGTCCCTACGCGGTGATCCTCTTCGATGAAATCGAGAAAGCGCATCCCGATGTCTTCAACATCCTGCTCCAGGTTCTCGACGAAGGCCGCCTGACCGACGGCAAGGGCCGCACCGTGGACTTCAAGAACACCGTACTCATCATGACCAGCAACGTGGCCTCTGATCTCATCCAGGACGCCGCGGGCAAGGACGTTCCAGACCTCAAGGGCCGGCTGATGGACGCCCTGCGCCGGACCTTCCGGCCGGAGTTCTTGAACCGCATCGACGAGATCGTGACCTTCGGCTCGCTCGGTGAGGACCAGATCCGCCGCATCGTCGAGATCCAGTTCCAGGATCTCAAGAAGCGGGTGGCGGAAAAGAAGATCGAGATCAACCTCTCGCCCGAGGCCGCGACGTTGCTCGCGCGGGTGGGTTATGACCCGACGTTTGGAGCGCGTCCGCTCAAGCGGGCGATCCAGCGCATGGTCGAGAATCCGCTCGCTCTTCAGATCCTCGCCGGTCACTTCCGCGAAGGCGACAAGCTGACCATCGAGCCGACCAAGGACGGCGACCTCGCGTTCCGTCAGGACGCGAGGAAGCAGCAGGCGGCATAATCCGGGGCGCGATGCGCCTCGTCCTCATCTCCGACACTCACAATCAGCAGCGGTCCTTGAGGCTGCCCGCGGGTGACGTTCTCGTCCACGCGGGCGACTTCACCATGCGGGGCGCCGAGTCCGAGGTGCGTGCCTTCGGCGAGTGGCTGGGCGAGCAGCGGTACGAGCACAAGGTGCTGATCGCCGGGAATCACGACTTTCTCTTCGAGCGCGAGCCTCTCCTCGCGAGGTCGCTTCTGCCCGCGGACGTTCATTATCTCTTCGAGTCCGAAGTCGCGATCGCCGGCCTGCGATTCTGGGGCGCGCCGTGGCAACCCTGGTTCCTCGACTGGGCGTTCAACCTGCGGCGCGGCCCCGAACTCGCCCGGAAGTGGGCGCTGATTCCCGACGGGGTCGACGTGTTGGTCACCCACGGCCCGCCTCTCGGCATCGCCGATCGCACCGTTTACGGAGAGGATGTGGGATGTGCCGATCTCGCGGCCGCGATGAAGCGCGCGCAGCCGCGGCTCTCGGTTTTCGGCCATATCCACGAGGGCTACGGGTGGTACGGCGACAAGGCGAACGTCGCGATCTGCGACGAGAAGTACCGGCTTGTCAACCAACCCGTGGTGGTGGACCTGAGGCCGGGCGGAGGACCGCCGGTGTTCGTTGCCGAAAGCGACTGGTAACGCTCCTGCTCACCACTGGCTCGACGGGCCCTTGAGAATCTTCCCCGGGCGCGCCGCGGTCATGGCCTGGCCGTCGAAGACGACCTCGCCGCTCACGAGGACCCACTTGATGCCCACCGCGTATTGATGCGGCTTCTCGAATGTCGCGCGATCGCCGATCTCGTTCTCGTCGAAGAGCACCAGGTCCGCCTTCATCCCCGGCCGGACCAGGCCGCGATCGAGCAGGCCGAGCCGTTGCGCGGGGAACGAGGTCATCTTGCGAATCGCGTCTTGAAGGGTCAGGACCTTCAGCTCTCGCACGTAACGGCCGAGGACCCTGACGAAAGTTCCGTAGCCTCGCGGATGGGGAGCCGCCACACCGAAGCGGATGACCTCGCCGTCCGAACCCACCATCGAGTTGGGATCTCTCAGGATGCGGACGAGATCCTCTTCGTTGATCGCGTGGAAGATCGCGGAAGCGCCGCCTTTTTCGATGATGTCGAGAGCGGTGTCGGCTGCGTTCTCGATCGTGACCTCGACGCCGCGGGCCGCGGTGATCTGGGCGAGGTTCTTTCCCGCGAGGGTCGGATCGAAACCCGCAGAAGCGATCTGGATGTTCTTCGGATCGCCCCCGCCGCGATCGAATCGGATGTTGTCGACCACCACCGCCTTGATCCTCGCGCGCAGGCCCGGGTCCTTGAGCCGCGTGAGCGTCGCCGGCCTGCCGCCGTCCTGGGCCCACGAGGGCAGCAAGGCGTTGATGCCGGTCGAGGAGGCGGTGTAGGGATATTGATCGATCGTCGCATCCACGCCGCGGACGCGCGCCGCGGCGACCGCGGCCAGGGTCTCGGTGGACCCGCCCCAATTGCCCTTGCCGATGATCTTGTGGTGTGTCACCTGGGTGGGGAGCCCCCCGCCCTCGCCGATCGCGACGGTCTCGTTCACACTCTTCACCACGTCCTTCGCCTCGTTCCGCATGTGCGAGATGTGGATGCCGCCCATCTCTCCCGCGACCTTCGCGAGGGCGGTGACTTCTTCGGTTGGCGTGAATGTGCCCGGAACGTAGAAGAGACCGGTGGACAGTCCGAAAGCGCCGTCACGCATGCCCTGCCGCGTGATCTCGAGCATCTTCGTCATCTCCTCGGGCGTCGCCTTCCGGTCGTTTGGGCCGATGACGCTCTCGCGGATCGAGCCCTGTCCAATGAACGCTCCGAAGTTGACCGAGGTCTTCACCTTCGCCACTTCTTCGAGGTAGGGACGAAGAGGAACAGGCGAACCGCCGTCCGGGCCCTCGATGAGCGTGGTCACTCCCTGCCGCGCGTAGTTCTCCGCGGTGGGGATGGTGAGGATGGCGCGTCGCGCATGGGTGTGGATATCGATGAAGCCGGGTGAGAGGACGAGACCCCGACCGTCGATCGTGTGTTTGGTTGCGAGCGAACGATGGCCGAGGTCGATCAGGGCGATGGTGTCGCCCTTCAAGTAGACGTCGGCGCGATACCAGGGGTTGCCGGAGCCGTCGACGACCCGCGCGCCCACAATGGCGAGGTCGTACGACGTCGGGTCCTGCGCGGCGGCGGCGGTGAGAGCCGCGGCGAGAGCAGCGACGCGAAGGGCGGCGCGGGGAATTCGGTTCATGAGGAGGCTCCTGCGTGGGTGATCTGTTTCGCGTAGGTCTCGGGGTCGATGTTCGCCCCGCAGACGACCAGGCCCACGGCTTTCCCATCGAGCCGTTGACGCAGCGGACCCACGAGGGCGGCGAGGGCGGCCGCACCTGCCGGCTCCACCGCGAGCTTGGCGACACGGAAGAGCAGGCGCATGGCGTGGCGGATCTGATCGTCGCTCACGAGGACGATTTCGTCGACGAACCTGCGATTGAGTGCGAATGAGTACGGCTCGCAACGCGGCGCGCCGAGGGAGTCGGCGATCGTGCGTACGGCCTCGATCGATTGCGGCGAGCCGGCCTTGAAGCTGCGATTCAGGCTGTCCGCGCCCTCGGGCTCGACCACATACACCGCGGTTTCGGGGCTCATCTGCTTCACGGCGCAGGCGACGCCGGCGGTGAGACCGCCTCCCCCCGCGGCCACGATCACCGCGTCCAGGGTGACTCCCTCGGCCCGGGTCTGATCGATGAACTCCATCCCGACCGATGCCGTTCCAAGCGCGGTTTTCGGGCCCTCGAAGGGATGCACGAACGTTCGGCCCTCACTGGCCTCGATCTCCCTGACGCGCGCGAACGCCTGGTGAACGTCGTCCACGAGCTCGATGGTGGCGCCAAGTTCGCGGCACACCTGGACCCGGAACGGGTTCGCGTTCCTGGGCATCACCACCTTGGCGGTCGTGCCGAGTCGTTGCGCCGAATACCCGAGCGATATTGCGTGATTGCCGGCCGAAACCCCGGTGACCCCGCGTTTTAGCGCATCGGCGTCGAGATCGAGCATCACCGAGAGCGCGCCTCTGGGCTTGAAGCTCCCGGTGCGCTGAAACAGCTCCTCCTTGAGCCATACCGAGGTGGAAGCGCCCACCGCCGCGGCGAGCGCGTCGTCCACGATAAGGCGCACCGGCGTGGTTATGACGAGGTCACCGAGACGAGCCCGGTTCGCGCGGATGGCTTCGACGCTTGGAGCTTCGACGTCGGATGGGTGCGTGGGCTCAGGCATCTCCCTCCTCCATAACGGCCTTCAGAGGATGTCCTTCGGCGCGGGCGTGGGCGTGGACCTCCTCGACCTTGGTTTCGGCGATCTCGAACGGATAGACGCCCGCGAGTCCCGACCCCTCCACATGCACTTTCAGCATGATCTGCACCGCTGCAACTTCGCCCTTCCCGAAGATGTCCATCAGGACCTCGACCACGAATTCCATGGGGGTGTAGTCGTCGTTCATGAGAAGAACCCGGCAGGGAGGAGTCTTTTTCTCCTTCCTGGCCGTTTTGGTCCGTTCAAGGACCTCTTCTTTGGGCGGTACCGGGCTCATCGTTGCCATGCAAGACTACTTCCGAAGCCCCCTGGAGACCGGGGCGACCTCGCGGGAGCCCTCGGTTCGGGCTATCCTCCGCCCGCTTCACGTGAAGCCCTCCCTTCGCTACCCTTCAAAACCTTCCATGCTTATCAATTGCGCGGCCTACCGAAAAGGGAAGAAGCTCGCCGACATTTCGCTGGCCGAGATCAGGCTCTACACGGTCCAGCCCGACTGTTTCGTATGGGTGGCCCTCAAAGACCCGGAGCACGCCGAACTCGAGGCGATCCAGGAGGAGTTCGATCTGCACGAACTTGCGGTGGAGGATGCCCAGCACGGGCACCAGCGGCCCAAGATGGACGAGTACGGCGCCGCGCTCTTCGTCGTCCTCCAGATCATCGAGCCCTCCGAGGGCGAACTCTCGACCGGAGAGGTGGCGATCTTCGTGGGCCAGAACTACGTGGTGTCGGTGCGCCGCGACGCGTCCCAAGGCTTCGCCGACGTGCGTCAACGCTCCGAGCAGGAGCCCGAGCTTCTCCAGCACGGCCCGGCCTACGTCCTGTATGCGCTCATGGACGCGGTCGTCGACCGCTACTTTCCCGTGCTCGATGCCCTGACCGAGGAGATCGACGAGATCGAGGAGCGGATCTTTTCCGGCCAGAGCACGCGGGAGAACATCGAGGCCCTTTACGGACTCAAGCGCAAGCTCATGGTTCTCGATCGAGCGACCGGCCCTCTGCTGGAGGTCGCCGGAAAACTGCACGGAGGCCGCGTGCCGCCGATCTGCGCGGGCCTCGACGAGTATTTCCGCGATGTCTACGACCACCTGCTGCGCCTCAAGCAGAGCATCGACAGCCTTCGCGACATGGTGGCCACCGTGATCTCGGTGAACCTCTCCCTCATCACGATGCAGGAGACCGAGATCACCAAGAGGCTCGCGGCGTATGCGGCGCTCGCCGCGGTGCCCACGATGATCGCCGGGGTCTATGGGATGAACTTCGACCACATGCCCGAACTCCGGTGGGCCTGGGGGTATCCCTTCTCGATTGGCCTGATGGTGGCCGTGGACGCGTACCTCGTCTTCCGGTTCAAGAAAGCCAAGTGGCTGTGATGAACCGAGTGGCCCTGGCCGCCCTGACCCTGAGCCTGGGGCCGGGTTTGCCGGCCTCGGCGCAGACGACTTCGGATCTGCCCCTCGTCTGGGTTCTCTCCACCGGCGGGACCATCTCGGGCCGCGGCGCGACCTCCACGAGCCTGGCCGACTACAAGTCGGGGGCTCTGCTCGGAGAAGAGCTCGGAAGCGCCGTGCCCGAGATTCAGGCCGTGGCGCGCGTGAAGGTCGAGCAGATCGCCAACATCAGCAGCACCGACATCACGGTCGCTCACTGGTTGAGCCTCGCGAAGCGCATCAACTCGATCTTCCAAAGCGATCCATCGACGGCAGGGGTTGTGATCACGCACGGGACCAACACCATCGAGGAAACCGCCTATTTCCTGAACCTGACCGTGAAGCACGACCGCCCGGTGGTGCTCGTGGGGTCGATGCGGCCGGCTTCCGCGATCAGCGCTGACGGGCCGCTCAACCTCCTGAACGCCGTGCGCACCGCAGTGTCGAAGGAGGCGCGGGGCAAGGGGGTCCTCGTGGTGCTGAACGACGAGATCAATGGTGCGCGCGACGTCACCAAAACCAACACCTACCGGGTCGAGACCTTCCGCGCGGGAGAACTGGGCCTTCTCGGCTACGCCAGCCGCCAGTGGCGAGTGACATGAAGGCTCCAAGGCACCTTTGCGTCCGCGCTCAGCTTCAAACCGCTGCAACGTCGCGATTGAGCTTCGTACCGGCCGAGTCGAGATCCGGGGCCCAGGGTCATGACGGCTTGCCCCCTGTTTACAGCGTGGCCAGTCGTTCCGCGCAGTAGGAGTTCAAGCTCTTGCCGGCCGCCCTGGCCTTGAGGGCCAGAGCCTGGTGCACGGGTGCTGGCACTCGAAGCAGGAACCGTCCGCTGTACGGCCCGGACCTTATGGGAGCGGGCAACGGAACGCCCTCAGCGTCCCTCAGCCGGATCCACTCCTCCACGATGCGTTTCAACTGCTTGAGCACGCTCGCCTCGGTCGGACCATGGCAGCAGCGGCCGATCAGGGGCGGCGCGCTGCCCACGAAGCAACGATCCTCCGCACTCCATTCGACGATCCGCAGGTAGTCGCGCGCGGCCGTCTTCTTGCCCTTTTTCATTTTCGTCCCCCTTGTACGGCGCGAGCCGCGGCGATGCGCTGCGCCACTTCCTGTTCCTGGTATCGCTTTGCGTCCTCACCCGGCCGTCCAGACAGGGTCACCCGAACACCTGACGGATGCAGGAAGTTCCGGTGAAAGCCCTTGCCGCCGCGGTCAAGAAAGCCGGCTCGGCTCAACTCAGTCACCAGCTCCCGAATCTTCCTCGGCACCCGCTGATGGTATCACGTGATACCACCGCTGCTGATGACCCCGTCGCTCTTGGGGTGCCCGCGGCATGGGCGGAGGTCGGCCACCGTAGGCACCGCCGCGATCCGGATCTTCTGCTGGCCATCTTGTGCGCGCGGCCCACCACGTAGGCGATCTGCGGCACGCGGGGGCTGAACCCGCGGGAACCACCTCACGGTCGATGCGGACCCTACCTGGGTTCTTGAGGTGCCGGTTCGCGATCTCAGCAATGCCGTCTGACGTTCCTTGGGCGTCTCGTTGAGGATAGCTTCGAGATCCTCCGCGAAACCCATGTCGAAGGTTCGACGCGGCTATCGGCCGTTGACACCCTCGCCCCCTCTACTGGTGGCGCGGAATCTCAGCAGGCGTTTGTGTGGAGTCCGCCAAAAGGTCCTTCTGACCGATGGGGACGTCAAACGGACTCTGGATCAGCGCGCTTCGCAACCGAGGGAGAAGGCGATCGCGTCGCAGACCTCTCGTATCTTCGCTTCGCTGAGCTGCGCGACCCGTCGGCCGATCTGGTCTTTCTGAACGGTCACGATGTTGTGGGCATTGACCACGCAGGGGCCTTTCATGCCATCTTCAATGTCGAGCGCAGCCTCGGATCTCACGCCGCGGATAGTGGATGTGATCGGAGCGACGGTGGTCCATCCCAGGAACTCCAGGCTCGAGTCGCGCGTCAGGACGACCACCGGTCGTTCTTTGTCCGGGGCCTTCAGTTTCAGCAGCCGGACCTCGCCGCGCCTCAATCTTCCGGCCACGCCGCAACCTTTTCGAAAGCGACCATCTCGGTGCCTTCAGGAATCTTTCCATAGGCAGCGCGCTCGATCTCCTCGTCCGCTTTGATGGCGCTTCGCCTCAAATGCTCCTGCAGGGCCAGGCGGAAGAGCCTGGACCGATTCGTCTTCAGCCGTTTGACCTCGCGATCCGCCGCCTTAAGGAGGCTTTCCTCTAGCACAATCTGGATGGTCTGCATATGTGGAGTGTACTCCACAGTCCGCTCCTCACTCCATCTTCGCTTCGGCCTGGGAGTCTGCGCGGCGAGGGCGGTCAGACTCCTGTCCGGCATGGGGGAGATCGCGAAGGCTTCTGGTCTGACGCGTGAGGCGCTGTACAAGGCTCTTCGACCGGATGCTCAGCCGCGCTTCGGCACCATTAGCCGGGTTTGCGGAGCTTTGGGGGTCCGCCTGGTCGCTCAGGCCTCTCACTGAGAGTCCGGAATAGTCTCATTCGGAGTCCAATCGTCCCAGGGCTGTGCGGGACCGCTCACCGGCGCCCGGCCCCGCTCATCTGTGGAATCAAGCGGCCATTCGACGCCCGATGACGGAACTGGTGCGCCAGGCGTTCCCGCACCACGGCTTCTCAGGTTCTTCCGAGGCCAGTTCGCGATCGCGCCGCACCGGCACTCGCTTGCCCTTGATGGTGGTGGTGCGGAGGGTTTCGATGATGCTGTCCGCGATTTCCGCCGGAACCTCCACCAGGGAGTTCACTTACGTTCCGTCGGCGACCGTCGTCGCGGTCGGCGCTCTACCGAGCGGAGCGCAGATAGAAATCGAGCTCGTCGCCGCGAAGAAGTGAATTACCGAGTCTCGCCTGGTTGGTATGACCGATCGGAATCAGGGATCTCAGGCTCGATCTCGGGCAGAATGACCCGATGAAGCTGCGCCGTGCCGTTCGGCTGACCCTGACCACCCTCGCCTCCGTCTCCGCGAGTCAAGGACCGGGCCCCCTTCCCGATCCTCTTCAAGCAGGCTGGCAGGGCAAACCGGTTTGCGAACGATTGCAAGAGACCGAACAGCAGCGACTGCTGCGTTGCACCTTCGCGCCGGGCACCGGTCATGACCGTCATTTCCATCGGCCGCACATCGGCTACGCCCTCTCGGGGGGCAAGATGCGGATCACGGAGGAAACTGGCGTCCGGGAGACTGTCCTTGCGACCGGCAGCACGTTTACGAGCCCCGGCGTCTCGTGGCATGAGGCCCTCAACATCGGGGACACGACCGTTCAATACCTGATCGTCGAATCCAAGGTCCAGGTCCCAATGCCGCCGCCCGCCGCGCTGCGCGGATCGCCATCTCCCGCCGACTGGAGAACGTAGAGGCCGGAACGCTCGGCGACATGAAGCCGGTGGGCGGTGGAGTCTCCGAGATGCGCGTCAACATCGGGCCCTGGCTACCGGCTCTATTTCACGGCCCGGAGTTGCGACCACGACCGCGACGCCGCGCTTCAACTGGCGCAACTGCGTCTCCATGGAGGAGCCGCTGTAGATGGGCCCCGCGATGATCCCCATGGCCTTGCCGTACTTGTGCACCGCCTCGGCGACCTGCATCGCCAGCTCGCGGGTGGGAACCAGGATCAGCGCGCCGAGCCGGTTCGCGGCCTCGGCTTTCGGAGTGAGGACGTGGAGCAGAGGCAACGCGAAAGCCGCGGTCTTGCCGGTGCCGGTGGCGGCCTGGCCGAGCACGTCACGACCCGCGGGCTCAGTTCTTCGAGGCCAGTTCGCGATCACGCCGCACCGGCACGCGCTTCCCCTTGATGGTGGTGGCCCGAAGAGTTTCGATGACACTGTCCGCGATCTCCGCCGGAATCTCCACCAATGAGAATCGATCCGTGATCTGGATCGCGCCGATGGCCCGGGGGTCCACCCCCGCTTCATTCACGATGGCACCCACCAGGTCGCCCGCACGAATGTTGGCGGCGCGGCCCGCCCCGATGTAGAGCCTCGCCACATCCCATTCCGGAGTGATTCGGTTCTTGCCCCCGAACGCTTTCCCGGAAGGCTTCGAGGCGTCACCCTTTGCCTTGCCGAACTTCGGCGCGGGTCCACGCTCGTGGTGCGACGCGGGTCGATCGGGCCGAATCGTGACGGTCGGAATCTCTTCCGCCTCGACCCCGTCCCTGGCCTCGACCATCTTCACCGCCGCCGCTGCGACATCCATGATGTCGAACTCCTGGGCCAGCGAATCGACCACCGCGCGGAAGTGGTCGAGGTCGCCGGCGACGATGGTCTCTCTCAGGGACGCCTTCGTCATCTCGATCCGGCGCGCACGGAGGTCGGCCACCGTAGGCACCGCCGCGATCTGGATCTTCTGCTTGGTGAGGAACTCGATGTTCCGAAGCAGGCGGTGTTCGCGGGGCTCGGCCAGGGTGATGGCGACGCCGTCGCGTCCGGCCCGGCCGGTGCGGCCGATGCGATGGACGTAGGCCTCGGCCGAGGTGGGAACGTCGTAGTTCACCACGTGGGATACGTGCTCCACGTCGAGGCCTCTTGCTGCCACATCGGTCGCAATCAGCAGATCGGCGGTGTTGGCCCGGAACTTCTTCATCACCCGATCGCGCTGTTCCTGCGAGAGGCCGCCGTGCAGGGCCTCGGCGCGATAGCCTCGGCCATTCAGCGACTCGGTGAGCTCGTCGACCTCGGTGCGGGTGCGGCAAAAGACGATGGCCGAGGTGGGGTTCTCGACGTCGAGCACGCGGCCGAGGGTGGCCATCTTGTGCGCGCGGCCCACCACGTAGGCGATCTGCCGCACGCGGGGGGCGGAACCCGCGGGAACCACCTCACGGTCGATGCGCACCCGCACCGGGTTCTTGAGGTGTCGGTTCGCGATCTCGGCGATGCGCGGGGGGAGCGTGGCGGAAAAGAGCGCGGTCTGACGTTCCTTGGGCGTCTCGTTGAGGATGGCTTCGAGATCCTCCGCGAAGCCCATGTCGAGCATCTCGTCGGCCTCGTCGAGAATCACCACCTTGATACCGGAGAGCCTGAGGCTCTTGCGGCGGATGTGATCGAGCGCGCGGCCCGGAGTTGCGACCACCACATCGACGCCGCGCTTCAACTGGCGCAACTGCGTCTCCATGGGCGAGCCGCCGTAGATGGGCACCGCGATGATCCCCATGGCCTTGCCGTACTTGTGCACCGCCTCGGCCACCTGCATCGCCAGCTCGCGGGTGGGAACCAGGATCAGCGCGCCGAGCCGATTCGCGGCCTCGGCTTTCGGAGTGAGGACGTGCAGTAGAGGCAACGCGAACGCCGCGGTCTTGCCGGTGCCGGTGGCGGCCTGACCGAGCACGTCACGACCCGCGAGCAACGGCGGGATCGCTTCCCGCTGGACGGGGGTCGGCTCTTCATAGCCAAGGACTGCGAGTGCCGCTACGATGCGAGGGTCTAGACCGAGTGCCGAGAATCCTGGGGGTGGGTCAATGGTCTTGTCTGGTTCTCCGCGCGTGGTCATGAGTGGACGATAACTCTGTGCGCTTGAATGCTGGCCTGATGTTGGTGAGCACAAGCGGCTGATTCCTTGACGGCAAGGGGGACAAGGCAGCGTAAGAAGCGGATGCGAAAACGCGGATCGCCCCGTGGGGCGGCGGAGCCTCGGGCACAGAGAGTGGTTGGCACTCCGGACGCCCCGGGGTAGCGCCCGGACGTGCGGGGCGTCCGGAGCGGGGGAGGAGCAGCCCCGTCATCCATCGACGGACCGCCGTGGACCTGACCAATGGTGTTGACCGGCGCCGCGGCGCGGGTGGGTTCGGCCATGACGCGAAACGCTACTTCCGATCCGGGTCGATCACGCGTGCGGCCATCCACACGAACAGCGCGGTACACAGCCCGTACGGAATCCTGCGCAGCCAGAAATTCGTCTCGATCAACCGGTCGAACAGCGCGGCCGAACCGCCGTTTGCACTCAGTTGAATTTGAATGGGCACCTGGATTGCCACGGTCGAGACCCACACGACGGCCTGAGCGGCAATCGCCGCCCACACGGCCCAGGTGGGAATGGCCGCTGGCCGCCACCACAGCATCAGGATCGTGAAAACGGTGCCGAGGACGAGCGGGGCCACCAGGAACGTGAGGATGCGCGGCGAGACGAACCGGTGATAGGCGACGAACTCGTTTGTGCCGATCAGAGGCCAGCTCGGATAGTTGACGAAGCCCTCCATGAATGCGGCCCCGGTGCCATAGAAGACGAGCGCAAACGCAATCAGGAAGGTCCAACGCCGACTCATGGCGCCCCCATTCTGCCATTGGATGCCCACTGCTCGGGTGGGACTGACCTACTGGGTGGACGATAACTCTGTGAGCTTGAATGCTGGCCCAACTCTTCGGCGTGTCACGCTTTCGATCCGCTCACCTTGGGCGCGGTAGTCGGCTTTCGGCGCGGAGGGACTTTCACCACGGGCTGCTAGCCCGCGAGCCCCCGTTTTTCCTTGAGCGACGCTGCGTGGTGGGGATCGATCGCGAGGGCGGCATCGAAGGCTTCGATCGCGCGGGCGGCATCGCCCAGAATCGCGAAGGCCATGCCGCGGTCGAAGTGGACTTCGGGATCGTTCGGGGCTACCTCGAGAGCAGCGTCGAACAGACCGAGCGCCTCATCCGCCTGATCAAGTTGGGTGAGGGCTTTTCCTTTCCACCGGAAACCATCGGGCTTGCCCGAGGCGGCGTCGATCGCCCGGTCGAAGAACTCGAGCGCGGCCTCGGCTCGCCCGGCTTTCATGGACACGCACCCTAAGCCCAGCCAGCCGAGGTACCCGCGCGGACTCGGAAACGCGCCCGTCCCCTCGAAGGCCGCGATCATCTGCCGCCCCTGGTCTACGAGAGGGGACTCCGTCTCGTTGTGCAGGGCGATCTCGACGAGGTCCATGGCGGAACGACATGCCTCTTTCGCTTTCCCTTCCTCGTGCTCCATCACGGCCTTGTTGAGCCAGAATGGCAGGGAATCTGGAGAGGCCTCGATGGCCTTCACGATGGCGCGCGCGGCGTCCTCCCGCCGTCCGAGCTTGAACAGGGCCTGGGCGCGCGTGCTCTGGGCCTCGCCGTTGCGGGGCTCCGTGCTGAGCAACCGGTCGATCGTCGTGAGCGCGTCCTCGAGTCGGCCGGCGCTCAAATGTTCCGCCGCCTTGAGGGCGAAGGCCGCCGAGTCGGTGTCGGCGTCGCGCTTCGGCGGGGGTGGCGGTTCCTCGGGCGGTGGAGCCTGTGCTGCCTCGACGGGTGTGGGTGCACTCGGCGGCGGCGGGGGCGGGGCCAGAGCAGCGGGCTCGTTGCGAAAGAAGAGAGCGGCAGATGGCGGGAGCGTTGCTGTCGGGTCATCAGTCGGGGGAAAGGGAACTCTCGGCGCAGGAACCGCCGGGGCAGCGGGAACCCTCACCGCAGGAACTGACGCGGGAGCAGGGACGTAAACCGCAGGAGGTGGCGGGGGAGCAGGGATACTGGCCGCAGGAGGTGTCGGGGGCGCCTGAGGGCTCGGCGCAGGCGGGGAGGCGTTGGTCGCGGTTTTGCAGAACGGGCACGCCGGCGCTCGATCGGAGACGCGCTTGCCACAGGAGGGACAGGGAATGAGCACGCCTAAAGCATCTCACTGCTTCGTCATCGTTGCTTGTCCACATGCGAAATGGTCATGACAAACCATTTTTCGCCGGCCCCCGGTTGGTTCTTGGGTGGACATAAGCTTGTGAGCTTGAATGCTGGCCTGATGTTTATCGCCCTCATGGGACTCTGCCGGCCCTCGCCGCGATCGCTGCCCTGGGCTTCCCCTCACGCTCGCCGGACAGCGCTACGTCAAGGGGACGCAGGAGCTCCCAGCCGCCGACGCGCGATCCAGGGACGCGCGAATCCCGGAAACGCACGGTCCCAATCGGTGCAGGCGTTTGGAGAGCCGCGTGGCCTCGCCAGGGCAGCGACTTCCGATCGGCAGCGGCTGGCATGGTATCTGAATGCAGGTCCGCCATGGACACGCTGCTGAGGGACCTGAGCTACGCCGCCCGGATGCTGCGAACCCGCCTTGGCTTTACCCTGACCGCCGTCTTCACGCTGGCCCTCGGTATCGGCGGCAGCACGGCCATCTTCAGCCTGGTGAACGCCGTGCTGTTGGGGGCCCTGCCCTTCCGCGACGCAGAGCGCCTCTACGTCGTGTGGGAAGACGCCACCTGGGCCGGCTTCCCGCGCAACGATGTCGCTCCCGGCAACTATGCGGCCCTGGAAGCGCAGAACCAGGTGTTCGAGGGGATGGCCGCGGTGACGCAGGTCGGATTCAACCTGACCAGCGGCGGTGAGCCCCTGAAGGTCGAGGGTCGGGGAGTCACGGCGGGCTTCTTCCCGCTGCTCGGCGTCGCACCGCAGCTCGGACGTGTCTTCCAACCCGAGGAGGACAAGCCCGGAGCCCACCACGTCGTTGTGCTCAGCCACGGGCTTTGGCAACGGCGGTTTGGCCGAGAGCCGGGCGTGGTCGGCCAGGACATCCTCCTGAACGGCCAGAAGTACACCGTGATCGGCGTCATGCCCCGGAGCTTCCAGTTCATGGAGAGCTACGTCGGCCTCTGGGTGCCGGCGGCGCTCACTGCCGAGGAGCTGGCGAACCACGGCTCGCACTACCTGACCGTCATCGCACGAACGAAGCCTGACGTTACCGCGCGGCAAGCGGATGCGGACGTCGCCGCGATCGCTACGCGCCTCTCCCTCGACTTTCCCGAAGGCGCGCGCGGGCTCCGGGCCTATGTCCTGCCCCTTCGCGAGCAGCTCGTGGGAAACGCCCGTCGTCCGTTGCTCCTGTTGTCGCTGGCCATCGGCGCGGTGCTGCTGATCGCCTGCGCCAACATCGCGGGACTGCAACTGGCGCGGGGCGCGTCGCGTGGGCGCGAGATCGCCATTCGCACCGCCCTGGGCGCGCGGCGCGGTCGCATCGTCCGCCAATTGCTCACGGAGAGCGTCTTGCTCTCCGCCCTGGGCGTGGTGCCGGGATTGCTCGTGGCGGTCTGGGCCCTGTCCTTCCTCGGGCAGCTGATCCCGCCGGGCCTCACCCTTTCGCTCCATCCGACCCTCGACGCGCGCGCGCTCGTCGGTGCTCTCGTTCTCTCACTGGCCACCGGGCTCCTATTCGGCCTGGCCCCCGCGCTCCAGACGTCGCGGATCGACGTGAACGAGCCGCTGCGCCAGGGAGGACGCACGTCCACCGCTGCGGCTCCTCGGCTGCGAAGCGCTTTGGTCGTGGGCGAGATCGCCGCGACCCTCGTCCTGCTCGTGGGCGCAGGGCTGCTGGCGCAGACCCTCTATCGGATGCGTTACGTCGACCTGGGGCTTCAGCCCGAAAGGCTGCTGACCCTGCGCACCGCCCTGCCCTCCGCCAAGTACGGTGACCTTCCGCAGCGTGCGGCCTTCTATGAGGAAGTGCTCGAGCGTGTGGCGCACCTGCCGGGCGTCGTCGCGGCGGGGTACGGCACTTCGGTGCCGCTCGAATGGAAGGGTGGCACCAGCGGGTTCTACCCCGAGGGTCAGGGGCCCGCTGAGCCCGGTCTCTCGTACGACGCCAACCACCGTCAGGTGAGCGTCGACTTCCTCAAGACGATAGGCGTCCCCCTCCGGCGAGGGCGTTTCTTCGATCGAACGGAGGGCGGCGAGTCGCGGCCCGTTGCGATCGTGAACGAGATGATGTCCCGCCAGTATTGGCCGGGGCAAGACGCCGTCGGAAGGCGCTTCAAGATCGGCGACCCCGATTCGAACGTGCCCTGGGTCACCATCGTGGGAATTGTCGGAGACGTCCGGCAGATGGGGCTCGACGCCCCGGTCAAGGCGGAGATGTACCTCCCCTACCCCCAGGTCACCGACCAGCCGTGGTTTGCTCCGCGCGATCTCGTGGTGAGGACGAGTGTGGAGCCGATGAGCCTCGTGGCTTCGGTCAAACGCGAGGTCGCGGCCGTGGACCCCGAGCAGGCCGTCTCGAACATTCGGACTTTCGACGACATCCTCGACGAGGAGGTCGTTCAACGCCGGCTCGGAGCCAGCCTGCTGACCGCGTTCGCGGTGCTGGCTCTTCTCTTGGCGTCCCTCGGGATCTACGGAGTCCTGTCCTACTTCGTAGCCCAGCACACATCCGAGATCGGCGTCCGCATGGCCCTGGGCGCGAGCCGCGGCGACATCTTGAGACTGGTCGTTGGACGAGGGATGACCCTGGCCTTCATGGGCGTTTGTCTTGGATCGCTGGGCAGCCTGGCGCTCACCCGCCTCATGGCCAGCCTGCTCTTCGACATCAGCCCGACCGACCCCGCGACCTTTGCCCTCGCCGCCCTGTTGCTCACGGCCCTGGCCCTGCTGGCCTGCTACCTCCCGGCACGGCGCGCGGTCAAGGTGGATCCGACGATCGCGATGCGGTACGAGTAGCGGAAGTCAGCCCCTCCCGAAGACGTGATCGAGAACGAGCCCCTTGACGGAGTTGCTCGGCCGACTCAGGCACATCTTCGTGGAAACGGGGCACGCGTTTTATGTCCGCCGAGCGGCTCCGGCCGGGGTGCACCGTGGTGGGCAAGGTTGAACTCAAGCGAGAATAGCCGCGGTCCTTTGTGTACGAACACCGGCATCAGCCCCTTCTCTCCCAGCGTCGGTTCGTCCGCCGCCTGGCCAGGCACGCTTGCGGCACCCTCGCCATGGTGATGGCGACCCTGTTCATCGGGATGGCGGGTTATCACTGGCTCGAGGACCTCGCCTGGGTGGACGCATACGTAAACGCGGCGATGATCCTGGGCGGCATGGGTCCGGTGGACCAGTTGCACACCAGCGCGGGAAAGCTGTTCGCGGGAACCTACGCGCTCTTCGCCGGCCTCGTCTTTCTGCTCGCCATGGGCGTGATCGCGGCCCCGTTGCTGCATCGCGCGATGCATCGCTTCCACCTCGACGACAAGCAGTAGCCGCCCGTGATCGAAGACTCGGTCGTCGATGCGGTGTGGCAGGAAGTGTCGGCGATCCCGGCGTCGCGCATTCCCATTGAGATGGGGCGGGCGAGCCGCGAGCAGCCCGAACTCCTCGCCTTCATCCTCGGAGCGACCGAAGGAATGACGGCAGGCGTGAGCGAGCTCGCCGGCTTCACCTACTTCGTCATCTGGCGCGTGTTCCGCGGGCAGTCCCGGGGAAGGATGAAGCAGGTTACCGCGGGCGCCATCCAGCGCAAGCTGGAAAAGAATGAGGAGGCGCTCGCCCGATTCGACGAAACCGACCCTCAGACCATCGGTGACGAACTCGTGGCCCGACTGACGCCCCAACCCGCGGTGTTCCGATACATGATCGACTCCATCACTGCGGCGGAAGAGGACGAGAACGAACCCGTGATGATGTCCCCCGAAGAGAAGGGTACTCTCGTTCTCCTCCTCAAGACCGCCATCGACACCCTCGACGATGCCCTCGAACCCTAGTCTTGATGGGCGCGCCCGCAGTGAGCTTCCGCATTTCGCCTACACCACCTTCAGCGTTCCGCTTCTTTGCTTCCCACCACCGTCAGGTTCAGTCCGACCTGCACGCTCAGGGGCTTGCCGTCTACGGTGATCGTGACTTTGCCGTTGTGGTACCAGCCGAACGAGCCGGTGCTGAATTCGCGTCTTTCGGCGATGACCTCCTGGCCGTTGATCGTGACCTTGACGGCTTCGGCCTTTTCCAGAAACTGGGTCTTCGAGAGGGGACAGGGTGATTTAGCCACGTCCCGAGCATAGACCGAACCTACCTGGGCCGGCCGCGCAGGTTGTCGGCCATGGTCGGCTTTCCGGGATAGAGGGAGCCGTCGGTCGGCGCGAGAAACTTGAGAACCATCACATCACGCCGATGCCAGCTCGCCCAGGTCAGGGGAGAGTCGCCGTTCATGTCGCGCGCGGAAAGATCCGCCCCGGCCGCGAGGAGCCGGGTGATCGCGCGTTCGCTGCCGAAGGCGGCAGCGCGGTGTAGCGGGGTCTCCGCGCGGGTGCGCACGTCGCGCATGAAGGCCCCGGTCGGAACGCCCGGCTTGGTTGTCACGTTGGGTTTGGCGCCCGACGTCAGGAGAACCTCGAGGACGAGGTCGTGCTCGGCGCGATTGCCGGCGCCGAAGACGGAGTGCAGCGGCGTTTCCCCGGTCGCTCTATCCCGCACGTTCGCGTCTGCTCCGCGCGCGAGCAGAAATTCCGTCAGCCGCCAGTGCCCATGGGACGCGGCGCCGTTGAGACCGAGATCGGAGCCGAGTGAGTCAAGCTTCTCCCCCCGGCCGAGCAGGAAGCTGATCGCGGTCACGTCCCCGAAGTAGGCGCAAACCTCGACCAGGCGGCGACCGTCGCCCACGGTTGCCGTGGCGTCGTTCCCGGCATCGACCCAGCCGATGACGAGATCCGTTCGTCCGTTGAGGATCCGGGCTTCGACCTGCGGATCCAGACTCCTGTGGCCCGTTTCTGTCATCTCGCTTTGCCTTGCTGTTAGGGCAGGCGACCCGCCCCCTCCGAGCATAGATCGAACGCCGAGATTGCTTCGCGCCACTTCGAACGGACCGGGCCCTCGCAATGAGGGATGGCTATCCGCGAGGCGTGCAGCCATGATGATCCACGCCAGAGGGGCTGGGCATGGGTGGACGAAACCCCCTCGCCACCCCGGGCTTCAGGATCAGTGCGCGGGGCCGAGCAGCACCGCGTTCATGAAGAGTAGTTCCGAGGCCTGTGAGTAAGCGCGGAAGTTCGGCTCCTCGGCGAAGGCGACGATGTGACCTGCGCCCAGGGGTTCGTGGATCAGGAACGCTTTCTGCGCGTATGCGTCCTTGTTTTCCTTCCACAGGATTCCGCTCACCCCAAGTTTGTCGGCGGCCGCGTAGACCCCCACGTTCGTGCCCTTGTCGAGCTTGATCGGTGTGAACACGCGCTGGCCGTCCACCATCACCTGGAAATCGGCGTCGAGACCGGCGGAGAGCCAGTGATTGGTGTCGAGCGCGCCGCGCAGGATCGCCCCTGCGATCGGATCGGGTCGCGGGCGATCGGGGGTGATCGCGCGGTTGTAGTCGAAGCCCTTTTTGTCGCCTGCGGGCTCGCCTTTCTTCGCGTCGGTCGTCTCATCGCTGCGGCCGTCCTTCAGTTCGGTGTCGGTCGAGAGAAGTCCGACCTTGTCACGCGACGCCCAGCGCGACGCTTCGCCGATGGTGATGAGCGTGCCGCCCAGGCGCACGAAATCCTTGATCCGCGCGACATCGGCTTCGCCCAGCGTCCCCTCGTAGTTGCCGTGCGGCATCACGATGACGTCGAACTTCCCGAGGTCGACCCGACGCAGGGTCGCAACGCGTATGGCGGAGACCGGCTGATTGAAGCGGCGCTCGAGGACGTAGCGCGCCCATCCGGCAGAAAGAGAGGAGGTTGGCGCATCCCACATCAGGAGCACGCGCGGCGCCTTCAGGTGCCGAACCTCGTTGCTGCCGAGAGAGATCCCGCCTTCGTCCACGAAGCCCGTGTTCGTGGCCACGATCTCGACGCCCCACTTCGCGGCGAGGTTCTGGAGAGTGGCGCGCAGCGTCGATTCGTTCTCGGCGACCCGGATCACCGCGGTGCCGATGCCGTACTTCCGTCCTTCGAGCGAGAAGGAATCGCCGGCGGTTCGCACCCGCACCCCCGCGCGCGCCGCCTCCGCCACTGCCGCGGATGCTGCCGAGCCCCAGGGCACGAGGTAGGCGACGGTCGCAGCCTTGACCTCGGGAGCTTCGATCCGGTCGGCGTCGAAGCGCGACCGCTTGCCTGCGACCTTCACGTCGGAGATCACGCAGTCGACGTCGAAGAGTGCGGGGAGACTCCAGGTGGTGATGTCGTAGAACTGATCGGGCAGAAGACGCGCGCGACGCTCTTCCTGCTTCTTGAGGAAGTCCGGATCCATGGCCACGTCGCGGTCGAGGAGATTCTTGATCAGGCGGGACGTGGGCTGGGCCAGCGGAATGATATACGACCCTGCGGGGTACGAGGCGGGAGACTTCGCCGAAGCGCCCCGGCCCGCCGGTGCTCCGGGTGCGGTCGCCGCTTCGTCGGCGCGGAAGACCTCGACGCCTTGCGCGACGAGAAGGCTGGCGAGCCGCCGCGCGCGTGAAGGATCTCCGCCCGGGACGAGCACGTACTCTTTCGTCCCGCCTTCATCCACCGCCGACCGGCGGAACGCCGCGAAGTCGCTCACCACCGCCTTGCGGTTCTCGGCCGCGGTGAGTGCGGTCTGGATGGCTGCGGTGAAGTGCTGCACGACCCCGAGGCGGTAAGTGAGATCCGTGCCGTCCACGCGCCGGAAGATCAGACCCCGCGACGACGCCTGCTCGAACGTCTTCGCGATCGAGCCCTGGGCCATCGGCCACGACGCGCCGTAGCCCGGATAGAACGAGTCGAAGACCTCACGGATGAAGTAGGCGAAGCCTCGCTCATCGAATTTCGCCGCGGTGTTGCGGCCGAACGTCTCGAGCCAGGCCGACTGCGTCGCCGTGCGGAACGGATTCTTTGGCGCCGCCGCGGGGGGGAAGTAGTAGGTCGAGTCGCCGCCCATCTCGTGGAGATCGACCGTCACCTGGGGGAAGAACTCGAGGAAGAGCTTGATCCGGCCGGCACTCTCGGGCTGAGTGATCGCGAGCCAGTCGCGGTTCAGGTCGAAGAGGTAGTGATTGCTGCGGCCGCCCGGCCAGGGTTCGTCGTGCTCCGCGGAAAGCGGCTCGGAGTCGGGCGCCGCGGCGCGGCCCTGAAGGTTCTGGAAGTTGAAACGCGCTCGACCATCGGGGTTCTGCATCGGATCGATGAGCACGAGCGACTCCCGCATGATCGTGTCCACGCCTGGGTCGTTCTTCGCGGCCAGGAGGTGATAGGCCTCGGCCAGCGCCGCGTCACCGGAGGAGATCTCATTGCCATGCACGCCGTGGACGAGCCAGGTGATCACCGGGACGCGATTGGTTATCGCCTCGATGTCGGCGGCGACGAGACCGCGAGGATCGGCAAGCTTCTTCATGTCCGCCTTGATCGCGTCGAGCGTCCTGATCCGCTCCGCCGAACCGACGATCATGACCACCAGCGGGCGGCCCTCCCACGATCGCGCGTACTCGATCACCTTCGCGCGCCCGCCCGAAGCAGCCTCGAGGGCTCTGAGGTAGGTGACGAATGCCTCGCCGGTGGAGATCTCTTCGCCGTGGTCGTAGCCGAGGACCTTCTTAATGGTTGGGACGGCCGGGTCGTAGACCGTGCCGGGCGAGAGTTCGGGCGAGCCGGTGGCGAGCAGAGCGATTAGGGCGAGGGACAACATCGAGACCTCCTGAGGAACAGATCGGGGCGGCATCATATGGCGCCGCGCGTCGGTTCACTTGTTGAATCGCCCGCTTTTCGCATTCTTCGTTTAGCCTCGCGCCAATGCCTGGACGGTGTCGAGGTGCCGAACCCCCCAAGGATAAGCGGACCCCGGATGGCGCGAACCCAGGCTGGCGCGCAGCCTGCCCTCAGGGACAGCGCGCAGCCTGAGCCAGCAGTACCGTAGTTGCCTATCCGCATTCGATCCTCTACCCTGCCTGCAATGTCCTGGATGTATGCCGCCCTCGTCGCTCTCGTCCTCGTTCTCCTCGAGCGTTAGTCCGCAAATCCTCCCCTCCCGACCGATGACCCAGACTGCGAAGCGCAGCCTCAGTGTTTTGTTCTTCTTGAGCGGTGTGGCGGCGCTCGTTTATCAGGTGGTCTGGCAGCGGATTCTGTCGCTCTCGGGAGGAGTCGGCGTTCGCTCGATGGCCGTGGTGGTGGGCGCATTCATGTTGGGGCTGGGACTGGGTGCGGCACTCGGCGGGCGCCTGGCCGAGAGGCTCACCCAGCGCAGGGCCCTTCAGGCTTTTGCGGTCGCCGAGCTCCTCCTGGCGGGCTTCGGCGCCCTAAGCCCCTTCCTCTATTACGACCTGCTTTACCAGCGGGCGGCCCCCTGGATGACGGACGTGTTTCGAGTCGCTCTCTTTCAGATGATCGCCTTGCTGCCGCCCACGATTCTGATGGGGGCTTCCTTGCCGCTCCTGGTTCGCGCCGCAGTGGTTGCGGCGGCCGATGCGCCGCGTACCATCGCTCGGCTCTTCGCCGTCAACGTGTTTGGATCGGCGGTGGGTGCGGTGGCGACGCCCTGGATATTCTTGCGCGCCACCTCGATGACCACGACGGCCATGATGGCGGCGGGACTAAACGCCATTGCCGGAGTTGGGGCTCTGCTGCTTTTGGGGCGCGCGTCGGCACTTTCAAACGCGGTGCCGACGTCTTCTGACCACGAGGCGCCGAGGCCCGCTCTATCCCCGGCGGTGCTCGGCTTTTGGGCCCTTCTCTTCGGCACGAGCGGCTTTGTGGCCCTGGGCCTCGAGATGGTGTGGTTTCGAATCATCGACGTGACTCTCAAAGGAACGGCGTTCACGTTCGGTACTGTGCTGGGTCTTTACCTCTTTGGACTGGCGGCGGGCGCCGCGCTGCCTGTCGAGAAGGTGCGTGATCCCATGCGCGCGTTCGCGATCTGCCAGGCGACCTCGATCCTGTGGGCGATCCTGGCCGTGCTGTTTCTCGCGTACGCGCCTGAGACCTGGCCCGGTGTTCTTGAAGTGGTGGGTCGCATGGCGAGTTACCGGGGCCGCCTGGGGCCCGCCGCTGACCCTCTCACGTTGGTCACATTCCTGGTGGTCCCCGCGTTCCTATTCGTGCCGGCGACCGTGGCTATGGGTGTTTCGTTTGGGCTTTTGCAGCGTGGAGTTCAGACAAGTGCTTTGGGTGCGGCGCATCGCGCCGGACTCTTGCAGGCCGCGAACGTAGCCGGAAGTTTGCTCGGCAGCCTGGTCGTTGGCCTTGCGAGCATCGAGATGATCGGCACGGCCGGGACCCTTCGCACCTTGGGGATTGTCACGGCGATCAGCGTTCTGGCCATCGCCGCGTGGCGGCGAAGTGTCCTGGCCGCGGTCGCCGCGGTAAGTGTGGCGGTGGTTTCGGCGGCGGCCATTCCGGAGAACGAAGAGCTGTGGAAACGGCTCCACGCCCGGGCCCGAGAGGGCTCCATATTCCGAGAGGACTCGACGGCGGTCGTGGCACTTATCCGAACCAAGACGGACGGCTATCGCTTGACCGTGAACGGTGCGGGCCATTCTGAACTGCCCTACGGGGGAACCCACACCCTCCTCGGGGCGCTCGCGACGGCCCTCCACCCTGCACCCGAGCACATCGCCGTCATCGGCCTGGGCTCGGGCAACACCGCGTGGGCGGCGCTCGCGCGGGGTGAAGTCCGCCGGGCGGATATCTTTGAAATCGCGGCCGCGCAACGCCCGGCCCTCCAAAGGCTCGCGACACGTCACGAGTTTCCCGAGCTTGGCGAACTGCTCGACGACCCACGCGTGAGTCTGACGTTTGACGATGGCCGCCGGGCCTTGAGCCTCACCAACGAGCGCTTTGACGTTATCGAGATCGACGCGTTGTATCCGTGGGCGGCCTGGAGCGGAAACATCTACTCGGTAGAGTTCTTCGACCTCTGCCGCCGCAGGCTGGCACCTGGTGGGCTCTTTCTCACCTGGGCCCCGACCGATCGAATCAGGCGCAGCGTGGCCGAGGCGTTTCCCTTCTCTCGGGTGTTCCTCGGCGACTTCGTGGTGGGGGCAAACGAGCCGATACCTGCAACCCTGGCCCCGGGAGCCTCGGCTTCGATGCGCGCCCGGTTGGGCGAGGAGACGATCGCCGAACTTGAGCGCATCGTCGCTCAGTCGCGCGTGTTGGACAAGACGGACGGCGAACGAAACCGCGACCTTCATCCTCGCGACGAGTTCACTGGCCCGGGCGGGTGGCGGTAGAACCATGATCCTGGGGGCCGCCTTCGCAGCGCTTGCACCCCATGGACTATCGTGATTACAAGGACGGGCCAGGCACAAGGCAATCCGCCTGACAAGCTGGTCGTGGTTGGTCGGTGGCGACGACGGCGGGGTTTGTTACCGCGAGCCGGCGCGGAACGGCTTTCGCTTGGCTCCGCCGAACGAGCTTCCGCCCTCACGCCGTGGGCGGTAGCTGGTTTCGCCGCTCGACGCCTCGGCCCCGCGCAGAGCCTGGCGTGAGTTCGTCGCCGCGGCCTGAGCGAAGCGGTCTGCCGCGGGACGAGCCGGGCGTTCGGCCTGGTCGTTGCGGAGTCCGGATCCGATGACCTGAGCCCGCGCAGGCCGCGCGCCATCATGGGGCCGGCTCTCGGTACGTTGTCCGCCGCGCCCGCCTGATCCACCCGCACCCTGTCCGCCGCGGTTCGCGCCGAAACGTGTGTACGGCTTGGGGCTTGACGAACGGCCACGCCCGGAGCCCTCCCGATCGCCGCGGAACTTCGCGGCTTCGGGCGCGTTCGTCTTCTGCGCCGCGTAGTCGAAGTCGGGCAGAGTGATGCGGGGCATGCGGCTCCCGATGGCGCGCTCGATGGCGCGCAGCGCGCCCTCCTCCTCGGGCGAGACGAAAGCGAATGCGTCGCCCTGCGACTGGTTCCGGCCGGTTCGGCCGACCCGATGGATGTAGTCCTCGTGGGTGGGGGGAATGTCGAAGTTGACCACGTGCGACAAGGACTCCACATCGATACCGCGGGCCGCGATGTCGGTGGCCACGAGCACGCTGAACTTGCCCTCCTTGAACCGCCTGAGGGTCTCGGTGCGCTGCGACTGCGAGCGATCTCCGTGGATCCGGCCGGCGTTCACGCCCATGCGCACGAGGAAGTCGGCCAGACGATTGGCGCGCGATTTGGTGCGCGTGAAGACGATCACGCTGCGGATGAGGCCTCGCTTCATGAGTTCGGTGAGCAGAACCGGCTTCAGATGCTGGGCCACCGGATAGGCGGCCTGGGTGATGCCCGAGGCCGGTGCGGACTGGCGCTCGACGCTGATGGTGAAAGGATCATGCAGCATCTCGCGCGAGAGTTTGGCGATCTCGGTCGGCATGGTGGCCGAGAAGAAGAGGGTCTGGCGCTTGGTCGGAAGGTACTTGAGGATGCGGCGGATGTCGGGGAGGAAGCCCATGTCCAGCATCCGGTCGGCTTCGTCCAGAACCAGGATCTCGAGGTTCTTGAAGTTCGCGTACGAGCGATTCATGTGATCGAGCAGCCGGCCGGGCGTGGCCACGATGATGTCCGTGCCGCGGCGGAGCGCGTGCTCCTGAGCACCCATGCCCACGCCGCCGTAGATGGCGGCGCTCGAAATCGGCGTGTGCACCCCGAGAGCGTTCAGGTGCTCGTCGATCTGCGCCGCGAGTTCACGCGTGGGGGTGAGGATCAAGGCGCGGGTGAGACCCTTCGCCTTCCCGCCAAGGCGATGAATGATGGGGAGGCCGAAAGCGGCGCTCTTTCCGCTGCCGGTCATGGCGCAGGCGAGGACGTCGCGCCCCTCGATACCGGGCGGAAGCGCCTGCTCCTGAATGGGAGTCGGGTTCTTGAAACCGAGCTCCTTGATGCCGCGCAGAAGTTCGGCCGAGAAGCCGTATTTGGAAAACGTCATGATGAATTGAGGGTCCTGACTTTTTGATGGGCCTCTGGCCCATGGATAGGTGGTGGCCGCGAGCGGAAACGAATGCGTCCCTATCGCCTCAAAAAGCGGCCTTGAACAAGCGGTTTCGCGATGAACGACGCTGCGAGACTCGCGTTCGTGAGCGCATATTCTCTCACGGAGATGTTCAGGACCCCTATTTCATGCCGATGACCAGGCTCTTTCGCGCGTCCGTGGCGCTCCTTTGCGGCCTGATGCTCTACGTCGCGTCGCAGGGCGATTGGACGCGGGAGACCCCGCGCTTCCTGACCAGCTGGGTAGTCATGGCTTTCACCTATGGAGTTGTTCTCCTGGCCGCCGGAGTGCTTCGCGCGCACCACCGCGAGCTGCCAAACGCCGACCTGGTGTGGGCCCTCCTCGCCCTCGCCACGGTGCGTGTCGTGATGGCCTTTGGCGAACCGATGTTGTCGGACGATGTGTATCGCAGCGCGTGGGAGGGCCGGGTTCAGCGCGCCTCCGGTAACCCCTACGCGTGGTCGGATCGTCCCGAGGCGGAGAAATGGATCGGACTCCGCGACGGTCACGTCTACCCGCGCATCAATCATCCCGACTACGCGGCGATCTATCCGCCCGCCTGGCAATGGGCGATGCGGGGCGTCAACTTCATTTCCGACTCGGTGACCGCGGTGAAGCTGTTCGTGGTTTTCTGCGAACTGCTGTTCTGGCTGGGGTTGTGTCGCCTCATCGAGGCCCGCGGGCTGAGGGCGTCCCGGGTCCTGATCGCGGCGGCCTCGCCCCTGGCGATGCTCGAGATCGCGGGCAGCGGTCACAACGAGGCGATGGGCATGGCGGCCCTCGTGTGGACCCTTGTGTTCCTGGAGCGGAAGGCGGGAGCTAAAGCGTCGCTCCTGCTCGCGCTGGCGGCTCTGTCGAAGCTCGTTCCCGCGATCCTCGCCATTCCGTGGCTTCGCCGATTGCGGGTGCGCGACTTCGCGCTCATGGCCGCGGCCGGGGTGCTGTTGTCCGCGCCGTTTGCGGACGGGACGGCTCTGTGGAGCCTCGGAAAGTACGGCGACTACTGGCGGTTCAATGAGACATCCTTTGCGATCTTCGCGACCCTCGGGGGATCGCATCGAATGGGGGTGCTGATCTCGATCATCCTCCTGGTGAGCCTCGGACTATGGCTGGCCCGGCGTGAAGGCGACCCCGTTTCCACCGGCTTGATCATGGCTGGGGCGTTGCTCCTCGCGATGCCGAACGTTCTGCCCTGGTATGCGCTCTGGCTGCTCGTCTTCCTGCCCGTCGCGAAAGGATCTCCGATGGCCGCCGCGGCGTTTATCTTCACCCTGACCGCGCCCCTCGCGTACCTCGTCTACCCTGGATGGATCGCGGGGGGGGCGTGGTACCTGCCCTGGACCATCCGTGCCATCGAGTACGGCCTGCCGGCGCTGGCCGCGATCCTGGTTGTGGTCAGGCGGCCGCGCGGGCCTCGTTGAATGTCGTCAGCAGGCCCACGACCTCGACGTGCGGGTTCTTGAAGCAGGGCGTGCAGTGAGGACGCGCTTCAACGGGCTTTTCTCAGTTCGTCGCCGTCCTTCAATGCCCGCAGCGTCGAGAGTGGCCCCAGAACGACCTCGGCGCCCTCGGCGACGCCCGTGACTTCGACATCGAGGCCCGAGATGAGACCAAGCGTCACCTTGCTGAAGACCGCCTTGCCATCACGGATGACGTAAACACCCGTCTCCTCCCGCTCGCCCACGTCCCGCGCCACCACCGCCTGCAACGGAATCGCGAGGACGCCCGTTTTTAGGGCGGCGAGGATCTCCGCGTCGCACGAAATCCCCGGGCGCAGGGCGCCCTCGGTTTCCTCGAGCGAGACCACCACGCGAAACTCGCGGGCGGAAGCGGCCTGAAGGGAGAGCGGCGGAAGAGAAGACGCGCCGATCTCGGAGACCACACCTGCGAACTCGCGCCCTTGAAGCGCGTCCAGAGTGATCCGGGCCTTCTGTCCGACCTTGAGCCTCAACGCATCGGCCTCGGCCACCTTCAACTCGGCGTTGAGACCGGTGGCGCCCACGAGGCGCATCAGGGTCGTGCCGGGCTGATTCTGGAGGCCGATCACCACCATTTCGCCTTCGCGGACCTGGAGACGAGTCACGATGCCGTCCATCGGCGCCACCACCGAGGTCTTCGAGAGAGTGTCGCGCGCGCCGCGCAACTGCGCGTTCGCCTGATCGATCCGGCTCCGGATCGCGGCGAGCTGGGCCCTGGCCGCGTCGAGTGCGGCCTGCGAGGCGTCGCCCTGCGCTGTGGGCAGGAGGCCCTGTTCGACCAGGGACCGGTTTCGTTCGGCGGTGAGCCTCGCCTCGGTGAGCCGCGCTTCGGCGGCCTTGAGATCGTCGCCGAGGGCGCGAACCCCGGATTGGGCGGCGTCCACCTCCGAGCCGGCGCGGACCGGATCGAGGCGCGCGAGGACCTGGCCGGAGGACACGCGATCGCCCTCTTTCACGTTGAGACTCACGACCCGGCCCATCACCGAGGCGCCGATGTCGGCGTATCGCTTGGCCACGATCTCGCCGGACGCGGTGACGTACGAGCGGAAGGCCTCGCGCTTCGTCACCACCGTGGTCTCGACCTCCACGCCACGCGGACGCCTCGACACAAGAACGAAACCAACGACCCCCAGAACGACGAAAACGAAGATGGCTTTCCGCAACATGTTCAAATACTATACAAAATGAAAGCCTGACATGCCCTCCGCCCGCCTCCTCATCGCCGAATCGTTCTCCCAGGCGTTTAGGGTGGTGCGCGAGTACCGGCTGCGTTCGGCGCTTGGCGCGCTCGCCATGGCCGCCGCGGTGATGGCACTTGCCGGCATCTCCACCGGCCTCGAGGTGCTGGAGTCGTTTGCAGCGCGCACCGCCGCCCGCACCATCGGCAGCGATGTGTTCACGGTGTCGAAGGTCGGCCAGCGCGGACGGCTCGGGCGGCGCGAGCTCGCGCGAAAGCTCGAGCGCAACGTCGCGATCTCGAGATCCGACGCCCGCTTCCTCGACGCCCACGGCGACGGCCTCGTGATCTACGCGCCCTCGGCCCAGCGGATCGTGGATATCAGCTCGGTTTTCGGGAAGCTCCAGTCGGTGCCGATCACCGGCACCACTTTCGCCATCACCCGCATCCAGGAGATGGCGCTTGCCGAAGGCCGCTTCTTCAGCGACGACGAGTCGCAGCGGGGCGAGGCGGTGGCGGTGATCGGCGAGGAGATTCGCGCGGCCTGTTTTCCGAACCGCCGAGCGCTCGGCGAAACCCTGCGTATTGCCGGTCGCGCCTTTCGCGTTATCGGTGTTCAGGAGGCGATGGGGCAACTGGGCGGACAGAGTCAGGATCGTTATGTCTGGGTCCCCCTCGCCGCTTTCGAGCGGACGTTCGGCCCGTCGGCGAGCCTGCAGATGTTCGCGAAGTCGCTGGTTGCCGGTGAAACCGTGCCGGCCGAAGACCGGGCCCGCGCGAGCCTGCGCGCGAAGCGGAATCTCTACCCGGGCCAGGAGGACACCTTCGACGTGGTGACCCCGGATGCGGCGCGAAGCTTCGTCTTCACTCTGTCGCGGTCTTTGAGCGCCGCGTCGATGCCCATTGCGATCATGTCGCTCCTCGCCGCTTTCGTGGTGGTGACGAACACCACGCTCGTTTCCGTCGCCCAGCGGACCCGCGAGATCGGGATCCGCCGCGCGGTGGGGGCGCGGAGGGCGAACATCGGCGGGGAGGTCCTCGCGGAGTCCTTCATCGTGAGTGTGGTGGGGGCGATCGCCGGTCTTGCCCTCGTGGCCCTGCTCGCGGCCCTGGCCTCCTCGCTTCTGGGCCTTCCGCTCGCCCTGGCCCCGGCCACCCTGGCGCGCAGCCTGGTGATGGCGAGTGCGGCCGGCCTGCTTTCGGGAGCCTTTCCCGCGGTGCGCGCCATTCGCGCCGACGTTTTGACCTCGCTGCGGGCCGACTGATGCGCGCACCCCACAAAAGGCGCTCCGCCTTCCTCGGTGCCACCGACCGGATGGCCTTCGGTTTCGCGGTGGATTCGATCCTCGCGAACGGCGCCCGCTCGGTTCTCGCCATCGCGGGCATCGTCATCGGTATCGTGACCGTCGTCTTGATCACCTCGGTTCTCGCGAATGCGAAGACCCAGGTCGCCGCCTTGTTCCAGGGCCTCGGAACCGACAACCTGATCGCCTACCACCTGTCGCAGGATCCGTACTCGCCGCCCACCGACCGGGAGGCGAATCGCAAGCCCATGGAGATCGGCTTCGCGGACGTGATCGAGCGGCTCTCGCTGAATGTCGAAGAGGTCGGGGTGCAGCTCATCGTTCCCGCAATCGTGAACGGCCGGGCCCTGATCGCGAGCGCCGGGCGGATCGAGAACGACAGTTGTTTCGCCGAGGGCTCGGCCGCGCGGACGTTTCGCGTGATCGAGGCTCCGCTGGCCGAGGGGCGAGTCTTCACGCCCCTCGAGGAAGAGACCGGGGCGCGGGTGGCGGTTATCGGCGCGAGCGTGCGTGCCTCCCTCTTCCCCGGAATCAACGCGGTCGGGAAGGAGATCAGGGTGGCGGGGGTCGCCTTCGTGGTGATCGGCGTTCTCGCCCCGCGTCCGGGCGGCGTCTTCGGCGAGAACCGGCAGGACAGCGTGATCTCGATGCCCATCCGCACTGTGCAGGCCATCTTCCCCGATGCGCGGAACGTCCTCATCTACTCGAAGACCAAAGAGGGCCGGCGTCAGGAGGCGCGGCAGGACATCGAGACGATCCTCCGCCGCCTCCGCGGCCTCGCCCCCGATTCGCCGAACGACTTCCAGCTCACCTCCCCGGATCAGATCATCGCCGTGTTCAACCAGGTGGGGAATGCGATCGGCGCGGCCACGGTGGCACTTGCCGGCATCAGTCTCTTCATCGGCGCCATCGGCATCGGGAACGTGATGGTCATCTCGGTCACCGAGCGCACCCGTGAGATCGGGATCCGACGGGCCCTTGGCGCCACCCAGGCTTCGGTACGCCGGCAGTTCCTGATCGAGGCCGGAGTTCTCTCGGGTGTGGGCGGCATCCTCGGCGTCCTCGTGGCTCTGGCCATCGGTTTCCTCGTGACTCTGATCCTGCCGCGGTACGACGCGCGTCCGCCCTGGGATGCGGCTCTCGCCGGGGTCGCGATGTCGGTCGTGGTGGGACTGATCGCGGGATATGTGCCCGCGTCGCGGGCGGCGTCGGTGGATCCCATCGAAGCGTTGCACCGGGACTGAAGCGAGCGACTAAGCTTCCCTTTGCAAAGGAAGGGTTCAGGCATGCTTCTCGAAGGGAAAACCGGCCTCATTCTGGGGGTCGCCAACAAACGCTCCATCGCGTGGGGGATCGCCCGCGCCTGCGCCCGCGAGGGCGCCCGGCTCGCTCTCACCTACCAGGGCGAAAGGCTCAAGGAGAATGTGGACGAGCTGTCGAAGGACCTCAAGGAGCCGCTTCTCTATCCCTGCGACGTCGCCCGGGATGAAGACATCGCGGCCCTCGCCGCCTCGGTCAAAGCCGACCTCGGCCACCTCGATTTCGTGATCCATTCCGTGGCCTTCGCGCAGCGGGAGGAACTCACGGGAGAGTTCCTGAACACCTCGCGCGAGGGGTACCGCATCGCTCAGGACATTTCCTCCTACTCCCTCACAGCGGTGGCGCGCGCGATGGCTCCACTGATGGAAGGCCGCGCGGGGTCGATCGTGACCTTGTCCTACCTCGGCGGCGAACGGGTGGTTCCCCACTACAACGTCATGGGTGTCGCGAAGGCCGCCCTCGAGATGTCGGTGCGCTATCTCGCGGCCGATCTCGGCCCGAAGGGGATCCGCGTGAACGCCATCTCGGCCGGCCCCATAAAGACGCTCGCCGCGGCGGGGGTGGGGGGCCTCGGCAAGATGATCGACTATTACCGCCAGCACGCCCCCTTGCGCCGCGCCACCGATCAGGAGGAAGTGGGCGATGCCGGCCTCTTCCTGGTTTCGAACATGGCGCGTGGCGTCACCGGAGAAGTTCTGCACGTGGACAGCGGCTTCCATGTCATGGCGATGTCCGCCGACCTCGTTTAAGCAAGGAAGCGCCCATGAGCACGGTTCAGATCGAAATCAAGGACGGCCTCGGCGCCATCCGTCTCGCCGGCCCCCGCGGCAACGCGATGAGCCCGACCCTGGTGTCGGATCTCTCCACCGCGCTGCGAACCGTGGGCGGCGAACCGTCGGTGAAGGCGGTCCTTCTGGCCTCGGCCCATCCCAAGCTCTTCTGTCCGGGTCTTGACCTCGTCTCCCTCGCAGGCATCTCCCGCTCCGACATGGGCGCCTTCATGCTGGACTTCTCGGCCCTTCTCACCGACCTCTTCGCCCTCAAGAAGCCGGTGATAGCGGCGGTGAACGGAGCGGCGGTGGCGGGCGGCTGCCTGCTCGCCCTCACCGCCGACTGGCGCGTGGCGAAACGCGGCGCCCAGATGGGTCTCAACGAGGTGAAGATTGGTGTCCCGCTGCCGTGGTCCGCGGTCATGCTGCTCAAGACCGCGGTCCCTTCGTTCGCGCAGACCGCCGTGGCTCTGCTCGGCCGGAACTTCGAGGGCGATGCCGCCAAAGCCGCGGGCCTCGCGCACGAGATCGCGGAACCGGAGGTCTTCGACGGAGTCATAGCCGAGCGCCTGGCGGAGTTCGCGGAGAAGGACGCTTACGCCTTCGGCGTCACCAAGGGATATCTGCGGGGCGCCGCGGTCGCCTCGATGCGCGACCGTGAAGCTGTGCTGCTCGACGAATTCCTCGACGGCTGGTTCTCGGATGGGACACAGACCCGCATCCAGAAGACGGTCGAGTCCCTCAAGTCGAAGGGCTGATCCTCACAAAACCTCCGACCACGAAGGCGACGCCGCGAACGCCGCGTGGATCATGCCGACGTGGGAGTAGGCCTGCGGGAAGTTGCCCCACATTCTTTGCTCCTTGACGTCGTAGTCCTCGGAGATGAGACCGAGGGGCGAAAGCGCGGCGCTGATCCTGCTCATGACCTCCCGAGCTTCCGGAACGCGGCCGGTGCGGGCCAGGGCCTCGACGAGCCAGAAGGAGCAGATCACGAACGCCACTTCGGGCCGCCCGAACCCATCATCGGCGCGGTAGCGATAGAGCCAGCCGTCCATGGAGAGACCGTCGCGGATCGCATCGATGGTCCGGTGAATCTGTGGCGCATCGGAGGGGAGCAGGCGCAGCGTCGCCATCTGCAGCAGCGACGCGTCGAGGTCGTGACCGCGGTGGCTCGACGCGAAAGCGCCGAGCTTCTCGCTCCAGGCCTCGCGCACGATCAGCTCGCGAATCGAAGACGCCGCCGCCTCGAACTCCGCGGCCAGGCCGGGTTGATGGAGGCGCGCCACCCGGGCCATGCGATCCGCTCCCGCCCAGCACATGAGGGTCGAGAAGGTCTGCGGCGTCCACGATGTCCGGTACTCCCAGATGCCCGCGTCGGGCGTGCCTGCGACCGCGATCCCTTTCCGCGCCAGCTCTTTGAGCAGGTCCAGGGCCTGGGGCGAGCGCTCGGCCTGAAAACGTTCGTCGAGGTAGACGGGAGCGAGGGCGAGCACCATCTCGCCGAAGATGTCGTTCTGGATGTGCTCGGCCGCCGCGTTGCCCACGCGCACCGGACGATTCCCCTCGTATCCCGGCCAGTGGTCGAGCACGCTCTCGCCGAGGTCGGACCGGCCATCGATCCGGTACAGCGGAGCGAGCTTCAGGTCCGGCGCGCCGCCCGCGACATCGAAGAGGTAGTTCACGAAGTGCTCGCGCTCCTCGAACTGACCGAGCAGCCGGAACGCGCCCAGGCTGTAGTAGGCGTCGCGCAACCAGCAATAGCGGTAATCCCACGTCCGACCCGAGCCTTTAGCCTCGGGTAGCGACGTGGTCATGGCGGCGATGATCGCCCCGGTGTCTTCGAAGCAATGAAGTTTCAGGACCAGGGCCGAGCGGATGACCTCTGCCTGGAACTCGGGCGGAACGTTGCAGCGTTTCACCCAGGACTGCCAGTAGCGAATGGTCTCGCCCAGGAAGCGGCTGGCCAGGGGGGCGAGCGCTTCTTCGACCGGGGCGCCCCACGACAACACGAGGTGTTTCCTGCCGGTAAGGGCGAAGGGCTGTCCGCCCAGATACGAGACCGGCACATCGCTGGTGAGGCGCAGGTGCGAGGCGAAGCCTTCGTAGCGGATGTGGTTCGAGCCCGCGACTTGAACCGGCGCCGTCTTCGCCCAGCCGAGGCGCGGTTCGCAGGAGACGCGAACGCGCGGCGTGCCGCCGAGCGGCTCGACGATCCGGAAGATCTGGGTCGGGCGGAAGATGCGGTCGAACTGGGTGAAGCGAGGAGCGAAATCGAGCACGCGGAACGAGCCCGCCTTCGTCTCGAAGCGGGTCTCAAGCACGTTGGTGTTCTCGAGGTAGCGCTGTTGGCCCGGTTCCCCGCTATCCGGCGCGACCGTGAACCGGCCCCCCGACTCGGCGTCGAGGAGCGAGGAGAACACCGGCTCCGAATCGAAGCGGGGAAGGCAGGCCCAGACCACGGCGCCGTCGCGGCCGACCAGGGCCGAGAACTGACAGTTACCGATGAGGCCGAGCCCTTCGAGTCGCATGCCCCGAAGGATAACCAGAAATAGTTTGGTGTCCAACTTAAATCTCGAATAGGCTCCGGACATGCGGCAGCCCGTCAAGTTCCTCATCATCCTGGTCGCGGGTCTCGGGCTCCTGACCTGGGGCGCCCTTCACGTGGTGCAGGAGACCACCAGGGGGTGGGTCGAGCGCGATCTCATGCTGCGGTCGCGCCTGGCCGCGAATGGCGCCGCGGCCTCGCTCTCCGCGGGGTTTCGTTCCGGCAAGCCCTCCGACCTGCGCACCGTGCTCTTGAACCTGGTCCGGGACGAGCGCATTCTCGGGGTCACCGCCTGCACCCCCGATGGCAGCCTGGTCGCCTCCGCGGGGACCACGCCCAAAGATTTTTCCTGCGCCGGCGTGGCCCCCCTCGTCTTCCCCGCCGGATCTCTCGCCGGCGCTTCGCCGTTCGAATGGACCGAGTCCGCGACTCTTCCCGGAGGCCAGGTTCACCTGAGCGGGCTGGCCGTCACCGACGAAGCGGGCGCTCCCGGCTTCGTCATCCTGGTCCACGACATGGCCTTCGCGGTGCGGCGCGAGAACCAGAGCCGCAACCTTCTGCTCGTCGCGTTCTTCCTTCTCTCCCTGTGCGCCGCCCTTATCACCATCGTCGCGGTGCGGCTGTCGTGGCGGGGCTGGACACGGCAACTCCGGCGCATGCTCAAGGGCGGCGAGGAGAGCCACGAATTCCGGCCGCTCCTGCGCGATGTCCGCGAACTGGTCGACGACATCATGACGGAGCGCGAAGCCGACGGCGAGACCGGGGCGTGGACGGCCGAACGGCTCAAGCAGACGCTTCGACGAAACCTGCACGGAGAGAAGATCGTGGTCGTCTCGAACCGCGAACCCTACATCCACGACTACGCGACAGACGGGAGCATCGTGGTGCAGCATCCGGCGAGCGGCCTCGTCACCGCCCTCGAGCCGGTCATGCGGGCCTGCTCGGGGGTCTGGATCGCCCACGGCAGCGGCCCCGCGGATCGCGCCGTGGTCGACTCCCACGACCGGGTGATGGTTCCGCCGGGGGAGAAGATCTACGCGATCCGAAGGGTGTGGCTCACCGAAGAAGAAGAGAAGGGCTACTACTACGGTTTCTCGAACGAGGGCCTGTGGCCCCTCTGTCACGTGGCGCACACCCGGCCTTTGTTCCGTACCTCCGACTGGAAACACTACTGCGAGGTCAACCAGAAGTTCGCCGATGCGGTGGTCGCGGAGGCGGAGATCGAGGATCCGATCGTCCTGATCCAGGACTATCACCTCGCCCTCGCCCCGCGGATGATTCGTCAGAAGCTGCCGCGCGCCACCGTCATCGGCTTCTGGCACATCCCCTGGCCGAACGCTGAACGGTTCGGCATCTGCCCGTGGCGCGAAGAGATCCTCGACGGCATGCTCGGGGCCAGCATGCTCGGCTTCCACACTCAGGCCCACTGCAACAATTTCATGGACTCGGTCGATCGCTATCTCGAGTCGCGGATCGATCGAGAGCGGCAGGCCGTGGTCCAGCAGGGCCGTCCGACGCTCATCCGCCCCTATCCGATCTCACTCGAATGGCCGGTGCGCTGGCTCAAAGATCTGCCCGCCGCACCCGAATGCCGGCGCAGCGTTCTCGAGGAGCTGGGTCTGCCCGAGGCCACGCTTCTAGGCGTCGGGGTCGACCGCCTCGACTACACCAAGGGCATCGAAGAGAGGCTGCTCGCGGTCGAGCGCCTGCTCGAGCTGCGGCCCGAGTTCATCGGCCAATTCGTGTTCGTGCAGCTCGCGGCGCCGAGCCGCACCGCGATCGGCCGCTACCGTGATCTCAATGAGAGCGTCGAGGCCATCGCGAACCGGATCAACGAACGGTTCGCGACGGCATCGTATCGGCCCATCATTCTCAAGCGAGCGCATCACGAGCCTCCGGCGGTTTTCCGGTACCTCCGCGCCGCCGATGTCTGCTACGTCAGCAGCCTGGACGACGGAATGAACCTCGTGGCCAAGGAGTTCATCGCCGCCCGCGACGACGAACGCGGGGTCCTGGTCTTGAGCCAGTTCACGGGCGCCGCGCGGGAGCTGACCGAAGCGCTGATTGTGAATCCCTACGACATGGACGAATCGGCGGGAGCGCTGGCCGCGGCCTTGACCATGCCCGTCGAGGAGCAGAAGGCGCGGCTGCGCTCCATGCGCGCGTTCGTGGCCGAGTTCAACATCTATCGCTGGGCGGGGCGGATGTTGCGCGACGCGGCCCGTCTCCGTCGCCGCGACCGGCTGACCGGCAGACTCACCGAGCGGTTCGCCGCGCGTTTCCCGGAGGGTGAGGTGTGAAGGACATACTGGCGGTCAGGCACCGAGGCGTGATCGAACCATTCGCGTGGTCGCAAACGCTCCTGGCCTTCGACTTCGACGGAACCCTGGCTCCGATCGTGGACATACCCGACCATGCGGACATGCGGCCCTTGACCCGGGGCCTTCTCTCGCGCGTGGCCGCCCTCTATCCGTGCGTGGTCATCTCGGGTCGCGCGCTGTCCGATGTCCGCAAGCGCGTGCGCGGCATTGACCTCCGAGGGGTCGTGGGCAATCACGGCGTCGAGCCCTGGCGCGCCACCAAGCACATCCACCGCCGGGTCCGCGAGTGGCGGCCCCTTTTCGAGCAGGCGCTTCAGGATCAGCCGGGCGTCGAGATCGAGGACAAGACGTACTCCCTGGCCGTTCACTACCGAAGGTCGCGAGCCAAGAAGCGTGTCCGATCCGTTATCGACAGGGTGGCCCGGAATCTCGAGGACATCCGCGTCATAGGGGGAATCGAGGTGGTCAATCTCGTCCCCGCGGACGCGCCCCACAAGGGCATCGCCCTGGAACGCGAGCGCGCCCGGCTCCGCTGCGACACCGCGATCTACGTGGGCGACGATGTGACCGACGAGGATGTCTTCGCCCTGGATCAACCCGGACGGCTGCTCACGATCCGGGTGGGTCGGAAGCTCGCCTCCCGCGCGGACTTCTTCATCAGGTCGCAGGCGGAGATCGATACCCTGCTGCGTACCCTGATCGGCCTGCGCGAGAGGTTCACCGGGATGGGGGCCTTGATCCCGGGCGAGGTGGCGCGATGAGACCGCATGATCCTCCGGTGGAGCTTGGGCCCACCCTCGACTTCCTGCGGGAGTTGTGGGCGCTCGATCATGCCCTGCAGAAACGGTCCAAGAAGATGGCCAAGGAACTCGGCGTCACCGGGCCGCAGAGGCTCGCGCTGCGTCTCATCAGTCGCTTCCCGGGCTTGCCCGCGGGGCGCCTGGCGCGTCTGCTCCACCTTCATCCGAGCACGGTCAGCGGCATCGTGAAGCGCCTGGCCGGCCGCGGCCTTATCGCCCGCGGCTCGGACGGTCCGGATCGCCGCCGCGCCATGCTGCGAGTGACTCCTCTGGGCCTGGGCCTTTTGTCGCGCCCCGAGCCGACCCTCGAATCCGCGGTCCATCACGCGCTTGGCCTGCTCAACGAGAGGCAGATCGAGAGTGCGCTTCGCGCCATCGGGGTGATCGCGGTTTGCCTCGCCTCGCCCGCGGCCCGGCCCCCGCAAGCACCCTGATCAGCTCTTGAGTCGCGCTAGTGTCCCGTAACAGAAATACGGTGCATAAGAGAGCGCCGAGGCGCCCGCAGCGCAAGGCGCCGAGGAGGACGCATATTGAACATATGCAACGACGAGCAACGCAGCGATCCAGGATGCATCGGCGTTCTATTATGTGCCGTATTTTTGTTACGGGACACTAACCCGTGGTGAAAGTCCCTCCGCGTCGAAAGCGGATCTTTTCCGCAGAGCTCCGCGTTGCCAAACCTTGAAATACTCCCGGTATTCCTGCGGTTCGGCGCCTTGATCTGACGAAAAGCGCCCGACTGGCGATGAGCCGAAGGGCCCGAATATCGGGAATATTCGGGCTCCTGAGCGAAGAAGTCCAGGCGGGATGCAGCGTTCGAGCCCCAAGGGCTGGCTTCGCGCTCGAATGCCGGCAGACTTTAACCACGGGCTGCTCGCCTTCGCGCCCGGGCGCGCTTGCCCGCATGCCACAACAGGGCGAGGCCAACCGCGGCAATGGTGAGCCCGACAACCCCGAGGGTCCCGGTCACCGCGGCCACGGTTCTTTTCACCTCGTCATACGCGAGGCCCAGCGCCGATCCGGCGATGGTGAGGGCGGTGTACCAGACCAAAGACGCGGCGGCCGCGGGGAGAAGGGTGCGCGCCGGAGAGAGGCGGTGGATGGCCGCGAAAGGAAGGACCGCGGCGCGAAGGCCCGGGAGGAAGCGGGAGAAGAAGACGCCGAGGCCGCCGAATCGGTCGATGTTGCGCTCGATCAGGGGTTGGATCTCTTCCGGCATGAGCGAGCGGAAGACCGGCGAGCGGAGCACAGCCGCTCCGCGCGCCCGGACCCAGTAGTAGACGGCGATCGCCGACGCCTGATTGGCGGCGAAGCAGAGGAATCCGATCAGAACCGGGGAGTGGCCGGTGCGCACCGCCCAGAAGGCGCCCAGGGCGGCCGCCACGTCCGCGGGCACCGGCGGGAAGATGTTCTCGAGCGCCGAGAGAACCATCAACAGGGCGACCACGAGCAGTGGATCCTGCGCGAGTATGAAGTCGACGATGGTGTCCATGGCCCTACTCCGACGCTCCGAGGCCAAGCGCACGGTAGACGAGGTGAGCCGCCGAGGCGTAGCTCGCCCCGGTGGCGCGCGACATGCCGATTTCGCACGTGCGGCACGTGGAGTAGGCGGTGGCGCCCGGGCCGGCTTCGACGAGAAGCGCCTTGACGTCCTCCGCCTCCGCCCTGGTCGCCCCTTCGGTGATCTCGGGATGAATGAAACCCTGATTCCCCGCGAAGCCGCAACAGCTGGCCCGGAGCGGGATCCGGGGATCCTGGGCGTGCGCCGCCGCGACCGCGTTCAGGTCCTGGACCGCCCCGAGTCTGGTGAGCGAGCAGGTGGGATGGAGGACGGCGCGGCCGGCGAGCACGCCGCGTGGCGCATCGTCGCGCGTGAGCACCTCGCGCGACCAGAACTGCACGAAGTCGAGGACGCGAACGTTGGGCGCGTTCCCTTCGGCGAACGCGAGCGCGCAGGGCGACGCGTCGGTGACAGCCGGAATCTCGCCGTTCCGGGTCAGCCTGGTCAGGATCTCGATGGTGCGGCGCATCGAAGCGTCGGCGGCGTCCTGGTGGGACTTGCTCGAGAAGGCGAGGCCGCAACAAAGCGACTCGACCGACTCGGGAATGGTAACGCGGTATCCCGCGGCCTCGAGGCAGGCAAGGGTCGCATCCATCGTGGATAGCGTGGGCTCGCCGGGCATCGCTCCGAAGATGCGGGAAACACAGCTCGGGAAGTAGACGACTTCGCGGGCGCCCCCGCCGCGCGGTTTCGGAACGTCTGGTGCGGGAAGGGGGAGAGGAGTCTTCGCGTCCAGCTTCGGAAAGAGGCTGGGGGCGAGGGCGTAAAGGACCGTCGAACCGCCTCGGAGCAAACCGCGGGCCGCGTTGTTCGAGGCGGCGAGGGTTCCCGCGGCGGAGAGGGCGCGCCGCGCCATCGCGGAAGCACCCGCGAAGTTTGAAGCCGCGAAGCCGGCGATGCCTCGGGCGAGGAACGAAGACTCGGCGCGATCGAGTTCCTTCATCAAAAGGCCGGTGTCGATCTTCACCGGGCAGGCGGTGATGCACATCGAATCGCGCACGCAGCTCCCGCGCGCCAAGTCCGCGTAGTCCGCGGCGAGTCCTTCGGGAAGCGTCCCGCCCGAACCCGCGATCTCCTTGATCTCCCGCAGGAGAATGATCCGCTGGCGCGGCGAGAGACCCGAAGAACGGGTCGGACACACCGGCTCGCAGAAACCGCATTCGATGCACCGATCGGCGGTGGGGGTGATCTCAGTGAACGGTTTGAGATTCCGGACGTGTTCCTTTTTGTCCTCGCTCAGGAGGACACCCGGGTTCAGGATTCCATAGGGATCGAAGAGGGTCTTGATCTCCCGCATGATCGCGTAGGCGGCTTCGCCCCATTGGCGTTCGACAAAGGGCGCCATGTTCCGGCCCGTGCCATGTTCGGCCTTGAGCGCGCCGTCGTACTTTGAGACGACCAGCTCGGCGAGGCCCTCCATGAAGGCCTCGTAGTTCGCGACGTTCTTCTCGCCGCGAAAGTCCTGGGGTGCGATGAAATGGAGGTTGCCGTCCTTCGCGTGCCCGAAGACCACCGCATCGCGCACGCCGAAACGCGCGAAGAGGCCGTGAAGGTCGGTGATGGCGTCCGCAAGACGCTCGCGCGGGAACGCGACGTCTTCGTTCAGAATCGCCTTTCCCGGCCCGCGTCTGGCCCCGATCATGGGGAGCAGCCCCTTGCGCATCCTCCACTTGAGCGAGCGCTCCAGGGCGTCGGTGGAGAAGGCGGTGTTCGTGGCCCCGTTGATCCGGCCCAGGACCCGGAGGGCCTTCTCGATTCCGGCGGAGAGTGCTTCGTCGTTCTCTTCCTGGAACTCGATGAGGAGCGCCGCCGAGTGCGGCCCGACTTCGATCGGGTGTGCGAGTTCTCCCGCCATCGACAGCAAAGACGCGCTGTCCATGATTTCGAGGGCCGCGGCTCCGGCCTCGGCCAGGGGTGCTACCGCCCGTCCCGCCTCCGTGAGCGCCCCGAAATAGACGAGCGCGGTCGCCCGTTTCGGCGGATCCTTGACGGTTTCAAGCGTCACGTCGGCGAGGAAGCCGAGTGTGCCTTCGGATCCGACGATCAGATGGGTGAGGATGTCGGCGGGGCGATCGAATTCCAGAAAGGCCTGAAGCGAATAGCCCATCGTGTTCTTCGTCGTGAACTTCCGGCGGATGCGCTTGGAAAGCGCCTTGTCCGCGCGCACCTTCGCCTTGAGGTCCAGCAGGCCGGCGTGAAGGCGCGGATGCTTGTTCTTGAGACGTTCGTCGACTTCGTCGCGCTCCTCGCCCAGGGTTTCGATCACCACGCCGTCGGCGAGCACGATGCTGGCGCCACGGATGGTGTGGTAGCTGTTCTGGGCCACGCCGCAGCACATGCCCGAGGCATTGTTCGCCACGATGCCCCCGATCATCGCCGCGTCGATGGAGGCGGGATCTGGACCGATGCGCCGGCCGTGGGGCAGAAGAGCTCGATTGAGCAGACCGCCGATGACTCCCGGCTGGGCCCACACGCGAGCCCCCCCGCTTTCGATGCGGAAGCGGCCCCAGTCAAGAGAGAGGTCGACGAGAATCCCTCGGCCCACCGCCTGGCCGGACAGCGATGTGCCGGCCGCGCGGTAGGTAATGGGCTGGCCGAGAGCGCGCGCAATCTCGAGGATCTTCCGGACGTCTCCCGTATCGCGAGGGCGGACCACGACGTCTGGAACGATCCGGTACATTGACGCGTCGGAGGCGCGAGCCAGCCGGTCGATCGGCCGGGCCAGGATCCGCCCCGCGGGAAGGGCCGCCTGAAGGCGCTTGAGAAGTTCAGGTTCCGGGGCAGCGAGGCGGGTCACGCAGGTGCGATCTTACCGAGCGCGCGCGTTGGCGTATGTTTGAAGCCAAATGCGCCTGACCACGCTCCTCTTCGTCGCCACCTCGATGCTCTTTTCCCTGGCGGGTGAGCCATCCGCCGCCGCGGCCCCCCGCGTCGTGTCAATTCCCACTCCTGACGGAGGTACCGTCACCGCCGATGCGTAGGGGTCCGGGGATCGGGCGGTCGTGCTGGCCCCCGGCGGCCGCTTCGACCGAACGAGCTGGAAGTCTCAAGCGACCACCCTCGCCGCGGCGGGCTTTCGTGTCCTCGCCATCGACTTTCGCGCCGCCACCGCCTCCCGCCAAGGGCAGGAGACGCCCTGTCTGTACGACGCCTCGTGTCTGGCGAAGGATCTCCTTGCCGCGGTGCGACATCTCCGCCTTCAGGGAGCGACGCGGGTTTCGATTGTCGGCGGGAGCCTCGGGGGAGGTGCTGCCGCTCAGGCCACCATTGAGGCGGAAACCGGAGAGATCGATCGGATCGTCCTTCTTGCCCACATGCTGATCGATGAGCCGAGCGGATGAAGGGGCGGAAGCTCTTCATCACGGCCAGGAACGACGTGGGCGGAAGCGGAAAGCCGAGGCTCGACGGGATTCGCGCTCAGTTCGAGCGCGCGCCCGAACCCAAACAGCTCGTGGTTCTCGAAGGCTCCGCGCACGCCCAGTTCATCTTCGAAACGGACCAGGGACAAACCCTGATGCACAAGATCCTCGCGTTCCTGAAGGAGCCGTAGGACGTCAGTCGCCGAAGGAAATTCCGAGGCCTCGCGCGGACATCATCACGTCGGAGTCGAGGGGGACGCATTTGGTGCGTCCATCGCCGACCGCGATCTTGAGAGGAACGCGCACAATGGTGGGCGGTTGCAGCGCCACCATGGTTTCGAAGTCGCCGTCTTTCACCGCGCGAACCGCGGCCGCTCCGAAGCGCGTGCCCAAAAGCCGGTCGAACGTGGTTGGAGGTCCGCCGCGCTGGAGATGGCCGAGGACGAGGCTGCGCGTCTCCTTGCCCGTTCGCTTGGCGATCTCCTCGGCGACCCACTGCCCGACACCGCCGAGTCTTGGAGCCTCGCCCTCGTCGAGGGAGCGCAGATGGAGCTTTCCGCCCTTGGCCCGCGCGCCCTCGGCCACCACGACGATCGAGAAGTAACCGCCGCGGTGGCCCTTCTCTCTTTCGCGGATCTTGTCGCACACCCGCTCGAGGTCGAACGGGATCTCCGGGATCAGGATGACGTCGGCGCCGCCGGCCACCCCCGAGTTCAAGGCGATGAAACCGGCGTTGCGGCCCATGAGTTCGACCACCATCACGCGCCCGTGCGCTTCCGCCGTGGGATGAAGTTTGTCGATGGCGTCGGTGGCGGTGGCGACCGCGGTATCGAAGCCGAACGTCACCGAGGTCTGCTCGATGTCGTTGTCGATCGTCTTCGGCACGCCCACGATGGGGATGCCCTTCGTGGCGAGGCGCAGCCCGATGCTGAGGGTGCCGTCACCGCCGATCGCGATGAGCGCGCCAAAGCCCATCGCCTTGAAGTTCCGCACCACCTCGGCAGAGCGGTCGGCGTCCTCGGCCTGGCCGGGGGCGGCGCCACGCCGCTCTACGCGAAACGGGCTCACCCGGTTTGAGGTTCCGAGGATGGTGCCGCCGAGGTGGATGATTCCGCGGACGTCCTTGGGATGGAGCTTATGGGCGCGTTTGGTCAGCAGCCCCTCGAAGCCGTGCTCGATGCCCCAGACCTCCCAGCCGAGCGCGAACGCCGAGCGGGCCGCGGCCCGGATTACCGCGTTGAGGCCGGGGCAGTCGCCGCCTCCGGTGAGCATGGCGAGACGAAACGGCTTCCTGGTCCGGCGGGTGGGCTTCATGGTCGTCGTCTTTCGTGGAACGTTCCACGACCATTGTAGCGAAGCTCGATCCCTTTGGCCGCACTATGCTTTGTCGCGTTCACCGCGGTCCCATGACCCTGAATCAATCCCGCCTCGTCCGCCTCAACGACAAACCCATCGACCAGGCGGGCGATTTCGTCCTGTACTGGATGCAGATGGCGCGGCGTTTCTCCCGCAATCACTCGCTCGACTATGCGATCAAGTGCGCGAACGAGCTGGGGAAGCCCCTGGTGGTCTACGAAGGCCTCCGGGTCGACTATCCGTGGGCGAGCGCCCGGCTGCACCAGTTCATTCTCGAGGGCATGCGTGAGAACGCCGTGACCGCGAAAAAGCTCGGCTTCACCTACTGGCCCTTCGTCGAGAGCCCGAAGGATCGCGGGCACGGCCTGCTCCACCGCATCGTCGCCCGTTCGGCCCTCGTGGTGACGGACGACTTTCCCTGCTTCATCATCCCCGCCCAGAGCAGAGGAGTCGCCGCGAAACACGAGCGCGCGGTGATCGCGGTCGACTCGAACGCGGTGGTTCCCCTCCGCCTCCTGGGCGACGCGCCCTATGCGGCCGCGCACCTCCGGCCGAAGATCCACAAGGCCTTCGCCGAAGCCTTCGATCTTCGCAGTGCTCCAAAACCGAAGCCGCCCAGGGCCGACGCCTCGCGGTTTCAGCCGGGGTTCGAGCTCGCGAAGCTCGACGACATTGAGGGACTCATCGCGAAGCTCCCGATCGATCAGAAGGTCACCGCGGTGAGCGCGCGACCGGGCGGAGCGGCGGCGGCGCGGGCGCAGCTGAAGCGGTTCCTCAAGCAGGGCCTGCCGGTCTACGCCGATCATCGCTCCGAGCCCATGCCGCCCTCCGCGGTTCACGGCTCCGGCCTGTCGCCCTATCTGCACTTCGGTCACATCAGCATCGAGGAGGTGGTGACGGAGGTCTTCGAGGCCACCGGAGGCTACGCGCGCTCGCGCCTGCACCTCGAGGTCGCGGGGAAGCGCGAAGGGTTCTTCGGGACGGACAGGAATGCGAACTCGTTCCTCGATGAGGCTCTCACCTGGCGCGATGTCGGCTACGTGTGGCACCTTCATCGACGCGAGGACACCCGGTCGCTCGAGACCGCCCTTCCCGCGTGGGCCCGGGCCACGCTGCACCTGCACGCGGGAGACAAACGCGAGTTCGTGTACGACCTCGAGGCCTGGGAGAGTGCGTCGACCCACGACCCGCTATGGAACGCGGCGCAGCGGGAACTCGTCGCCACCGGCAGCATTCATAACTACCTCCGGATGCTGTGGGGCAAGAAAGTGATCGAGTGGTCGCGCACGCCGGAGGAGGCGTACCAGACTCTCGTCCACCTCAACAACAAGTACGCGCTCGACGGACGGAATCCGAACTCGTACACCGGCATCTTGTGGTGCTTCGGCTTGTTCGACCGGCCGTGGGCGCCTCAACGGAACGTGCTCGGCCAGATCCGGTACATGTCGTCCGCCAACACCGCGAAGAAGTTCAAGCTCGGCGCTTATCTCGACTGGGTGGCGACGCTGCCTTCGCCCGGGTCATGATCGCCCGGGTCTGCCTCGTCGTCCTCCTTCTGATAGCACCGTTCGAACCGCGCTTCACCCTGCCGGCCGGCTTCTTCCGCCTCTCCCTGCTTGAGGCCATAGCCCTTCCGTGTTTCGCGGTCTTCGCCTTCACCTCGCGCCGCCGCCCCATGCGTCTGGACGCACCGCCCCTTCTGGCGCTGTGCCTGCTCGCAGGCGTTGCCCTCGTCTCGGCCGGGCTCGCCGACCTCGAACCAGGTCGCGCGCTGAAGTTCGCGCTGCGCCTCGGGGCGATGGCCGCGTTCGCGGCCCTGGTGTCCCGGCTCGACGCCCTCGACCTGAAATGGGGCTTTCGCGCGCTGGCTCTTTCAGGGACGTGCGCCGCGATCCTCGCCATCGCGGAGGGTCTTGGCCTCCGAGCGCTCGACGCGTTCCTCGGAACCTTCCGGGAGATACCGTTCAACGTTGCGGGCCTCCGTCGGGCGTCGGCGGGTTCGGAGTATCCAAATCTCGGGGCGGCGATGATCGTTTACGCGCTCCTCACCGGGGTGACGCTTTTGCGCGCGCGACCCTGGATCCGGGCGGCCTTCGTGGCCGTCATGACCCTGGGGCTCGCGTTCACCTACTCGCGGGGAGCCTGGCTCGCCGGGTTCGTGGCGTTGCTGACCCTCGGGTGGTTCGAGCGCGGCGTTCGCCGCCTCCTTCCTTCCTCGGCGTACCTCGGAGTTCTCACCCTGTTAGCGGCGAGCGAAGAGATCTCGCGGCTCCGCTTCGGCGGGGAGAACGCGAACGACTTCTACGCCGCCACCTACCAGTCGGTGGAGCGGCTTGAACTGCGGCCGAGCGAACGGGTGGTCGTTCCGGTGACCGTCAGGAACGTCGGCCGGCGGCCCTGGCGGGCGGCCGAGGAGATTCACCTTTCTTATCACCTCTACGAACACTCTCGCCGCCCTCTGGTCGACGGGCCGCGCACCGATCTGCCTCGCGACGTGGGGCCGGGCGATTCGGTGATGCTTGAAGCGATCCTCCGCGCGCCTGCGAAACCCGGCGAGTACCTGCTCATGTGGGACATGGTCCACGAAGACACCACGTGGTTCTCAGGGCAGGGGATCAAGCCGGGGACGGCGCACCTGAGGGTCAAGGATGACTCCTCCGTCTCCGCTCCCGCCCCGCCGCCGTCAGAGGCCGCGCCCATGGCGGCCATCCCGGACACCCTCGCCTGGCGGCCTTCGCGCCTCGATCTCTGGAAGATCGCGCTCAGGATGTGGGCGGAGAATCCGTTACTCGGAGTGGGTCCGGACAACTACCGGTGGATGTACGGAACGGTGGCGGGCAAGTCTGTGTTCGACACGCGGGTGTTCGCCAACAACCTGTTCCTCGAGCTTGCCGCGACCCTTGGAACTCTCGGCCTTGCCGCTTTCGGCGCGGCCGTCGCCCTGGCGCTTCACGCGGGCGTACCAGCCGCCGGGCGCTCGGACCTTTCCTTGATCGCCCTGTCGATCCTGGTCGCGGTGGTCGTCCACGGACTGGCCGACTATCTCCTCGCCTTCACCGGCCACTATCTCGTCTTCGGCTTCGTGATGGGCGTGTTGTCACGCCCCGTCGCTGGACCGGCTGCGCATGGTCTCTAGCAGAGTGCTGAAGAACCCCGAGCGCCCGACTTTCCTTCCCTGGACTCTCGAAAAACCCCAGCAAATCACCGAAGACGGCACTATCCCCAGCCGTCGCGCGAGATCCCGAAAATAGCTGTCAGTGGATCCTGGCTTTCGCCGGGATACGCAGGGTGCTGACCTTTTTCAGCACCCTGCTAGTTGGCCAGCACCTCACGGGTCAGATTTCGATGACCCGAGGCGGTCACCACGACGTTGTCCTCGACGCGGATGCCGCCGTAAGGCGCCAGGGCGTCGATGAGATCCCAGTTGAACGCCCCGCTCGTGGAACCGGCGCGATGGGGATCGAGGAGCATCTGCACGAAGTAGATTCCCGGCTCGATCGTGAACACGTGACCTTCCTCCATGATCCGCGTGTTTCGCAGGTAGGGATGGCCTTGGGGCGGGGGCAAAACGCCGCCGTCGCGCGCCTTTTGATGGCCGCCGATATCGTGCACCTGTATTCCCAGATGATGGCCCACCCCGTGGGGGAAGAAGACCGAGGTGTAGTGTCGGTCGACGGCCTCGTCGATCGAGCACTTCAAGACGCCATGCTGAATGAGGAGCAGGCCGATCTCGCGATGCGCGGCGAGGTGGATCTCCACGTATGACGTTCCTGCCTTCGTCATTGCGCACAGCCGAAGCTGAAGAGCGTCGAGGGCTTCCGCGAGGGTCTTGAACCTCGCATCCGCCGAGGGGGCCACACTCGTGCGGGTGATGTCGCAGCCGTAGCCCAGATGCGAAGCGCCCGCGTCGAGAAGCAGCAAGCGGCCCGAGCCCGTGGAGCGCTTGGCGTGATAGTGAAGGATCGCCGCCTTCTCGTCGAGGCACACGATGGTTGGATAAGGAAGGAGATCTTCGCTCGCCCCCGCGCCCTGAAGAAAGGCGTGGTGGATCAAAAGCTCGCTCGCGCCTTTGAGGAACGCCTCTTTGGCCGCGAGGTGCCCCCTCGCCCCGGCGGCCGAAGCCTGGCTCAAACACTCGATCTCGTAGGCCGTCTTCACCGCCCGGTCCCAGTCGAGACGTTTCACGACCTCGGGTGGATTGGCGGTGAAGCCCGCGGTCCGAGCCCTGGTCTCATCTTCGCCCACGAACGCCGTCCGGCCCACCGAGCCGATCTTCGCCAGGACGCCCTCGGCGCTGTCCGCTTCGTCGAGGTCGAACTCGCCCGTCCAGAAGGCCTGGGCGAAGGGAGCCCGCTCGTACCAGTAGTCCCTAGGAGCCCAGCGGACGAGTCGCGGTTTGCGGCCCGGCTTCAGCACGATCGCGTGATGCGGGCCCCGAAGCGGAGCCACACTCGCGAAGTGCGGGTTCGTGCGAAAGGGCGGCTCCATGTCGTCGGCGTAGTAGACCATCTGCGATCCGGCGCCGAGGACCAGCGCGTCGTACTTCGTTTCGGACAGAGTCCGGGCCGCCGTCTTCGTCATTTTGGCCACATGGTCACGGAATAGCTGGGAGAGATCCATGGCCCGGACGCTAGAGGGTCGGAGCGGCTCCCGTCAAACATGCCCCGCGGAGTTGAAGAACCCCTCAGCGCATGGAAGACTTCCACCATGAGCAGCTACGACATCATCGTGGTCGGGGCGGGAACCGCCGGTTTGCCCTGCGCCATCTTCGCCGCCCGGGCGGGCGCTCGTGTCCTGCTGCTGGAAAAGGAAGAGGAGATTGGAGGCACGCTCCACGTCTCGGGCGGCCATCTTTCCGCGGCAGGGACGAGGCGGCAGAAGGATCGCGGCATCGACGACTCGACCGAAGATCATTTCGCCGACATCATGCGCATCTCGAAGGGGAGCATCCGCAAGGACCTTGTCCGCCTCGCCCTTTCCCAGTCGGCCTGGCTCATCGACTGGCTCCAGGATGAGGGTTTCGAGTTTGCCCCCGAAACCCCGCGGATCGTTTACGGACACGAGCCCTACTCCACCCCGCGCACTTACTACGGAGTCGACGATGCGCGTTCGGTCCTGAAGGTTCTCCGCCGCCTGCTTCAGCCCGTGGTCGAGTCTGGCGCGGTGACCCTCGCCCTCGGCGCCCGGGTCAAGGGCCTTCTCACCGACGAGGGACGCGTGGTGGGTGTCCAGTACGCGAAGAAGGGATCCATCGAGCGCGCCCTCGCCGCCAAAGGTGTGGTTCTGGCGACGGGCGGCTTCGCGGCCGCGCCGGATCTCTTTCGAGAGATCGAAGGGTTTCCTCTAGTCTCCGCCGCACCTGACCATGCCACGGGTGACGGCTTCGTGATGGCCCACGGTGTCGGCGCCTTCATCGCCGGCCGGGAGACCTACCTGCCGACCTTCGGCGGCCTGCCTCATCCGGACGACCCTCACAAGTCGGTCTGGAAGGACCGCCCCCTGCTCGTCGCGCGCGAGCGGCCGCCCTACGAGATCTATGTCGACCGGTTCGGGAAACGCTGGGTGGCTGAGGACGAGGAGAGCGTCGACGCCAAGGAGCGCGCGCTGATGAAGGTGGACGGCCTCACCTTCTTCGTCGTGTTCGACGATCTTGCCATCGAGAAATCGGCGAACATGATCGTCGGCTGGTCGCCGGACGACCTCCGCGCCCAGGCCGGCAAGCGCGAGGGGATCCATGTCGCGGATACGGTTTTCGATCTGGCCGCGGCGGCGGGGATCGACAGCTTCGGGCTCGAGCGCACGGTTGAGCTCTACAACGACTACGTTGCTCGGGGCGTCGATCCGGATTTCTCCAGGAGATTCCTGCCCGCTCCCATCGCGAAGCCGCCGTTTTTCGCCATCCGGAACCACGGGATTTCCCTCGTCACCTTCGCGGGCGTCGACGTCGACACGCTCCTGCGGGTGAGGCGAGAGGACAGCACCGCGATCGAAGGGCTCTTCGCCGCGGGAGAGATTCTGGGTGCGGGGGCCACCTGCGGGAACTCATTCTGCGGCGGGATGGTGATGGGCCCCGCGATCATCTTCGGCAAGCTCCTCGGAGAACGGCTCGCCGGAAAGCCCGACCCGCTGGAGGACGACACCGCCGAGGTCACGCGCCCGAGCCGGTAGGCTGGTGCAAATGCCTCATTGGGGCGCCCCGTGACCGGGTGTTAGAAGGAGGCTGGGTAAAGACACCGTGAAGGCAACACTGCGCGCCGAGACATCTGGCCTCCTCTTCGTGATGGTTGTAAGCACCGTCGTGGCTCTTTGTCCGTGCCCGGCCAGCGGGGTTTCCATGGCGATGGACTGTTGCCCTTCCGGGGAACTGTCCATCTCGTCAAACTGCTGCCCTGAGGCAGAGGCTCCTTCAGTGTCGACCGCTGCGTTCGTATCCGCGAGCCTCGTTCCTCCGGCCACCCTTGAGCCGACCGACGCGACGGCACTCGCGTTCGCCACGCCTCGGGCGGCCCGCGAGTCCCTCTCCCGGCCGGTCTCTTCGCGCCGCATTCTTCGGATCTGACCTCAACGAAGAAGCGCGCCCCTTGAGGTGGCGCTCCCCCTTTTCTTCGTGGAGGTTTCCGTGGCTCTTCTCGCTTTCCCTTCTCTCGGCATCCGTCGATTCACCGCACTCGCTCTGCTGCTGGGCCCCGGCTCGTCGGCCCGCGCGCAGGATGTGTTCCCGCTGGCTGAGCACCCCGCCGTCCGCGCCATCACGCGGGAAACGCTCGATCGAAATCCCGGGATTCGCGCCTCCCGTGAGCGCACCGAGGCGGCGGTGGCCCGGGTTGATCGTTCGGCCGCCCTTCCCGATCCCATGGTATCCGTCGGCTATGACAAAGGTGATGCCTGGCTCCCCGGCCGCGGCATGGACACCGGCCCGCGGTTTTCGGTCGCCCAGGAACTTCCCTACGCGGGGAAGCGCGGGCTCCTGCGCGACCTCGCCTCGCGCGAGGCGGAACTGACCCGTCATGAAACGTCCGGTCTCGCCCTCGGCGTCACCTACGCCGTGCGCAAGGCCCTGGCGGACCTGCTTCTCGCCCGCGAGAACCTCGCCATCATCGAGGACCAGCGGGGCGCCACCGCGGGCATCGAGGAACTGACCCGCACCCGCTATGCCGCGGGCCTGGCCAGCCAGCTTGACGTCCTGCGCGCCCAGGCCGAACTCGCCCGGCTCGACCAGATGCGGGCTCATGAGGAGGGGCTCGTGAGCGCGGCGGTCGCGGAGATCAACCGGCTGCGCGCTCTGCCCGCGGGAACGGAGGTCGACCCCAGCCTTCGCCTTGCCGCCCTTTCGACCCTGCCCATCGAAATGCCCCCGCTCGCCGCCTTGCTTGCGCGCTCGCACGACGACACCCCGGAGATTCGCGCGGCGACGGCCCTGGTGGAACGGGACCGCCTGGCCGTGGACATCGCGCGCCGCAGCCTGAAGCCCGATTTCGTGGTGTCGAGCGCCTACATGTTCCGGGGTTCTCTGGCCGACCGATGGACCGTGGAGGCGGGCGTCATTCTTCCCGCCTACCGGAAGAACAAACAGAAACTGGCGATTGCGGAGGCCGAGTCCATTCTCCGCTCGACCCGGGCCGAACAGGAGGCCATGGTCCTGCGGGCGCGGGCCGCGGTGGAGAGGGCCTACGCGGACTATCGGGCCGCGGTTCTGGAGGCGAGGATTATCGAGCGTGAGGTTCTCGTGATCGACGCGCTCGCCGTCGATTCCGCGCTCGCCGGCTTCCGGGCAGGACTGACGCCCTTCATATCCGTCCTTGAAGCCCACAACGTTTTCTACCAGGACCGCCGGCAACACGCCGAACTTCTCTTTCACATTCTCTGGCATTCGGCGCTGCTTGACGCTTTCGGCATGGAAAGGCAGACGTCATGAAGAAACTCCTGCTGGTCTTTGCAGCCTTGCTCCTCCTCGGGGCGGGTTACCTCGCGGGCGCGCGCAATGCCGCCGTACCTTCCGCGGCAGGCGCCCCGGGCGCAGACGCGGAGGCGACGCCGGAGCGCAAGGTCGCGTTCTACCGGTCGCCCATGGATCCGAGCATCCACGCGGACCGTCCCACTCAGGACTCGATGGGCATGGACTTCATCCCGGTCTACGAGGATGAGGTTCAAACCCCTGCGTCGAACGTGGCCGGACGCGCCGCGGTGATCATCCCGGCCGATCGACGCCAGCTTCTCGGAGTGCGGAGCGAAGTCCTGACTCGCGCTTCGCTGACCCGCACGATCCGCACCGTGGGCCGTATCGTGCCCGACGAGCGGCGGCTTCACCACATTCACACCCGATACGACGGTTTCATCGAGCGCGTGCACATCGACTTCGTCGGCAAGTTCGTGAACAAGGGCGACCGCCTCCTCTCCATCTACTCTCCAGAGCTGTTCGCTACCCAGCAGGAATACCTCCTCGCCTTGCGCGGGGCCGCTCAGCTTTCCCAGAACCAGGGCGAGGCGGCGGCGCGGGGAAAGGCCCTCGTGGACGCGGTGCGGCAGAGACTTCTGCTGTGGGATATCCGACCGGAGGAGATCGCCCGGCTCGAGCGCGAGGGAACGCCGCGGCGGGAGATCGATCTCTACTCCGAGGTGAGCGGCTTCGTGGTCGCGAAGGTGGCGCAGCATGGCATGCGCGTGACCCCGTCCGATTCGCTGTTCGACATCGTCGACCTGAGCCGGCTCTGGGTCCTCGCTGACGTCTATGAAGCCGACCTCTCCTCCATCCGGCTGGGCATGACCGCGGTGATTGAGACGCCTTCGGCGCCCGGCCGAAAACTGCGGGGCCAGGTGACATTCATCGACCCCATGGTGGAGCCCTCCACCCGGGCCACCAAGGTTCGGATCGAGCTTTTGAATCCCGGCGGTCTTCTCAAGCCCGACATGTTCGCGGATGTGTCGCTCCACGTCGATCTCGGCTCCGTCGTCGTGGTGCCGGAAAGCGCCGTCATTGACGCGGGCGACCGGAAGCTCGCCTTCGTGGATATCGGCGAGGGTCGATACGAGCCGCGCGAGCTGACGCTTGGAGCCAAGGCCGAGTCGGGCTATGTGGTTCTCGCCGGCCTGAGCGAGGGCGAGAAGGTGGTGGTGGCGGCCAACTTCCTCATCGACTCCGAGTCGAGCCTGCGCGCCGCGGTTCAATCCATGAAATCGCCTTCGGCCGGGCCGTCGATCTCGCCGGCCCCGAAGGCCGATCCGCACGCGCATCACTGATTGGAGGAGTTGCCGCCATGATCCGCTCCATCATCCGCTTCTCCGCCCACAACCGGGTGCTCGTCCTTCTGGCCATCGCGGTGGCCACCGCTTACGGCATCTACTCGCTGCAGCACATTCCCGTGGACGCGATTCCCGATCTTTCCGACACCCAGGTGATCGTCTACTCGCGCTGGGACCGCAGCCCCGACATCATGGAGGACCAGGTCACGTATCCAATCGTCGCGGCTTTGCTGGGCGCGCCGAGAGTGAAGGTCATCCGCGGTTTCTCCGACTTCGGCTTTTCGTACGTCTACGTCATCTTCAACGACGGCACCGACATCTACTGGGCGCGGAGCCGGGTCTCTGAATACCTCGCCAAGATCCAGCCTCAGCTTCCCGACGGGGTGAGGACGGAGCTTGGGCCGGATGCCACCGGGGTCGGCTGGATCTTCCAGTACACGCTCGTGGACGAAACCCGCACCCATTCGCTCTCCGAGCTGCGTTCGTTTCAGGACTGGAACCTCCGATATCGGCTGCAGTCGGTACCCGGGGTTGCCGAGGTGGCGTCGATCGGCGGTTTCGTTCAGCAATACCAGGTCACGGTCGACCCCAATCGTCTGAAGGCCCAGGGGCTTTCGATCGGCGAAGTGAGCGAGGCAGTGCGGAAGGGCAATTCGGAGGTGGGCGGGCGACTGCTCGAGTTCTCGGGACGTGAGTACATGGTGCGAGGCCGCGGCTATGTCCGGTCGGTGGCCGACATCGAGAAGATCGTCCTCAAGACCAACGACCTCGGCACGCCGGTGCTGGTGCGCGACGTGGGCACGGTGGCGCTCGGTCCGGAGATCCGGCGCGGAGTCTCCGACCTCAATGGCGAGGGCGACGCGGTGGGCGGCATTGTCGTGATGCGCCACGGCGAGAATGCGCGCGAAGTGATCCGCCGCGTCCAGCAGCGCCTGGCCGAGGTCCAGCCCTCGCTGCCGAAGGGCGTGCGCGTGGTTACCACGTACGACCGGTCGGAGCTGATCGACGCGTCGATCGACAACCTCACGCACGAGCTCCTGATCGAGATCGCCATCGTGAGCCTGGTGATCCTGATCTTCCTCTGGCACATTCCGTCGGCCATTGTTCCCATCATCACGATCCCGGTCTCGGTGCTCCTCGCCTTCATCCCCATGTCGATCATGGGCATCTCATCGAACATCATGTCGCTCGCGGGAATCGCGATCTCGATCGGCGTCCTGGTCGACGGCGCGATCGTCGAGGTCGAGAACGCGTATCGGAAGCTGGAACGATGGGAGCATGGAGGGCGGAAAGGCGACTTCCACCAGATCCGGCTCGAAGCCCTGCTCGAGGTGGGCCCTTCGGTCTTCTTCTCTCTGCTCGTGATCGCGGTCGCGTTCCTGCCCGTCTTCACCCTGGTCGATCAGGAGGGCCGTCTCTTCACGCCTCTGGCCTGGACGAAGAATCTCACGCTGTTTATCGCGGCCCTGCTCGCGATCACCCTCGATCCGGCGCTCCGCATGCTGTTCACCCGCATGGACTTCGTGTCTTTCCGACCGCGCTGGCTCGCCTGGATGTTCAACCAGGCGACGGTCGGCCGCTATCACCCGGAAGAGAAGCACCCGATCAGCCGGACCCTGTTCGCGGTTTACGAACCCGTCTGCCGCTTCGTCCTGAGGCATCCAAGGGCGACGATCCTGGCTTCGATCCTCATCGTCCTCACCACGATCCCCGTCTACCTGCGCCTGGGCCACGAGTTCATGCCGCCGCTCAACGAGGGCACGATGCTCTACATGCCCACCACTCTTCCCGGGGTCTCGGTGGCGGAGGCGCACCGCCTGCTCCAGGTGCAGGGTCGCATCCTGAAGTCGATACCGGAAGTGAAGACGGTCTTCGGCAAGGCCGGTCGCGCCGACACCTCGACGGACCCCGCACCCCTGTCGATGATGGAAACGACCATCGTCTTGAAGCCGCCCTCGGAGTGGCGCGCGAAGGATCGCTGGTACTCATCCTGGGCGCCCGAGTGGCTGAAGTCGAGCGTGCTGCGACGCATCGTGCCGGACCGCCTGACCTGGGACGAGCTGGTGAGCGAGATGGACCAGGCCCTGCAGATGCCGGGCGTCACCAACGCCTGGACCATGCCCATCAAGGCGCGGATCGACATGCTGTCGACCGGGGTGCGCACGCCGGTGGGTGTGAAGATCTTCGGCGACGACCTCAAGGAGATCGAGAGGCTGGGACTTGAACTCGAGAAGATCCTCAAGGATGTGCCGGGCGTGCGCAGCGTCTTCGCGGAGCGCGCGGCCGAGGGCTACTTCGTGGATTTCGAACTGAACCGCGAGGAACTGGCGCGGCGGGGCTTGAGCGTCGCCGCGGCGCAGGAGGTGATCCTCACCGCGATCGGCGGAGAGAACGTAACCACCACGGTCGAGGGCCGCGCGCGCTTTCCGGTGAACGTCCGCTACCCCCGGGAGCTGCGTGACGACCTGGACCGACTGGGCCGCGTTCTGATCTCGACGCCCTCGGGCGCGCAGGTGCCGCTCTCTCAGATCGCGGCCATCCGCAAGGTGGAAGGGCCGTCGATGATCCGCAACGAGAACGGCCTGCTCGCGGGCTACGTCTACGTGGACACCGCGGAGACCGACATCGGCGGGTTTGTCGAGCGGGCCAAGGTCGCAGTCAGCCAGGTGGCCCTAAAGCCCGGCTATTCGCTGGAGTGGAGCGGTCAGTACGAGAACATGCTGCGCGTGCGCGAGCGGCTCAAGATCGTGGTGCCGATCACCATCTTCATGATCTTTTTCCTTCTCTACATGAACACGGGGTCGGGGGTAAAGGCCGGCATCGTGATGCTGGCCGTGCCTTTCTCGGTGGTGGGGGCGGTCTGGCTGATGTACCTGCTCGACTACAACGTCTCGATCGCGGCCTGGGTGGGCATGATCGCGCTCATGGGCCTCGATGCCGAAACCGGCGTCTTCATGCTGCTCTTCCTGGATCTCTCGCACGCCGAGGCGAAGGCCGAAGGGCGACTTAAAACCCTGAAGGACCTTCACGAAGCCATTGTCCACGGCGCGGTGAAGCGGGTTCGACCGAAGATGATGACGGTGATGGCCGCGATGATGGGGCTTATGCCGATCATGTGGTCGATGGGGGCGGGTGCTGACGTCATGAAGCGCGTGGCCGCGCCGATGGTCGGCGGCCTTGCGACCTCATTTCTCATGGAACTGCTTGTCTATCCGGCGATCTACCTGCTCTGGAAGAAGCGGGAGTTGCCGGCTCCCGATACCGGAGGCCCGCTTGCCGTTTGACTCCCAGGGTGGATTCCTGCGAACCTGATCGAACTGCGGTTTTGGACCGCGTTCAACAGTTTGTAAGGGAGAGCCAAGCGATGAATCGACGAGATTTCAACAAAGTCATGGGTGCGGTGGCCGCGAGCCTTGTAGCCGGCGCGCGAGCGATGGCCGATGACGCCAAGAAGGATGCGAAAAAGGCGGAAGACAAGCCGGCCAAGAACATCTGCAAGGGCCGGAACGAGTGCAAGGGCAAAGGCGGATGCAAGGCCGGGGACGGCGGTTGCGGCGGCAAGAACTCGTGCAAGGGCAAGGGCGGCTGCGCTACCTCCGCGCACCACGAGTGCCGCGCCAAGAACGAGTGCAAAGGACAGGGCGGCTGCGGCACCAAGGAAGCCGGCTGTCAGGGCAAGAACGAGTGCAAGGGCAAGGGCGGCTGCGCCGTGCCCTTGAAGCACGAGATCAAGCCCAAGGCCGACGCGAAGCAGTAGCGACTACCGTTTCTTCGCCGGCTTCGCCGCCTTTTCTCTTGCTCGAAGAACGGCCATGACGTCCGCCATCGGCAGCGGCGTGAACATTTCCGCGCCGTCGCCGATTGGACCTCTCGTCACCAGGAGCCATCTCCACGCCGTCGCCGCCAAGACCAAGGTACCTGGACCTCTCGTCACCAGGAGCCATTTCCACACCGTCGCCGATTGGACCTCTCGTCACCCCGGCGAAAGCCGGGGCCTAGCGCGAGAACCCGTTTCCATCCGCGAACCCATCTCCACGCCGTCCCCGCCAAGACCAAGGTGCCTGGACCTCTCGTCACCCCGGCGAAAGCCGGGGCCTAGCGCGAGAACCCGTTTCCATCCGCGAACCCGCGTCCCTCCGCGAACCCGCGTCCCTCCGCTCACCTCACCCGCTCATACTCCTCCGGCGAGTTGAGGTTCACGAAGTGGCCGTTTTCGGCGTCGATCGCTCGCACGCGCAATCCCTCCATGGCGGAGGTCAGTTTGAGCCGTCCGTCGAGAAGCGCGCGCCGGACGCTTTCGAGCGCGGGCGTGGTTTGAAAGGCCGCACACAGCGGCTCAGTGCCGCGGGGGGTGCGGGCCATCGCGACGTCACACTCATCGACCTCGCGCATCATTCTGCGGAGGAAGCCGGCGGGAACCAAAGGAAGGTCGACGCCGAGCCAGAAGATGCGCTCCACCTTGTCGATCGAGGCCGAAAGCAGCGCGGAGTAAAGCCCGCCGAGTGGACCCACGCCGCAGACCGCATCCGTGATCACGGGCAGGCCGAAGTCTTCGTAGCGGCGCTCCGGGCCGGACAGGAGTACGACATCGGGAGTCACGTCTCTCGCGCGCGCGATCGCGTGCTCCAGGAGAGTCGCTCCGCGGTAGAGAAGGAGGGCTTTGTCCCGGCCCATGCGGGAACTCCGTCCGCCGGCGACTATGAAACCACGGGGCGGGGGAGTTGGAGAGGGCATTTAAGTGGTGCGTGGCTCCTCAGGACGAGCGATAGCGGGTCGGGGGGATCGGGGCCGTTACTCCCAGCGTAGCGCTTCCACCGGGTCCAAGGCGGCGGCTCGCTTGGCGGGCCATACTCCAAAGCCCAGACCCACGCCGATCGAGGTGGCGAGGCCGGCGACGACGGCCCACATCGGTATCTCCGTCGGCAATTCCGGGATCAGCGCGCGCAGGAGCCAGCTCACGGCGGTAGCGAGCATCAATCCGAGCATCCCCCCGAGAAAGGTAAGGGTCACCGCCTCGAACAGGAACTGCCGCACGATGTCGCCCTTGCGCGCGCCCAGGGCCTTCCGGACGCCGATCTCCTGGGTTCGCTCGGTGACGCTCACCAGCATGATGTTCATCACGCCGATTCCGCCGACCATGAGGCCCACTGACGAGATCGCGATCGCCACCATGCCGACCCCCGCGGTGATGTCGTCGAACTGTTCGATGATGCGATCAGCGGTGGAGAGATCGAAGTCCGACTCGGCGTTCGCGCGCAGGCGGCGCTGGCGGCGCAGCACCTCCTCGACCTGATCGAGCGCCGGCTTCACCATTCCCGACTTTGCCCGGATGATCAGCATCAGCCACTCGCTGGTCCGGGGCGCGATCTTCCGGGCCGTGCGATAGGGAATCAGCGCCTGGCCGTTCTGGTCTTCTTCGCCCATGAGGCCGCCGGACTTCTTCTTCTCGAGCACGCCGATGACCTTGAACGGCTGCCCGGCGAGTTCGACCTCGGAACCGAGCGCGGTGCGGTTCAGAAACAGCGCCTCGGCGATGCTCGAACCGATCACGATCACGTTGCGGCGCGCCAGATCGTCCTCGCGGCTGAAGAACCGCCCTTCGCGCAGCTCCAGCGTCACGACTTCGGGATAGTTGGCGCTTACTCCCTCAATCTGAGGACCGCGGAACTTCTCGCCTTTGAAGTGGATGGAACTGTCGCCCGGGATCCAGAGGCCGGCGGAGTTCGCCACATCCTCGACGAGAGGGGCGCTCGCCACCAGAGCGACACCGTCTTCGGGCCGCAGAGGTTTGCGCCGGAACTCCGCGCGGTCGCGGGGGCCGAGGCGCGGCCCGGTGGAGAGATGGAAGGCGAAGATGTTGTTGGTGCCGTACTCCTCGATCGAGCGGACGATGTTCTTCCGCATGCCGGTGAGGACCGACGAAATGACGATGACGACGCTCACGCCGATGACCACGCCGACGACGGTCAGGAAGCTCCGCAGTTTGTGAGCGCGGACGTTCTCAAGCGCCATCCGCAGCGCTTCCGCGGTGACGAACGAGCGGTTGCGGGGCGCGCGCACGGGTTACGCGGTCCTCGTCAGGGCGATGACGGGGTCAAGCCGGGACGCACGCCATGCCGGGTAGATGCCAGCGATGAGTCCCACCACGCTCGACACGAAGAGCGAGAGGAGGATGTACCCGCTGGTGATGGTCATGGGGATGGGGGTCGCCGCACGGACCACGCCGGAGAGACCCGCCGCGAGAAGCAGCCCAAGGACGCCCCCTATCGCGCACAGCACCGCCGACTCGATCAGGAACTGAATCAGGATTTCCCGGCGGCGGGCCCCGAGCGCCTTGCGCAGGCCGATTTCGAAGGTCCGTTCGTTGACACTGACCAGCATGATGTTCATGACCACGATGCCCCCGACCACCAGGGAAATCAGGGTGATGGGCGTGACCACCATGGCAATCGCACCCGTGAACTGATCCACCTCGCCCTTCACTTCGCCCACGTTCACGAGACCGAAATTATCCTCGGCACTGCCCCGGAGCTTGCGGCGGGTCCGCAGCGCCACCGTGGCGTCGTCGATCGCGTCCTCGAATCGATCGTCACTCGGAGCCAGGCCGTGCAGCTGCATCTGCGGCCTATGGCCGTACATCCGCTGGAAGGTGCTGATCGGAATGTAGACGTGGTTGTCGAGCGACTGCCCGAACATCGAGCCGCGCCGGGCTTCCACCCCCACCACCCTGAAGTCGAGGCCGCGGATCTTGAGGGTTTTGCCGAGGGGGGCCTCGCCCAGGAAGAACTTGTCGCGGACATCCATGCCCAAAACGACCACCGCCATTGGGTTCTCGACCTCGTGGGGAAGAAGGAACCGGCCCTCCTCCATCGTCTTGTCCTCGATCAGGCCCATGTTGGCGGTCACCCCGGTGATCTGGGTCCCGAGAAGCTCCACGCTGCCCTTCTTGAGGTCCTGTCTCGTGCTCGCCTGGGCGCCCACCTCGGCGCAGTTCTCGCAGTGACCCTCGACCCAGGAAACATCGAGCCAGTCG
>Ga0163147_10000298_pt1 | contig 78401 bp, 57 predicted proteins | sample OliLakLV19MP6G1_FD_148597 | JGI IMG/M metagenome (GOLD analysis project Ga0163147, IMG submission 148597) | Freshwater microbial mat bacterial communities from Lake Vanda, McMurdo Dry Valleys, Antarctica- Oligotrophic Lake LV.19.MP6.G1 | ecosystem: Environmental > Aquatic > Freshwater > Lake >... | reverse complement strand
GGGATACTTATATCATTATACTGAATTGAAATATCATATTGAGGCTAGAGCTGATAAAAAAGATAAGTTACCTAAAAGGTCTGGAAAGATTAATTTTAAAAACGCTTTAGAAAATCCACTACTTAGATTAAATGTTGCAAACACACATTTTTTAGTTCAAGGTAAGGATTTCAAATTAGCCCCTGATGGGGAAATCGTTTGGCTAAATGATTAAACGAACACTTTTTTTCACGAACCCCGCAAAACTTTCTACAACGAACGATCAATTACTTGTAGAAACAGGTAACCCACAGGCGGGAAGAAAGGAGATACGTCAGGTTCCGATCGAGGACATCGGCATAGTTATTTTGGAACATCCTCAAATTGTGCTTACGCATGTATTAATAGATAAGTTATTGAGTAATAATGTGGTGTTAATTACCTGTAACGACAAACACATGCCGTCGGGTATTATGCTCCCTTTTGAAGGAAACACACTTTTACAGGTCAGGTATCAGGATCAGATTGAAGCAAGTGAGCCCCTGAAAAAAAATCTGTGGCAACAAACCATTCAGGCGAAGATCCGGAATCAAGCAGCAGTGTTGGAAAAAAATAATATTGACGCAACAAAAATGAAGGTTTGGGCAAACGATGTATTAAGTGGCGATTCCAATAATTATGAAGGCGTTGCTGCTGCATACTATTTTGATAAGATTTTTATCCACTTTATCACAAAATTTAAACGCAGCCGCGAAGGGGACGCGCCTAACAATTTATTAAATTACGGTTATGCAATAATTCGGGCAGTTGTTGCAAGATCTTTGGTTGCTTCGGGATTACTTCCTGCTTTAGGAATACACCACCGGAATAAATATAACGCTTATTGCCTTGCCGACGATATTATGGAGCCTTACAGGCCCTTTGTTGATGATCTGGTAATTGAATTAATCAAACAAGAAGTGGATATTAGTACTTTAACAAAGGAAATAAAACAAAAGTTATTGGTTTTGCCCACCATTGATGTAATAATAAATAATGAAAGGAGTCCGCTTCTGATAGCTACTCAAACAACAACATCAGGCCTTGTAAAATGTTATTCCGGAGAAGTGAGGAAAATGGTTTATCCCCAATTTCAGCAGTAAATTAAAACCGGTTGCAGAGGCAGGCTGTGAAACGAAATGCGCTTAAATGAATATAGAATCATGTGGGTTTTAGTATTTTTTGATTTACCGACAGAAACCGCAGAACACAGGAAAATTTATGCAAAATTCCGCAAATCTATCATGAAAGACGGTTTCAGTATGTTTCAGTTCAGCATCTATTTACGGCATTGTCCAAGTAAAGAAAATGCCGACGTACATATTGAACGCGTTAAAAAGAAATTACCGGCTAAAGGCCATGTGGGCATACTTTGCATAACCGATAAACAATTCGGTTTGATGGAAATTTACTTCGGCAAAGACCCCGCACCACCGGTTCCGGTGCCACAACAATTGGAAATGTTTTAAGAAAAACCCGGCAGAATGAAATTCTCTGCCTGAGTTTAACTCAATTTTTTCTTTCTGATTTACACCTGCAACTCAATGAAATAGGGTGTTTTTTGCCACCCTGTTGTTAATGCAAATGTAAAGAACATAATTTGAAAGCAATTCACAACTAAAGTGGTGGCGTAAAAAAATTACTTCCTGTTGTTAATGCAAATGTAAAGAACATAATTTGAAAGCAATTCACAACGCTTTCCCTTATAAGTTTCAGCTCTAATTTGTTGTTAATGCAAATGTAAAGAACATAATTTGAAAGCAATTCACAACAAAAACGAGCTCCCGGTTATGCGTTGCGTAGTTGTTAATGCAAATGTAAAGAACATAATTTGAAAGCAATTCACAACTGCAGCGTTCCGGGCAACCTGCAACACGAAGTTGTTAATGCAAATGTAAAGAACATAATTTGAAAGCAATTCACAACAAATTGGTATAGAAATTGTTATCTTTGTATGTTGTTAATGCAAATGTAAAGAACATAATTTGAAAGCAATTCACAACAAATTGGTATAGAAATTGTTATCTTTGTATGTTGTTAATGCAAATGTAAAGAACATAATTTGAAAGCAATTCACAACAAATTGGTATGATAACTCTTTCCTCATTTAGTTGTTAATGCAAATGTAAAGAACATAATTTGAAAGCAATTCACAACAAGAATTTAATGCTTCAAAGGAATAAAATTGTTGTTAATGCAAATGTAAAGAACATAATTTGAAAGCAATTCACAACGAACCCATAAATTGATGAATTTAAACAATTGTTGTTAATGCAAATGTAAAGAACATAATTTGAAAGCAATTCACAACAAATTGGTATAGAAATTGTTATCTTTGTATGTTGTTAATGCAAATGTAAAGAACATAATTTGAAAGCAATTCACAACGGTTGAAGAACGGATCGTTCGACAGCGATTGTTGTTAATGCAAATGTAAAGAACATAATTTGAAAGCAATTCACAACTCAACCGGATGGAATTTAATACAATCTCTTGTTGTTAATGCAAATGTAAAGAACATAATTTGAAAGCAATTCACAACAAGTTAGCGGTAATGTTAACGACCACTAATGTTGTTAATGCAAATGTAAAGAACATAATTTGAAAGCAATTCACAACTCATGCAACTCAGTGGATGATAACCGTGGCGTTGTTAATGCAAATGTAAAGAACATAATTTGAAAGCAATTCACAACCGCTGACAAGGAAATTACGATCCGCCTGCAGTTGTTAATGCAAATGTAAAGAACATAATTTGAAAGCAATTCACAACAATCCTTGTCCTGATTTACAATATGGAAAGGTTGTTAATGCAAATGTAAAGAACATAATTTGAAAGCAATTCACAACGATAAATGGAGCGACATTGCCGTCACGAGCGTTGTTAATGCAAATGTAAAGAACATAATTTGAAAGCAATTCACAACACCTTCCGGGGATTGACCTGGAGAACAGAGGTTGTTAATGCAAATGTAAAGAACATAATTTGAAAGCAATTCACAACACAAAACAGTATGGGCTCCAACTTCCAATGGTTGTTAATGCAAATGTAAAGAACATAATTTGAAAGCAATTCACAACAATTTATATGCAGGTATCGGAGGTAATAGAGTTGTTAATGCAAATGTAAAGAACATAATTTGAAAGCAATTCACAACTTTCAGTGGACAATTGCGCCGCCGCTCTGGGTTGTTAATGCAAATGTAAAGAACATAATTTGAAAGCAATTCACAACAAAAAACCCGATGGATTATAAGTTTGAAAGTTGTTAATGCAAATGTAAAGAACATAATTTGAAAGCAATTCACAACGCCTCCTCGGCGGCATGGACGGAAAGTAAAGTTGTTAATGCAAATGTAAAGAACATAATTTGAAAGCAATTCACAACCCCTGCGGGGCTGTACAAGCATAGGGGGCGGTTGTTAATGCAAATGTAAAGAACATAATTTGAAAGCAATTCACAACCCGCCTTCTGCCGGGTTGCCTGCACTGTCGTTGTTAATGCAAATGTAAAGAACATAATTTGAAAGCAATTCACAACAGGCATGCGCTTCGACCCTTATAGTGTGACGTTGTTAATGCAAATGTAAAGAACATAATTTGAAAGCAATTCACAACTATTGTAGGTCTTGTAAGTATTACCGGCTTGTTGTTAATGCAAATGTAAAGAACATAATTTGAAAGCAATTCACAACATCGCGAATGTTTTTCTCATAAATTTCAGTGTTGTTAATGCAAATGTAAAGAACATAATTTGAAAGCAATTCACAACACAGCTCTTGAATACGCCGCTCCCACAAGCGTTGTTAATGCAAATGTAAAGAACATAATTTGAAAGCAATTCACAACCTTAATCCATTACAGGTTTTACACGGTTGCGTTGTTAATGCAAATGTAAAGAACATAATTTGAAAGCAATTCACAACATAAAGACATCTTGCGAATCCATTTTGGAAGTTGTTAATGCAAATGTAAAGAACATAATTTGAAAGCAATTCACAACACTCTGGTTACAGATATTACGGATGAAACAGTTGTTAATGCAAATGTAAAGAACATAATTTGAAAGCAATTCACAACAAGAGGTTTGCTTGTTTAAATTCGGGTTTAGTTGTTAATGCAAATGTAAAGAACATAATTTGAAAGCAATTCACAACTGATTGAAAGATGCAATACTGAAATTTCAAGTTGTTAATGCAAATGTAAAGAACATAATTTGAAAGCAATTCACAACAGACGCACTTGTTCCCGGCACGATGGATTTGTTGTTAATGCAAATGTAAAGAACATAATTTGAAAGCAATTCACAACCGGCTGATTATGCTGCCAGTGATGGCAAATGTTGTTAATGCAAATGTAAAGAACATAATTTGAAAGCAATTCACAACTATAAGAGAGGTATTTCCACGACTTCCTGAGTTGTTAATGCAAATGTAAAGAACATAATTTGAAAGCAATTCACAACCAAAAGCATCATACAATGTTTTGAACCTTTGTTGTTAATGCAAATGTAAAGAACATAATTTGAAAGCAATTCACAACTGATAGTGGTTGGGGTCGGCATTACGGCTCGTTGTTAATGCAAATGTAAAGAACATAATTTGAAAGCAATTCACAACTGAACGCGAAAAGGGGTTTATAAAAACAGCGTTGTTAATGCAAATGTAAAGAACATAATTTGAAAGCAATTCACAACGCGTTGTTGTTTTTAATGTTTATCCGGCATAGTTGTTAATGCAAATGTAAAGAACATAATTTGAAAGCAATTCACAACGTAAACGCTACACTAAGTAGTCTCTTAGTGGTTGTTAATGCAAATGTAAAGAACATAATTTGAAAGCAATTCACAACATTCCCCTGCGATACTCCCGCATTGAATAGGTTGTTAATGCAAATGTAAAGAACATAATTTGAAAGCAATTCACAACCAGGATGTTGCCATACGCGGGATTATCGGAGTTGTTAATGCAAATGTAAAGAACATAATTTGAAAGCAATTCACAACTATTATAGTTTGTTATACTTCATTACATGGGTTGTTAATGCAAATGTAAAGAACATAATTTGAAAGCAATTCACAACTTCCATCCCGGAAATACCGAAAGAGATACTGTTGTTAATGCAAATGTAAAGAACATAATTTGAAAGCAATTCACAACGCAATACAAAAAGAAATTACCAATAAAACCGTTGTTAATGCAAATGTAAAGAACATAATTTGAAAGCAATTCACAACCCATACTATTGACTGATAAAGGTTGTTGTAGTTGTTAATGCAAATGTAAAGAACATAATTTGAAAGCAATTCACAACCAATATGGTACGATATAACGTACCTTTACAGTTGTTAATGCAAATGTAAAGAACATAATTTGAAAGCAATTCACAACCGCGCTCTTTATGTCGCCTGCATCAATGAAGTTGTTAATGCAAATGTAAAGAACATAATTTGAAAGCAATTCACAACGGATAAGGCTTTGAGCGCAACGGGGAGAATAGTTGTTAATGCAAATGTAAAGAACATAATTTGAAAGCAATTCACAACTATCCTTTATGGTCGAATACTTCCCAACTAGTTGTTAATGCAAATGTAAAGAACATAATTTGAAAGCAATTCACAACCTAAACTTAGGGAAAGAGCGTGAGTTGTTTGTTGTTAATGCAAATGTAAAGAACATAATTTGAAAGCAATTCACAACGGCTGCGGCTGTGAATGAACGATATATTTCGTTGTTAATGCAAATGTAAAGAACATAATTTGAAAGCAATTCACAACGTTGATATTATTTATTAGCGGATATTCGCAGTTGTTAATGCAAATGTAAAGAACATAATTTGAAAGCAATTCACAACGAACGATTGATGCTAACGCTTGGCGTATAAGTTGTTAATGCAAATGTAAAGAACATAATTTGAAAGCAATTCACAACCGGTATGCATGTCAGTGAGAAAAAAATCAAGTTGTTAATGCAAATGTAAAGAACATAATTTGAAAGCAATTCACAACGTTGATATTATTTATTAGCGGATATTCGCAGTTGTTAATGCAAATGTAAAGAACATAATTTGAAAGCAATTCACAACCACTTTGTTTAACGAATGGAGATTTAGAGATGTTGTTAATGCAAATGTAAAGAACATAATTTGAAAGCAATTCACAACTTGTTTCCTTCTCACTGTCTACAGTATTTTGTTGTTAATGCAAATGTAAAGAACATAATTTGAAAGCAATTCACAACGAACGATTGATGCTAACGCTTGGCGTATAAGTTGTTAATGCAAATGTAAAGAACATAATTTGAAAGCAATTCACAACTTGTTTCCTTCTCACTGTCTACAGTATTTTGTTGTTAATGCAAATGTAAAGAACATAATTTGAAAGCAATTCACAACTAATTCTCAAATCGAAATCAATACCCGTTGGTTGTTAATGCAAATGTAAAGAACATAATTTGAAAGCAATTCACAACTCGGATGAACTACGTCCTTAAAAAACTGGAGTTGTTAATGCAAATGTAAAGAACATAATTTGAAAGCAATTCACAACTGGAGCGTCTGGGCTGGCCCCCAAGCACTTGTTGTTAATGCAAATGTAAAGAACATAATTTGAAAGCAATTCACAACATAAACACGTCATCGAATATTCTCCCCTCGGTTGTTAATGCAAATGTAAAGAACATAATTTGAAAGCAATTCACAACGCATTTGAATCGTCAATATCCGTATTATCGTTGTTAATGCAAATGTAAAGAACATAATTTGAAAGCAATTCACAACGGCAACGAGTCTCCATCGCCATTCTAATTTGTTGTTAATGCAAATGTAAAGAACATAATTTGAAAGCAATTCACAACGCTGTAACTTCTATAGGTGTCATAAAATATGTTGTTAATGCAAATGTAAAGAACATAATTTGAAAGCAATTCACAACAGGGCTGATTCATACTTTTTTCTGTAGCTAGTTGTTAATGCAAATGTAAAGAACATAATTTGAAAGCAATTCACAACGGTGCGAAGTATCGGGGTCAACCAATTTCGGTTGTTAATGCAAATGTAAAGAACATAATTTGAAAGCAAATCACAACAGTAGGCTTGGGGTTCGCTGTTCTTTTCAGGTTGTTAATGCAAATGTAAAGAACATAATTTGAAAGCAAATCACAACCATCAGTTCAACATAGGTTTTTATCTTATCGTTGTTAATGCAAATGTAAAGAACATAATTTGAAAGCAAATCACAACTGCTGTATTCCTCCAATTGTGCGCGAAGGGGTTGTTAATGCAAATGTAAAGAACATAATTTGAAAGCAAATCACAACTTAAAAACTATTATCATTCCTTCCTGAGTTGTTGTTAATGCAAATGTAAAGAACATAATTTGAAAGCAAATCACAACCAGTGGCCTTGATGATCGGCGCGGCTAATGTGTTGTTAATGCAAATGTAAAGAACATAATTTGAAAGCAAATCACAACCTGGGCGTAGGCTGCTATTTTACCGGGATGAGTTGTTAATGCAAATGTAAAGAACATAATTTGAAAGCAAATCACAACGGATAAATATTATTTAATATCATCGAGATGGTTGTTAATGCAAATGTAAAGAACATAATTTGAAAGCAAATCACAACCCAAAGTCCGTGTTTACCGTCGAAAAACTCAGTTGTTAATGCAAATGTAAAGAACATAATTTGAAAGCAAATCACAACTAAGGCAACAGAAGCAGCAACGACATTACTGTTGTTAATGCAAATGTAAAGAACATAATTTGAAAGCAAATCACAACTTGCCGCCTCCCAGGTCACACCGTTAAAATGTTGTTAATGCAAATGTAAAGAACATAATTTGAAAGCAAATCACAACTGAACGGGGATAAGTCCGGTCATGCGTTTTGTTGTTAATGCAAATGTAAAGAACATAATTTGAAAGCAAATCACAACTGCTCCCTACATACATTCTCCATGTCAAAGTTGTTAATGCAAATGTAAAGAACATAATTTGAAAGCAAATCACAACCTCCGGGCTAATTTGGTTTAACAGTAAATAGTTGTTAATGCAAATGTAAAGAACATAATTTGAAAGCAATTCACAACTCAGATTAAATCGCAATTCACCGCATTGGAGTTGTTAATGCAAATGTAAAGAACATAATTTGAAAGCAATTCACAACTCCAAAGGAATGAACAGCGGGAAACCGCTGTTGTTAATGCAAATGTAAAGAACATAATTTGAAAGCAATTCACAACGCATCACGCAATCCTTCAATTATTGCTAATGTTGTTAATGCAAATGTAAAGAACATAATTTGAAAGCAATTCACAACACATCAGAAAACTTAATTGAGATACACGAAGTTGTTAATGCAAATGTAAAGAACATAATTTGAAAGCAATTCACAACTGAACAGCTTTACAAAAAAAAGATTCTTACGTTGTTAATGCAAATGTAAAGAACATAATTTGAAAGCAATTCACAACGGGCGTAGAGGGGTTAAATATTCGGTTAGGGTTGTTAATGCAAATGTAAAGAACATAATTTGAAAGCAATTCACAACGTTGCATCTCAGGATATGACCAGCGCACAAGTTGTTAATGCAAATGTAAAGAACATAATTTGAAAGCAATTCACAACACAAAAACGGTTGCTTGAATTGCTTGAAATGTTGTTAATGCAAATGTAAAGAACATAATTTGAAAGCAATTCACAACACTTGTAAGTTAATCAATCCAAAATGTACCGTTGTTAATGCAAATGTAAAGAACATAATTTGAAAGCAATTCACAACTGGAATGCTTTCAGGCTCTGTAATCCCGTTGTTGTTAATGCAAATGTAAAGAACATAATTTGAAAGCAATTCACAACAAGTATCGTTACGAATATCTGCGAATAACAGTTGTTAATGCAAATGTAAAGAACATAATTTGAAAGCAATTCACAACACTTGCATTTGTGATAACTATTTTAGTAATGTTGTTAATGCAAATGTAAAGAACATAATTTGAAAGCAATTCACAACTTACAATGGAAAGCAATACTAATGTTATTTGTTGTTAATGCAAATGTAAAGAACATAATTTGAAAGCAATTCACAACAACGTGGTGGGTTTGGTGATTGGGCAAGGTGTTGTTAATGCAAATGTAAAGAACATAATTTGAAAGCAATTCACAACCAATTTGCATGTGCTGATACATTTGATACTGTTGTTAATGCAAATGTAAAGAACATAATTTGAAAGCAATTCACAATTCATTGAAAGTTGTGGCAATTCCTTCTTTAAGTGGAAACTTAGAGCAGTGACATATTAGCAAAGAATTTCCATTAAAAAATCCTGTTGTTGAACCGCTAACAACCGTAAAGTTGATGGTTACTTACAACAGGATAATAAGCAAATTTACAAACAAAATACAAACAACCCAGTGCCTGGAAGTATTTGTTTAGATAAAAGAATAAACACAGTAAAAAAATTGATATATTTACCATATCCTGCTGGAAGCAGTTGTCGAGTTTATACTTGTTAGGAACTCACCAGCAGGATATTTATTTTTAACAAAAAGGAAAATACCAAAGTTTGAAAGAAATTCATAATCAGTTAACATATGCAAATGCTCAAAATCCTGTAAATTTTCTGCTCTTTTTATAAAAAACAATAGCATAAAAAAATGAAATAAGTTACGATTTTATTACATATTTTTCACTCCAACGTAACAAATAAAACAAACTAACGTATAAACGAAAAACTACTTTATGAAAAGCTCCGGAACCTACCAGGATGTATATATTAAAAGAGAGGGAAAATTTATAAGTCTGAAAAATGATGTAACCGAATTTTGTGAAAAATATATAAAACCGGTGCGTGCAAAAAGCTGGGATTGGTCGGAACGAGATTTTGATGACCCGAAAAACGATCCTACCATTGCAGAGGCACGGGCAATTAGAAATGTTATTTATAAAGATTTAAACAGTAAAAAAAATACGGAGGTGGATCTTTCTACCATGAACAATGTTGAAGCAATTAAAGCATATCTGGATCCCAAAAGCAAACACGAAGAATTTAATATGGAAGAATTTGCGTATGCAATAAAAGTGGAACTGGAACACGGAAAATTAAAAGCAGTGAATGTTACCAATAACCATCCATTTTTAACGGCAATGATTGCATTGGCGCACATGACAGAAACACTTGTATATTACAAACGATTGCAAGTGATGGAGGCAGAGGGAGAAATTTATGAATTACTACGCAAACTTAAAAAAACGCGTAAAGGCAAAGAAAAAATACTCGAGGATCTGATAAAAACCGAAAATGAATTGCTGAAAGCAAAAAAAGAGCTTGCAGAACGACTGGAAAAAATGGATGACATTCCGGTGTTATCTCAAATTGGAGATTAATAATTCTAAGGCGCAGGGTTGCCAGTGTATTAAAATATTAACGGTCTGGCGAACCCTACTAATACATTAACTATAAAACACTTACAACGGCCAACCCATCGGCACGGCAAAATAAATAATTGCAACTAATATCGCCGTCAACATCCCTCCTACTTTTACAAAATCGACAAACTTATATTTACCGGGGCCATACACTAAAATACAGGATGGTTCGAAAGGCGTAATTAAAGAAACCGATGCGGATAACATTACAGCAATTGCATAAGTAATTGGATTTACCTGCAAAGTATGTGCTGCTTCCAATGCCACCGGTATCACCACTAATGCTGCCGCAGCATTACTCATGGGTTGTGTTAATAAAACCGTTAGTACCATAAATCCCAACATAATACCTTGTGGACCGAATGCGTGAAACCAATGCACAATTAATCCTGCCAGATATTTATCGGCACCGGAATTATTCATGGCAGTTCCGAAGGCGGTCATTCCTGCAATTAATACCAACAATCTCCACTCTATATTTTTATAAGCATCATCGGGTTTAACAGCACCAACCAACATACACAAAACTGCACTTGCTAAAAATGCAATGGAAACGTGCACATGAAACATTGGAATAGAACTGATAATAATTGCAGTTACAAAAAATCCTAAAGCGAAATATCCTTTCTTGAGATTTTTAGCTTTGGGTTCGTGTTGACCCAATACAACCAGATCATGATGGGTCCGCAAATTATTAAATGCTTCTTCAGTTCCCTGCACCAACAACATATCGCCAACTTCAATGTGAATATTATCCAAAATATCTACAATATTTTTCCCTTCGCGGTTAATTGCAACAACCACCATTCCATATTTTCTGCGGAAGTCAATTTCCGCTATAGTAGAACCTGCAAGATCAGATCTTCCCGGAATAACTACTTCTGTTAATTTCAATGATTTTCCATTAGTTTTATAAAAATCCAAGGTATCGGCAACGATGTCAACTCCGTTGGTATTTTTTACATCCATTAAATGTTTCATCTCTCCCTTTACTAAAACAATATCGTTTTCGCGGAAAGAAATATTCGGTCCCGGAGCAAATTGTCGTTCTCCGCGTATTACAGCTAACACTTCAAATCCCAAATGCGAAATTGCAGAATCGTGAATTACCTGTCCTATTAAAGTGGAATCTTTTTTAATAATAATCTCACTTAAATAAGACCGCACTCCGTATTGATTTGTTAATTCGCCGCTATGCCTTTTAGGTAACATTTTTACTCCTACAAGCATCATATAAATTAAAGTAACAGCAAGCATAATTAAACCTATCCAGGTAAAATCCCACATGCCAAAAGCTTCAAATCCGTTCTTATCAAGATAGGCATTTACTGCTACGTTTGTAGAAGTTCCAATAAGTGTGCATGTGCCTCCAACAATTGATGCAAATGCCAGCGGCAATAATATTTTCGAATAATTAATTCCGGTCTTTTTTGCAATTGCCATTGCAGGATTTATCATTAATGCCGTAACAGTGGTATTATTCATAAAGGCAGAAAATAATCCTGTAATTGATATCATAGGCATTATCATCGACATTTGTGACCCTTTAGACCGCTTGAGAAGTTTTGCAGTCCATACCTCCAAAATACCGGAAGAGTCTATTGCGGAAGTAACCACAAATATGGAAGCCAACATGATAATAAAATCACTTCCAAAAGGAGCAAAAGCCTGTTTATAGTCGAGAATTCCGGTGAGCACAAGCACCAAAACGCAGGTCATAGCCACAATGTCAACAGAGATTTTTTCCGTTGAAAAGGCTATTATGGCCAGAACCAAAAGGCTCAGTACGATAGCAATATCCATAATTCTAAATTTTTATAGGGTTTCAAAATTTTTATTATTCTATTAACTCTATTGTTTGTATAGTATATTTTCAAAAAGAAGCTGCTTGTATAAATTACTTCTTAAAATCCCGCCTGAAACTGTATGGCAATTAAATTGTTTTCATTTTGAGTTTCTGCTTCCTCCAATACTAAATTATATTCCAACTGTATTCTGGTATTCTTATTGAAAAACCAACTGGCGGCTAAAATATATTTATTGGTGATATTATCGATTGATTCGGTATTTGGATCATAATTATCCAAACGCACAACAACCTGCAATTTATCTTTTATCGGAGTATAACCCAAGGTTACATAATATCCGTTTCTTTCCAATAATGCGAGACTATCACTTTCATCAGATCCCGCTATGAATTCTCCTTCGATCAGGAAATTTTTATACTTATACGAAATATCGCCGCCGTATCTTGAACGATCTGTGGTTATACCCGGATCTTCTGTTGTTTGCCCATGACCTGTATAAAATCTTCCACTTATCCAAAGGTCTTTAACAGGAGATAGGCGCAATGATCCGCCAAAATCTTTTTCCCCATTATTATCTGCAACATTAATTCCGGTTCCATTATACACTCCCAGATGATATTCCAGAATAGGTCTTTTGGTTTCATCCCCAACACAGAATTTACCTGTTAACCACAATCCGATATCGCGACCATTTTGATTGCCGTAGAGGTCTGCTTCCCTACCCGATAAGGCATTGTCAATTTGTGTTCTGTTGATAGTCAGCAAATTCCATGGTGAATATAAATTGTCATAACAATAGGGCGTTTTGCTTTGTCCTACATTCACATTCAAATAATCAAATGGTTTGTACACAAAAGTTGCATCAAGAATTTTCGGTGTGCCGGCAAATTCAAGGTGTAAACGGTATCCAACTTTTGGTGCAATGTCTCCACGAAAATCGAGTCGTGCACGCCGCAAATCAAATGCATCAATTTTTGCAGTATCCTCAAAAAGCTGATAACGGCCATCTGTTAATCCGCGGAGCTCCAGTTTGGAAGAAACCTTTACATTATACGTTTCCACTTGTGTTCCCGATTGGGAAAAGGCACTAAGGGTGATAACACATAACAAAAGTGTAATTACAGATTTACATACCATATATTGATGATTTAAAGTTTGGCGACAAAATTCTATATAATCTATCTAATTAGTAGTATAATTGTAAACATTTATATTTTCATAATATGTTTTATAACCTCTTAAACCTCTTTTATTTTTCGCTAATTTCACATTTAGCCCAATAAACTATTTGGCTTTTTTAGAAACTTTGAACAATACTTTTGGAGCATCTGTAAGGGAGGTATGATCTAAAATAGCAGCAGTAGAATCACGCACTTGCATCATAATCTTTCTGATCTCACAAGTTTTTTCATTTGTGCATTCTATGCATCTTGAATAAGCTGTTTTACTTACACAACCTATTGGTGCAAGTGGGCCGTCCAAAATACGCACTACCTGACCAACCATGATCTTATCGGGGTGTTTACCCAGTTCATATCCGCCACCCTTTCCCATTTTACTTACCAATAAACCCTGACGTTTCATATCGAGCAATATGAGTTCGAGAAACTTTTTCGGAATATTTTCTTTTTCCGCAAGATCGGATATCAAAATGGGGCCTTTGCCATATTTTTTGGCAAGGTAGAACATGGCTTTAAGACCGTATTTTGCTTTTTTGGATAACATAATAGATGGAATGCAAATTTACTACATTGGGTCCACATCCACTACAATTTCGATGCGCTTGTGGGTGGGATGCAACTGCAATTTTTCAATCTCCAGTTTTAATACTTTTTTTAATCGCTCCGTATCCGATCGCCTGTTAAATGCTTTTATGAGAATTTCGGCAAGATATTTATTTCGAATGCGGGGAATTCCCGGAATTGCCGGTCCTAATACTTTATCACCAAAACTTTTCTTTAATTCTGCAGCGAGAAAATTTGCGGTTTTATTAACCATATCTACCTTGCTGTGTTTGAAGGTTATACGGATAAGACGAACAAATGGAGGATATCCAAATTCGCGACGTTCGTTAATTTCTTTGTTATAAAAACCGTTGTAATCGTTGTGAATTACATATTGTAATACAGGGTGATTTACCTGAATTGCCTGTATCATCACCACTCCCTTTTTATTTTTTCTTCCTGCTCTCCCACTCACTTGCGTCATCATTTGAAATGCACGTTCACTGGCTCTGAAATCAGAAAAATTAATGATCTGATCAGCACTTAAAATTCCCACGAGATTTACATTGTCAAAATCAAGTCCTTTGGTTACCATTTGTGTTCCCACTAAAATATCCACTTCTCCATTCTCAAATTCACGAATTACTTTTTCATGTCCGTGTTTCGATTTAATTGCATCGAGATCGAGACGCGCAATTTTTGTTTCCGGAAAAATATATTGTAATTCATCTTCAATTTTTTCTGTTCCGAATCCTTTTATGATAATGCGCGTACTTGCACAAGCCGGACAAGCCTGATATGCATTGTGTTTATAATTACAATAATGACAACGCAATTCATCCGAAAATTTATGATATACAAGGTTTACATCACAATTGATACACCTTGGTGTCCATCCGCATGCTTCACAAGTTAAATAGGGAGCATATCCTCTTCTGTTTTGGAATAAAATGATTTGTTCTCTGTTATTTAATGTGCTTTTCATCTGCTCGATTAACATAGAACTGAAATGCGATTGCATGGTTTTATTTTTTTCTTCTTCTTTAATATCAACGATCTGAATTTCAGGCATCGCCATGTCACCATATCGTTTGAACATATTTACCAATCCAAATTTACCACTCACTGCCTGATAATAGGTTTCCACAGAAGGAGTTGCTGTTCCCAAAATTGTTTTTGCATTGTGCAGATATGCGAGATAAATAGCTGCATCACGCGCATGATATCTCGGATTTGGTTCGTGTTGTTTGTAGCTATAATCATGCTCTTCATCAACAATTATTAATCCTAATTGATTAAAAGGTAAAAACAAAGCGGAGCGCGCACCCAGAATTATTTTATATTCATTGTTTAACACCCGTTGCCATATTTCCACACGTTCGTTCTGATTAAATTTGGAGTGATAAACGCCTATCAAACTTCCGAATCTTTTTTTTAGTCTGCTTATTATTTGTGCAGTTAATGCAATCTCCGGCAAAAGATATAAAACCTGTTTTCCTTCCTGCACACATTTTTTAATGAACTCAATATATACTTCCGTTTTTCCGCTTCCGGTAACACCTTGTAATAAAACAGTTTGTTTTTCTTCGAATAAAATTTTCATCTTCTGAGTTACTTCAATTTGTTCTTCATTTAATTTATTTTCTTCTTCCTCTGAAATTCCGTATAGTTGCAACCTGCTCACGGTATCTGAAGTTTCAATAAATATTAAATTTTTTATCATTGTTTTTAATACTGCGGGGCTTGAGTCTGCCTTGCGCATTAAAACCGATTTTTTTATTTTTTTCCCTTGTCCGGCTAACTGATAATACATCATTAAAACATTCAACTGTTTTGGAAAGGTTTCCAATTTATTGAACAGGTCATTCAATGCTTTTTCCGATTGATAATCGGCATGTAATACAAGAAATTTTTCAGTTTTAGCCGTATAGGATTCTTTCATTTCCTCCTTAACATAAGCAACCCCTTTTTGTATAAGCGATTTAATTATCGGCTGAATTGTTTTTAATTGGAGTATCTGCTGAATATCTTTTAATGATAATTCCTTTTGAATAGATAATGCCTCTGCAACAATAAATTCTCTGTCGTCTAATTTATGAGCGTCAATTTCCGCATTTTCGTCGAGTACTATAATGGTTTCACTGCTTAATTTATAGGGTGCAGGAAGGGCTGCATTCATAACATCACCATTAGAACACATATAATATCCTGCCATCCACTCCCAAAATTCCAATTGTATTTTGTTTACAATATGCAAATGATCGGGTAACGAAATAATGGATTTAGCAGAGTAACCTTGTGGTTTAATAGAATGCAACTTGGCAATTATTCCCGTGTAAGTTTTATTTCTGAAAGGCACCTCCACTCTTATTCCGGGCTGAAGTGAGCCGGCAAACTCCTCAGGAACGGCATAAGTATAGTTTTTTTCCAGTGCAAAAGGCAATATCACATCAGCAAAAAGGCTATCCATTCCCGGTTTAATTTATTTATTTTGTAAAACTATTTAATTAATCTTACTTTCAGCCAATGAATATCATAATTACTGGTGCCACCAAGGGCATAGGAAGAGCAGTTGCGACATTGTTTGCAACAAAGGGATTCAACATTTGCGTTTGCGCGAGAAATGCACAGGACCTGGAGGCGCTTAAAAACGAATTACTCGCCTTAAATAACAAAATAAAGGTTTTTGTGAAATCTTGCGATGTTTCGAAAAAAAACGAAGTATTGGATTTTGCTGAATTTTGTCTGACACAGTTGGGGAAGGTAAACATCTTAATAAATAATGCCGGAGTATTTATCCCCGGAACAATTTGTGAGGAACCGGATGGCACGTTGGAGAAATTGATTGAAACTAATTTATACAGCGCTTATCATCTCACCAGAAGTATTGCACCGGTGATGAAAAGAAACAAAAATGGACATATTTTTAATTTGTGTTCTGTTGCCAGTATTAACTCTTATGATACCGGTGGTTCTTATGCCATTTCCAAGTTTGCTTTATTGGGATTTTCCAAAAATTTGCGTGCAGAACTTAAACAATTTAATATTCGTGTTACTGCTGTTTTACCCGGTGCAGTTTTAACGGAATCGTGGGCAGGAACTACCCTTCCGGAAAGTCGTTTTATTGTTGCCGATGATGTTGCCAGTTTAATTTATAATGCATGGGAAATTTCTGAAAGAAGTGTGGTGGAGGAGATTTTAATTCGTCCAATGCTGGGGGATATTTAATTCTTTTTTCAGCTTATAATTTTATTGCTAAATAAATGTTCCCCTCGCAGCGGCGTTTTGCATTATCATTCTATTGATCCTAAATCACATCCCTGATGATCTTCATTTGGGCTAAAGCCCGTCGGGTGGGTTGCTTTTTACCCACCGGCTAAAGCGGGGGGTTATTGATGGAATTTTGGAGGTCAGAAATTGTTTTAATTCCATTTATGTTAATTAAAATAAAACCTTTCACCAATCCATATATTTTTTATCAATAGCCGTGGATTTTAACTCACGGAAAAAAAACGAACCCAATGTCGGGCTTTAGCCCAATAGAGAATGTTGACGTAAGAATAAGGTTTGAATTGAAAGAAGCAATTTAGGCCTCCAGAGATTCCTCTTTTTTCTTCTTTTTATAATTGCGGTACCATAAATATCCTATCACGCAGGCTGCGAGGTATGGCATTACCAAAAGATACATAATACCATGATTAAGTGTTGCGCTCTGCAGATTTCCATTGGTATTACCGGCCTCCGCAGATGCTTTACACATGGCGCATTGGGCTGACAATTCGGAATGTGTGCAAGCAAGTATCAGGAACAAAAATGTAACAATAATACCCTTGTATTTCATACTGCAAAATTACAAATTAATGCGCATAATATGGCGCTATCATAAAATAAACTACTACCCCGGTAACTGCCACATAAAACCAAAGAGGCCATGTAATACGTGCAATTTTTCTATGTTTATCAAATTTTTCGGTAAGTGCTCTTGATAAGGTGATGAGTATAAAAGGCAGTATTAAAGCTGCTAAAATGATATGCGAAATTAATATGCTGTAATACAGCATTTTTTCACTTCCAAGTGCAGCTTTTTCCTCCTCCCCTAAAATCCCATCAAAATTACTGTCGCCAAAAATTGTTGCATCCGTTGAGGAATGATATAAAACATAAGACAATAAAAAAAGTGCTGACAAAGAAAAGGCACTCATCATACTATATTTATGTGCTTTGCGATTTTTATTTTTAATAAAGTATAATCCAGCTAATAACAAAACCGCAACACCCGAATTTAACATTGCGTGAAATTTCGGCAGGAACGAAGTATTGATATTTAAATGAATTGCCGGTGTATAAAACAAAACTGCTACCAAAAGAGGAACTGCAACTGAAATAATAAAAATGATCCTGTTAATTGTTTTTTCGTTCATGCTCTTTGTCTTTAAGCAAGAGATAATTAATATCCATCATCATTGCCTTTACCTCAATGGAATCTGTACCTTTATAAAATCCTCTGATATTCCCGCTTTTATCTACGAGTGCAAATTTATCGGAGTGGCCTTCAAAAGATCCTTGAGCGTCCTGAACCATGGTGTAAAATCCATTTTCCCCTATAGAAAAAATATCAGATTGTTTCCCTCGCAAAAAATGCCATACCATATCTTTTGCACCATATTGTTCGGCAAATTTTTTCAGCACAGGAATAGAATCGGTATCAGGATTTAGTGAAAACGATAATATCTTGAAAGCTGCGGATGAATTTATAGAATTTTGAACTTTGGCAAGTTGTGCTGTTGTTACAGGGCAATAAGCATCACAGGTAGTGTAAAAAAAATCCGCAACGAATACCTTTCCCTGCACATCGCGATTTGTAATTTCATTCCCATTTTGATCAATAAAAACAAAATCAGGAATGTGGTTAACGGAATCAAGCAGATAGGAAGAAAATTGCATAGATTCGGAGACCTTGTTCAAATTTTTCTGCTTATCGGCATAAGGGAGATAAACAAAAATAAAAAAAAGAATAAAGGCTACACCAACTACACCTGCTATTATCAGATTTTTTCTTTTACTCATTTAAGATTCAGTTTGTTCAATAGGAATAATATATCGTTGTAAAGGTCCTGATTTTGTTTTTCGTCAAGCGGATCATACACACCTCGCAGAAAACCATCCCCATCTACCAAATAAACAAACCTCGGACAGGCAGAATCAGTTTCAGAAAATGAAATATTATTTGTTGAGCTGTTACAAAAATCAAAAAGCCTTAAAGAAGAGGAATCCGGATCGGACAAAAAGTGCCATATTTCGCGTGCGGCATAACGTTCAGCCATCAATTTTAATTGGGGAGTTCGATCTTCGCCGGGATTTAAGGTATGAGTGAGCAGTCGAAAAGCTTTGGTTTTCCCATAATAATCAGCCTGTATCTCATATAATCTTCGCTCACGGGCATCGTTAGCCGTACCGCATGAATAGGAAACAAAATCGAGTATACAAACCTTATTGTGCATACCTTGTTTCGTGATAGTATCCCCGCGATGCGAGATTGTAAAATAATCCGGAATTTGTTGCAGATCTGTTTGGATCAAACTGCCGCTGGCGGGCGCCTCCTCTCTTACCTTAAATCCTTTCTGAAGTAAAATAACCGATATTAAAGGAAGAATAACGATCATGAAGAGCATTACCGCTACCCACAAGCGCCCCTTTTTTTTTGCCATAATTATCTAAGTATATCCCAAAATTCCTTTGAACTCAACCAATAATTACCTTCCCAAAGGAATGCAATTATTCCCCAAACCAAAAATAAGAATGGCGCCAAAATAGTTACTGCCATTGCTTTTAATTCATATTTAAGATGCATAAATTCACTCATAATATAATATGCTTTTGCAGCACTTAATATAATGAATAATACATTGAGCAGCATTTTCGGAGATTCATGAAAAAATTTATAATGCGACAAAGCAGCTGCAATTTCTACCGCGGTTACCACTGCAAGAATTCCGCATACTTTCCAAACTCGTTTCTTTGATTCTTCTCTGGTTAAATTTGACATACGCTTGTAATATTTTTTTTAGAATAAATAAAATGCAAGAAATACATAAACCCAAACAAGATCTACAAAGTGCCAGTAAAGGCCTAATTTTTCAATCATTTCATAGTGTCCACGTTTTTCAAATACTCCTTTATAGGTTGCATATAAAGCCCAACTGTTTAACAAAACACCAACGCTCACGTGAAACCCGTGAAACCCGGTTATAAGGAAAAACAGAGCGCCAAAGGATGTTGCACCAAAAGGGTTTGTTGTTGGCGTCATTCCTTCGTGGATAAGATGTGTCCATTCCCAGGCTTGGCTCAATACGAAAACCAATCCGCCAATGATTGTAAATATCATCCACTTCATTACACCTTGCCTGTTCATGTTATGTCCCTCCTGCACTGCACGCACCATAGTAACAGAGCTTAGGATAAGCGTAAATGTCATAAAGGTTACAAATATCAATGGTGCATGGTGAAATCCAGGACCTGAATTAAATACTTCATTAGGGTCCGGCCATGAGTGAATATTCGTTGGGTCATGCTTTGCATGACTTGTGCGGATAGCACCATAGGAAATGAGTAAGCCGGCAAAAGTAAAGGTATCACTGATGAGAAAATACCACATCATAATCTTCCCATAGCTCACCCTAAAAGGCGAATCGCCTCCGTCCCATAGTTCTTTTGCAGTTGGTTTTGCAGTTGCTTCCAAAGTATTTTATTTAATTGTTTAATATTAAGAAAAAATATAAATACACCCATAAAATATCTACAAAATGCCAGTAGGTCATCATAACTTCTACACTGACAATATTGTTTTTATCCTGTGTCTGTTTTTCTGACCTGTTCGTTATTTTATATTTAGTAAATGCCAAAATGGAAAATACCAATAATGCGATAACACCTCCTAAAACATGCACAAAATGCGCGCCTGTTATTACGTATACAAATGAATTGGAAACATTTGATCCGAGATCAATTCCTGAATTTAACAATTGTGACCAACCTTGTATTTGCAATGTTAAAAATGATGCACCGCAAATAAATGCCATGATGATAAATCCCCTGTATAAACTAACCCTACCGGTTTTAAACGCCAAATATGCCGCGTGCATAAAAATGCTGCTGACAACAATTATTACTGTGCTTGTAATAAATACTTTGGGCAGTTGAATTACATTCCAAACGTTAACATCTCCTCTTTTAACAACATATGCACTGGTAAGTGCAGCAAATGACATTACCATAGCTACTATTGCGATCCACATATTAAATTTATATGGATGAACAATAAAACGTTTATGTATTAATTCCGACATAATATCTTTTACAATTTATCAATTAATAATGCAATTAAAACCACCGGTAAATATAAAAATGAACCGAACATTAATTTTCGTGCTTCTTTCGTATCGCATGTTCTGTATAATTGAATTGCCTGATACAGAAATAATAACCCGGTAATAAATACTATTACTGCTGATATCAAACCTGTATATCCCATAAAATACATTATCAAACTAACCGGTAATAAAAGTAATGTATAAACAACAATATGTGTTGCTGTTGTTTTAGATCTTCCATCTGCTGATGGCAATAAATGAAAACCCGCTTTCGCATAATCTTCACAAGAAACCCAAGCTATTGCCCAAAAATGCGGGAATTGCCAAACAAACTGAAGTGCGAATAACAATATTGCCAGGTCATTTATCTGCCCAAATGCAGCAGCAAAACCGATCAGTGGTGGCATAGCTCCAGGAAATGCTCCGATAAAAACCGCTATCGGAGAAACTTTTTTCATGGGTGTATATATAAACGCATAACCAATTAAAGAAAGAGCGCCAAGTAATGCACTTAGGGTATTAAAAAATATCCATAAAATTGCGATTCCGGAGATGGCCATAATTCCGGCAGCGATAATTGCTTCTGTATTTTGCATACGGGCTGCTGCCAGCGGGCGATCTGCTGTTCTGATCATCAATTTATCAGTATCAGATTCAATAATCTGATTTAGTGCATTTGATGAAGCGGTAATTAAAAATCCTCCTAAAAGAAATAATAAAAAATGAGCCTGATCACCACCTGCAAATAAATATCCAATCCCTGCACTGAATACAACAATAAAACTCAACCTGAACTTAACAAGGATTTGGTAATCCTTAAGTTTGGCTGCGATCGTTTTTATCAACCCTGTTTTCGATATAGTTGTTTCTCTGTTCATGAATTATACATGATCGTCTTTATGATCCTTATCGTCTTTTTTAATAATCTCACTATCCCCTTCATCACCGTGTTCGCCGTGTTCAATTTCATATTGGCTCAAAGGTTCTGTTTGCGGAATAAAATCTCTTCCGTGTTTGTTATAGTCATACGGCCAACGGTGTACTTCCGGTAATTCTCCCGGCCAATTACCATGTCCCGGACGAATTGGCGTTGTCCATTCCAATGTATTTGCATTGTAAGGATTTTTCTCACGCACTTTACGCCCGTACCAAATGCTATAAAAGAAATTAAATACAAATAACAGTTGCAATGCGAATGAAATAATTGCAACAGTTGAAATAAACATGTTCAAACTTTCAAATCCTGCAAAGGTTTCAAAACCGGAGTGTGTATAATATCTTCTCGGCAATGCAATTTCAAAGTGCATTGGATAAAATATTAAATAAGCTGCAACTATGGTTCCCCAAAAATGGATGAAACCTAAGGTTTGATTCATATAACGTCCGAACATTTTCGGGAACCAGTGATACACACCGGCAAACATTCCGAAGAAAGCTGCAACACCCATTACGAGGTGAAAATGCGCAACAACAAAATAAGTATCGTGTAATCGAATATCAATTGCGGAGTTTCCTAAAAATATTCCCGTTAATCCCCCGGAAATAAACATAGAAACAAATCCAATTGCAAAAAGCATTTGCGGATTTAATCGTATATCACCTTTCCATAGGGTTGTGAGCCAGTTAAATACTTTAATTGCCGAAGGAACTGCGATAATCAACGTAAAGATTACGAAAATGGATCCGATAAAAGGATTCATACCGGTCATGAACATGTGATGTGCCCAAACAATAAATGATAATACAGTAATTGCGAGCAATGAATAGATCATCGCTGCATATCCGAAAATTGGTTTACGTGAATGCACAGACAGAACTTCCGATACAATTCCCATGGCCGGCAAGATGATGATGTACACCTCCGGGTGACCAAGGAACCAAAATAAATGTTCGTATAATATCGGACTTCCACCAGAGTTTGCAAGTGGTTCACCACCGAGATTTATTTGATCGAGATAAAAACTCGTTCCTAAATTTCTGTCAAATAATAATAATACCGCTGCAGATAATAATACCGGGAATGATAATACGCCAATTACGGCAGTTAATAATAATGCCCAGATTGGAAGCGGAAGTCGGAACATTTTCATTCCTTTCGTTCTGAGATTAATTATTGTTGTGATATAATTTAAACCGGCAAGAAGCGATGAAACAATGAATAGCGCCATTGAAATAAGCCAGTAATCAACCCCTGCAATGCTTCCCGAGGCTGCGTCATGCAGTGCATTCAGCGGAGGATAAGCTGTCCAACCCCCTGATGCAGGTCCTGTTGCAAGAAAGAAGGAAACCGCCATTACAATACTTGCCAAAAAGAAGAACCAGTACGACAGCATATTTAGAAAGCCGGAAGCCATATCGCGTGCTCCTATCATTAGCGGAATTAAAAAGTTTGCGAAAGTTCCGCTCAATCCCGCAGTTAATACAAAGAATACCAAAATTGTTCCGTGCATGGTAATTAATGCATTATAAAATTCCGGCGCAATTTGACCTTCTGCAGTAATCCATTTACCTAAAAGTGGTTTTATCCATGTTAGATCAGCATCAGGATATCCCAGTTGTATTCTGAATAAAACAGAAAGCAAACCACCAACAATAGCCCAAATCATTCCTGTTATCAGGAATTGTTTTGATATTGTTTTGTGGTCTTCACTGAATATATATTTTCTTATGAAACTTTGATGATGGTGATGATCGTCGTGACCATGACCGGCATCGTGTGTTTCAACAGGAGTTGATTGTAAAGTTGTTTCTACTGACATATCTTTCTTTTTTCTTGCGGTCAATTATTGTTGTGAAATCAAAATAGAATCTCCGGTTGCTACCGTTACAGTATCGGTTTTTACTGCTGGAACTACAACCGGTTTTGGTGCAAATTCAGAAAATCCGTTTTCCAATTTCAGATCATTAACAACCTGACTCCATTTACTTGGCAATGCCGAAACCCAATTTTCATAATCTTCTTGTGTATCTATAATGAGTATATACTTCATTGAACTATGTCCAGATCCACAAAGTTCGGCACAGGCCACTTCATAATTAAAAGTTTTCCATCTTGGTAGCTCATCACCTTCTTTAATATTTTGCCAAACCGGATTGTCGGATAATTCAACTCTTTTATCAGCTGTTGTTACAAGTGGTGTAAATTTAAAAGAGGTAGGCATACCGGGAACAGCGTCCATTTTAACATCCATGTGAGGAATATCAAAATTATGTAATACATCCAATGCCGTAATTTTTAAACTAACCACATTATTTACAGGAACATGTATTTCGGATGGCATTGGATCGTCATAACCCCATGTTAATTCCGGTGCATGCAATTTCATATATTCCTCAGTGTATTTTCCGGTGATACGTTCAAGGCATTTTTCGCGGATTTTAATTTTGCCCGGGATCTTATTTAATTCTTTTTCTAAAATTGCAACTGAATCTTTAACCTCTGCAACTCTGTATTTATTTGGTGAATTATTTACGATATTGTAATAACCCTTTAAAATTCCATTTAATTCAGACTCGCGTTCCGTTAATTTTTGGATTTCTCCTTTGTAATTTAACTTTTCACTTCCTGTTAGCGTAGTTTTTCGATGTTCAATCCATTCTCTTGTTACAATTCCGATTGAATTTTCAGCACAGATAAGATCGTAATCCCGTGGGCCCAATTTACCATCAGGTCCAGTGTATCTGCTGCTCCAAAAAAACTGCTGACCGGTTACTTCAACAGTAATTGCACCCTCTGATGGTTTCGCCATAATTTCTGTCCAAGCTTGTAATCCGAAAACAACTAGCCCCGTTAAAACAATCGTTGGAACAATTGTCCAAATAAATTCAAGTTTATTGCTATGTGAAAAATGCACTGCTTTAAGTCCGGGGCGATTTCTGTATTTGTATGCAAACCAGAATAATAAAACCGTTGTTATTACGAATACAATCCCTGTTACCCATAAGGTTATCACAAACATTTTATGAATGATGATTGAATTATCAGACGAATGATGGTCCAACATTCTATCCTGATAATGACCGAAGGACCAAAAGAAACCAAATAATCCGACAACCATAAAGATCATCCCCAAAATTGCGTGGAGATTTGTCATTTCAGGAGTTGTGCGTTCACTGCCCCTTAATTGACCCACAAGGTCGAGTGTTCTTGTTACCTGGAACAAAACCACAACAATCATTACTATTGCAAAAAATATCAACCAACCGGTAGCCATTGTTTAAATTTATATGTGATGATCAAGACTTTCTTTATATAAAGGATGTTTTTCAGGAACCAGAGAAGCTTTTGCAAGTTCTCCAAATACTACGTATAAAAACAACCCAGCAAAGGTTAAAAACATTCCAACTTCCATGAAGTCAATTCCCCAGTTTCCTTCTACTGTTATTGGCATTATCATTACAAAGAAATCGAGCCAATGTGATAATATTAATACAGAAGCAACTATAGTTAAAACTCTCATGTCGCGTTTTGCATCTCTGCGCATAAACATAAGGAATGGGAAAACAAAGTTGAGAAAAAGATTTGCGTAAAACAATCCGCTATAACTACTTCTTGCACGTTCGAGGAACCATTTAGTTTCTTCCGGAATATTACCGTACCAATACAACATAAATTGGCTGAACCATAAATAGGTCCAGAAAATACTAAATGCAAATGCGTATTTACCAAGATCGTGTAAATGGTTTTCATTTAATTGTGGAAGGTAGCCTTTGCGTTTAAGGAATATTGCTATCAATAAAATAGTGCAAATACAAGCAACCCAAAGAGAAACGAAGGTATACCAGCCGAATAAAGTGCTATACCAATGTGGATCCAGAGACATTAGCCAATCCCAGGCCATCATGGAACTTGTAACACCCCAGATTGGTAAAAATATTGCCGCCCAGAATTTGCTTTTCATAAACCATTTTGTAGACCCATCAATATCTTCCTGCAAAGAGAATTTGCGCAACATAAATGCCACCCATACCCAAACTGCTAGGTATATAATTGATCTTATGGTCCAAAAAGTACTATTCAAATAAGATGATTTTCCGTCAATAAATCTGTCATAATGCGGATTTTTTACTTCTCCATTCTCATCAGCAACTAATTCAACATGCGCTTCTTTATGGCCACCTTGAATTTCTTCCTCTGAGCGGTATTGATTGTATTGAAAGTCCTGCCACTCTCTGTGAAAAGCCAAAGTTTCTTCTACATGACCTTCTTCTTTTAAATGCGCATCATATTCATTTAGTTCAACAACAGAAACTGTTTTATGTTTAACAAAATCGTTATCCCAATGATGATATAAATTGTGATAATTCCCAATTACTCCAAAAATAATAACCAACATAAAAACGGCTCCGATTTTTGCAAACTGGCTGATTGCTTCCGGAATTCTTTTCACCATAATATGCCAACCCGACATCGCAAGCTGATGAGCTGCAAGGAAAAATATAGCCAACACTGAAATCCCTAAAAAGAAAATGGTATCGAGAAGAAAATTCGACCAAAATCTATCCATCGAAGATCCGGTCAAAAATCCTATAACAGTCAGTACAACTCCAGTTGCCAATATGGCAAGAAAAGTATTTTTAAGTTTTGATGAATATTCAAATTTGTTTGAGCCCTTCATGCTTTTATTTTTTCTTTTATTAATTCGGCAATTCTATATGGAATTAATTTCTGTGTTTATTTAATTGTGTCTCCAACTGCGACAGCTGTCGGTTGTGTTGATGAATAATTGGCTTGCAACGATTTAATATAAGTAATAACCTTCCAGCGTTCTTCTTTTGAAATACTATATGCATACGATTGCATCGCATTTTTTCCATAGGTTATGGAATGAAACATTTTCCCTTCCGGTAAAGCCATAATCAATGGGTCGAAATAAGATGGTGGTGCTGCGGTATATTTTCCTTCCGTTACAATATACCCTTTACCATCGCCTGCTGCACCGTGACAAATGGAGCAATAAATATTATAATAGTGTTGACCTTCTGCTAATACATCTTTATCTGCCATCGTAAATGGATTTTTTAACTCTACTCCGGATCTTTCATAACCTTCAATTGTATTAGGAATGGTATATGGCAGATTAAGTGCCATGTGCAAACTATCACCCGACTTTCCTGAAATTGCATTTCCCATATAAGGAACAGTTCCATCAACCGGTAACATAGCAGTCATGCTATCTCTTAATTCCGGATTTAAGGAATATGTTTCATAAGCGCGAGAGCTGATCATATCAAATGTATATTGATCACCCGGATATTCACCACCTGCTTTTTTACAGGCTGCAAATACAAATGGTATCGCAATCAGCAGGCCGATAATTTTTATATATTTTGTTACAATCATTTTCGTAATAATTTATGATATCAAAATTCTTTTTCGTGGATTTCAACAGCTCCGCTTGCCGCCAATACTCTTTTTATTTCTTCTTTTCTCTGATCTGTTGTCTGATCGTCAACTTCGAAGGTCATTGCAAATAAATGGCTTGTTGTTCTTTCATCTACAATATCCGGTTTTACTCCGGGTGCAAGTCTGTTTAAATATAAATAGGTTAAAAACATACCAACCGCAGCGAATAATACAGTTAATTCGAAAGTAATTGGAATCCATGCTGGCAGCGATAAAAATGGCTTACCACCGTAGTTCACTGGATAATTATTCGTTGTTATCCAAAGAATAAATGTTAGTGCAGTTAAAGTTCCGGTTGCACCAAATACAAATCCTGCACTGTGCAATTTTGTATGGCGCAACCCCATTGCATCATCTAATCCATGCACAGGAAACGGTGTGTAACAGTCGTCAATTTTCATACCTTCCGAACGCACAGTTTTCACTGCTTTTATAAGCACGGTCTCATCTTCGTATAAACCGTAAATTATTTTTTTATTTGCCATCTGCAAATTATTATTTATGCTTATTAAACTAATTCTTTATGTTCATCGTGGTGATGTTGTGCTTGTGTTGCATTTGGCCCCACATACTGATCACCCGCTACTTTTAAAATTGATTTTACCTCGGCCACGGCGATCACCGGAGCCACCTTTGCAAAAATGAGGAACAGTGTCATAAATAATCCTATTGTTCCCAGATAAATAAATATCTCTACATAGGTTGGATAATACATTGTCCATGCCGATGGAATATAATCGCGGTGTGTAGAGGTTACGATAATTACAAATCGCTCGAACCACATACCTACGTTAATGAATATCGACATGAAGAAAGTAAATACAACAGACCTTCTTAATTTTTTAACCCAGAATAATTGCGGAGAGATAACGTTACAGGTCATCATACCCCAATAACTCCACCAGTAAGGACCGGTACTTCTGTTTAAGAATGCATATTGTTCATATTGATTTTGTGAATACCATGCAGTAAATAATTCTGTGATATAAGCAACACCCACAATGGAACCGGTAAGAATAATGATCTTATTCATCGACTCAATATGGTGAAGCGTAATATATTCTTCCAGATTAAATACTTTTCTTACAACAAGCATAAGTGTTAATACCATTGCAAATCCCGAAAATATCGCACCCGCTACGAAGTATGGTGGGAAGATGGTTGTATGCCATCCCGGAATTACGGAAGTTGCGAAGTCGAAGGATACTATCGTATGCACTGATAATACGAGCGGAGTTGATAAACCCGCTAATACTAGAGAAATGGATTCAAAACGCTGCCAATTTTTTGCAGTTCCTTTCCATCCGAAACAAAAAACATTATAAATCTTTTTCCGGAAAGCAGTTGTTGCGCGATCGCGGATTGTTGCAAGATCGGGAATTAAGCCTGTATACCAAAAAACGAGTGAAACTGTGAAATATGTCGAGATCGCAAATACGTCCCATAATAATGGAGAGTTAAAGTTTGCCCAAACAGGACCACGCGTATTCGGATATGGAAATATGAAAAATGCTAACCATACACGTCCCATGTGAATAATTGGAAATAAACCTGCGCAAATTACCGCAAAAATAGTCATCGCTTCTGCTGAGCGGTTAACCCCTGTGCGCCATTTCTGACGGAATAATAATAAGATCGCAGAAATAAGTGTTCCGGCGTGACCAATACCGATCCACCAAACGAAATTGGTGATATCCCATGCCCAACCAACAGTTTTATTCAAACCCCACATACCGATACCATAAGTAATGGTAAGACCTATCATGGTAAAACCTGTTAATGCTAACAAACCCGATAAAGTGGTTGCTATCATCCAGGCAGTGGTTGGTTTACCTTCCACCGGTGCACAAATATCATCTGATATTTGTTTGTAGGTTTTATTTCCGAGTATTAATGGTTCCCTTAAAGGTGATACGAACATAATTTCACAATTAATTATAATTATATAAATCCATTATATCCAATGCTTCTTCATTTTTATGATCAGCCTTGTCTTTATTTCTAACTTTCGTTTTATACATTACTGATGGCATCCAGTGGAATTCTTCTAATATTCCGAATGTGCGTTCATCTTTAGCCTCCGCCATCAATTTACTTGTTTCGTCGTAGTTATTTCCGAAAGTGATAGCCTCGGCAGGGCAAGCACTTTGACATGCTACTCTGAAATCTCCATCCACCAATTCTCTATTTCCTTTTTTTGCGGTAAGTTTCGCTTCCTGAATACGCTGAACACAGAAGGAACATTTTTCAATTACACCTCGTGAACGAACGGTAACATCAGGATTTAAAACCATTCTTGTCAGGTCTTCCATCATACCAAGATCCTCCGTTCCACTTGGATCGTTCATAGCTCCGAAAGTATCTGCGGCGCCGTAATCAAACCAATTGAATCTTCTAACTTTATATGGACAGTTATTTGCGCAATAACGCGTTCCGATACAACGGTTATAAGCCATTTGATTGTAACCTTCAGAGCTGTGATTTGTAGCTCCAACGGGACAAACATTTTCGCAAGGCGCATTTTCGCAGTGCTGACAAAGCATAGGCTGATAAACAACCTCCGGATTTTCAGGATCGCCCGAATAATAGCGGTCGATGCGCATCCAATGCATTTCGTGAGAGCGAATAACTTCTTTTTTTCCTACTACAGGAATATTATTTTCTGCATTACAGGAAATAACGCAAGCTCCGCAACCGGTACAAGAATTCAGATCGATGGACATTCCCCAGTTAAATCCGTTTTTCTTTCCGAAATAATCAGGATAGAAAGTAATTTCCTGCCAAGCCAATGCCTCTGCTCTGTCTTCATTTCCGGCGAGAGGATTTTTCTTGTATTCTTCTAAAGTAGTTTCTTTTACAATTCTTCTTTGCCCGAGACCGTCGTTCAAACTGAAATGTGTTTGTGTTTGTGCAAGTTTTACATTTTCACCTGTTGAAGAAACAGTAACACCTGACGCCATATAATTTACAGAATCGCCACTTGCATCAATAAGCGGATATACATTCACCCCAACACCTTCACCGCCTTTTCCAATTAAAGTTCTGCCATACCCAACTGCTATAGAAACTGATCCAAACGCTTGTCCCGGTTGAATTGCAACCGGAACAATCACACTTTTTCCATTAACAGTTAAAGTAACCAGATCTCCATGTGTAAGTCCATTTTCACGCGCCCATGCCGGTGAAACATTTAAGTAATTATCCCAGGTTATTTTAGAAACCGGATCCGGTAATTCGTGTAACCATGGATTGTCAGCATATCGACCATCGCCAATTGCAATAGATTCGTAAAATTGAATTTCAACACCGCTTGATTTTTTTACCATCGCGGAAATATTTGCCGCAGCAGAAGAAACATCAGTTCCGGCTGCAGGACCATTATTAACCATTGCAACACCGGCTAAAATTGCTGCTGCACTTTCAATTGCCAATGCAATTCCACCTGCATTTTCAGGTTGGTGCAAACCAATTTGTAATGCTTTATTGAAAGAAGTTGATTTATCTATTGAACCGGCTAAAACACTGTCACTCCAATTTTGCATCATGAAGTCGTGATAGGTGGTCATTACTCCGCACCAAGCAAGAAGTGAATCCTGCATCTGGCGTGTTTCAAATAAATTTTTTATCGTTGGCTGCGAAAGTGATAAATACCCTTTTTTAGGCTCTGCATCATTCCAAGATTCGAGGAAATGGTGATCAGGACAAACGAAATTACATTTTTCAGCAGTTTCGTTCATATTGCCCGCAAAGGAAATACTCATTTCTGCCTTAGCAATTGCCTCAGCCAGATCTACTCCCATTGCATGATCGTAAACAGGATTGCAATCGTGCACCATTAATATATTTACCTGTCCTGCCTTCAATTCCGATACCAGATCTTTTACGCTGTTGTCTATCCCCTGACGCATCATATTAGAATTGTCGAAGGATAAGGTTTTTCCATAATTGCCTAATGCTTCATTAATTGCATTCACAATTAATTGCACATTTACATCGTTGCAACCACTTACCACAAGTGACTGGCCCCGATGTTTTTTAAGCCATTCAGCAGCTTCTTTAAGTCTATTTTGTTTTGCTTCGTCTTTTAATTTTAAACCTGATGAAGCATTATTACCTGTAATTGCATCATAAAGATTTAATGCAACTGTTCCTAATTCTGATGGAAGTACAGCAACGCGATAATCAGCATTGGAGCCCGTTAATGACATACGGCTTTCAAACTGATAATGGCGACTCATATTTGGATTTTCTTTCGAAATCTTTCTGGTCTTTATATAACCTTTAGTATATTCAATTGGAGATATCCAGGTTCCTAAAAAATCGGCATCAATACTTACAATCACCTTTGCTTTTGCAAAATCATAATCCGGAATTTCCGCTTTTCCTTTAGATGCCATATTCGCCATCAGCATGCCGCTGTATGACAATGCATCATAGGAATAAACTTTTGTGTTCGGATATTTTTCTGTAAATTTTGCAAATACCTTTTTAGTGGATGGACTTAATATAGTAGAAGTTAATATTCTGATATTCGCATTTGGGTTTGCGATTAATTTTCCGGTTATGGCAGTGTCCACATCATCCCAGGATGCATTGGTGAATCCTCTTTCCCCTTTCGTCATTGGGTTTCTGAGACGGCTTGTATCGTATAAACTTAAAACACTTGCCTGAACACGAGCAGAAGTTCCGCCTTTTGTAATTTTTGAATCGGTATTTCCTTCAATTTTAATTGGACGACCTTCTCTTGTTTTTACAAGTATGCTGCAATAATCGCCGCCATTTATATAGGAGGAAGCGTACCACGTAGCAATACCGGGCGTTATATCCTCCGGTTTAAAAACGTAGGGAGCTACTTTGCGAACGGGAATTTCACATCCTGCTGCAACTGTTGCAGCGGTAAGACTGAATCCCATCATTTTTAGAAAATCGCGTCGATTCGATTTCAGGGAATCGTTTTTTCCGTCAAAAAAATCAACGGGGATTTCTTCGTTGAACTCTAATTGATTAAGTTGAACAAGTTCAGGCTCCTGATTTAATTCTTCGAGGCCTTTCCAGTATTTTTTTTCTGCCATTTGGTATGGTTAGAATTTAGGTATTTGTAAATAATTTAATAATGACACTTCTGACATTCTGTTGCGCCTATATCTTCTGCTTTAACGGCATCCATTTCACCGTTCTTTAATTTTTCATGTAATACTTCGTATGGTTTGTAAAATTCATTTGTGGTGAAATTTACATTTGTATTTCTATGGCAGTTTACACACCAGCCCATAGAAAGATTTTCCATTTGTTGCACAACATCCATTTCCTGAACCTGACCATGACAAGTCTGACAATCGAGTCCGGCAACTTTTACGTGTTGGGAGTGGTTAAAATAAACGTGATCGGGAAGATTGTGAATCTTGATCCATTCGATAGGAACAGGTTCCTTTTCATATTTCAGGGTTTCTTTGTTGAAACCGATATAGGAATAAATTTTTGCGATCTCTTTATCATAAATTGCTTTTGGATAATTAGGGTCAGTTCCGGTAACTCCCTGTATGTTATAATGGCAATTCATACATACACTTAAAGACGGTATAACTGCAGCCTTTCCTCTTTCCGCGCCAACATGGCAATAACGACAATCTATCTTGTTGATACCTGCATGTACTTTATGCGAAAAAGCTATTGGTTGTTCCGGAGCATACCCTTGCTGTCTTCCAAGAGACTGCGCACTATCCCACATTGCAACACTTAAAAATGCTAACAATAAAAGACCAACTATTCCAACTAAAGGGCGATATTTTTTACGTTTCCAAATTGGGGTTTTATCTCTTTCACCCTCCTCATACTTTTGGCGAACTAACCCATCGAGATATTTTACCGCTCTTCCCAGAATTATTGCGATGAACAATAGTGCAACGATTAATATCCAATAAAGAGTTGAATTATCCTGTTTTGTTTCTGTTGTAGCAGGTCCGGTAGTAGTTGTTGCTAAAGTTGCCAATCGGATTACCTCAACATCAACGTAAGCCAAAATATCGGTAATATCGCCATCCGTAAGCGTAGGAAATGCAGGCATTACACTATTATATTCCTTAAATAGATCATTAGCGTATTTATCCCCTGTTGCTAAAAATCCCTGCGAATTTTTGATCCATTTATACAAATCGGTGGAATCTGACCATCGGGCCTTTACATTTTGCAATGCAGGTCCGGTCATTTTTTTATCTACGGCATGACACTGCTTACATTTTTCCTGAAATAAGATTTTCCCCTCCGCTACTCCCGCAAATGCTTGATTTGCAGAAAATAAAAACGCGATAAATAGTAAACAGGTTAGGAGGCGTGTGATAGTCGTCGGCTTCTTATGCAGCACAGTCCTTGATTTTTTGGTTAAGGTAAAGTTGGGTTTTTTAAACCCGTGCAAAACTAAAGAGCAAATGTCAATAGTTTAACAATTCTTTTAAAAATATTTTCACATACATGCAACTATCTGAAAATCAAGCTGGATAAGGCTTATAGCAGGGCGTTACCTGTTGTTTAGAACCCGTCTAAACTATATCTTGTCAATTATACACACTGATGTAACATTTTTGCGCAATATATCATTTAACAGGTGGCATAATATTTAATATATAGAGAGGAAAACAGGAGGAAATATGAAAAAATCCATTTACATTTTAATTTTAGTTTTAATTTTTGGTTCAGGATGTAAGGTTGCAGAAAAAGAATTCCGCAAAGGCAATTACGATGAAGCAATTGATATTTGTGTGAAAAAACTGATCGACAATCCCGATAAAGCAGAATATATTCTGATTTTGGAGGAAGCTTTCTACCGTGCGAACAGTGAAGATCTTTCCATGATTGAAATGTTGAATAAAGAAGGTCGCCCTGACCGATGGGAGGAGATCTATCATATTTATGAATCTGTATACCGTCGCCAAAATAAGATTCAACCGCTTATGCCAATTTATTTAGGAATAGAGGAACGCGATGCAGAATTCAAATTTGTGAACGCAGTAGATGGTTTGAACACTGCAAAAAAGAACGCAGCTGCTTATTGGTATGCCGATGCCACTCAAAAAATAGCGAGCAAAGACGTGCACAAATCGCGCGAGGCCTATTATGAATTACAAAAGATCAATAGCTTTTACGATACCTATAAAGATGTGGATGATCTGATAAAGATCGCTAAAACCCAAGGCACCAATGATGTATTATTTATCGTGAAAAACGCTACTAATTCCACTTTGAGTTATGCTGTTACCCACGCCCTAACTGAAATGGAGGTGCGTGATCAAAATGGTTCCTGGTATGTGATCCATACAAAAATGCCGGAATCAGCTATCGAATTTACGGCGAAGGTGAATATTAAATATGTGGAGGCTTTTCCGGAAAAGATCACCAACAACCAATATGCAGAAAGCAAGGAAATTATCGACGGTTACGAATTTGTGTATGACGATCAGGGAAATATGGTGAAAGATAGTTTGGGAAATCCGATTAAGGTGCCCGATTATAAAACTGTGACAGCTTATGTTACCGAAACTTGGCAGGAAAAGGTTGCTTCTGTAAGTGGAGAATTGCTTTATCTGGATGAATCCGGTAAAGTAATACGCTCCATTGCGGTGAGAGGAGAGACCATATTCAGAAATTATTATGCTACAGCAACCGGTTATTACGATGCTTTGAGTCAACAATCGAAGGAAAAGATCGGTGGTAAACCTGTTCCCTTTCCCGGCGACGAAAAACTAATACTGGATGCTATTTATCAGGTGGAGTGCAATGTGAATGATGTAATGGAAGACTACAACGAAGAATACCTCAATTTATAACATTTGGGTTGTAAGGTTACTCAGAATGGTCGATATCAATTGCAAAAAAGATGATCGGCTGTTTTTTTTGGATTTAATTGTCAGTAATTTATAATAATTAGGTGGTATTAACATAACAGATTTAAAATATTAGTTCAAACTATTACTTTCACACCATGATTGCAGGCTCATTCAGAAAAATTGTTTTTACCGCACTTTTATTTATTTCGCTAATTTGGAATTACAGTGCTCAGAGTTTCACAATAAGCGGATATGTAAGTGATAAAAATTCGGGCGAAAAACTATTAAGTGCTACGGTATTTAACAGCAAAGATTTTAATGGTACCATTTCCAATGAGTATGGATTTTATAGTTTAACATTGAAAAGTGATACGGTAATATTAAATTATAATTATATTGGATTCACACCACAAAAAAATAAATTCTATCTTCGAAGTGATACCGTGATTAATATCGAACTTATTTCTTCTAATCTATTGGACGAAGTTGTAATTAATGCAGAAAATAATTCGGAACAATTTCAGGAACGCTCACAAATGAGTACCATTGAAATTCCGATAGAACAAATTAGGGCGTTGCCTGCATTTTTGGGGGAAGTGGATATATTAAAAACTTTACAATTATTGCCTGGTGTTTCAGGAGGCAGTGAAGGAAGCAGCGGAATATTTGTCAGGGGAGGTTCACCTGATCAGAATTTAATTTTATTGGATGGGGTACCCGTTTATAATGCTTCCCATTTATTCGGATTCTTTTCTGTTTTTAATTCAGATGCAATAAATAAAGTTACACTTATTAAAGGTGGATTTCCTGCGCGATATGGCGGTCGGTTATCAAGTGTAATTGATATTAGAATGAAGGAGGGAAATATGAATGAGTTTCATGGTGAAGGATCCATTGGTGTAATAGCATCCCGATTAACATTGGAAGGTCCTATCAAAAAGGGGAAAACTTCTTTTATGGTTTCCGGAAGAAGAACCTATATAGATCTGATCACGAGACCTATTATTCAGGCTCAAAGTGAAGGTGATGGCGTTTCCGGATATTATTTTTATGATCTGAATGCAAAGATCAATCATAAATTTTCTGATAAGGACAGGTTATATCTGAGTGGATATTTTGGAAGAGACAAAGCATATTTTAATAATGAATATCAATATGATGAGGACAGTTACCGAACGGAAGAAAATGGTTTATTTTGGGGAAATGCGACAGCGGTGGCAAGATGGAATCACGTTTTTTCCAATAAAGTATTTAGTAACCTTACTGCAACGTTTACCGATTATAAATTTGATATCTATAGCAATTATAACGATGAAAATGAAGATGGAACAAATTCCTTTTTCGGATTCGAATATTTTTCCGGCATTTATGACTGGAGTTTAAAATACGATTTTGATTTTATTCCTTCTCCAAAACATTATTTAAAGTTCGGAGCCGGTGTTACCTATCATACTTTTCAACCGGGGGCAACACAATTCGAATCGGATGATATTGATATTTTTACGGAAGGGTTTGAACTTTCTTCAGAAAATATTTATGCAACAGAATTTGATCTGTATGTAGAGGATGATTGGGAGGTTAACGATAAATTAAAAATGAATGGTGGACTTCATGCATCCGCTTTTTTAGTGGAAGAAGTATTTTATAAATCGCTGCAACCGAGAATTAGTGCGCGGTATTTAATCAACAATGATCTTTCTTTAAAGGCTTCTTTCAGCACTATGACGCAGTATATTCATTTGCTCACCAATTCCGGAATTGGATTGCCAACCGATCTTTGGGTACCGGCAACAGATACCGTAGAACCACAGCGTGCATTTCAACCTGCCATTGGTATTGCTTATGTTTTTAAAAAGAATTATGAAGTGAGTGTGGAGGGATATTATAAAAAGATGAACAGCATCATAGAATATAAAGACGGGGCAAATTATTTATTTGAGGGTTTAAAGGGTTGGGAGGATAAAGTGGAAATAGGGGAAGGTCAGGCATATGGCGCCGAATTATTCGTACAGAAACGCAATGGAAAATTAACCGGTTGGGTGGGCTATACTTTATCGTGGAGCAACCGGCAATTTCCAACCATTAATCTCGGAGAAGTATTTCCCTATAAATACGACAGAAGAAATGATTTTGAAATTGCTGTAATTTATAAATTAAAAGATAATATAGAATTATCCGGAACCTGGGTGTATTCAACAGGGCAACCCATCAGTTTGCCCATTGCAAAATACGAAGGTGTATTTAATGAAGTAATATATGCGTACGAAGGCAGAAACGGATATCGCATGAACGATTATCATCGCATGGATGTAAATATTTCGTTACACAAAGAAAAAAAATGGGGAGAAAGAACCTGGAATTTCGGAGCGTATAATTTATATAACAGATTAAATCCATTTTTCATTTATCAGCAATACGACTATTTAACAAATACGAATAATTATAAACAGGTAAGTTTGTTTCCCATCATTCCGAGTGTGAGTTATGAATTTAAATTTTAATTGACAAATGAATAATGAATAATGAGTAATGAGTAATGAGTAATGAGTAATGAGTAATGAGTAATGAGTAATGAGTAATGAGTAATGAGTAATGAGTAATGAGTAATGAGTAATGAGTGGCGTTCCAGTAGGATGGACTTTTGACTCCTGACTAATGACTTTATATAACAAAAACAATTAATAATAAATGAACCTAAATCAAAACATCCTTTATCTTTTCCTTGGAATTATCATTTTTTCCTCCTGCGAAAAAGTAGTGTATTTTGAAGTGGAAACACAGGAAAATAAATTAGTGGTGAATTCTTTTATTCAACCGGATAGTTCGGGCATAATGACAATATCCTTAAGTGTGGATCCTTTGGCAGTAGGTTTTGAAAATGTAAGAGTAGAAACCGCAGCGGTTTCTATTTATAAAAACGAAACACTGATCGGCAATTTTGCGCATTTGGGTGATGGAAATTATTTTATTGACGCTGCAACAATAAATCCCCAACCGGGAGATGATTTTAAAATAGAAGCCAGTGCGCCCGGCAGAGAAACGGTGACTGCCGAAACAAGTATTCCTTCTGAAGTGGAAATTGAAGAGGCGAAAATAATTGACACCATTTTTGTACAGGTTTCTTATAGTGCGATAGATTCGTTTGGGAATGTTTTTGTGATCGATACTTTAGTTCCACATTATAAATTACAGATCACCTTTACCGATCCTGTAGGGGAAGATTTTTATTCACTGAAAATAAATTACAAGGATGCATTTAGTGAAACCTATACGTGTTTCTCTACAGATGATCCCGTTTTTACGTTGGATGGCGATTATGGATTTGGAGGTGAGAACGATGGACTGGTAACCCTTTGCGATGAGGTGTTTTTTACAGATATCACCTTTGACGGCACCACAAAAACCATGACACTCAGTTTGCTCGAAATTCCAACGGATTTTGTTTTAGATCCGAAGTTTGTTTTGCGTTTAAATCATTTATCAGAGGCTTATTATAAATATATATCTACCTCTTCCTTGCAGGCGGGCAATCAGGATAATCCATTTGGGGAGCCGGTGACTGTATTTTCTAATATCAACAAAGGGTTTGGGATATTTGCAGGATTAAATTCTTCTGTGGCAGAAATAGAACTGTAAATGCAATTTTGTTTTCTGTATTGTTTATTTTAGCAGTATAAAGTTTTTAGGTTCCCGTGTTATAAGGTTATGCTGTTATACAATATTGAAACTGTCACAAACGTTTCTATCGAGTTCTGATAATTTTTACTTTTTATATAAAATCTAAATATCTCAATTATGAAAAATTTACTTCTGCTTATTTCCATGATTATAACATCGAATATTATTTTTTCTCAAACAAATCCCCTCCAACAAAATTGTTGCGAACCCACTCCATACATTGAAGTAACCGGTTCTGCTGAAATGGAAATCATTCCTGATGAAATTTACATAACTGTTGTAGTAACAGAAAGATATGATGGAAAAAATAAGGTTACAATTGACAAACTGGAAAGCGATATGTTTTCCGCTTTAAAAAATGCAGGAATTGATCCAAAAAATATTTCGCTGAGTGATGCGGAAAGTAATTTTAATTATCGTTTTCTTAAATCAGATGATGCCTTACTTTCGCGTAGTTATACTATTTTAACCGGAGATGCAGCCACAGTAATTAAAGTTTACGATGCAATGGGTGCAATAAATGCCACAGATGTTTTTATCAGTAAGGTAAGTCATTCAAAAATTGAAGAATATAGAATGGAAACAAAGGTAAATGCAACTAAGGCTGCAAAAGATAAAGCAGCAAAAATGTTAACTGCTGTTGGAGAAACTATTGGAAGTCCGATTTTATTACAGGAAATAAATAATGATATTTATCCGCAAGCCAGGTATAGTCAACTTTCAAATTCCAATTATATGATGAATAAACCCGGGCTTGATGATTTCCAATCGCAACTAACCTATCAAAAAATAAAGATACGGTATGAGGTTTTTGGGAGATTTAAGATAAAGTAGTGAGTGGTGGTGTGTTGCAGTAAACAGTACCAGTTGGCTGTATATGTTCGCAGAAAAAGAATATTTATTTTACCAAAGAATAAATATGAAATATAGATATTTTTTATTAGTAGCGATGTTATGTTTATTTATTTCAATCCTTTGAAAAGAAAGTTTATTTTGATGTTGAAATCTTGTAGAACAGGCTTATACTATACTCATTTATTCAGCCTGATAGCTCAGCTCAATTAACTGTTTCCATCAGGGGGTTTGGAATTTTCGCAGGACTCACATTATTTTTTGCAGAAATGGAATTATAAAAATGCAGCTTCCCTAATTATCCTTTTCAAATGTCTGGAATTTATTTTTTATGTAAAATGCATTCAGAACAGCAAAAACTATCCAATAATGCCGGAACTGCAGAGTCCCCAATGCTAATGACTCGATGGTGATCAATATCAGAATAAAAAATAAACTGGTCACCAAAAAAGGTGGTTTATTATTTTTTCGAAATTCTACGGCAGTTTTCCATATTGCAAAAGGAAAAAAGATCAATGCAATCAACCCTGCTAAACCACATTCAGCAACAAGCCCCGGATAAATATCATGGGGTTCGTTTAACAACATTTTTTCAGGATAATTTCCGTTTGCCTTTTCCTCGGCAAGTGTATGTATAAAATTTCCTTTTCCGCAACCCCAGGGCCAATAATTTTGTGAAATGTTTAATTCGGATTTTGCAAGATGAAGATAAATAGTTGGGTAGACGTCAAAATTTCCCAAATGAATAGGTTCTTCTGAAACTACGAGTGGATTTATAGGCTCAGTTAGATTTTTTTTATTCAGATCGAAAGTAAAATATATCAATCCGATATAAATAAATGCGATCATACTCATCAACGCGATCAAACCTAATCGTTTTATTTTTCCTTTTTTGTATAGAAAAAAAATCGCTCCACCGGCAGCATATAAAAATATCTCTTTTGATAAAGTAAATAAAATAGTAACCAAAACAACTATCCATACCCACAGAGGTATCTTTTTTGAAAGAGGAATTAGAATTAATCCAGCAATGCAAATATTACTTACCAAAACATTAGATGAAGACGAAAATCCGATCATTCTAACAACATCTCCCAAATATGGATAATTAAAATACAGCGTAACAAATTCTGAATTATCGAAGATCAGGTAGATCAGCATCCCAATCCATCCTGCAATTACACAAACAATTAAGCTGCCTTTAAAACCGGTTTTAACAATATATTCTGTATTTGAAAAAAATGCGAGCAGTCTTGAAAAAATAAAATAGAAAATAAAAAGGTATAAACTGCCAACAGATTCAAGCGCAGAATCCTTTGTATAATTCATAAACGTACTTAATAAAATCGCCAAAGTAAGCAACAACAAAGCAGTATCCAACCAGCTCCAAAAAAACATGAGTTTTCGTGTTAAATACTTTATTACAGCATACGCCATCACAATCAGGCTGAATATTTCGAAGACCTGCAACTTGGAACCAAAAAAAGGCAGATTGAACAGGCTATTGCAGGATTGAAAGCAAAAAAGCAAGAGGATAGAAATGGAAATAAATCTATCCGGTAATTTTTTATTGTAATTTCCTGATAATTCGATCTCCTTCATGTCAGCACAAAAATAACCGTTTACGATGAAGTGCAGCAATGATGTATTGTTTTTAAGCTAATTTCTTTTAACATAAAAAGATCTTTAATATGAAAAATATATCGTTATTCTTTCCCGAAATGATTTTTACAATACAAGAATTTACACAAACACAGTCCCAAAATTATTGCGAAATAGCGTCCTTATTTCGAGGTAACCGAATCCGCTGAAATGGAGATCGTTGCCGATGATATCTATATTACAGTTGTATTAATTGAACGATTTGAATTAAAAGACAAAATATCAATGGTTAAAATGGAGAATGTTATGTTTGCCTCTTTAAAGAACACGTCGTTGATGCAAATGATATTACATTAAGCGATGCCGCAAAGGAAAAGTGAAATACAATGTGTTTTGATTTTTTTTATCCCTACAAACTTTGCGCCTTTGCGACTTTGCGTGAAAAAAAATAAAACTGCACACAAAGCCGCAAAGAGTAAGTGGAATACAATGTGTTTTGATTTTTTTTATCCCAACAAACTTTGCGCCTTTGCGACTTTGCGTGAAAAAAAATAAAACTGCACACAAAGCCGCAAAGGGAAAGTGGAATACAATGTGTTTTGATTGTTTTTAACCCTACAAACTTTGCGCCTTTGCGACTTTGCGTGAAAAAAAATAAAATTGCACGCAAAGCCGCAAAGGAAAAGTGAAATACAATGTGTTTTGATTGTTTTTAACCCTACAAACTTTGCGCCTTTGCGACTTTGCGTGAAAAAAAACCTCCGAAGTGAAAACTGCGGAGGTTTTTAATAATATTTTTTTATTACAGATTATATTTCCTTTGCGCCTTCTACCAATACACTCACATTATTATTCAAAACTTCTACAAAACCGCCGGTGATTTGATAAACGGTATTGGATTTCCCGACACGCACACGCATTTTTCCTTTGCCTAAAGCAGCGATCATGGGAGCGTGGTTATTTAATACTTCAAATGAGCCCGTAATTCCCGGCATTAAAACACCGTCGGCAGAACCTGAATATATTTTTTTATCGGGTGAAAGAATATCTAATTGCATTTTTGTTCTTTTTAATAATTATTTTTTCGTGTCAGCAATTAATTTTTTACCCTTTTCTATTGCATCATCAATTGTTCCAACAAGGTTGAATGCTGCTTCCGGATATTCATCCACTTCACCATCCATAATCATATTGAATCCGCGAATCGTTTCTTCAATTGGAACTAAAACTCCTTTAAGTCCTGTAAATTGTTCCGCAACAAAGAAAGGCTGAGATAAGAAACGCTGCACACGACGAGCGCGGCTTACCACTAATTTATCTTCCTCACTCAACTCATCCATACCGAGAATGGCGATAATATCCTGTAATTCTTTATAACGCTGTAAAGTACTTTTCACTCTTTGCGCGCAGTTATAATGTTCTGCACCAACAATGTCGGCAGTTAATATTCTGGAAGTAGAATCCAAAGGATCCACCGCAGGATAAATTCCCAACTCAGCAATTTTACGGCTTAATACCGTAGTTGCATCCAAGTGACTGAAAGTAGTTGCAGGAGCCGGATCCGTTAAGTCATCCGCAGGAACATAAACCGCCTGAACGGAAGTAATGGAACCGCGTTTTGTTGAAGTGATGCGCTCTTGCATGATACCCATTTCCGTTGCAAGTGTAGGCTGGTAACCCACCGCTGATGGCATACGACCCAATAAAGCCGAAACCTCAGAACCTGCCTGCGTGAAACGGAAGATATTGTCAATAAAAAATAAGATGTCTTTTCCTTTTGCATCATTTGCATCTCCGTCGCGGAAATATTCTGCCACTGTAAGACCGGATAAAGCAACACGGGCACGTGCTCCCGGTGGTTCGTTCATCTGACCAAAAACAAGTGTAGCCTGCGATTTTTGCAATTCTGCATAATCCACCTTACTCAGATCCCATCCACCTGCTTCCATGCTATGTTTAAATTCAGCACCGTAACGTATTACGTCTGATTCAATAAATTCTCTTAAAAGGTCATTTCCTTCGCGTGTTCTTTCACCAACACCCGCAAAAACCGACATACCGGCGTATGCTTTTGCAATATTGTTGATCAACTCCTGAATTAATACCGTTTTACCTACTCCGGCACCACCAAAAAGTCCAATTTTACCGCCTTTTGCATAAGGTTCGATTAGGTCAATTACCTTAATTCCGGTAAAAAGCACTTCCGATTCGGTGGAAAGTTCTTCATACAAAGGCGGTTTGCGGTGAATTGGCGCCTGTGTTTCAGATTTTACAGGACGCATACCGTCAATTGCCTTACCAACTACATTGAATAATCGGCCTCTGATCTCATCACCTGTTGGCATGGAGATATTGGAACCAAGGTCATAAACTAGGGTTCCACGAACAAGTCCGTCGGTAGAGTCCATGGCAATAGTGCGCACACTATCCTCTCCAAGATGCTGCTGCACTTCAAGAATTAAGGCATCTCCGGTTTCCCGGCGCACTTCCAATGCATTCAGAATTTCAGGAAGATTTCCTTCTTTAAAAGCAACATCGACAACCGCGCCGATGATCTGTGTAATTTTACCAATTGCTTGCATTATATATAATTTAAGAGGACCTTTTTGATTTCGGGCGCAAAGATAGAAGTTAAGGGGCGGAAATCAAAAGAATGTGAGAAAGTTGTTTGGAAAGATTTTGGACTCAGAATTTGACGAATTTTTCAGCGACCATCAGAACTCCTTCTTCTGTAAACAACTCAAAATAGTATATACCCGGCGACAACGCTTCGATATTCAGCTTCATGGAGCCGGAGGCTTTATCCTTCAAGATTACATTTGTAGAAACAGAGCGAATTTGATAGCAATATGGATCTTCATTTTCAGGCTCGTAAAATAATTGTTCTGTGGCAGGATTTGGGTAAATTTTTTGAGTTTTACTTATTAGATTCGGCACATTGATAATGATATCGCATGCATCTGCATCAGGAGTGCCGTACAATTGAACTCCGGATGAGTCGTAACAAACCAAATTTGACCAAAACTCACAACCATCGCAGTAACAAAAGACAGGATAAAAAGGGTGTTTATCCGATCCTATTCCTTCTATCCAAAGCATGGAAGTGGTATAAAACTCTTCCAGTTCACCACCACAGCGATTGTGATTAATTTTTAAGGCCTTGCGCTCAATTCCAAAATATTCAATAGTATCAATACTTTCGACAAATATTTCTGTTGGCTTGTATTCTCCGTCAAAAAAATCTAGGGTTATTGTATCCCCAACCTCTAATCCGAAATCATACACAACATATTCCGGATCGCTACAATTATTTTTTTCGCGCATATATACTTTTTTCCCTGAACTTCGGAAATAATAATCGTAATAATCATCAAACTTGGAATAAGTGTTGCCGCACATCAGCGTATCTGATGAAAATGTATACTGTACTATTTCAGTATCCAACCAAAATGTTTGACTTACATTCCATTGAGGAGAATCGGCAAAATCAGGAAAAACATTTTGAGATTGAAGCAATTTACCCGTGAAATTAAAAAGCAGGCAAACAATAATTGCATTTAAAAATTGGGTTTTCATACTACAATTATAGCCAATTAATCTGCCCGAGATCGCGTTTTCTTATATTTTAACGTCAATTTCCTCAAAAAACATCAATTTTGCAGCCGAAATACCTAAAAACGCATCTGTAATGCTAAAATGATTAAAACTAACTGCTAAAACATTTCCGTTTATACACTTCATTTAATACCTAAAATAATAATGAAAATCAACCCTGAGGAAACAACCCAACATCTTAGATTAAAATTCAGGAATTTGAAGCTAACTCAAATTTTCATTTTTACAATTATTTTTTCAGCAGGAATACTTCCCTCCTTTGCTCAAACAGAACCAATAATTCCCGATACCACAATTACAGACAGAAAAGGAAAAATATTCCCATCGCCTGTTGTTGGTTATACCCCTGAAACACGGTTATATTTTGGTGCAGGATGCGTATATTATTTACCGCCCTCCAAAAAATATCCCGAGACAAATCCTGCAGTTTTAAAATTGGTTGCTGTGTATACTTTAAATAAACAAATTGAAAGTAATTTTAGTGGCGATTCTTATTACAAGAATAATTTATATAAATTTATTTATTCTATATCTTATTTCGAATATCCCGATCATTTTTTTGGAATTGGAAATTACACTTTAGAAGAAAACAGAGAACAATACGATTTTGATTTTTTTAATTTTTATATCAACGCGCAACGTTTGGTGCGGCCAAATATTTATGCCGGTGTAAAAACATTTTTTGAAAATACAAAAGTATACAATGTAAAACCCGGAGGTTTTTTTGACAGCCTGGATATTATTGGCGAAAACGGCGGATTAAATACCGGACTCGGAATTTGGCTAACCTACGACACAAGAGATAATATTTATTTTCCATTAAAGGGAATAAATATAGATGCCTCAGCAGTGGTGCACAATAATGTTTTGGGAAGCGATTTTAATTATGTGGATTATCTTTTAGAGATCAGTCAGTTTAATACAATTGGGAAGGATGATGTTTTAGGATTTAATTTTTACAGTCAATTCGTGCCCGGAAATCCTCCATTTAACAGACTTGCCGAATTAGGCGGAGATAAACACATGCGTGGAAATTTTGAAGGAAGATTTCGCGATCAGAATTATTTGAGTCTGCAAACAGAATACCGAATTACATTTTGGAAATATTTTGCCATCAATATTTTTGGCGGAGTTGGAGAAGTTGCCGATCAGTTTTCCAATTTTTCTGCTGCAGGATTAAAATATTCTTTTGGTGCGGGCGGAAGATTATTTATTGTACCGGAAGATAAATTAAGTTTACGTGTAGATTATGCCTTTGGCAGCGAAGGGCAGAGTGGATTGTATGTAACGTTTAGAGAGGCGTTTTAAATATAACCCTGTATTACACAGCGCTCAGATAACTTATTAATCATCACTATATTTACGCCAATGAAATTAGAATTCCGGCTTTTTGAACATTTAGGCAAATACCTGATCATGTTGCGGAGAATGTTTTCCAAACCCGTGAGATGGGAAATGTATTGGAAAGAATTATTTCGCCAAATGACCGACATAGGCGTTGGTTCGGCATTTATCGTGTTTTTGGTTTCCATTTTTATCGGTGCAGTAACTGCTGTTCAAACTGCCTATCAATTATACGGAACGCCTTTTGTCCCTGCTTCTTACATCGGTTTGATTGTGCGCAATACCATTATTTTTGAATTGGCTCCAACCTTTACTGCCTTGATACTTGCAGGAAAGGTAGGATCAAATCTCGCATCCGAATTGGGCTCCATGCGCGTTACAGAACAGATCGACGCTCTGGAAAGTATGGGTGTAAATACAGAAAGTTATTTAATTGCAACACGGATCATCGGAGCAATTATTACTATTCCGTTATTAGTTGCCATAGCTTCCTTTGCAGGAATTAGTGGCGGATATATTGCAACTGCACTCGGAGATACTTATTCTATTGAAGATTATATTCGTGGCATACGCATGGATTTTGATCCTTTTGATGTGCAACTGATGTTTATTAAATCATTTGCCTTTGCCTTTATCATTTCCTCCATTTCCTGTTACATGGGATATTATGTAAAAGGAGGATCAGTGGAAATTGGAAAAGCAAGCACACAGGCAGTTGTATATAGCTGTATTTTTGTTTTATTGGCTGATTATGTAATTGTAGCATTACTTTTATGATTGAGATCTCACACATAACAAAAGCATTTAATGAACAGCAGGTGCTGAACGATGTTTCTGCCGTTTTCGAAGCGGGAAAAACGAATCTGGTGATCGGTATCAGCGGTTCCGGAAAAACGGTTTTGATGAAGATCATGAACGGATTAATTACACCGGACAAAGGAAATGTTTATTTCAACGGACGTGATTTTTATTCCCTGAGCCGCGAGGAACAAAAAGCATTGCGGCAGGAGATTGGTATGTTATTCCAGGGAAGTGCTTTATTTGATTCCATGACGGTGGAGGAAAATGTAATGTTACCGCTGAATATGTTCAGTAATGCGACAAAAAAAGAAAAACTGGATCGGGTAAATTTTTGTTTGGAACGCGTTAATCTCAAAGGTGTAAACCAAAAATTTCCGGGAGAACTCAGCGGAGGCATGAAAAAACGTGTGGGCATTGCCAGAGCAATAGTATTAAATCCAAAATATTTGTTTTGTGATGAACCAAATTCCGGTTTGGATCCAAAAACGTCTATAATAATTGATGACCTCATTATTGAAATTACAAAAGAGTTTAATATGACCACAATTATAAATACCCACGACATGAACAGTGTTATGGAAATTGGGGAGAAGATCATTTTTCTGCACAAAGGCGTAAAAGCCTGGGAAGGTAATAACAACGATATTTTAAGTGCAAAGGATGAAAATCTAACCTCCTTTATTTTTGCCAGCAGCTTTTTGCGCGATGCTCGTGATGCTATGGTGGAAAAGATGACAAAATAGTCGTTTTCTTACTCTTTTCGTTTCAAAATCCTATCTTCGCAACACATTTAAAAAAATTATGAGCGTATTAGTTGGAAAATATTCCCGTGTGATCGTGCAGGGATTTACAGGCAAAGAAGGAACTTTTCATGCAGAACAAATGATTGCCTACGGAACTAACGTGGTAGGTGGTGTTACCCCTGATAAAGGCGGCACCATGCATTTGGAAAGACCAGTTTTTAATACCGTTGGAGATGCCGTAAAACAGGAAGGAGCAAATACTACTATTATTTTTGTTCCACCCGCTTTTGCCGCCGATGCAATTATGGAAGCTGCAGATGCAGGAATTAAAGTGATTGTTGCAATTACGGAAGGTATTCCGGTTCAGGATATGATAAAAGTGAAAGCGTATATCTCAAATAAAGATTGCAGACTTATCGGACCAAATTGTCCGGGAATTATATCTCCGGAAGAGGCAAAAGTTGGTATCATGCCGGGATTTATTCATAAAAAAGGACATATCGGCATCGTTTCGCGCTCGGGAACATTAACTTATGAGGCAGTTGATCAAGTTACTAAAGCGGGTATGGGACAAAGCACCTGTATCGGTATTGGTGGTGATCCTGTTCCCGGAACTACAACTTTAGATGCCATTCAATTATTAATGGCAGATGAGGAAACAGAAGGTATTATTTTGATAGGTGAAATTGGCGGAAGTATGGAAGCCAATGCAGCCGAATGGATAAAATTAAACGGAACAAAACCTGTTGTTGGATTTATTGCGGGTTTAACTGCTCCAAAAGGAAGAACAATGGGTCATGCCGGTGCAATTGTTGGAGGAAAAGCAGATACTGCAGAGGCAAAAATTGAGATCATGCGCAATTGTGGAATTCACGTTGCAGATTCTCCGGCAGTGATTGGCGCGTTGATGGCGAGGGTAATCAGGGGTTGAAGGGGTTGAACACTGCTCTCTAAGACTGCGACTTGAAAAGGGTTGAAGGTGTTGTATGCCGAAGGTTATTTCACGCAGAGGGCGCAGAGTTGAATGGGTTGTATTACGGAGGTTATTTCACGCAGAGGAGCTGAGTGCGCAGAGTTGAATGGGTTGTATTATGGAGGTTATTTCACGCAGAGGAGCACAGGGCGCAGAGTTGAATGGGTTGTATTACGGAGGTTATTTCACGCAGAGGAGCAGAGGGCGCAGAGTTGAATGGGTTGTATTATGGAGGTTATTACACGCAGAGGCCTGAGGGCGCAGAGTTGAATGGGTTGTATTATGGAGGTTATTTCATGCAGAGAGCGCTGAGGGCGCAGAGTTGAATGGGTTGTATTACGGAGGTTATTTCATGCAGAGGGCGCTGAGGGCGCAGAGTTGAATGGGTTGTATTACGGAGGTTATTTCATGCAGAGAGCGCTGAGGGCGCAGAGTTGAATGGGTTGTATTATGGAGGTTATTTCACGCAGAGGAGCACAGGGCGCAGAGTTGAATGGGTTGTATTACGGAGGTTATTTCATGCAGAGAGCGCTGAGGGCGCAGAGTTGAATGGGTTGTATTATGGAGGTTATTTCACGCAGAGGAGCACAGGGCGCAGAGTTGAATGGGTTGTATTTCGGAGGTTATTTCATGCAGAGGGCGCTGAGGGCGCAGAGTTGAATGGGTTGTATTACGGAGGTTATTTCACGCAAAGGAGCACAGGGCGCAGAGTTGAATGGGTTGTATTACGGAGGTTATTTCACGCAGAGGCGCTGAGGGCGCAGAGTTGAATGGGTTGTATTATGGAGGTTATTTCATGCAGAGAGCGCAGAGTTGAAGGGGTTGGCATGGTTCAAGGAGTTGGTAATGTTGAAGGCTTTGAAAATTGAAGGTATCAGGGGACACAGCTAAGAGTTAGGAGTTTTAGGGCAGAGGGTAATGACTACTCACTACTTACGATAGTAAATAATTCGGCATGTGGCTAAAACTCCACTACAATTATAAAATATAACTTAAAAGTTTCCAATGAAATTATTAGAAAATAAAACAGCGTTAATTACCGGTGCATCGAGAGGTATTGGTGAGGCTATTGCAATAAAATTTGCAGAAGCTGGAGCAAATGTGGCATTTACATATTTGAGTAGTGAGGAAAAGGCAATTGCGCTGGAAACAAAATTAAATGCCCTCGGCATTAAAGCGAAAGGATATAAAAGCAATGCAGGTATTTATGCAGATGCAGAAAAATTAATTGCAGATGTGTTAACTGATTTTGGGGCGTTGGATGCAGTTGTAAATAATGCCGGCATCACAAAAGATAATTTAATGTTGCGCATGAGTGAAGAAGATTGGGATGCAGTTATTGATATTAATCTAAAATCTGTGTTTAATATTACAAAGTTTGCCATCAAACCCATGATGAAAGCACGCAAAGGTTCTATTATTAATATTTCTTCCATAGTTGGATTGATTGGCCAGGGCGGACAAGCAAATTATTCCGCTTCAAAGGCAGGTATTTTGGGTTTCACAAAATCAATTGCAAAAGAATTAGGTTCCCGCAATATCAGATGCAATGCCATTGCTCCCGGATTTATTGAAACGGATATGACGGGTGAATTATCGGAAGAATTAAAACAAACCTATTTTAAATCTATCCCTTTAGGGCGCTTCGGACAAGGTTCTGAAGTTGCGGATGTTGCAGTTTTTCTGGCAAGCGATATGAGCAGTTATGTTACGGGGCAAACCTTAAGTGTGTGCGGGGCGCTGCATACTTAATTAGCAAATTGTTTAATTAGCAGATTAGCAAATGGACTACAAGGATAAAAAGTAAATACTTACCGGTACTTTTTAGACAGGTGTAGGATTAAAATAATGTGTGTTTTACTGTTGTTCCGGATGCTAAAAACATAATCCCATTATTCAGAAGTATTTGAGATTTTAATAAAAATTTAGTAGCTTTGATTATGGATGAAATTATTTTTCTTGTGGAAGAATCTGCAGAGGGCGGGTATACGGCAAATGCCTTAAATGCCTCCATTTTTACAGAGGCCGAAACGATGTCAAATCTTAAAAACATGGTTAAAGATGCTGTTAAATGTCATTTTTTGGAGAAGTATCTTCCAAAACTGATTAGGCTGCATTAAGTTAAAGACGAGATTTTTGCTTTATGAAATTATCAACAAAATTAAATGGGGAACATCACCTTACAATTCCAAATCACGACCCGCTCAAAATTGGAACACTTTCATCTATTTTAAAAGATATAGCTATTCACTTTGCGAAATCAAAAGAGGAGATAATAAATGATATTTTTGAATTAAAATATAATCCCTTCTAACATTTGCGGACTAAATTCGCAAATTAATCTATTAGAGAATGAAATCCCTGCCCTTCATCACAACTGAATTTAACACATGCCGGATATTATTTTCACCAATACCTTCGTTTAAGCGCCGTATATTCGCAACATCATGAATTTTCAATTATTTACCGATTATCCCTCTTGGTTTTGGCTGCTTTGTGTGGTTTGTGGTGGAGTTTATGCTGTGGGAATGTATTATCGGGAGAAAAAAATAGGTTCTGCAATTTCCGCAGTTTGGTGGAAAAGAGTTTTGGCCGCATTGCGTTTTCTTGCTGTATTTATACTTGCTTTTCTTCTGTTGAATCCCTTTCTTAAATCAAGGTCAAACCAAACGGAACAACCTATTATCATTTTGGCGCAGGATAATTCATCCAGTGTTGCTCAAGGATTAAAAGATACTGCGGTATACCAGAATTTAATTGCGGATTTGCAAAAATCGTTGAATGATAAATTCGATGTACGAACCTACACTTTCGGGGAGACCTTAAAAGAGGGAATGGAAGGAATGCATTTTCAGGAAAAATCAACTGACCTTTCCTCTGCATTAAACGAACTGAATAATTTATATCAGAATTTGAATGTTGGTGCAGTTATTATTGCCAGTGATGGAATTTATAATACGGGTAGTAATCCTGTTTATGTGAAAAATGATTTGGGCGCTCCTATTTATGCAATTGCTTTGGGAGATACTGTGCAGAAAAAAGATATTCGAATCACAAGAGTGCTGCACAACAATATTGTTTATCTGAAAGATAAATTTAATATCATAACAGAAATTGAAGCTATTTATTTTCGGGGTGCAAATCCAAAGATCAGCATCAGTGAAATAACAAAGGGAAATGTAAAAATTATCAGCGAAAAAAACATCAATGTTTCCGGCGATCAGTTCAACACCAATTTAAATTGGGAGATCAGTGCCGATGCACCCGGTATTCGTCACTATCAGGTTCGCATACAATCGTTGGAAGGAGAAAATACAACGGATAATAATATTCAGGATATCTATATTGAAGTATTGGATGCAAGACAAAAAATATTATTTTTGGCTAACTCCCCACATCCGGATATTAATGCAATTAAACAAGCAATTGAATCCAATCAGAATTACGAAGTTGAAATTCAGTTGGCCGGAGAATTAAAGGGTAACATCGGCGAATATGATCTTGTGATATTACATCAACTGCCATCTTCAAAATATCAGATACAGGATGTATTAAATACGTTAAAAAGTAAAAATATTCCACTTTGGATAATAACGGGGTCGCAGACATCCATGAGTGCATTCAATAAAATGCAAAACCTGGTTACCATTAACTCAGCGGGACAATCGGCAAATGAAATAACTGCAACACTTGATAACGGATTTAATTTGTTTACATTAAATGATAAAAATATTTCTGTATTTCCAAAATTACCGGCATTAAATTCTCCTTATGGGCAATATACCGTAACACCTGCATCACAAGTAGTTTTATATCAGAAAATTGGCTCTGTAAATACCAAAAATCCTTTGTTGGTTTATAGTCTGCCGGGAAGTGAAAAATATGCGATCCTTTTGGGAGAAAATATCTGGAAATGGCGATTATACGATTATGTTTTAAACACAAATCAGGATGCAACAAATGAGCTGATAAGCAAAACAATACAATATCTTGTTGCAAAAAACGATAAAAAACAATTTCGTGTTTCCCAATCTAAAAATGTGTTAAATGAAAGCGAATCCGTAATTCTGGATGCCGAATTATATAACGATAGTTACGAATTAGTGAATGAACCAGATGCAACAGTTGTAATAAAAAGTGAAGATGGAAAAGATTTTCCTTTCCAATTTTCAAAAACTACAAAAAGTTATACTTTGGATGCCGGATATTTTCCATCAGGTAATTATACTTACGATGCAAAGGTTGTTTATAACGGAAAAGAATATAAGGACAATGGTGCTTTCAGCATCTCCCCTATTAGACTCGAAACCATTAATACTACCGCAAATCATTCTTTATTAAATCAACTTGCAGTGCAAAGTGGTGGCCAAATGGTATATGCAGACCAACTGGAAAAATTAGTCGCCAGCATAGAACAAAGCTCCTCTGCAAAACCTGTCATGCGCGAAACCATAAAAACACAATCCATCATCAATTTAAAATGGATATTCTTTTTAATTCTGGGACTACTTGTAGCGGAGTGGTTTGTGAGAAAGTGTAACGGAGGGTATTGAGGTAATGTACCAATGTACCAATGTTTAAATGTACCAATTAATGCAGATTAATTGATTAGCCAATGAACAAAGGAAATAATTAGCAAATTAGCAAATTAGCAGATGGGGTTCTACGTAGCATGATAATTAATTTTCTTAAGGTGGTTTGGTGTTGATTAGCAAATTAGCAAATTAGGAGATGGGGTTCTACGTAGCATGATAATTAATTTTCTTAAGGTGGTTTGATGATTGATTTGAAAATTAAATATCCGTCATTAATTTATAAATAAATTAATATACTTTCAGGAGAGGACGGGTTCAATTTGCTAATTGGCTAATTTGCTAATCATTTATCTAGTATTACAAACACATCCTCGTTTGGTTTTTTCATGTAGTATTTTTCCCGGGCAAATTTTTCGAGGGCTTTTTGGCTTGATTTTAATTCGTTGAGTTGTTGGTTGGTTGCCTTTGTTTCTTTAATGTAATAAGCGGTTTTACTTCTCGCAACATTCAGATCATGTATGCGATTATACTGACGAAGAAAATTATTCTGATCAAAAGCGATCATCCAAACTACAAATACAAATATTGTAAATACGTATTTATTCAACAACAGGGAAGGTATCTTCCATGCTTTAATTCGGGCTCTGAATCTTTGAAATACGGACATATTAATAAACTGTAATGCGTAAAATTATACTTATTCACTTGCATAATAACGTTTGAATATGCAAAAAATGTTGTTGATTGTTTAAAACAGTGGGCACTTGCAGTAGGCATCTGCATTCTCCAAAGCCGTTGTTGTGCATTTCCACCAACGTTTGGAAGCTACCCGAAGGGCGGGACTTTTACCACAAAACTTGATTTGAAAAACTAAACTTTCATTCACCACAAAACTGTCTGTGAAACGCGAAACCTCTCCTTTTGGTTGCTGTTAGGCGTTCTCGTGCTTCCTTGTCATAGGTAGGTCTTTAAGAATTTGATAGCATTATTTTTGTCTTTAAATGATGCTTCTATTCTGTCTGCTGTGTTATACTTAATTATAATTTCATATTTTATAAGAAGTTGCTTTGGCTTTTCTTCCGAATACTTATTAATGAAGTCAATAGCTTCGGTAATATTTGTAGAACTTGATTCTTGTCCATGAAGTGGAAGAATTATAACTCGTTCAATGAATCTTGAAACAGACTCGGAAAGTGAGATAAAAAATTCATTTACATTTTTCTTATTTAATTTCAAAAGCTCTTTTGCTAAATCTACTTTATTCGGAAGTTTACTCCAACTGTCAATCTTTTCTCTAAACTCTCTTTCCGGAGTCCCTTCGTCAGATGCCGCATTAATACCAAACTTGTGAAATGCTTTTACAACTGTTTCATACGGGAAATATAAAACACCGAAGCCAAGTGATTTGAGTTGATTCAATGAGCCGCCTGTAAATTCTCCTGCTAACACAACACCGACAAACGGTGATGAGTTTTTATATTTTTCAGTTAACGGAATTATTGCCCCTTGAATTTCTTGCGCTTTGTTTCTTGAATGCTTAGTGTAACGTCTCCATGCACATTCAATAAAAGAAACAGGAACTCCAGTTTAATTTTTTGTGCCATTTCTTTCCAGCACAAAATCTAAATCGTGCTTGTTGCCTTTTCCGTCTGTCCAAGAAACTTTTTTACCAGACCTTGCTTTTCTTTCACCTTTCTTGTCTAAAAAAAGTTTATTCTTTTTTGCGAACTTTTGAAGATGTGGCTCTATGGCTAATTCTAAAAGGTCGCCTATTATTTGTCCAAATTTATGTGATAATGATTCTGCCATATTTATCCTTTAATCCATAATCTTCCTTCGTGCAAAGGAACAGTATGTTTTCTGTTTTTCCATTTAGTGTTTCGGTCTCTTAATTTCTCAAAGGAATAACTTTTAAATCCTGCTGAAACTGCTAATTCTCCTAACCATTTGTCAACTGGGACATAAATTCCATAAGGAGCTGAGTCACCAATTACGAAGCACATTAAACATCCATCACTTGTCGTTCTACGAAGTGAATGAAACACATCTGCAAGGTCGTTAAAGTAAGCCGCTATCATTAAGTGGTAATTTTTCTTGCCACCATGTTTTAGCCTTTCTTCTTTTAGTTTTAAATACACTTCAATAAGTTCCGAATGAATTGAAGATAATTTTTCATTAGATAAAATTTCATCTATTTCACTCCCTAGCTTAGAAACATGCTGTGTGCAAGCCCTAATAAGGTTTTTTCTTACGTGCTCTTGTAAATCTGCCCACCCAGTAATGTCACCCCAAAATGTCATTTCCAAACGTGTAGCATCTGCATAATCATAATTATTTGCATAGGGAGGAGAGGTTATAACTAAATTGCCCCATCCTTCTGGTATTGATTTTATATTCCTTGCATCTTCGTTAATAATTATAGAATCAACAACATTCATATTTCTCCCTTGTAAACGTTTCATGTCCAAATACATGTCATTCGCTTTTTTTTCAAATGCAACAAATGGGTCAATTACTTTAGATTTAGTTTTATTCGGTTGGATGTATTGCCATTGTGCTGTACCAACGGGAGAAGTTGACCTTAAAATAGAAGTAAGAATAAACCAATTAAAGTCTTTTATTTCTTGGTCTTGTTTTATTTCTAGCCATGTTTGCTTTAGAGCCTCTAACTTTTGAATTATTTCTAAAGGAAAACAACTCATAATTAATTTAGGGTATTCTGTTTTTGTGATTTCTTTTGCTTTAGCTTTATTCAAAAATGATAATGCCCCATCCTTGAACTTGTTACATGGATAATTCCAAGCCAGTTTTGCTTTTGCAATTTTATAAATGTAAGGATGTGCTTCGATTCCAATTGATTCAACACCTTCAAATTCACTTTCTAGTAAAACAGTTCCTGAACCAGCAAATGGGTCGATTATTCTTGTTCTACCTTTTTCTTTTTCTTGTCGGATGAGTTGATTTGCCCAAACCGCAGAGAAGCCAGCAGTATATCTATACCACTTATGTATAGGTAAACTCATATTGTCCGCAAAAGTCGCGGAGTAGTTTTGCTCTATTTTTAAGTCCTCGGGAAAGAGGTCTAATTCTATATTTTTAACAGCGTATCTCATGTGTCAAATGTAGGCAAAAAGTCAATATTAATAGCTTGAAACTCTCACCATGTTGTCAACGGTCAGTTTATCAAATTGTGGTCTTTTAGCATTACGCCCAACTACATGTCATTAAAGTCAAAAGGCATTGTTCAAATGCTTGCACAACCTTCAGTCAATAAAATCCAAATACCCGAAACCTGATATTCCTTCCCTCCTATTTCATAAAAACATTCCCCGGCCAAACAGCATTCTCTCCTAACTCTTCTTCAATTCTGATCAACTGATTGTATTTTGCTATCCTGTCGCTGCGGGAGGCGGAACCGGTTTTAATTTGTCCGCAATTCAGGGCAACTGCGAGGTCGGCAATTGTAGTATCTTCTGTTTCGCCGCTTCTATGGCTCATTACGGTAGTATAATTTGCTCGTTGCGCCATCGAAACTGCATTAATTGTTTCTGTTAAAGTGCCAATCTGATTTACTTTTACCAAAATGGAATTCGCAATATTTTCTTTAATTCCTTTGCTCAGTCTTTTTACGTTTGTGCAGAAAAGATCATCACCCACTAACTGAATTTTAGTTCCAAGTTTTTCTGTCATTAATTTCCAACCCGACCAATCATCTTCTGCCATACCATCTTCAATACTCGCAATCGGATATTTTTTACACCAGTTTACCCAATAGTCTACCATCTCTTCAGAAGTTAATTTTCTTCCATCCGACTTTTTGAAAATATACATTTTACTTTCATTGTCGTAAAATTCGCTTACTGCAGGATCGAGCGCTATCAGGATATCTTCTCCGGGAATATATCCTGCACTTTCAATTGCATTTAATACAATTTCAATGGCTTCCTCATTCGTTTGAATATTTGGTGCATATCCACCTTCATCTCCAACATTTGTAGAATATCCTTTATTTTTTAATATTTTTTTGAGATGATGAAATACTTCCACACCCATTCTTAATCCATCAGAAAAATTATCACCACCAATTGGCGCTATCATAAATTCCTGAAAATCAATTTTATTATCCGCATGTGCTCCGCCATTTAAAATATTCATTAATGGAACAGGTAAAGTATTAGCATTTACTCCTCCAACATATCTATATAATGGAATATTCATTTCAATAGCTGCTGCTTTTGCGCAAGCTAGCGAAACTGCTAAAATTGCATTAGCTCCCAACTTCGATTTATTTGCAGTGCCATCCAATTCAATCATCAATTTATCCAATTGATTTTGGTCCAACACATTTTGCCCTTCTAATTCATCCGCAATAAAATCATTTACATTTTCCACTGCTTTTAACACACCTTTCCCTAAATAAATATCAGGATCCTCGTCACGAAGTTCGGCAGCTTCATGCACGCCGGTACTAGCCCCGGATGGAACAGCAGCACGTCCAATGGCGCCAAATTCTGTTGTTACTTCTGCTTCCACAGTTGGGTTTCCTCTGGAATCTAAAATTTGTCTTGCGAAAATGTTAATAATATGGCTCATAGTATTAATTGAGAGTTGAGAATTGAGAATTAAAGGATAATTGATTTATTAAATTTAATTAAACTTTCATAAGTTTCACAAATTCATCGAACAAATATCTGGCATCGTGCGGACCCGGAGTTGCTTCAGGGTGATATTGAACACAGAATGCTTTTTTATCTGTAAGGCGAAATCCTTCGATAGTATTATCATTCAAATTCATGTGCGTTACTTCCATATTTTTTGATGCGCGCACTTCTTCTTCGCGAATATTAAATCCATGATTTTGTGTGGTAATCTCACATAATCCTGTAATTAAATTTTTAACAGGATGATTACAACCTCTGTGACCATGATGCATTTTATATGTTGACACACCATTTGCTAAACCCAATAATTGTTGCCCTAAACAAATTCCGAATAGAGGTACATCCTTGTTTAATATTTTTTTAACGGTTTCTACCGCATATCCCATACTTGCAGGATCACCCGGGCCATTAGAAATAAAATATCCATCTGCTTTAAAATCCTCCGTTTCTTCAAATGCAGTTTTCGCCGGAACAACCTTTAAATAACATCCGCGAAGCGAAATATTTTCCAAAATACTTTTTTTCACCCCGAAATCATACACGATCACCTTTTTTTCCGCATCTGCATTTCCAATAAAATAGGGTGTTTGTGTAGATACTAAACTCGCAAGTTCAAGACCATTCATGTCGGGAACTTCTTTTAATTTTTTAGTCAATTCCGCAATGTCCGTTGTTTCACTGCTTATGATACAATTCATTGCCCCTTTGCTCCGAATATGGCGAACTATTGCACGGGTATCTACATCACTAATTGCAACCAAACTCTCATCCAGTAAATAATCCTGAATGGAATCCTGGGTTAATCTTCTGGAATATTGATTGGTAAAATTTTTAACCGCGAGGCCTGAAATCTTTATGGAATTACTTTCCACATCCTCTTTATAGGTGCCATAATTTCCTATATGCGCATTCGTCATGACTAATATCTGACCATAATAACTTGGATCCGTAAATATTTCCTGATAGCCGGTCATACCCGTATTAAAACAAATTTCACCGGTGGTAGTCCCTATTTTTCCTGCGCTGTAACCGTTAAAGGCAGTTCCGTCGGCCAATAGTATTACGGCGGGAACTTTTTCGAAGTTTTCCATTAAAAGACAAAGTTAAACAAGAACACAGAATTTGCTGAGTAAAAACCGAATTAGAACCTAAATCTGCGCCAAAAGAAATACATATTTTATCCACAGAGGCTCCGAAATACAATTTTATCTCTACATTTAAATTTTTAGGTTATTAAACCAATTGCGAATTTTAATGTCTTTTGTAAAACTATACATTATATGAGAACCACATTGATAATTACAATACTCTGTATTAGCAGCACTTTATTTGCACAACTTTCACCCGATATTACATCCTGGATAATCAATACAGATGGTGATACCGGTTATGATGGAATTGAGACCAATGTGCAACAGGTTCAATTTTCTGACTATAATGTATATATCAGTTGCACTTGTATTCCGGGTTACGATATAGGTCCCTGGATAGCAAACCCAAATATTCCGGTAAATCAAAATTTTGTTTACAAGATCACGCGAACTCCCGAGCAAAATACAGGCACATTGGTGGAAACGCCAATGGGACACACAGGTGTATGGAGCAATGGGGTGAGTATTTTTAATGCTAAAGATGGAATGAGTTTTGAAAATGAAGGTATTTGGAATCAAAATGCAGTTGTTGTGGAGGGAATTAGTTTCGACGACTGCCTCGGACATCCTGCTCCGAACGGAGAATATCATCACCATTTAAATCCAACTTGTTTATACGATGATGAAAATACTTCAGATCATGCACCTATAATTGGTTATGCATTTGATGGATTTCCGATTTATGGTGCTTATGGATATACTAATGTTGACGGAACCGGTGGAATTTCCCGAATGGAAAGTTCCTACCAATTAAGATCCATTTCAGTTAGAACTTCCCTACCCGATGGAACGGTATTATCGGCCTCCCAATATGGTCCTGAGGTGTCTGCGAGTTATCCTTTAGGGTACTATATTGAAGATCATGAATTTGTGACTGAATCCGGTGATCTTGATGAGTATAACGGAAGATTTTGCATCACACCGGAATATCCGGAGGGCATTCACGCGTATTTTGTAACGCTTGACGAAACCAGAGAAGCGGAATATCCCTATGCATTGGGACCTGACTATTATGGATTAGTACAGGCCGGAAATACGGGACCCATGTCAGGGCATAATACCATAAGCGAAACTGTTGAAACCTATGTATCTATTGGTGAAATTGAAGGAGAAAGTATTAAAATGCTTTTATACCCAAATCCTGCATCCTATTATTTATATGTGTATATAGAACCCTCTTATAACAATAATTTATCCTCAAAAATTACGGACCTTTCAGGTAATATTATCCAAACTAAAGAAAATATGCAACCCGGCATCACCTATACTTTTGACCTTCAAAATGTGAATAGTGGAATTTATTTCATTCATATTTCAGATGAAAATATAAATGGAATTCAAAAAATTATTGTTACAAAATAAAATCTATTGTTTTTTATCTGTAGTTACCACAGGAAATTGATAGGCAAATTCTGCATTATTATTTTGCACTATTTTCATAATTTCAAAAAGCACTTCATCCCGGGTTTTAATATAATCTTCCCAAATTTCATATTCAAAATGCATTTCTACCATTATTTCAATTCCGATGGCTCCAAAATTATAAAGTCCGACATTTATTCCTTCATTCTTTTTGGGATGTTGTTCTCCATAATTTTTTATTTCCTGAATAATTTTATTCAATTGCTCTTGTGAAGTATTATAGGTTAAACCCATATTAAATTGCACCTTCCGCGATGTGCGTCGGGTGAGATTACTCATTTTATTATTTACAATGTTTTTATTGGGGATGGTCATAAAACTGGTATCGAGCGTTCTGATGCGCGTGCTGCGAAATCCTACCTTTACAACCTTTCCGGTTACACCGTCAATTTCAACGAGATCGCCAACTACAAATGGTTTCTCGGTAAATATGGAAATGCTACCAAATACGTTTTGCAAAGTTTCCTGTGCTGCAAAAGCTATGGCAATTCCTGCAATACCCGCTCCGGCAACAATGGAATAAATATTCACACCGAATACAGAACCGAGAATAGCTAAGAATGCAATTATCCATATTAATATTCGAATAATTTCCTTTAAAAAAACTACCAGCTGATCGTCCCAGGGATCTTCTGTTTTTAATGCGCGGTGATTTAATACGGCAACAAAAAAATCGCCGAGCCTAGAAACCAACCATGCAACATTTAATACGAATAATAATTTATAAACTCCATTTGATATAACAAACACATAATTTTTCAGCACTTCATTTTCAGGATCAAATGGATAATTAAGTACTTTAAATCCAAAGTAAATGGTCTCTAAAACAATAAGATATTGAAGTGGTTTCAGGATGAGATGAAGAAATTCTTGGGTCAATTCTCCTGCATCCGTCTTTTTTACAATTCTGAATAATAATAAACTGATGAGTTTTGAAATATACCTTTTAAAAATAATTACAAATATAATTACACCTGCCAGCCAGCACCATTGCCGCCATGTATTATGCAAAAACTCAGTATCCAGAAAAGTGGAAATGGTTAAAATCATGTTGCAAATCTACCCTGAATAAGAAAATTTTTAAAATTTTAGTGTTAGCAGATTTTTCGCAATTTTCTATTCAGGGTAAACCCCGACTTAGGAAATTTAGTGTTAGCAGGTTTTTCGCAATTTTCTATTCAGGGTAAACCCTAACAAAGGAAATTTAGTATTAGCAGGTTTTTCGCAATTTTCTATTCAGGGTAAACCCCGACTTAGGAAATTTAGTGTTAGCAAATTTTTCGCAATTTTCTTATTCAGGGTAAACCCCGACTTAGGAAATTTAGTGTTAGCAGGTTTTTCGCAATTTTCTATTCAGGGTAAACCCCGACTTAGGAAATGTAGTGTTAGCAAATTTTTCGCAATTTTCTTATTCAGGGTAAACCCCGACTTAGGAAATGTAGTGTTAGCAGATTTTTCGCAATTTTCTATTCAGGGAAAACCCCGACTTAGGAAATGTAGTGTTAGCAAATTTTTCGCAATTTTCTATTCAGGGTAAACCCCGACTTAGGAAATTTAGTGTTAGCAAATTTTTCGCAATTTTCTTATTCAGGGTAAACCCCGACTTAGGAAATGTAGTGTTAGCAGATTTTTCGCAATTTTCTATTCAGGGTAAACCCTGACTTAGGAAATTTAGTGTTAGCAGATTTTTCGCAATTTTCTATTCTGGGTAAACCCCGACTTAGGAAATTTAGTGTTAGCAGGTTTTTCGCAATTTTCTATTCAGGGTAAACCCTGACTTAGGAAATTTAGTGTTGGCAGATTTTTCGCAATTTTCTATTCAGGGTAAACCCTGACTTAGGAAATTTAGTGTTAGTAGGTTCTCGTGATTTTCTACATAGGGAATTGACTGAATAAATAGACAAACTTCGAATGTTACGGTGTAAACTCAAGTGCGAACATTTAATTTTTAGGTCCAATTTTAACCCATGATCGAGAAGCTGCTCACTCCTGTTAGAACTAAGGAATATTTAAATGACTGGAAAGTTCAGAATTATCATTGGGCGCATAAAATAAAGGTGAATACGGGTGAAATGCCCGATACCTCCGAATGTTTAATTGCAATTATTGGAGTGAACGAAAGCAGGGGAAGTTTTCAAAACAGCGGGGCATCATCCGGTTCCGATGTAATTCGCAAACATTTATACCAACTCGCCATAAATGATTACAACTTACATATAATTGATGCAGGTGATGTTTTGATAGGTGAAACAGTGGAAGAAACTTACCAAAATTTAAAAATGGTGATGGAGTGGTTTCTGGGTCAGCAGATATTGCCTATCATAATTGGTGGAAGTCAGGATATTACAATAGGTCAGTATGCAGGATATGAATTTTTAGGACAAGCAGTCAATTTAATGGTAATTGACGAACGTATAGATTTGGATGAACCGGAATTTCTACCTCCTTCAAGAACCTGGTTACAAAATATATTCAGACACGAACCCAAATATTTATTTAACTACGCAGGAATTGCCTATCAAACACATTTTACTTCTCCTGAAATATTAAAAACAATTGATGCGCTGTTCTTCGATTCCATACGTTTAGGTCGCATGAAAGAAAATATTCAATTTGCAGAACCAGAAGTTCGTGATGCAGATATATTGAGTATCGACATTACCGCAATTCGCGGAAGTGATGCACCTGGAAACGCACATGCAACTCCGAATGGTTTGTCAGGCGAAGAAATTTGTCAGATGATGCGCTATGCCGGTATGAGCGATAAAATTACTTCGCTTGGTATTTATGAATATAATCCCATGTTCGACAACCAGGAATTAACTGCACAACTCGTTGCGCAAATGATCTGGTATTTTGTTGATGGATATTACAATCGCAAAAGTGATTACCCTATCGTTTCAGAAAAAGATTTTACAAAATATATCGTCAATATCAGCGACAACGAATACGATCTCACTTTTTGGAAAAGCAATAAAACAGGCAGATGGTGGGTGGAAGTTCCTTTTATTGTTCAGCAGCGTTTCGAACGCCATCAATTAGTTCCCTGTGCCTACGAAGATTACGAAGCCGCCGTAAAAAATGAAATTCCGGAGAAATGGTTGAGGATTTTTCATAAACTGGGATGAGTTTTGTGTCAGGTATGTTCTAGGTTCTGTGTTTAAAATTGTTCTAAATTGTAGAGACGCAATGCATTGCGTCTCTACAATTTAGAACAATTTTATATTACTGCGACTGCCAGCTGCAACTGCTCCCCTCACCCCACCACCTTCTCCAACTGCATTCCCCTGCTGCCTTTCAATAAAATAGTTGCGCCTTTAAAATGTTGTTCATTAAACCATTCCTTTGCTTCGTAGCTATTCACAAATTGGATAATATTGGGTTCTTTGTATTTTAGAAATTCGGGGCCAATGGTTACGATTGTGGTAAAATTATATCCTAAAGCAATTTGCAAAATATCTTTGTGTTCTGATTCTGCAAATTCGCCGAGTTCAAGCATATCTCCAATCATTACAATCTTTTTTTCTGTTTTTAAATGATGGAAATTTTCGAGTGCGGCTTTCATACTCGAAGGGTTTGCATTGTATGCATCTAAAATAAAATAATTGCCGTTAATCTCTTTTAATTCACTCCTGTTATTTTCGGGAATATAATTTACTATGGCAGTTTGTATTTCGCTGTATCCCACATCAAAATATTTTCCAACACAGGCAGCGGCTATAATATTTTCTGCATTATAATTTCCTACAAGTTTTGAATGAATAACAATTTCATCATCTATTTCCACAGCAGCAAATTCATCAATAAACAATAATTTTCCTGTGAGATAATCATCCGGTTTAAAACCATAATTTATCACCTTATCATATTTACCAATAACTTCATTCAATAAATGTTGCCCGCTGTTAGCAAACAAAACACCTTCTTTTTGTTTAACATATTGATAGAGTTCTGATTTTGCTTTAAGCACTCCCTCAATCCCCCCAAACCCTTCTAAATGTGCTTTGCCAATATTTGTTATTAATGCAAAATCAGGATCTGCAATGCTGCAATAAAATTCAATTTCTTTTTGATGGTTTGCACCCATTTCAATAATTGCAAATTCGCAATCCTTTTTTATTGATAATAAAGTTAAAGGAACTCCAATATGATTATTGAGATTTCCTTTAGTAGCGGAAGTGACATATTTTGTTGATAATACTTTTGTAATTAATTCTTTGGAAGTTGTTTTTCCATTTGATCCGGTAATTGCCAAAACAGGAAATTGAAATGTGGAACGATACCTTTTTGCCAATTGCTGTAATGCCACTAAACTATCCTCCACCAAAAAACAATGATGATCAACAACATAATTTTCATCATCCACCACACAACAGATTGCACCGCAGTCCAATGCCTTTTGTGCAAATTCATTTCCATTCACTTTCGTCCCTTTTAAACCGAAAAACATTTCACCACCGGAAATATTTCTTGTATCAATGGCAACACCTTTGCAATGTTGAAACAGTTCAAATAATTTTTCAATATTATCGCTCATAAAACAGTAAAAATAAAAAAGCCTTCCCTTTAACAGGAAGGCTTTTTCTATAAGTTACGAACAGATCAGAATTTATTCATGTTTCTGTCGGTCTTGTTCACTTTCTGTTGTTTTTTAGTTTTCTTGAAGTGGTTACCACCTTTGGTCTCATTATCAACATCACCACCTAAACGTATCATAGCACAACGGAAACCGATTGTAGCAGTAGAAAGATCTTCCTCCAAATAACGACGTGAACCGGGTGAACACCAGAAAGCCTCATCAGCCCAAGATCCACCTTTATATACCCTCGCGTTATCGCTAATCAAAGTTGACTTACCATATTCATAAGTAACATTGGAAGTAGAGTCCCCGTCCACATAATCTACAACATATCCTTTTTTATAATTTCTACGGTTTACAGATTCCTCATCTTTCACAGGGCGGTATTTAATTCTACCCAATGAATCCAATAAAGGATAAGAATCTTCATCTAGATCGCGAACCTGATACTCGTTACCGCGATATGGATTTAAATCTTCCATATCGGCATAGGTAACTGCACGGTAAACATCTGCAACCCATTCGTTCACGTTACCTGCCATATTATATACCCCATAATCGTTAGGCATAAAGGAGTAAACAGGAGAAGTAATAATTGCATTATCGTTCAATTTACCCGCTACACCTGCGTAGTCACCTCGACCGCGTTTGTAATTTGCAAGCATTTTACCCTGCGCCCATTTTTCTTTTGCAGATGGCTGACGCAGTGAAGTTCCATCCCAGGGATAAATTCTTCTGTCAGATATCATCTCATTTCCCGGAACTCTGTTTCCAATTAAACCTAAAGCTGCATATTCCCATTCCGCTTCTGTTGGTAAACGATAGTCAGGCATAATGATACCATCTTCCATTCGAATAGTTCTTCCCATTTTCGGATCTGTTGCATTGGGACTATAATCTTTTTTACCTTTTTTGATACCGGTAGTGTATTGTCCGGTCATATAGGTTTCCCCTGTGAAGTTATCCTCACCGGTTCCCATGGTATTTAGATCGATATATTTTTTCTCAGCAAGTATCATTTCGTTTACACGATCGCTTCTCCACTTACAAAATTCAGAAGCCTGCAACCAAGAAACGCCTACTACAGGGTAATTTTGGTAAGATGGATGGCGCAGATAATACTGCACGTAAGGTTCATTAAAGGAAAGTTCCTCACGCCAAACGAGGGTATCAGGCAGTGAATTTTTAACAACTTCCGGAAAGTCAGAGAACTGTTTGGCAACCCAATAAACATATTCTCGGTATTGTACGTTGGATATCTCCGTTTCATCGATATAAAACGAGGAAACAGTTACCCTGCGGGCAATATTGTTATATTCGAAGGTTACATCCTGTTCGGACCAACCCTGGGTGAATGTTCCACCCTGAACGAGCACGAGATTAGGACCTGTGGCTTGTCCGCCGAATTTATGTGATTCAAATCCCCCCCATTTGGCGTCGTTATACTTAAAATTAGTAACTGACGACCTTTGCTTACAGGAAGAAGAAAATGCGAGCACAATAACTACAATTGAGAATACAATTGCAGGCTGAAGTTTTCTTTTCATACTTTGATCTTTTTACAGAGTTAACGCAAATGTATAAAACTTATTTTTACATTCATAAAACAGATGGGCAATCGAGCATACTTTTTTGATTATTTTTTTTTGTGCGATTGTTATTTTCCTTAAAAGTGAACATCAGCGACAATTCATGAGCACCACCACTGAGCCCTGCCAGATCACCAATTGCAATATCATAACTATAAGCAAATTTAACCAATCCTTTCGATAATCCGGCACATACAACAACGTCGCTAAGATTTGAAGTATTGTGTTTAAAGAACAATCCGGTCAAAATAATTCCCTTTTTCACATACAAACCTGCCTGTATCTGCTGAAATCCCGCTTGATTGGTATACAAAGCAAAAGGGTTTACAATAAGCGGATTCTTCTTCTTTGGACCCTGAATAAATACGCCGGTTTGACCCGAAATGCTTACCGGTATTGCACTTGCGTTATCTCCGTAGAAACTTATTGTTGGTTTTGTAAGGTGCGATGCAGAAAAACCAATATACAAATTATTGCTGTATAAAAGCACTCCTGACCCAAGGTCAATGGAAGCATCGGAAAGCATAGAGGGAGAAGCTTCCATCGTAACATTTGGGTTCCCAAGGGCATCATTGAAGCCGTACAACAAATCTATCTGATCGTAAAATTGCAGATTTGCCCAATTCAACCTGTATTGCAAATAACTCAGTTGCATACCGAAGTTTAGGGCCCAATTCTCCGAAAGTCTTGCCTGATACATGTATTGCATACCAATTGTGGTGGCCTGTAGCGCTCCGTCACCTTGATTATCCTGATAAGCAAAAACCCCAATTCCGCTTCTGATCGCATTTATGTAACCATCATAAGCGGCTCTGTAGGAAATATAGGTTTGTGGCATATTCGGCCACTGGTCGCGAAAATTTAAAATGATGCGTGGCTGACTATAAGCGCCGGTAAAAGCCGGATTTACATAAGTTTCGGATGCGTGCCACTGACTGAAGCGCAAATCCTGCGCTTTTAAAGAAAATTGTTGAGAAAGGAACAAAAAGGAAAAAATCAGACTTAATATAAAATATTGTCTGTTTGCCAAAAATGACCTGAGAATGGCAATATAATAGGGATATTTGCGTTTAACTGACACTTTAAAAAATTGATTTCACTAATTCCATAACAGGATTACAAATGTATAACAAAAGGGATCGGCTCATTCTTACTGCAATTTTAACGTGTTTATTTTCTTTTGAAGTATTAGCAGGTGAACAATTTTCGGTGGATCGAACCCTTAATTGGTCAGAAACCCCGCGTATTTTTTCCTACGATGACACCAAAAAAATGGAAGCACTGCAGTTTGACGGCGCTTCTTTCCGGTTTGAAAAAGATGAAATGCTTCCCGTTTTTGCTGAATCTTTTGATATCAGACAAGAAGGCAACGTTACAATAACCATAGAAAATGCTGTTTATGAAGTAGTTACAAACGGAACAAACTCCGGGAGATCCATCGAAAAAAATAAACAGAATTTCAACGATCAAATAATAGTGGAACACAGTATAGGATTTGCAAAAAACAGGGCACAACTCGATGTACAATTTGTTCCTCTTAGAAAAAATAAATTTACCGGATCAGTCGAAAAACTTGTAAGTTTTACTTTAGTTGTAAATATTATTTCAACTAACAATAATTATAAAACTACCGACGAAGCAGATTTTACTGATCACTCTAAATTATCTGCCGGCACCTGGCATAAATTCAGCATCACAAAGGAAGGTGTTTTCAAAATTGACAGAAGCTGGTTAAATGCAAATGGTTTATCAGGAAGCATTAATTTTTCCAGTCTTGGAATTTTTGGAAATGGCGGCGGTATGTTACCGGAGTCGAATGCAACATTTCGATATGATGATATTCAGGAAAATGCAATTTATAAATTCGATGCAAATGGGAACAATTTTTTAGAGGATGGCGATTATATTTTATTTTATGGTCAGACACAACATCGTTGGATTTATAATGAAACTACAAAAGTATATTCGCATAAGAATAATTTATATTCCGATAAAACGTATTATTTTATTACTCCGGATATGGGTTCCGGAAAATTTATTGAAGATAAAACTTCACTTCCAACAGAAAATACCAGCACCTCAAGTTACGATATTATGTCGTTTGTCGACATCGATAAAATAAATCTCATTAATTCGGGAAGAACCTGGTACGGCGATGTGATAGATGCTTATACTCCGGAAAGAAATTATTCCTTTTCTTTTCCCGATCTCCTTACAGGTGAACTTATGACTATTCGCTCAAAAGCAGCCGGATCAAGCCCTGTAGGAAGTATTGTTTTAAATTACACGGCGAATACAACTGTTATTCCCGCAACATGTATCATTCCAATACTAGTAAGCGGATTTAATGAGACCTATGCAATTGAAGCAGGAATTGAAACAACTTTTACGGCACCCGGTTCTAGTTTTAACATGAATGTAAAATTCACCGGTTCCAGTGCATCTACTGCATGGTTAAATTATATTGAATTATTAGGTCGCTCATCCCTAAAATACAATAATGCACAATTATATTTTAGAGATTCCAGAACTGTTGCACCCGGAAATATTACTAAATATATTTTAGATGCAGACAATGGAATTTTAATTTGGGATGTTACTGATTGTATTAATGTTAAAAATCAATTATATGCTGCAGGTACTGATATCACTTTTATATTAACTTCTGATAGTTTAAAACAATTTATAGCATTTAATACCGGCGATGCATTTTCTACAGCAGATATTAATTATGAAGGAGAAATAACAAATCAGGATTTGCATGATCTTACCCTTGCGCCTGATTACGTAATTGTATCACATCCTGCCTTTTTAACTGAAGCGCGACGACTTGCAGCTTTTCACCACGATACTTATGGATTAGATACTTTAGTAGTAGATATTTATAAAGTTTTCAACGAATTTTCTTCCGGTGCACAGGATATTTCAGCAATTCGCGATCTTATGCGCATGTTTTATACGCGTGCTGCGGGTGATGAAAGTTTAATGCCCAGATATTTATTATTATTTGGGGATGCATCCTTTGATTACAGATATATCATGTTCGATGCAGATAAAAATACTTTGAAGGTTCCAAATTATGAAAGCAATGAATCATTAGCGCGAGGTGTTTCTTATGGAACAGATGATTATTTCGGATTTTTAGATATTACCGAAGGAGATAATATTGAAGATAACTCCGAAAAATTAGATATTGGCATTGGAAGATTACCTGTTATCACCGCTCAGGAAGCAACAGAAATGGTGGATAAAATCATACATTATAAATCAGTGGAATCTCTTGGAAGTTGGAGAAATTCTTTTTGTTTTATAGCTGATGATGAAGATTATAATACCCATGTAGAAGATGCCGATCTTCTTGCAAATTATATTGAAGATAATTATCCGATTTATAATATCGATAAAATTTATTTTGATTCCTATCAGCAAATTCCGGGAGCGGGAGGAGAACGTTATCCGGAAGTGGAAACTGCAATTTCAAATCGTATGTTTTCCGGTGCATTTGTAATGAATTATCTGGGCCATGGAAATGAACAGAACTGGGCACAGGAAAGGGTTTTAGGGGTGGATGATATTAATGGATTTGACAATTACGATAAACTTCCGTTATTTATAACAGCAACCTGTTCTTTTTCCCGTTATGATAATCCGGATCGGCAATCTGCAGGTGAATTAACTTTATTAAATCCAAGGGGAGGTGCTATCGCTTTGGTAACAACTGTGCGTTTAGTTTATGCATCCGCAAATTATGATCTTAACAGCAATTTTCTTGAACATTTATTTTTACCGATCGACGGAAAATATCCTGCATTAGGAGATGCAGTGAGAGAAGGAAAAAATGCAGTGACATCAGATCCGAAAAACAATAGAAAATTTATTTTATTGGGAGATCCAGCTTTAGTACTTAATTATCCTAAATTCAGTGTTAAAACAACTACAGTAAATACATATCCTATTATATCTTACACCGATACTTTAAAAGCATTGGATAAGGTAACCATTACCGGTCAGATAAATGATGAGAGCGGAGCAAAAATGACTTCCTTTAACGGTATTGTTTATCCGGCTGTTTATGATAAACCTGTTACAATAAATACCATTGTAAATGATCCTACTTTTTCCGGGGTTGGATTTGGACCTAGTCAACCCTTTGCATTCGAGTTACAAAAAAATGCATTATACAAAGGAAAAGTAAGTGTGATAAATGGAGAATTTACTTACACTTTTATAGTTCCGAAAGATATTTCTTACACCTATGGAAACGGTAAGTTGAGCTATTATGCCGATAACGGTATAGAAGATGCAAATGGTGCTGATTTTAATGTGATAATAGGCGGAACCGCCGACGATGCCGCGGAGGATACCGAAGGCCCTGTTGTAGATGTATTTATGAATGACGCAACCTTCGTTTTTGGAGGATTGACCGATGAAGATCCAACTTTACTCATACAGCTCAACGACCTTAACGGAATAAATGCGTTAGGTAATGCTATCGGTCACGATATCACTGCAACTTTGGATGAGGATCAGCAAACCACGCTTAAACTCAACGATTATTATGAGGCGGAACTCGACCAATATCAGAGTGGAACGGTTTCATATCCCCTGGCGGATATAGCAGAAGGACGCCACTCCGTTGTGGTTAAGGCTTGGGATGTTTATAATAATTCCGGAGAAGGATATACCGAGTTTGTAGTTGCCGAAACGGCTGATCTGGCTTTGAGCCATGTTTTAAATTACCCGAATCCATTCACTACAAGCACTTCTTTCTGGTTCGAACACAACCGACCTGGAGATATTTTAGATGTTAAAGTGGAAATATTTACGGTGAGCGGTAAAAGGATAAAAACATTGGAACAACAGGTTTCCACAGACGGTTATCGCGTCGACAATATAGACTGGGATGGCCTTGACGAGTTCGGAGACAATATTGGAAAAGGTGTCTATATTTACAAATTAACCGTAAAAGCAAGCAGCGATAATTCCAAAGCCAACGAGTTTCAAAAGCTTGTTATACTAAAATGATTTTTCACTCGTTATATAATTCTTTATTTTTGCATTCCCAATTTTAACAGAACTTATGCTTACTATTCAGAAAATTTCGATGCTGGTTGTCTCTGTGATCACACTTTCAACTTCAGTTCAAGCTCAGATCGCCTTAGGTACAGATCCCGGAGATGATTATTTAAATACGGTAACTACTGCCGTTCCCTTCCTAAGAATAGCGCCTGATGCGCGTTCCGGCGGTATGGCAGATGTTGGTATCGCAATTTCCCCTGATGCAAACTCCATTTTTTGGAACGCTTCTAAACTTGTTTTTATTGATGATGAACATCCTTCCGGACTTTCCATTACTTACACACCCTGGTTAAAAAACCTGGTGAACGATATCTACCTCGCTTATATTAATGGATACTGGAAGGTGGATGAATTGTCCGCTTTAAGCGCCTCACTCCGGTATTTTTCGCTCGGAATCATCACTTTTACCGATAATTCGGGAAATGTTTTACAAGATTTCCGCCCCAACGAATTTGCCTTTGATGTTGCATATTCGAGAAAATTGACTGATAATTTCGCGGCGGGACTCAATTTGAAATATTTGTACTCTAATCTCGCAACCGGCCAGGTTGTTAATGGGGTGGAAATTAAACCTGCTCAGGGTGTTGCAGCAGATATATCTATGTTTTATACGAATGAGTTTAAAACAAGCGGAAAAGATTCTGAATTAGGATTGGGTTTAAATATCTCCAATATCGGAAATAAGATCACTTATACTTCCAGTATTGAAAAAGATTATATCCCGACAAATCTTGGTATTGGCGCTTCATACGGAGTGCATTTCGACGATTATAATAAACTGACTCTTGCAGTTGATCTCAATAAATTAATGGTTCCTACTCCTGACACTGCCGACTCAAACCCTCAAAACGGTATTCCCGATTTTAAGGAACAAGGTGTTGTTAGTGGTATGTTTAGTTCTTTCGGTGATGCGCCTAACGGATTCAGCGAAGAATTACATGAAGTAATTATTTCCACCGGCTTAGAATATTGGTACGACAATAAATTTGCTGTGCGCACAGGATATTTTTATGAGCATGCAACAAAAGGTGGGCGCCAGTTCTTTACAGTAGGTTTAGGATTGCGTTATAATGTGTTTGGATTAGATTTCTCTTACTTAGTTCCAACTTCCAACAATCAAAATCCTTTGGATAATACTTTGCGTTTTACACTCATGTTTAATCTCGATGCACTTCAGGCAGAAGGTGGTGCAAAAGATGACGAAGGCGCTGACGGGTAATTAATAAATCATTTTATAAAAGGGCGATCTCAACGGATCGCCTTTTTTATTTATATAATGTGACAGCAAAACTTTAAATATCAGTTTTCGAATTATTAAATTATTGCTCCGATTAGGGAATTTCATTTGGGCTAAAGCCTGATCATGTGGACTCCTTTTATCCGTGGTTTAAAACCTATTCCATCCGTTGGTTAAAACCCACGGATATTTAATTCGAATTTTATTATTTAATAATTACATCGCTTTGCATACACAAAACCCTCGACTTTAGCCGGTGGGTGGGTGGGGGGAAATCAACATACAAAAAATGCCGGGCTTTAGCCCAACAGAGGATGATCTCGATTAACACAGACCGCGAAAATTTGAGTTTTTGCGGTTGTATGTAACAGCGGGAACCGGCATATATTTACATCAACAAACGACTCCTTATGGCAGAATTTGCCAATATGCCAACCTTACCTCCTCCTATCAGCCCGAAATTCTTAAATTTGCGCTATATTACATACAATGAAAGACGCTCAGCCATACCATCCAAAAAACAAGATCAGAATTGTTACTGCCGCAAGTTTATTCGACGGACACGATGCTGCAATTAATGTAATGCGCCGGATAATTCAGGCTACCGGTGTGGAAGTGATACACCTCGGCCATGATCGCAGTGTGGATGAAGTGGTGAATTGTGCAATTCAGGAAGATGTGCAGGCAATAGCTATGACCAGTTATCAGGGAGGTCATACCGAATATTTTAAATACATGTATGACCTGTTACAAGAAAAAGGTGCGGGGCAGATAAAAATTTTCGGTGGCGGTGGTGGCACTATCCTTCCAAGTGAAATTGAAGAATTACAGCAATATGGCATTACAAGAATTTATTCTCCCGATGATGGAAGATCAATGGGATTGCAAGGCATGATAAACGACCTTGTGGAAAAAAGCGATTTTGCTACGGGAATTAATTTAAATGGTGAACTGAAAAAATTATCCGGGATAAAAGAAAATATTAGCATTTCGGAAAAGTACCGCAGTATTGCGACATTAATTTCTGCAGTGGAGAATAATACTCCTGATGCAAATAATATCATGACACAAGTGGAAGTGCTCATTAAAGAAAATAAAACTCCCGTATTGGGAATTACCGGAACGGGAGGAGCAGGAAAATCATCTTTAGTAGATGAATTGGTGAGGAGATTTTTAGTGGATTTCGAAAATAAAACAATTGCAATTTTATCCGTTGATCCCAGTAAAAGAAAAACAGGCGGAGCATTATTGGGCGATAGAATTCGCATGAATGCAATTAATAATTCTCGTGTTTATATGCGCTCGATGGCAACGCGACAGGCAAATCTCGCATTGAGCAAACATGTGGATGAGGCAGTTAAAATATTAAAGGCCGCTGATTTTGATCTCATCATTCTCGAAACATCGGGTATAGGACAAAGTGATACGGAAATAACAGAACATAGCGATGTTTGTATGTATGTTATGACTCCGGAATATGGTGCGGCAAGTCAGCTCGAAAAAATTGATATGCTCGATTTTGCAGATATTATTGCAATAAATAAATTTGATAAACGCGGAGCAAGTGATGCACAGCGCGATGTGCGAAAACAATTTCAGCGCAATCATAAATTGTTTGAAACCGATGTAGAAAAAATGCCGGTATTCGCAACCATTGCTTCTCAGTTTAATGATCCTGGAACAAATCAACTCTATCGTCACTTGATGGATACCATCAAAGAAAAAACAAAGGTGGATCTGCACAGCGATTTTCATATAACGGATGAGATGAGTAAAAAAATATTCATCATTCCACCACAACGAACACGTTACCTTGCAGAAATTTCGGAAAATAATAGAGCGTATGATAAAAATGCACTCGAACAAAAAGAAATAGCACAAAAATTATATGCAATTCACAAAACAAAAGAAATTGTAGAAGAGGAAAATACAAAACGATCGCTGGAAGAAACTTATAAAAAGATCGCTTTAAAAATGGTAAATGAAAATCTCCATTTAATTACAAACTGGAACGATAAACTGGCTAATTATAAAAATGAAAATTATATTTTTAAAGTACGGGATAAAGAACTCAAAATAAAAACACATTCCGAAAGTTTAAGTCATTTACAAATTCCGAAAATTGCGTTGCCAAAATACGAGGCTTGGGGCGATATTTTATATTGGCAGTTGCAGGAAAATGTTCCGGGAGAATTTCCCTTTACTGCAGGAATATATCCCTTCAAAAGAGAAGAAGAAGACCCTACAAGAATGTTTGCCGGTGAAGGTAGCCCCGAACGCACCAACAGAAGATTTCACTATGTGAGTAAAGGTATGCCTGCAAAACGTTTATCTACGGCATTCGACAGCGTTACCTTATATGGAAATGATCCAAATCACAGACCTGATATTTATGGAAAAATCGGTAACAGCGGCGTGAGTATTTGTTGTCTTGATGATGCCAAAAAATTATACAGCGGATTTAATTTATCCGATCCTAAAACATCCGTGTCGATGACCATTAATGGTCCCGCTCCAATGTTACTCGCATTTTTTATGAATGCGGCAATTGACCAGCAATGTGAATTATATATCCGTGAAAATAATTTAAATACAGAAGTAGAAAATACGATAGCAGAAATTTATAAAGGAAAAGAACATTTACGTCCGAAATACAATGCTGAAATTCCGGAAGGCAACAACGGTCTCGGATTATTGTTGTTAGGTGTTACAGGTGATCAGGTATTACCCGCCGATGTTTATCAAAAAATAAAAAAACATACCTTAAATGTTGTGCGCGGAACGGTGCAGGCAGATATATTAAAAGAAGATCAGGCTCAAAATACCTGTATATTTTCCACCGAATTTGCATTGCGTTTAATGGGAGATGTGCAGGATTATTTTATTACCAACAAAGTGCGCAATTTTTATTCTGTTTCTATTTCAGGATATCATATAGCAGAAGCAGGAGCAAATCCCATCACCCAACTTGCATTTACTTTGGCAAACGGATTTACGTATGTGGAATATTATTTAAGCCGTGGAATGCTCATTAATGATTTCGGACCAAATTTATCTTTTTTCTTCAGCAACGGAATTGATCCCGAATATGCAGTAATAGGTCGCGTTGCCCGTCGTATCTGGGCAAAGGCAATGAAACATAAATACGGAGCGGATGATCGCACACAAAAATTAAAATATCATATTCAAACCAGCGGAAGGAGTTTACATGCGCAGGAAATAGATTTTAACGATATCAGAACTACCCTTCAGGCATTATATGCAATTTACGATAATTGTAATTCACTGCACACGAATGCATACGACGAAGCAATTACAACACCAACGGAAGAAAGTGTTCGTCGCGCAATGGCTATCCAATTAATTATTAATAAAGAATTAGGATTGGCAAAAAATGAAAATCCTACACAGGGTTCATTTATTATTGAAGAATTAACCGACCTGGTAGAAGAAGCAGTATTAACCGAATTTGAAAAAATATCTGAACGCGGTGGAGTTTTAGGTGCAATGGAAACCATGTATCAGCGCGGACAAATTCAGGAAGAGAGTTTATATTATGAAACTTTAAAACACACCGGTGCTTATCCAATTATTGGTGTAAATACATTTTTAAATTCGAAAGGTTCACCTACCATTTTACCTAAGGAAGTAATTCGCGCAACGGAAGAAGAAAAACAAACTCAAATTACCACCCTAAAAAATCTGCACGAAAACAACGCAGCCTTAACCCAATCGCAATTGCGTCATCTCCAAAAAACTGCAATAGAAAACAAGAATTTATTTGAAGCACTTATGGAAGCCTGTAAATATTGTTCGCTCGGAGAAATAACAAATGCATTGTTTATGGTTGGCGGGCAATACCGCAGAAACATGTGAGGGGAATTGAGAATGGAACAACTGAAATGTAGCAATGTGTAAATGTACCAATGTACCAATGTATAAATGTACCAATGAACAGCCGGGCATTATTCAATTAATAAATTACACGATTAATAAATTAACAAATGCATTCTACCTCGACCTACCAGGTTTTTTTTAACCTGTGAGGTCTTGTTACAGACCGAATTTTCTAATCGAGAATTTCAGGATTCAAAATTCAATTTCTTATTATAAATGATTTCATTCAGGAAGTAAACAATAAATTTGAATTTGTTGACCCTACGTTTGCATGGTGGTTTAATAAACAATATTTTAGTAAACAATATTTTGATGTAACAAATCTCGACAATTTATAACGAGCATTTACTTTTCATAAAAACCGGATACTGTCCAGATGCGGAAACAAATTTGAAGCTATTTTTATGGTTAAATCCCCACAAACATGATGTTGTAGCGGTTTTTCCCAAAAATATGTGTCCTTATACCAATTGGAGAAAATATAGGATTATACCAATTAAGCCAGCGCTAAAATAACAGTTTTTTCCTGTCACATTTGGCAAGAATCGCTTCAAAGTTTTTGAAAATCAGCCATTTACATATTAAATAAATATTTTCTACTTTTCTTGGAAATATAAAAATACTTTCTAAATTAGCTTTTAATTACCGAATACGAAACGGGAATATATGTAACCTAAACACATCCCTTTAGCACATATCCCGGAATGTACGATGAAAAAAAATACTGCAAAATGCAGAAGGAATTGTATTGCCCAATATGAACGAAAATAAAATCATTTTTTTACTTGGTGGCCACGATCTGGAGATGGTGGAGATAATATCCATGCTTAAAGGTGAAGGTTTTGTGGATGGTGTAAAGCTCCCTGAAAACAATCTATTATATTTTGATAATAATCTTGTTTGGGGAGCAAAATGGAGCAATTACGATACAGTACTCCGCGATCAGAAATATAGCTCCTATATTATATATGGTATTGAGCTAACAAAAGATATAGAGTTACCACCAAACTGCAAAATAATTGATCACCACAATGAACTTCCTGCAGAGCCGACCAGTATAGAGCAGATTG
>Ga0163147_10000294_pt1 | contig 78925 bp, 61 predicted proteins | sample OliLakLV19MP6G1_FD_148597 | JGI IMG/M metagenome (GOLD analysis project Ga0163147, IMG submission 148597) | Freshwater microbial mat bacterial communities from Lake Vanda, McMurdo Dry Valleys, Antarctica- Oligotrophic Lake LV.19.MP6.G1 | ecosystem: Environmental > Aquatic > Freshwater > Lake >... | reverse complement strand
GGCCATGCGGTCATTTCAGCTTTCCAGAAGCGTGAAATTTTTAGTATATTTCTTCGGGTCAGAAAGATAATAGTAGCCACAAAAGCAAGGGCAGATAGAATTTCTATCAGTCCAATCGCCATGGTATAAAACCAACCCAGGTAACTGGCAAAAAAACGATGGGTTCCAAAGAATCCGTCTATTAAAATTTCAATAAGCTCCACTTGCGTAAGCAGGAAAGCCGTATAAATAAATAGATGCAAGATCGCAGGAATGATTAGCTTAAACATCTTCTGCTGACCGAAAGCTACCAGCAACACATTTCTCCAACGCTGTGCATCATCGCCTGAAATTTTTTCTGGTTTTCCGAGTTGGATATTTTTCCAAATCCGGTAAAATTGTTTCCCTGCCCAAGTAAAGGTGATCAGCGTAAGGATAGTGAAGAGGATGATATTGACAGGCATCTGCGTGTTGACTTATCGACAAACAAAGATTAGTAATTTTCCACATCTCTGCCTACTTTCGCCAAACAATACTTTCAACCTGCTTGTCAGAAGACGTTCCAGGCTGAAGAACCCAATATGGTTTATGAAAATATTAGATCAGGCACAGATAAAGCAGAAAATCAAGCGATTAGCGATAGAAATTCTGGAGAATAATTTTGAGGAAAAATCCATTGTCCTGGCCGGGGTCAATAACAACGGGACCGGTTTTGCGAAGCTTCTGGAGAAAGAACTGAAGAAAATCACTGAAATCAGCATTCAGATTGTAACCATACGCCTCAATCCTGCCGCTCCCCTCTCTGTACCCATCGAAATAAATACCCCTGTAGAATCCCTCAAGGGCAAAAGCATCATTTTAGTTGATGATGTGGCGAATACCGGTAGAACAACCTTTTATGCTTGCAAGCCAATTCTGGATATCATTCCGAAGAAACTTGAAGTTGCCGTACTCGTCGATCGCAAACACAAGACATTCCCCATCTATCCAAAATATGTGGGCTTTTCGCTGGCTACAACCCTAAAGGAAGATATAGACTTGAAGATCCTCAACACCGAGGAATGGGGTGTTTATATGAGCTAACCATCAGCCGATCTGTATTAAATAGCATTTCAATTTTTACGAACTACTCTGTGGTTGAGACCTGAAGAGCCCGCAGGTCATCCTTGATCTGTGGCATCATTTTCAAAGCCTCCTGATAACCGATATCATACATCTCTTTGATCTTGGTAAAATTAAAACGGCTGTATTGATAGATGGCCTCAGGTTCGATAAGCATATCACAATATTTGAGTTCCGGCTCAATGGTATTGATGGCGGCGAGATTGAATGTCCTGGCAGCAACACCGGCAATCGTATTGACTTCGCCAAAGGCAAGTACTTTTCTCGGAATAAGATTGACGGCAATGACATATGAAGCCATATCTCTGATGGGTGAAACCGGAAGGTTCATTAATAAACCACCATCCACATACCAATGATCACCAATATGGATTGGTTGATACAACACCGGAATGGAAGCCGAAGCAACAATCACATCATGGAGGGTACCTGTACTTCTGATTTCAGCTTTCCCCGAATTGAGATTTGAGATCGCCACATAAAGTGGTTTTTTCAATTCTTCAAATGTCTTTTCAGCAACATAGCGGTTAAGCATTTTACGGAGGAACGAATGGCGAACAAAACCTTTGTTGGGTAGCCGCAATGAAAACATCCAGATCAGACTTCGCTCACTTGCGATCGTCATGATTTCCGCAGGGGTATATCCATGTGCATACATCACGCCAACGATACTTCCTGCACTTGTCCCTGATATGACCGACGGAAAAATTCCATGCTCCTCAAGAGCTTGTAATACACCAATATGGACTACACCTCTTGTGCCGCCGCCTGACAATGCTATACCTACCTGATGCATTCCGTTGTGTTAAGTCTATCTATAACGCAAGGATCGGGATAATGATCATGACAGACACCTGAAATCGTCCGTTTTGCTCAGTCTTTTTTCAATGCAGGCAACATACCCGGCACATATGGGGCACCTGCTTCTTGCAATTCAAGTTTGAATCGTTTGAAATCCTGATCTAAAAGGAGTCTAACCGCTGGAACCATTTCATTCAACTGTCGTTCCACAAGATCAAGGCTCATTTGATGTGTGCCCGTTGGGGCAGAAGTACTATACTTGCTTTCATACACAACTTTACTTATTCTATCCGCAATTGAAGGTGAGGTCGTTAAATCAAGCTGAGCCTTCAATGGATCACCATAAAGGGCTTCTTGCATGGTTTTAATTTTTTCTTCAAAAATCAAAACCGATTCCAGCCATTTCTCTTCCGGCTGCTCCATGTTTGTGATCGCTTTTCGAATGAGGGTGAGTTCACCGGAAGCTGCAATGAGTGGATTGGATACACTCTGCAGCAGTCGTTGCAATTCCTCTGCACGTAGTTTGAATTCAACCATTGAATTCGGATCATCAGCAGGAAGTACTTTGTTTTGAAGCGAAATCACTTTAAAGGAAACAGGCTCGCCGAGCAACGTCATTTTTTCATCTTGCCATCTGGACAATGAAGCTGTATACGTACCAGAGGCAACCCTTGTACCTTCAGTAATACCCGCGAATGGGTTATAAAAACCTGGACCACCTGATCTCACAGGATCCTTTGCCGCAGTTCTCAGGTCCCATGATACTCTCTGCAAACCGGATTGATCCGCAGGTGAAGGTATTTTACGTATGATATTTCCCTGATCATCTTTGATGATGATGTATAAGCGCGCCTTTTCTTCCTTTCTTTCTTTATCCAGTTGCTCAAAGGTCGGATACACATTGTCTTTACCTGCTTTAGCTAGTTTCTCATCCTCTTTAATACGCTGATCTTTAGCTGAAACTATTTTATCTTTCACATAATACGAAATCAAAGCTTCAGCACCCAGGTTGGTACCTTGATAATAGCTGTCCCCCTGGAAGCCATTTTTTGGAAGACCTAACGGATAACTGATTTCAAAACTCAAGGCATCTCTGACGGGCAACATCACAGCCTCTTTACTGATATTGTCTTCCTTAAGTTGTCGCAATACGGAGTAGTCATCTAACACATAAAACCCTCGTCCAAAAGTCGCAAGGACAAGATCATTTTCTCTCTGTTGAATGGCAATATCCTTCACGGCTACAGTCGGAAGCCCGTTGGCCAGTTTCTTCCAGCTCTTACCGCCCGAGTTAGAAACAAAACAACTAAATTCAGTGCCGACCAATAATAGATTTGGATCTACATGATCCTCAGCTATAGCATATGCAGAGCCGCGTTCAGGCAGATTGGAAGAAATATTTGTCCAGGTCTGGCCCTTATCTTTGCTCACAAAAACATAGGGATTGAAGTCACCATATTTGTGATGATTAAAACACGCATAGACAACATTCGCATCATGTGATGATGCTATGATCATATTGACAAATGAGGTATCAGGTGCGTTAGGTATATCATCTATTTTCTTCCATGTCTGACCACGATCAGTGGTCACCTGGATCAAACCGTCATCAGTTCCTGCATACAGAAGATTCGCATCCAGAGGTGACTCAGCTAAAGCCACTATATTACCATACTGGGAAGTGGATTGATTTTTTGCAACTGCATCCACACTCCATATCCTTCCCATCACTTTCAGTTTATTTCTGTCAATCTGGCGTGTCAGATCTTCCCCCAGCACCATCCAGTTGTTTCCTCTGTCCTCACTCACAAAGACTTTGTTTGCAGCAAAGTATAACCGACCTGGCTGATGAGCACTGATGACTAATGGCGCATCCCAATTCCATCGATAAGAGGCCTCTCCATTGCGTTCATGTGGTTGAATGCCTAATTCTTCGCCACTGAGTTTGTCATAACGGACTAGACCACCATACTGACTTTGCGCGTATACAATATTTGGATTTTCCGGATCAATCTGTGTTTCAAATCCATCCCCTCCATGTGTCACAAACCATTGTTCGTTTGAGATCCCATTACCTGAAATAGTACGTGACGGGCCACCAAGACTAAAATTATCCTGCGTACCACCATAGATGTTATAGAAAGGGGTGGCATTGTCTACAGATACTTTATAAAACTGTGTAACTGGCAGGTTAGCTTTAAAATGCCATGTTTTAGCCAGATCCCATGATTCATAAACACCTCCATCACAACCGGCCAATAGATGGTCGTTATCAGCAGGATCTATCCATAGACAATGGTTGTCAACATGCTTGAAATCTTCCCCTACATTATCCCATGACTTGCCACCGTTATTGGAAACCTGCATCCAGGTGTCCATTGAATAAATCCTGTTTTTGTTGACTGGATCTGGCACGAGTTCAACATAATAATTGCCGGATGCAACGTAGTCGCTCATCTTTTCCCACGATCCACCTCGATTAGTGCTGCGAAACAAGCCCCCTTTGCTCATGGCTGCCTCCACCATGGCATAAATAACTTCAGGATCAAGTGGCGAAATGGCAAGGCCGATTCGGCCGATATCCACAACAGGTAAGCCCTTTGCTGCCTTGTTCCAAGTCAGACCACCATCAACAGATTTATATATTGTAGAATTAGGTCCACCTCCCAGGTAGGTGAATACATGTCTTCTCCGTTGAAATGAAGAGGCATATAGGATATCTGGATTGCGCGGATCAGCCACAATATCATTTACGCCAGTATGCTCATCGATCTTTAAAACCTGATCCCAGGTTTTACCGCCATCTTTTGTGCGATAGAGACCACGGTCCCCACCTGCGGACCAAAGTGGTCCTATGGCTGCTACAAAAACGATTTCGGAATTCTTTGGGTGAATAAGGATTCTGCCGATGTGCTCACTGTTTTTCAATCCGACATTTTGCCATGAGCTACCACCATCTATAGATTTATAAACACCATCTCCATAAGCAACAGAACGTTGATTATTATTTTCTCCTGATCCAACCCAGATCACATTTGGATTGTTGGGATCAATGTTGATCGTTCCAATGGAATAAGAACCTTCCTGGTCAAAAACCGGCTCAAAAGTGGTCCCTGCATTGGTTGTTCGCCATACACCACCTGAACTTACCGCCACGAAATACCGCTTATGATTTAAGGGATCAACGGCAATTTCTGAGATTCTGCCTGAAGTCAGCGCAGGGCCGATACTTCTGAATTTGAGTCCGGATATAGCCACCGTGTCAAATCCTGTTTTCACTTGTTTTGGTATGGATGCTTTCGAATCCTTATCTGACTTTGGTTTCTGGGCAAGGCAATAGCTCCAAGGAATCAAGATCGAAACCAGTAAAATAAGAGGGGCAAGAAACTTACCGAATGGATTTCTACATATCATTTTCATATCAGATTTAGCGGCTGTAAGATAAAGAATGCTATAAGAACATATCCGGATTTAGCCAGGCACTGTGGATTTGATAACTTGCCCTCTGAACCAATTCAAGTATGGAGTGTTTGTCAACAACATCACTCCGGAATATTATGAATGTTTTCCAGACAGATTATTCAAGATTAGGCCTTTGGAGCCATACGGATCTGGCTTACCTTAAACACGATCCATCTCTGGATCCGTTTATCGCCTACCCGGCTCTGAAGGAGTCCTTTAAGGACCTTATATCCAATCGTAAAAACTATAAAGTTGATCGTGAGTTATTGTTGAAAGTTCTAAAACAACAATATGAAAATTTGGAGATGGAATTCCCTTATCCGGACCATATCTTTTTAAGTGAGGACACTTTTACTATTACGACTGCCCATCAACCCACCTTACTCACAGGGCCCCTGTACCACATCTATAAGATAGCTTGTGCGATTAATGTTTCCAACCAACTTACCCAATCGTATCCGGACCAAAAATTCCTTCCGGTATTTGTAATCGGTGGCGAAGATCATGACTGGGCAGAGGTCAATCATTTTCATCTATTTGGACGTAAGTACCAATGGGAACGTACTGCTTCGGGATCGTGCGGCCGATTATCACTTTATGGTCTTGATACGCTCATCCAATCCGTGGTCGATTTATTTTCGAATAGTACCCATGGAAATGAAATCAAGGAACTGTTAGAGAGTTGTCTGCATAAAGGCGCAAACTACAGCCAGTTTCATCAATTACTCATTCATAAGTTGTTTAGCAATCACGGTTTGATTGTGCTGACCATGGATGATCCCGAACTAAAGAAAGCCTTTGCTCCGCTGATGGAAAAGGAGCTTAAAGAGCAATTTTCATTTCAACACGTTACGTCCACTCAGCATGCCCTCGAAAAAGCAGGATACAAAGCACAGGCTTATTGCAGACAAGTCAACCTGTTCTATATGTCAGGTGACCAAAGGGAACGAATTGACCAGGTAGATGGAGGCTTCCTGCGAGTGGAAAGCGGAGTGAAATATTCTCAGGATGAAATATTGAAGGAGCTGGATCAGTATCCTGAGCGATTCAGTCCAAATGTGATCATGCGTCCATTGTATCAGGAGTTTATCTTGCCAAACCTTGCGTATATAGGTGGTGGTGGAGAAATTGCCTATTGGCTTGAACGCAAATCCCAATTTGCCGCAGCAGGCATTCATTATCCGATGCTGATCAGGAGAAACTCATTGTTACTGATCGATGAATCCTCCATAGGTCAAATGAAAAAATCAGGTTTAACCTGGGAGGACATGCTCATGGACTTTGATTCCATAGTTAAAGGTTATTTGGTCCGTCACAGTCAGACCGACCTTGGATTTGAAGACGAGCTTAAGAGCATTAAATCTGCCTATGACGAATTAGCAGCTAAAGCTGATAAAATAGATCCGACGCTGGCGAAGGCCATTCTGGCCGAAGAAATCAAGCAGACAAAACAATTTGAACAGTTAGGTTCAAGACTTTTACGGGCGGAGAAACAACTTCAGGATACACAAATCAAACGAATTCAGAAATTGAAGGAGAAATTATTTCCTGAAAATGGTTTGCAGGAAAGACAGGAGAACTTTCTGTCTTTCTATGCACAATATGGACAATCATGGATCGACGCCATGATCACGATATGCGATCCATTTGTTGAAAAATTTACGGTTGTGGAGCTACAGGCGTAACAGATTTTCTTGGTTTTGACCTGTTTTCAATCAGCATCAGCAAGGTAGCGAGTCTCGTTCTGAGTTCACTTCTGTCCACTATAAAATCCAGAAAGCCATGTTCAAGTAAAAACTCGGAAGTCTGAAAACCTTCCGGAAGATCCTTTTTGATCGTTTCCCTGATGACCCGGGGGCCGGCAAATCCAATCAACGCGCCTGGCTCCGCAAGATTAAAGTCCCCAAGCATCGCATAACTAGCTGTCACTCCACCTGTAGTTGGATCGGTCATGAGGGAGATATACGGAATCTTAGCGGCTGCCAACTGTGATAATTTTGCGGATGTTTTAGCCATCTGCATCAGGGAAAACGCAGATTCCATCATTCTCGCACCTCCTGACCTTGAAATGATCATCAGGGGCATGGAATGCTTAATGCTATGGTCAATAGCGCGGCTGATCTTCTCTCCTACTACAGAACCCATACTGCCACCTATGAAACGAAAGTCCATGGCTGCGATCACCAGTGGTTGTTCATCAACGGAACCTGCTGCAACCGCCAGCGCATCGTCCAAACCGGTTTTTTTCCTGGCTTCTTCCAGTCGCTCTCCGTAAGGTTTGAGGTCAGTAAACTCGAGAAAATCATAGGAAATGATATCATCAAACAGTCTGGTGTACCCTTGATCCAATACGAGCTGGAAATACTCCTTTGAGCCAATACGCTCATGGTGCTGGCACTTCGGGCACTTATAAAAATTCTCCTTGAGATCTTTTGCGGTACTGGTCTCATTACACTGCTCACACTTATACCAGAGGCCATCAGGGGTTTCCTTCTTGGACTTGGTAGCCGTCTGAATACCGTGACGTAATCGTTGATACCAGCTTTTAGATTCTTCCTGCATATTCCCTGTGAGTGAGGCTGCAAAATTGGGTAAAAAATAGCAAACCCGGAATAGATTATTCCGGGTCAGCTTAATTCATGAGATTGGATGTTTCTAATGAAGGAGTGTAATATTCCCTTTTTTAGTATATGTTTCTTCGTTTGGACAGGTCACAGAGAGATAATAGCCAAAAACATCCGGAGCCAACAGTTGGCTCTTATAGGTTCCATCCCATCCGATAGTTTGATCTGTAGTAGAAAAAACTTTCTCGCCCCATCGGTTATAAATCACCAATTCCATCGTGGCTATAAAATTACTCCGCACAAAAAGCATATCATTCACTCCGCTACTATTTGGAGTAAATGCGTTTGGAATAAAGATATCACGATCATCACAGAACAGATCATTTACAGCAACAGCGATACATGCCGTCCCAGTACAACCATGATCATCCGTCACTGTCACACAGTAGGTAGTGGACTCCGTTGGTGTAACCAGCGGATTATAAATCGGAGGTATGTCTTCACCAGGCGGAATAGCCTCCCAAACATAATCAAAATCAGGGTTCTGATTAACAGTGAGCTGAGTTGGTTTGGTGAGATCTACCGTATCCGGATCCGCATCAATCACAATAGCAGGATTGAAATCGAATACCTCAACAGTAAAGCTGAGTATCGTATCGCAGCCAAATTCTGTATTGGTCACGGTAACACTATACGTCGTAGTTACTTCTGGTTGAACGGTGATCGAAGGATCAGTACTTCCTGTTGGATCCCATAGGTACGTAAGTGTCTGTCCGTTATTGCTTGTAACCGTAATGGTAGCCTGATCGCCAAGACATACACCACTATCTCCTGAGATATCCGCATTAAAAGATATCGGGTTGATACAAATCGTATCTGCGTCCTGACAGCCAAGCGTATCTGTACCAACTAAATAATAACATGAAGAGACAGGGGGCGAAACAACTAGTGTTTCTCCGGTGCCCTGCGATACACCAGCTGCATTGAACCATTCAAAAGTGACTCCATTTGTTGATGTTGTAGAAGCTGTCAAGGTGGTGTTTTCACCGAGACAAAAATCCTCACCTGCTGAAGCGATATTTACTTCAAAGTAGGTTGGCGACAAACATACGGTATCCGCAGCCTGACAGCCAAGCGGGTCCGTACCGATGACATGGAAGCAACTATATACTCCGGGAGTCACATCAATGGTATTGCCTGTGCCGATCAAATCATTATTTGCATTATACCATTCAAACGTCACATCTACTGTAGAGGTGGCGACGAGCGTGATGGTCTGGATATAACAATACACCGTATCATCAGGTGTAATCGTGACTTCAAAAGTAGGATCCGGCTTTAATACCGTAACTGAATCAGCTTTGATACATCCCAATGTATCCATGGCCATGGCTATATACGTGGTCGTATTAGTTGGATTGACCAAAAGGATCGGGCCTGTGCCAAGTATGTTACCATCAACATCCTTCCAGGTGATGACGACATTTGTATTCCCGGTTATCGTAGCGGTAAGGCTTACCTCATCAAAATCACAACTAGTGACCGTCTCGTCTCCTGTAGTGATGTCAAAATCATCAGGGATGAGCAGGAGAATGCTGTCGACAATCTGGCAGCCCGGTAATGATGCTTGTGTAATAGTGACATAGAACCATGTATCATCTGTTACTGTGGCGATAGGGTTTGAAGACATACTATCATCCAGAAATTCACCAGGAGACCATAAGTATGTATAGTTTGGATTAAAGCCAGGGTTTAGGTGAATTGAATTTTCAAAACAATTCACTATCTGTTCTGGAATCTGATCGAGTAATGCATTTACGGTAATTATGTCCGTGATTGAAACATCACAGCCATCCCTTGAGGACAACGTCACAATATACACGCCTGGTTGGCCATACGTAAAGGTTGGGTTTTCAAGATTTGACGTATCATCAGTAATGGAGGTATCGCCAAAATCCCAGTGATAGTTTTCACCATTTGTGGAACCATTGATAAACTGCACTTCAAGACTCTTACAATCCGTCTGGTAGTCAAATGCCAGATTAGGCAGTTGCTGGACTTCGACAAAGATTGAATCCGTTATCGTACAAACGCCATCAGTCACCGTCACATAGTATTCAACGGAGATGCCTGGAAAGGCAATCGGATCCCAGGGATTATTCAGATTTAAACCATTCGGTGGTGCCCAAGTATAAGTAAGCGTTGAATCACCATTTAATAACAGATGAACTTCCTCACCATTGCAAATACTATCTGCTTCCGGATTAAAGATCAGGTCGAGTTCCTGTACCTGGAAGGACTTTGCTTCAGAGGCCGTACATCCGTTTGTATCCGTAACAATTAATACCAGGAATACTGTTGAAGGCCCATCAATATCAAATGTAAATGTCGGATTTTGCTCCGTACTGGCAATGACTCCTTCAGGGTAAGTCAGTAACCACTCCCAGCCCACTATCGAATACTCAGGATCGGAGGAAAGGTCAACGACATCAAGTATAATTCCATCTGTACATGAATTTGAACTATAGCTAAATTCTGCATTCAGATTGGAAGTAAACACCCCTATCGTTTGAATAATGGTATCATAACAAATCTTATCGCTATCGTTAACAATCAATGCTACCTCATAAAAGCCATCCTCATCATAGGTATAGATTGGGTTGACTTCGACAGATATATCACTCAGTGGATTACCATAATCAAATATCCACAGGTACTCATCTGCATCAACTGAAATATTAGTAAAATTCATGGTCAGGTTATCACAATTCAATCCGGGCGATGTAAAATCTGCCACCGGCACATCACGGCATGCTCTCACATTATACTGGAAATCCACTCGGGTTTGCGTCAATTCTCTACCATCCCGGTAAGATGATATCACAATCGTGATTACAAACTGGCCTATTGTATTTGGTCGACCTGTAATATGGCCTGTAGCGGGATCAATACTGAGTGGTACTCCTCCCATCACATTTGCCAGGCTGTAGGGTGGTCGCCAATTGACCAGATCATACGGAGGTGGATTAGGCGGCTGAGGCATGTTATTGATAATATCACCTCCGCTAAATGGAGTGGTAAGACTGAAGGCTAAAGAATCACCCTGCAAGTCAGTTGCCGGAAGAAAATAATCTATGTCCTTATTGACACAGATATAGATCGGCGGATAAGAGCCAATTTGCGGCGAATTTTTACAAACATTCTGTGCTGCGCCGGACATTTCAGACACCAGCGTCATACCTGTCAATAATGGGTTGAGAATGTTCTGAACAGAACCGTTACGGCAGCATCGCTGATACACCATTTTATAACCATTGGCCCAGAAGGGAAGGAATATGGTATCGACATAGGTGGTCTGATGCACACACACGGGATTACCGGCAATACTACAATCACTGACAAGTATCTGGTTAAGGGTGTCATCTTCATTCAAATCCATTAAGAACTCACCTCCAAAGCCCACAAAGGCAAGGGGCAAATTGGTCGTGGCATCAAAGAAGCCAATGGAAGCCGGGTCATCAAACTGGGCGTCATCTGCACCGAGTAGACAATCCCTTCGAAGGGAGAGCCTGATCTCATATTGATTATTGCCCAGACACCGGTATGTAAGATTCCCACCTACGATGTGTGTCGCTTTCGCGTCCTGTTGGGATAACATCAGCAGACTGCACATGATAAAAATCATGCGTAAGGCCATTTTGCCGGTGTTCAGGATATTAAGGATAGGTATGTTCATGTCTGTTAATACTTTACTTCAACAATTTCAACTCGGCGCTCTTCCGAAGCTTCCGGACTATAGATAGACTGTCTAACTTTCTTAGGGTCATCACTTACGGTCTTAGGAGCTGTCTCCTCTCCGAAAGACTTTTCAGCTACGACAAGATCTCCTGTTTCCATATACTTCCATAGTACCCCACCTCTGAAGATCTTAAATTCATTTTGTATGCTCGAAATCCTTCGCTTCCCTAATCTGAGATTATAATCAGCTGAAGCCAACGGGCTTGTGTAGCCTTTCAGATAGATGGCCATTTGTTTTCCATCACGGAGGTATTGTTCAAGGATATGCATTAAGGTTTCTAACTCACGCCTTCCTTTAGGGATCGAATCATTAAAGAAACCATCAATTGTTTTTGTAGCCATGTCCTTATTCTCAGGAGGGTTTCCGGCTGCAAATTCTTCAACAAACTTACTTCTTCGGGCAGTATAGGCATCATAGGTCTGGAAGTAGTTAACCTCCGTACGATCTGCTGTATTTGGGCCGGGCTCATCATTATCAAAATATATTTTCGAGTAGAGGAACACATCGATCTTATCCACTTCAAGGAATAAGTCAATGATGAGTGTATCGGCATCGGGATTATCGGATGTATTAAATGTCTTTGCATCTGGTTTGTAACCTTTCTTGGTACCCGAAACGTTTACGTTCTTGTCCCTGTCCAACACGTAATAATATTGATTTGAAAGATAATCCTCCCGTATGTCGGCCGCCCCATCGGGTTGTACAGCCAGCACAACTCTTACGCCCATGAGCGGTTGAGGATTGAGCCCTTTATAAGTTTCAAATGTCCTGACCAGGATAACCCGATCCTTCAATGGTGGCTTTTCGTACCGATAGATATCAAAACAACATGCTTCATCCTCCGGAGAGAGGTACAAGGATCCAAGGCGGTTGGATGAAAAATAACCTTCCATGCCATCAGCAGACACACTGTAGAAGGCATCGTCCAGACTACTGTTGACAGGTGAACCGAGATTGACCAGGGTATCCCATAAACCTTGTTCATTTTTAACACTATAGATATCCAGACCACCAAAACCCAGGTATCCATTTGAACTCACATAGAGCGATTTACTCTTTCTGTGGTAAAAAGGAGATACCTCATTGTCAGGCGAATTGACACTCATGAGGTTTTCAGGGGCTGAGAAATTATCAGGACCAGCCATGTAGCAATACCAGATATCTAATTTTCCTTTTCCACCCGGTCGATCGGAAGCAAAATAAAGCACTTCTCTTTTCGATTGCGGATCATAACCGACATGAGGCTGCGTAGTCGTATAGCCGCTCATATTGATCGGTTCCGGTAATTTCTGTGCCAGCCCATACTCCCCATCAACAATATCCCGGTAGTAAATATCACACCGGATATCTATACCGTTGATGTAATCACAAATGGTATAGAATACGCGATCCCTAGCTTCATTAAAAGCCGTATGGGCGGTGTGAAAATTGACATCGTTGAGAATTGAATCGACTACTCCTGTTGAATCATTTTTACTGATCAGGATTTTAGCATACGGTTTTTCAGGTAAAGCAACATCCGCTTTTCCCAAAAAACGCAAAGAACTATAGTATAATAAACTGTCTTCATTGGCAGCTCCGAATTCAGAAAATGTGGTGTTGACTTCAGGACCAAGGTGTTCGAGTTTAATTAAGGTGTCTTTATTAGCTAGTTCCCTGATAGCCCAGTTACATATAGCTATATGCTTTTGAGCAGCTTCTGTGAGCAGTGAATCTTCTCCACTGTGTTCGGAAACATAAATCTGATAGAGATCAAGGGCTTCCTGATATTTTCCGAGTCTTTCTTTGACATACCCCAACCAATAGTTTGTTTCAGGATAATTACCTGCCTGCGCACTACTGTCGACCTCGGCATAATATTTTTCAGCCATCGTAAAAGCAGCGTAATGGCGTGCCGCTTCAGCCAGGTTATAGGTGTGTACCGTATTATTAGGCTCAATTTCATGGGCGATGCGCAGGAAATTATAGGCCGTGTAATAATCCTTCTTATCGAAAGCTTCCTGTGCGCCTTTCGCATAAGCATTCAGGGTTTGGCCCTTTGCTACGCTGAAGAGTGCGATCGTGAAGAAAATGATGAGTATATATAAACGCTTCATTTTTACAGTAGTTATCTTTTGAGGCTGATCAGAAAATCGTGCAGACCTTGGTTTGTTTGAGGGGACATAGTTTCTTATAGGTATAGGTTAGGAAAAACTCAGGACCACCTTTTCCATTTGTAGCAACTTCAAATTGCGAGGTATTGATATCATAGCTAAAACCGCCCTTCCATCCGTCATATCCGAGCGCAATCATTGGAATCAGCGCATCATCCAGACGCACTGCCGCACCAAGATGAAGTTCTACCTCCCTGGCTTTTTTATTACTCAAATGGATAATAGCTCCACCACCAAGAACCGTCTCTGAATATGGCCCTTGATCCTGGTAAAGTCCGTTACCATATATATCAAGTATGTCAAGCACTTTCAATATGCCTAAAGCATAGAATGATAGGCGAATAGGCAGATTAACATCTTGAAGCGGGTTATCATAAAAGGTATACTTCGGTTGATTTAAATGGAATGCACCAACACCTGCATCCAACTTGGTACGATCAACACCCTGCAGCCTGACATTTGCACCTAAACCGGCATCAAGAAATGTAAAGCTTGTTTTATCAAAGGATTCTCCTGTAGGCCTTGTTGGGTCAAATACCGTTCCGGTCCATTGATTGTCCCATTCAAGGTCTTTTTCACTAAAAGATCGTTGGCCAATTCCAATATAAGCTCCTCCCCCAATAAAAAAACTTGTGGTAATCGGAAGCGTATAGGATCCATTGATACTAAGACTGGCAAGGCTTAATTTGGAGTCGCCGGACTGGTCGTAATTAAACAAAATACCAGCTGAAAAAAAGCCGCCTTCATCATAACAATCCCGGAATTTAACATCGTAACTCCCTGAAAATGTTAGATAATCTACAGGAACCGCAAAATATTGCTGTTTGTGGACCAGGGCTACCTGTTTGTCGCCATTAAACATCCCTGTAAGTGCAGGGCTAATCTGCAATCGATCAAACTGGTATTGAGACAGGTGGACATCCTGGGCAGATACGCCGGATATCGTCAGAAGGCAAAATATTACCCCTTTGATGGATATGTTCATGTTCATGTCAGATTCCTGGGTTTGATATAAATATAAACAAATATATCTAAATCACTAATTAACAATATATTAGACCGATATTGTCGGAATAATATCCACAACATTAACATACAGCAAAAACTGTACTCAATATTTCATTTGTTCTGATAAGGGGTGAAGGGCGCAGTTGGCAAGAATTGGATCCTTTGCAAACTTTAAGAGGGATGATCCGTACGAAAGATAAGCTATTTTTTAACAATCCATGTTTTTAGTTAAAATTTATTCTGCCCGCCTAATGACATTATCACTTACCCAGTTTTGTACCTTACCCGTATGATCATACTCAACGAAGCCCAAATAAAATCCTGGGATGCTTACACCATAGAGAAGGGCATCAGCTCGCTGGAACTTATGGAACAAGCCGCCATAGCGGTCACCGACAAGTTGGACTTATTACTGGGAGAGGAGGATCAGGAAGTCCTGATCATCTGTGGCAACGGAAATAATGGTGCAGATGGCCTTGCTATAGCTCGTTTATTACTAGACATGGACTACATCGTGGACGTCTTTGTCAGCCTGGAAGGGGACCATACCCCGGAATGGAAAGCTAATTATGAGCGACTGATGTCCCAGGATCCTGAGCAACTGGAGATTCACACGATTTGGAACCCTGAAGAAATAGAATTAAGCCCATCAGGAACCATCATCGATGCCATGTTCGGTACGGGATTAAAAAGGCCGATAGATGGCAAGTGGCTGGAAATAACTAATTGGGTCAACGAGCAGAGCAACCTTACAGTGGCCATTGATATGCCCTCAGGTTTGTATGTAGACCGTGCTCCGGATGGTGAAGTAGTGTATGCGGACCTAGTTTTGACTTTTCAATGTCAGCGTTTGGCTTTTATGATGCCCGAAAGTGAACCTCACTTCGGAGAAGTCCTTGTATGTAATATTGGATTGTCGGATACTTTCCTACTTGAACATGACATCAGAAATTTTGAACTTTCCTACTACTATCTTCTACCTTTCCTGATAGACCGCAATAGGTTTAGCCATAAAGGTGATTATGGTCATGGGTTTCTGCTTTCAGGCAGCCTTGGTAAAGCCGGTGCTGCAGTGTTGGCATCCGGTGCTGCCATGAGGTCAGGTCTAGGTTTGCTGACAGTCCATATTCCGGGCATTATGTATTCTATTCTGCAGGCCGCTGTTCCTGAGGCCATGGTTACGCTCGATGCGAACCCACACTTCATTTCTGATTTTACTGTTCCCGAAAAAATAGCTGCTCTCGGTATCGGTCCAGGTCTTGGAAAAGATCTTGTGACAATCAAGGTTGTTGAAAAGCTACTTTCCACCAAACTAAATGTGCCGATGGTTTGGGACGCTGATGCATTGAATATCCTTGCTGGCAGAAAGGACTTACTCGACAAACTACCTGCCGGATCCATTATTACTCCCCATCCGGGTGAATTCGATCGGTTGTTTGGCGAACAGGATGATCATTACAGCAGGTTTGCCACGGCACAGCGTGAAGCCCAGCAAAGGAAAATAAATATTGTCCTGAAAGGTGGGATTACGATCATCTGCCAGTCAAACGGCGTTAGCTTTTTTAATACCCGTGGAAATCCGGGCATGGCCACTGCAGGTAGTGGTGATGTGTTGACAGGCGTTATCCTTGGATTACTTAGTCAGGGCTATTCATCAGATTATGCTTCACTCCTTGGAGTATACATTCACGCTTCAGCAGGAGACCTCGCCGCCGAAGAGCAAGGTTATGAATCTTTGATAGCCTCCGATATAGTAGAATACCTCGGGGAAGCATTTGAGGAGTTACGGCATCGTGAACCTTCCATAGACGAAACGGAAGAAAAGGATGTCTAAGATTGTCGTGCTCACAGGTGCAGGCATCAGTGCTGAAAGTGGGATACGTACCTTCCGCGATGCTGGTGGGCTATGGGAAGGTCATAGAATTGAAGATGTAGCCACACCAGAAGCTTGGCTTCGAAATCCCGGTATGGTTCTCGAGTTTTATAATGAACGGAGGAAACAGTTAATTGAGACGATACCCAATGCAGCACACCTTGCCCTTGTTGATCTGGAAAATGTACATGATGTAGTCATCATCACCCAGAATGTTGACGATCTTCATGAAAGGGCTGGTAGTAAAAATATAATCCACCTGCATGGCGAATTACTTAAAGCCAGGAGCTCACGATACGAGAATCTGATCTACGAATGGAAAAAAGATATTCATGCAGGCGACTTGTGTGAAAAGGGTTATCAACTTCGTCCTCATATTGTGTGGTTTGGAGAAATGGTCCCTATGCTGGAAAAAGCTATAGATGAAATACGTACAGCAGATAGTGTCATGGTCATTGGAAGCAGCATGCAGGTCTATCCTGCTGCAAGCCTCGTAGCCTATGCACCTGTAAAGGCAGATATTTATTACATAGATCCGAACCCACAATTAAATTATGAATTGAGTAGAAGACCCGGTTTGAAAATATTATCTAAGCTTGCTTCTGAGGGTGTTCAAAAGATTGTGAGGGAGTTGAGTAGGCGGGAAGAAGCCGAAGGGTAAAAGATGAATTTTACAAACAAGGGTTTATTTGTAGGGGTTCATTTGCATAGGGGTTCATTTGCGTAAGGGTTCATTTGCGTAAGGGTTCATTTGCGTAAGGGTTCATTTGCGTAAGGGTTCATTTGCGTAAGGGTTCATTTATGTAGGGGTTCAAAATATTGAACCCCTACATAAATGAACCCTTACAAATATAATTTTTTGTCAATTCAATATTTTGAACCCCTAGAAATCAGCATGTTTGCTGGTATAATCATTTCGGCATATCAATCTGTTTAAAGAGTGGCCAATCCAACCCTTCAAAAAATGTCTTATAGGTTGCCCATGGCCCTGAGAGAAATGCATTTACGGCTATTACATTTTTTTCCACTTCCTGTTGAGTCTGGGAGAATATCTGTTTTGCATTTGCACCCGGCTCTCCCAATGAACTATTGAGATATGCACCAGTAACATCAAGGTAACGGTTGAGATTATCGGATTCTCTTCTGATCCCTTTCATTCCATCAGGCTCCATAAACCCCTTTTCAAGTTCTTCGAGCTGCTTCATAAGTTCCTTAGTCTTCTCCTTTAATTTCGCCTGCGTACTGTCCGGTGCATTCATGATCATGGACTCAATCATTTTGACATCCTTGCGAACATCCTGCAGGGCACGAAATGCAACCTGCGCTCGGCTTACTTCATTATGGAATTCAACCATCATGGCATTGCGCGCTGTAAGATCGGCAGTATTTATAGTCAACCGCGGATCCAACCTGACATTGACAGTCACTGAATCCCTTTGACCATCGTATATACCTACGAGCTTATAGATGCCTGGAAATACGTACTCGCCTGAAGGATCATCCGCATCTTTAGATGGCTCATTGCGAGAAGGATATCTGACACCTTTCTGACGCATATCCCAGCCTACCATGTTCCATCCTTCTTTCAATTTCTGGTTGATATACCGCAACGTATCTCCACCACTATTGAGTACATACAGTTTCAACAAATTCTTATCCTTCTTCGCTTCGACTTGCTTAATCGTATCGACAACAATATTACTTTTTTGCGTTTCATCAGCTTTAGCTGCTTGCTTCTTTTGTTGTTTTTCATTTCCGGTAGTGGATGCCTCCATAGTCACAGTAGCCTTCTTTACTTCAGGTTTGACATAGGTCATCATGCCAACTCCACTCATTCTATTTGCTCCTTTAAATTCAGCGTCAGCAGTAAACCGGATTCCATCCACGCTGCGAAATTGAGCTTGCGTTGCATCTGCCACCGAAAACATCTTGAAAGGCTTATCCAGGACGCTTCTGTTACGGGCTATTTCACGCAAGGGCAATACATTATCCATGACCCATAATGCCCTGCCAAAGGTGGCAATGGCAAGACTATGATCGGTCGGATGAATCTTCAGATCAAGTGTGGGAACCCTTGGAAAGATTTTGGACGGAAATCTTGACCATGATTTCCCTTTATCTGTGCTGACGTACATACCATCATCTGCACCAAGAAATAATAGTTCAGGAACCTCAGGATCCTGAACTACGCAATGAACAAATGAAGTGACTTGCTGATCATTGACTATTTTCTTCCAGGTCTGACCATAATCTGTTGTATGAAATAAATACGCACTCCAATCTCCACGACGATAATGGTTCATGACGACGAATGCTTCACCTCCCTGGTAGGATGATACTTCTATCTGAGGAATCCATGCATCTGCCGGGCTACCTGTAATCCTTGGCGTAAGATTTGTCCATGATTTTCCTCCATCACGGGTCACTTGGAGACGACCATCATCCGTACCAACCCAGATCACTTTTTGGTCAACCTGGCTTGGGGCTATACACACTATCGTAGTATGATTTTCTGCATTGGTTGCATCAATAGTCAGGCCACCTGACAAATGTTGTTTTTGCCTGGTGGTATCATTGGAAGTTAAATCTGGAGAAATGATTTCCCAGGTCTTACCACAATCAATACTCTTGTGGACGAACTGGCTACCGTAATAAATACCGCAATTTTGTCCCGGCACCGGAGCTATAGCAGCATTCCAGTTAAACCGAAGGAAAACACCTTCCGGATGGACAGGTTTTACAAATTGGTTATAGCCCGTTTCCCGGTCGTAATAAGCTAGATTGCCCCCCTGGCTCATCGCCCAGCCATACCTGGTATCCGACAATTTTGGAAGGACATCAAACCCGTCACCAAAATATAATTCCCGCCAATCCTGGTTCCGTATTCCTCCAGCCTTAAGTGCAAATGCAGGACCCACCCATGAGCCATTATCCTGCATACCACCATACAGATTGTATGGATACTCCTGATCAATATTTATATGGTAAAACTGACCAACCGGAATATTTGAACAGAAATACCAATTGTGCCCCCCGTCTCTTGAAATGTTTAATCCCCCATCATTGCCATCTATAATGTAATCGGGATTGTCCGGATGAATCCAGAAAGCATGATGATCCGGATGAACCCCTTTGCCATAATCAAGAATAGTTTCAAAGGTTCGTCCTCCATCTTCACTTTTTGAGACGAATGAGTATAGGTTCCATAGCCTGTTTTCATTTTTCGGATCGACATATATTTCATGATAATAAAAGGGTCTGTTTCCGATGTTGTTTGTGGTGACTAGCGACCAGTGTTCTCCGCCATCTGTGCTCTTGTATAACCCGTTTTCTTTAGCTTCAATCAGTGCATAAACGATATTCGGCATCGACGGTGATACCGCCAGCCCGATTCTTCCTAAAGTTCCTGACGGCAGACCTTCTTCAGTGGTTAATTTCTTCCACTTATCCCCTCCATCATAAGAAATATACAAACCGGATCCTTCGCCACCACTGACAAACTCCCAGGGTGTCCGCATATGTTCATAAAGTGCTGCTATCATTTTACGAGGATTGACAGGATCCATGACCAAATCCCCTATGCCTGACTTGTCATTTGAGTACAGGATTTTTGTCCAGGTCTTACCGCTGTCAGATGACTTGTAAACACCTCGCTCGGATGAGGGATTCCATGGAGATCCACCAGCCCCAACATAGATGGTCGATGGGTTATGATAATCGATGAGTATGCGGTGTATTACTTTGGTTTCAGATAAACCCATATGCATCCAGGTGCGCCCTGCATCCAATGATCGGAATATTCCTTTACCACTGTTTTGAGAATTCCTGGGATTACCTTCTCCGGTGCCTACCCAGATTTCACTTGGATTTTGTTGGTTTATTTTGATAGCGCCGATGGCTAAAGATGGCTGATCATCAAATATTGGACTCCACTCTACCCCGCCATCCGTTGACTCCCACACTCCGCCTGAAGCTGAGCCGATATATATGTGGTTAGGGGCTGCGTTCACTACATCGATTGCCGTTATGCGCCCACTCATGCCGGCAGGGCCAACATTCCGAACAGAGAATCCTTCAAGGATTTTATCATCTAATGGTTGGCCTGAAAGAATGACAGTTGATATAAATGATGCGAGGAAGAGAAGAATTGATTTCATGAACGGAAATTAACTGTTGATTTTAATAAATATAATATATGTAAAACGGTATGTGCGTGTGGATGATGGAAACGCAATTTCGGAAGATAATGATACCCGAATAAAACGAATAGAAAGTCCAAATGTGGGAAAAGTGCAGGATCAGGTTACTATGATTTTAAAAAATGCCATACGTTATTTTCTCTGTCAACATCCAGCATACGAAAAAAAGGATCTATGGTAACAGACTGGATCTGTTCAGGTGTGAATGGCACCTGAAATATGTAATAAGGATTAACCCAGTTCCAGTCCGGCAATAACCCATAGGATTTATCATCTGGCCCGTTTTCCATCTTTCCTCCACGCATGATATCAAGAGGAATGGTATAGAATATCTGTGTTCCCTCTTTGGTATGAATCACCACATCAATCGGCATGGGCATGGCTCCTAAGCGCTCAAGTATGATCGCAGATTGTGCCTGGGTACCAAACACCGTATCAATAGCATAATCAACTGTCTTTAAAGAATAAACCATGTAGTCCCTGTACCAATCCAGTTCAAGTCCCGAGGTTTTTTCCATGATACGAATGAAATCATTGTCGTCAGGGTGTTTAAATTTCCAAGTATTAAAAAAATCAAGCAAACCCCGATCAAATGCAGGTTTACCGATCACATATTCAAGTTGGTGCAAAAACAAAGAACCTTTTTGATAAGCAGCATCGCCATAAGCGCCATTATTTTCAAAGTGATCTGCATGGGTAGACAAAGGCTCCTCTACGCCTGACATGACAAGAGCAATATACCCGTTGTAGAAACTCTCATACGGCATTGGATCAGGATCTCCGGGAATGAGCCCTTTTGATCTGAGATGATTCATCACACGCTCAGCTGCATAGTTTGTGAATCCTTCATCCATCCAGTAGTAGTAACTCTCATTAAAACCGAGCACCATCTGGTACCAGCTATGCATCAGTTCATGGACGGATACGCCTACCAGACTGGTCAGGGACCTATGACCAGTAATTAAGGTTGCCATAGGGTACTCCATGCCCCCATCTCCACCCTGGATAAAGGAATACACCGGATAGGGATATTTTCCGAAGTGAATATTAATATACCTGAACGCTTCTTCCATAATCGGAAGAAGGGCTTCCCAGTTTCCGTTAAAAGTTTCATGTGGCTGATAAAATGAATGAAGCAAAAGTCCATCAGCACATGTATAGATGTCATGTTTGTAATCAGGATCTGCTGCCCAGACAAAATCATGTACATCCTTTGCTTTAAAATGCCAGGTATTCCTTTGGTGTGGTGTATCTTTTGAAGGTGCATAACCATGGCCTATCTTCTTAGCATTCTGCAATTCTCCAGTGGCTGCCACGGTATATCCAGCATCCAGGGATATGCTTACATCAAATTCACCCCACACTCCATAAAACTCGCGGGCGATGTATGGATCTGCGTGCCAGCCCCGTGTATCAAATTCACATAGCTTTGGATACCATTGGGCCATGGAGTATCGAATTCCTTCTGCGTTGTCCCTACCAGACCGCCTGACCTGAATAGGAACCTGAGCCTCATATTCCATTTCAAACTTAATAGATTGACCCGGCCGGATAGGCCTGGAAAGATCTACCTCCAAAATGGTACCTACTACTTCGTAATTGACCTTCATTCCATCTTGTGTCAATGATAAGATTTTGTGATAGCCGATTTCTTTGTCCGTTAGTCGGGAAATTCTCGACCCTACCCTGGGATCAGAATCAGCCAGGGTTCTGGCCCTGACATCCATGGTGCTTCCGGGTTGGAATGCATTGAAATAGAGGTGAAAAAATACTTTCTCAAGCGTCTCTGGAGAGTTGTTTTGATATTTAACTGATTGTCTGCCGGAAAACCTGTTGGTCTCTACATCCAGGTTGATTTCTATCTTATACCTGACCTCCTGCTGCCAATACGTCTTATCCGATGGTACGCCAGCGGTGGACAAATAAGTGCTTAAAAGGGCTAATGCAAGACAAATAGTTGAAATAAACCTATCGGACATAGAAATCAATATAATTTTCGAAAAGTAATAAACATTTGAGGTGTAAATCAATCCAAACCCTCTTTAACAGCCGTAATTATACAAATTAGCCGGAATTTCGGATCCAGGTAATCAATATTAGGGCTATTTGGATAAAAGAATCTTATTACATTTGGAGCAACATGAATCAAACCAGGGCCATAATAATTTCATTGCTGATTGTCGGGATTGCAAGCAGGTTGATTCCTCACTACCCCAACTTTACGGCCATTGGTGCCATTTCACTTTTCGGAGCTGCTTTTGGGTCCAGGAGAAGTATTGCGATCATCATACCTTATCTGGTCATGCTTTTTAGTGACATGATTCTCAATAATGTCATTTATGCCCGCATATACCCCGATGATTACTCGAGTTTCATCTTTTTGTATCGTGGGGCTTTGTGGAGCTATGCTGCTTTCGGGATTATTGTGATCTTTGGATATACCCTCTTTCGGAATGGAGTTGATCTATCAAAAGTGATTTTCGGAGCTCTTGGTTCCTCCACCATTTTTTTCCTTCTTTCTAACTTTGGTGTCTGGGCATCCACTGGAGCGTACACTGTCAATTTCAGTGGCCTCCTGGCCTGTTACGCAGCAGGGTTACCTTTCATGATCAACCAGGTTTTTGGCGATTTGTTTTACAGTCTGGTGCTCTTTGGAGTCGCTTTGCATGTATTCCAGCTAAAGCCAAAACGCTTGCTAGCTTAGATTTCAGTCCTCAGTTGACAGTTTGCAGTCTTTACCCATTTTAATAGGCGATTATTCACTCCAAATCAATTGATCCTATTTTCCCGCCGCAAATGCCCTGCATATGGCGGGATCTCCGCTTCGCTTCGACCTGCCTCCTGTTTCCCACTTTTCACTCACGTCTAGCGTCGTGATCTACGCTGGGCTTCGATTTTCATTTTTCACTTTTCATTTTTCACTTCTAGGCATCCACTTAACCTCTTCCACACCTTCCCTTGCACCCAGCCATCTGGCCAGGACAAAGAAGAAGTCTGAAAGCCTGTTGAGATATAAAATGATAATAGGTTCGACTACTGAGTTGAATGCCAGTGTGACACACCTTCGCTCTGCCCTTCTGCATACGGTGCGGGCAAGATGAGCTGCACTGACAGAAGGACTTCCACCAGGCATAATAAAATGTTTGAGCACAGGTAGCGTGTCCTGCATTTTATCGATGGATCGCTCTATAAGTTTGATATCCTCATCCAGCAAATCCGGTGTAATCATATTTTTTCCGGGCTCGCTGGCCAGATTTGAGCCTACGGTAAACAACCTTGACTGTATAGTTTGTAGTAAATGGTCAATTTGCTGATCAGGAACGGTTGACATGAGCCATCCGATCACAGCGTTCAGTTCATCCACAGTGCCATAAGCCTCAATGCGCATATGATCTTTGGGTAAACGAGCTCCGCCAAAAAGGCCGGTCGTGCCATCATCACCTGTTTTAGTATAAATCTTATTGGACATAGGTAATGTGATTACTCAGGATGTACAGCCGTTTCAGAAAATGATGTTATGTAATTCGGATTGAGTGCATCCGATTCCACAAATCCATCCCTGAGTTTTACAACACGATGGGCATAAAGGGAGATATCAAATTCGTGCGTCACCAGAATAATCGTATTACCAAGCGAATGGATTTTACCAAAAATCTCCATGATTTCAAGAGAGGTCTTGGAATCCAGATTACCGGTAGGTTCATCTGCGAGGATGATGGAAGGGTTATTAACCAATGCCCTGGCAATAGCGACGCGCTGGCGTTGTCCACCAGACAATTCATTTGGCTTATGATGCATCCGGTCGGTAAGACTGACCTGCTCAAGTACATGCTCTGCAATCTCCTCACGCATCGATCTCCTGACACCGGCATAGACAAGAGGCAACGCGACATTATCGAGAGCCGATAGCCTGGGTAAGAGGTTAAAGGTCTGGAATACAAACCCGATCTCCTTATTTCGTACAGCGGCCAACTCAGCATCACTCATTTCACTTACCAACTGGTTATTGAGGAAATATTGACCGGACGAGGGTGTATCCAGACAACCAAACAGGTTCATCAAGGTACTTTTACCTGATCCGGAAGGCCCCATAAGGGCGACATATTCATTTTTTTGGATCTCAAGGGTCACGGAACGCAGGGCGTGGACTTTTTCCATCCCCATAATATACGTTCTGGAGAGTTCTTTGACAGAAATAATTGGTCTGATCTCTTGCATAACTTCAAAAGTATGGCTTTTCAACCTTGACATGACAATTATTTGGACTATTCGGGCTATTCAATCGCCGAAGCTTTTTATTTTACGGCCTTATACCATCGTTTAGTATACCAACTGTAATGCAAAAACACAAAACATTGATAAAGCATGTGGCTGTGGCTGGAAATATAGGAGCCGGAAAGACTACCCTCTCCACTCGTCTGGCTAAGCATTTCGGCTGGGAGGTGAACTATGAGGACACAACCAACAATCCTTACCTCAGTGATTTCTATGATGATATGCAACGGTGGTCATTTAACCTGCAGATCTATTTTCTCAACAGCAGATACCAACAGATCCTCCAAATCCGAAGCGGGGACAAAACTGTCATCCAGGACCGGACAATATTTGAAGATGCCTACATCTTTGCTCCAAACCTCCATGAAATGGGATTGATGGGCCGAAGGGATTTTGAAAATTATTTCACACTCTTTAAAAACATGAGTGCGCAAATTTCCCCACCTGACCTACTGATCTACTTGCAGGCCAGCATCCCTACGCTAGTTAAACATATTCATAACAGGGGCAGGAGCTATGAAGGTAGTATGAGCCTTGATTACCTCAAGCGACTCAACCAGAAGTATGATGAATGGATCGAAAGCTACAAAGAAGGACCGCTTCTGGTCATCAATGCGGATGATATAGATTTTGAAAAGAGCCCTGAAGATATGGGCAAAATCATAGAGTTGGTCGATAGCCAGATCAATGGTCTATTTTAAAAGGCCTATCAACTCTTAACCTTAACGGCTTCGGCAGGCTTATCAGCCTGTTGGACTTCAGTCTGATCAATCACCGGTGTATCGGTGGCAGAAACACTTGAAGCGTCAAGTGCAAGGCAGCCGGCAAAAAATATCCCATGCAGCAATACAGAAACCACGATACCCATTACACTACTTGTTTTTTCACCTTTAGTACTCATATCAGCATAGTTTTAAATGTTTCAAGTAATTCTGAGTCATCCGCCGGTTATTTATATTTAGACTGATCGAAAAACGAACCTCATTATCCCGATATTGCCGGCATCTAATAATTTCAGCCAATGTCATTGAAAACAGCATCAAATTCATATTACATAAAAATTTAATACCATAAACTGTGCCAAATCCTGATCATTCCTACTTCCGTCTGTTAGAAACGTGCCGACAGGATCATGCCACCCTGGTTGCAGTCTCCAAGACCAGGTCTATAGCGGAGATAGAAACAGTATACAAGATGGGGCAAAGAATTTTTGCGGAAAACAGAGCTCAGGAGCTTTTACAAAAAGCCCCTGTCATGGCAGAGGATATAAAGTGGCATCTGATCGGCCACCTGCAGACTAACAAGGTGCGGTCCATCTTGCCTTATATTTCCTGTATACAATCCTTGGATCGTTTAAACCTTTGGGATAAAATCCAAGAAGAGGCTGCGAGGTCTGATAAAAAAATCAAATGTCTTCTGCAGATTAAGATAGCAGCCGAAGAGACTAAGTATGGGTGGTCATTTGAAGAATTAAATAAAATACTTTTGTCAGGCAAACAGCATACTTGCCCCAACGTCCTGATTTGCGGAGTGATGGGCATGGCCAGCTTCACGGAGGATATCGCCCAGGTTCGAAATGAAATGAAATCTCTAAAAGCCTCCTATGACCTATTCAAAGGCCAATTTTTCAATAAAAACCCTGCTTTTAACACCATCAGTATGGGAATGTCAGGTGATTACAGCGTGGCTCTTGAAGAGGGAAGTACAATGATTCGTATCGGAAGTTTACTCTTTACCTAAAGGCAGATAATATCTCCAATATATCCCTGAAAAACTGTGGAGAACCCATTCCCTCAATTAAGCCTTACTTATTGGGTACAACAGGTTTCAACTTCTCTTCATTATACCGGATGAGCACGTCCCTGATATTATTGTACATCGGCATTTGAAGAGTTGGTATCTCTCGCGGATCAAACCAAGCTGCATCCTGAATACCTTCTTCTTTTTGCAAAACGAGCTGATCGGGCGAATTGGTCTTCATGAGATACCAGCGGGTACGTTTGAGTGTACGTTGCTTACTCATCAGATAACAATGGTAACCATTGTTTAATCTTTCGAGGAGTTCAAGATCAATCAAACCAGTCTCCTCGCAAACCTCCCTTACAGCGGTTTGCGCCAGCGTTTCACCAGGGTCCTGCTTACCTTTAGGAAGGTCCCAGACGCTTCGTCTGAAAATCAGGAGTACTTTTCCGAAAGGATTGAGCACTAATCCGCCTCCTGCCTTTATATAATTGTACAGTGACTTAAAATCCTTCCAAAGTTGATCTACATTATCAGCTTGAATGATGATCCCTTCATGGTGCTTATTTTTTTCAAGCAACTCAACATAATTCAACAGCATCTTAGGTTTGCCTCTATATAGCGCATGAATAAGGGAACGCTCAAAGGCAGTTTCATCACTAAGGTCAGAAGTCTGGGTGAGAATCAAAGGGCTCTCGTTAATGTATATTTTATACCTTTGCATCAACGTTATTTAGTCACAAATGATTAATAATCAAATACTTGCATCCAAACTCCTCGAAACAGGCGCTGTCCGGATACAACCTGAAAGTCCATTTACATGGGCTTCCGGTCTTCGGTCACCGATTTATTGTGATAACCGCATACTCCTCTCCTACCCGGAAATAAGAACTGGTCTGGTCGATTTAATGGTGAAGGTGATAAAAGATTTTGAATTGTTTGATACTGTAGCCGGGGTAGCCACAGCCGGCATCCCTGCCGGTGTCCTTTTAGCAGATCGCCTGAAGATGCCTTTCGCCTATGTGCGCTCAAAGCCAAAGGAACACGGAAGACAAAATCTTATCGAAGGAAGCATCTCTCCGGATGCAAATGTGTTAGTGATCGAAGACTTGATCTCTACAGGGATGAGTAGCCTTCAGGCGGTGGAGGCTATCCGGCAGGTTTCTGCAAAGGTAGTAGGTGTCTTAGCTATATTCCAATATGGTTTGCCAAAGGCTACCCTAGCTTTTAAAGAAGCTGAATGTCCTTTTCAAACGCTCACTGATTTTCAGACGATCATAGAGGTAGCTGCGGATAAGCATATCATTGAGCATCAGCATCTCGATCTTCTGAGCCGCTGGTCAGCTGACCCTCAGGCCTGGTCAGAAAATTATATACGCAAACATTAATTAAAATACTACTGAACTGTGATTGATAAAAAATCAAAAAAATTTCTGAAGGAATATCTGGGCAATGCGAGTCCCACCGGACATGAAACGAAAGGACAGGAATTGTGGCTTGATTATATTTCACCCTATGTGCATGAGTGGCATACCGATGTATATGGGACCGCCTACGGCATCATCAATCCCGGAAAAAAATATAAAGTAGTCATTGAAAGCCATGCAGATGAAATCTCTTGGTACGTCAACTACATTTCTGACAAGGGCAATATTCATGTGATCCGCAACGGAGGTTCAGATCAGACCATTGCCGCTAGCAGGAGGGTCAATATCCATACGCCAAAAGGAATCGTCCGGGGCGTCTTCGGCTGGCCTGCTATCCACGTCCGAAAAGGAAAAGACGCCAACCTGGCTCCAACACTGGAAAATATATTTATCGATGTCGGAGCTAAGGACAAAAAGGAAGTGGAAGAACTTGGTATCCACGTGGGATGTGTGATCACCTACGATGACGGATATGAGGAAATCAATAAAAAATGTTTTATCGGCAGAGCGTTGGATAACCGGCTGGGTGGATATTGTATCGCGGAAGTGGCCCGAAAATTATTTGAAGAAAAAATCAAACTCCCCTACTCACTTTACGTAGTCAATTCGGTGCAGGAAGAAGTAGGTTTGCATGGAGCCACCATGATCGCCCAGACAATCCGGCCTGATGTCGCCATCATTACGGACGTTACCCATGATACCAGCACGCCTCTGATTGATGCAAAACAGGAAGGAGATGTCAGACTTGGCCTCGGGCCGGCATTGACCTATGCGCCTTCTGTGCACCGTAAACTCTTACAACTTATTGAAGATACGGCGCAGGCCAACAAAATCCCGTTTCAACGGGTGGCCTCCTCAAGGAGTACTGGCACTGATACGGATGCCTTTGCTTATGCGAATGGCGGCATTCCATCAGCACTGATATCCATACCCCTACGGTATATGCATACGACGGTAGAAATGGCCCATTTTGAAGACATCAGCCATTTGATTAACTTGATCTCCGCATCGCTCCAGCAAATCAAATCAGGGCACAACTTTAAATACTTTGATCGGTAGATTATTAAAAGATATTATTAATCTCCTGATCTATGGAGGTGCGTTCATAGGGCTTTGTGCATCCTCTATTACTGCATTAACGTTCGAACTGACAGGAAGGAGTGAAGAAAACCTTCCGTATATTCTTCTCATAGGAGCTGCGACCGCAGCTTTGTATACGATACACAGGATCATTGGCCTTCATAAATCAGCCCATGTAAAAAATTCTGATCGGTTTACGGTCATTCGGAAATATCAATTTCACATCAGGGTGTATTCCGTTTTGTGGATATTACTTTCCTTGTGGTTATTGATCCCGTTATTTAGCATAACATTTATTTTATGGCTTTTGCCTGGCGGGATTATCGGCTTCTCCTATGTCTTTCCTTTACTTTCGGGTGGACGTAGATTGCGGGACCTCGGATGGGGAAAAATAATGATGATTGGCTGGTCATGGTCATGGTTGACAGCTGTGGTTCCGCTTTGGTATTTTACAGATGGCTCCATTCAGATGACAGTCATACACGGGCTTGAACGATTTTTGTTTATTATGCTCATCACGATTCCGTTTGAGATCCGGGATCTGTATATGGACAAATCACTTGGATTGATCACGATGCCTGAAAAACTGGGGAGGAAACGAACAAGGCGAGTTGCCGGAATCATGTGTGGGGTGATTATATTTCTCAGTCTGATATCTTCGTTCCACTATTTCAATCCACCTTATGTGATTGCCATGGCTTTGACCAGCCTATCCGTGCTCCCAATGATAAATTACAGTTACCTGACAGCGGATGATTATTTCTTTGGCGGGCTCGTAGACGGCACAATGATCATTGCGGTATGGGTGTTTAAAATTGCAAATATTTTTATCTGACAAAATCATTCGCCTCATCACCTTGCGCTGAAAAAGGCAATTCCAATCAGAGCCAGAGATTATCGTTCAAAGCATTTAATTTACCAGTATTTAACCGATGACATCACGAGAAAATCTAAGTTCGGGAGCTCCATGGGAACCTATTGTCGGTTATTCCCGGGCTGTACGGATAGGCAACATTATCGAGGTCTCCGGGACATGTGCTGTGGATAATGACGGAAATCCATTTGGTATAGGGGATCCCTACCATCAGACAAAACGATGTCTGGAAATCATCGTTAATACCATACTTAAACTTGGAGGCAGTCTCCATGATGTCATCAGAACGAGAATATATGTGACCGATATCAGCCAGTGGGAACTAATAGGCAAGGCACATGGAGAGGTTTTTGGCGACATCAGACCGGCCACCACTATGGTTGAAGTACGCAACCTAATAGCCCCGGATTATCTGGTGGAAATAGAGGCGACAGCCATACTTAAATCCTGATCTGATGTCCGGTTATAAAGTCAAAGAAATCTATTACACCCTTCAGGGAGAAGGCGCACACACCGGTCGTCCTGCTGTTTTTCTCAGGTTTACAGGATGTAACCTATGGAGTGGAAGAGAAGAAGACCGCGCTGATGCCGTATGCCAGTTTTGCGATACTGATTTTGTAGGCATGGATGGAACACTGGGTGGAAAGTATTCTGCTGAAGAGCTTGCTGACACTATCGATTCACTTTGGCCTGCGGAAAGAAACAACAACTATGTTGTTTGTACCGGAGGAGAACCCTTGCTGCAGTTAGATACACAGCTCATTGAAGCATTACATGCTAAACATTTTCAAATAGGTGTCGAGACAAATGGCACGATAACGCCTCCACAGGGCATAGATTGGATTTGTGTAAGTCCAAAGGCAAATACAGAAATTGTAATTCGGAAAGGAAACGAAATAAAACTGGTGGTCAGGCAGAAAGGAATTGAACCTGCACTCTTTGAGCAGTGGGATTTTGACCACTTTTTTCTTCAGCCGATGGATGGCCCCGATCTGCATTCATTTACGGAATGGGCGATGCAGTATTGCATGGAAAATCCAAAATGGAGACTGAGTGTTCAGACCCATAAGTTACTGGGTATTAGGTAGACAATCTGACGTTAGCAATGGGCAGTCGTTGGAAAGCTATCTCATTACGGTTATATCTCCAACTTTTACCTTGTTTTTTCCATTCAGGTCTTTCCATAAGAGTTTGTAAACATATACACCGCTTGGCACTTTGTCTTCACGGACACTTCCATCCCATTTAAAAGGAACATTTCCATACTGACCGTGCAACAGACTCCCCCAACGGTCAAAGATTTCCAGAGAAACAAGGCGTTCTTCCGGAAGATTGGTAATAACTTCCATCTCATCATTTATCAGGTCGCCGTCTGGTGAAAAAATATTGGGAATATAAAAAGTTTCCTTTTCAATAACGGTGATCAGGAGTTCATCTTCATATAAACAACCAGCAGTATCCTCTACAATAACAGAAACCAGAGTGGTAACCTCAGGACCGAACCAAAATTCTTCTATCCCAAGACCTGGAAAAGAAGGATTCCACGATACTGTAGAAACAACAATCCCTTCAGCTGTCGGAGCAATCAAAACACTATCCCCTTTCTGGATGGTTTCATCTGATCCAAGGTCAACAGTACCAAAATTCTGATCCGATACATTGGCCGGGATTTCAATGGTACAACCAATCATGTCTGTTATTGAAACTACATGCTCCCCCAAACCAACATTCTGAATGATGTAAGGAAGCTGATTCACTGGAGTACTCATACCATTATCTATCTGGATGAGATATGGTGGTGTTCCGTCTGTGATGGATTCAACAACTAATTGTCCATCGATATTCCCTGGACAAGTAGGTGGTATACTGTTGATAAGCGCACCTTCAGGGCCGATAAATTCAGCATTGAATGTATCCCTTTCCTCACATCCTCCCATATCACGGACTATCCATATGTAAAGGCCCTCTTCATAGAGTGGTAAGGTTGGTTGCATTTTCGTGCCATCAGGTGTAATCCACGTGGAGAAAGGAAGACCCTGGGCACCGGTGACAATTGGTATCAAAACAAAGGTGTCCCCGGGACAAAAAGTTATAGTGTCAGCAATATCTTCTGTAAATAATGTACAGTTACAATCCGGAGCAGGAATAAATAATGAAGCTGCACATAAACCGGATGCAGATGAGACCATGACAATAATATCCTGATCCATAGAAATATTAGCTATCCTGAATTGTCCTGTACCTGCTGTAGTCACATCACCAAAATCAGCGTTGAGTGATGCAGCATTGGTCTGTACAAGGACCTCATAGCTCAACTGTGCTGAATCACATTCAATATCTACAACTGTGATAAAAGGTGATTCTTCAATAATAAATGGAATATCCGAAGAGGCCGGGCAGCCGGCAACAGAAGTATTGAGCGTGTACGTGAGCGTATAATTACCTGCAGTAGCTCCTGAAGTTGAAATCTGGGATCCCGATATTGTTGGCCATGTACCACCGGCAGGTCCGTTCGAAACCATCCAGCCTCCCGGATCTGCAAGGATGATCTGATCATCTAAATCTAAAATTTCATTCTGACAGATTTCAACTCCTACATTGTCGAGTATTAGTGGCGGGCAAGAACAGTCCTCTACGACAACATTGAATACATACGTACTATCTGAACAAGGTGCTGCGGCGGTTTGCGTGATGTACACAAATCGGTAATTGCCTGGCAGCACCCCAGCAAAATCTACATTCGACGGATTACTGAGATCAACCATAGCGTCATCAAAATCCGACCATAACCCTGTTCCATCGCCCTGAACTATAAAAGAGGAAAGATTGATGACAGAGCCACTGTCTGGGTGGTTGCAGAGTGTATCAGCAAGCGCACTGAAGGTGGTCGAGGGGGGATTAACCAGGAAGAGTATTATCGTATCTTCTGGTACAACACAAAAACCAAAAGTGTCGATAGCAGATGCGATAAGATTGATCTGCGCAGAAGCCACATCGAAAACCGATGGGAAATAAAACGTATTCAATGCTAGCGGATCACCAAATACACCCAGACCGGACGTTGACCAAACAACTCCTGTAGCTGAACCCCCGATGATTGCATTAAACTGAACTGACGAAAGTCCACACGTACTAGTATCCCCTAAAATGGAAAGGGTCGGTAGTTCCTGAATAAAAATTTCAATCTCGGCACTATCGGGACATCCAACAAGTGGGGCAGCATCAAAAGTAAACCGCAACCCATATGTACCAGGATCACAACCATTGATAATGAAAGTAGATCCTGTAAGCGTGCCAGGGTTGGAGCCAGGTGGCCCACTGAATATCTGCCAGCTACCAGGTGCACCCGCCTGCACAAAAGCATCAAGCTGTAGCGAAGGCATCGAATTACATAGACCACTTGGTAAGTTCTGCACCACAAGCAGCGGGCATAGACAATCTTCAACAGAAATTATGATGTCATAGATAGTCTCTGCGCATGGGGATGAAGCAGAATTAGTCTGATACTGAAAAACATAAACCCCTTCTGCGATCCCGTTAAAATCTACTGATGCAGGATTGGTAAAGTCAACTGGTACACCTGAAACATTTGTCCATGTTCCCAATGCATCACCATCAGTAATCAATGCAGGAAAATTAATCACTGAGCCATTCGCAACAATATTACAGATAGTAACTGTATCGTTTACAAAAACTGCAAAAGGAGGTTGATTAAAGAAAAGGGTTATCGTATCACTTTGGTTTCCGCACAACGGATCAAGCACATTCAGGAATAAATAAAATCCAGGGGCAATTGAATCCTGAGTTCCGGGGGTATAAGTTGTAACAAGGGAATTATTGTCGCCAAACAATCCATCTCCCGATGTTTCCCAGAAAATTGTATACGGACCCGACGGTGTTATCGATCCATCAAGCATAACAGCCTGTGGACCACAAAACGAAACATCAGGACCCGCATCTGGATCGACAACCTGGTCGACCATAATTACTTCACTTGAGGAAGGTGGACAACCTGGTTCAGGTGCATTAAGGGTGTATGTGACGGTATACAACCCTGGATCTGAAATGTTGGTTGAAAAAACGCTGCCCGATACAGTAGCAGGATTCAATCCGGGTGGTTGATCAGTGATACTCCATGAGCCGGGGTCACCTGCCTCAAGTAACACAGAGAGATCAAGCATATCGCTAAAAGCACACAATGCTGCTATTGGAGGATTGGTTTCCAGCTCTGGACAATCACACAAAATGATATCCACAGGAATATTGTACGTGATCTGTCCGCACTCTGGAAATACACTCTGGATAATCACTGAAACAATAAAAAACTGGTTGTTTATATCTCCAGGTCCCGGTGTATACGTTACCCTGGTATTACTTTCGACCAATAATGTACCATCACCTGCCGAACTCCAGATAGCTGTGTTATACGGTCCTTCAATATCAATCTCAATGACCAGGCTATCCCCGTCACAGATTTCAAGGTCAAGCGGTATATCGACAGATGGAGCTTCAACGATTGTCAGCTCAAGTGGTTCACTGGAGATCAGGCATGCATCAGGATCAACAGGCACAAAAAACAAAATCACCATACCTGCTGCTATGTCAACAGGACCGGGTGTATAAATAGTGCTTTCAACAAAAGGGTCATCAAACACACCATCTCCGGTTGTTTCCCAATTACATGGTTCATTACTGCCTGTGATCTGTGCGAAAATGGCAGCAACATCATTATTACATATAGTTAAGGGCGTATTAACTTCAATGATCAAAGAGGGTTCAATGAAGACCGTAAGACTTGCTTCTGAAGGTATACATGAACCGTTCGGATCCATCCCTAAAAGGGTAAGCGTTACCTGTTCATTTGCAATGTCGCCAGGACCCGGAGTATACATGGTAGTGAGGTCTGCAGGATCATCGAAACTACCATCTCCATCTGTTGTCCAGAGTGATTCTGTAGCGGATCCTCCAATAGATCCTGAAATCGTTACAATTTCACCTGCACAAATGGTCTGGTCAGCTCCAGTAGATGAAGAAGGAGCATCAATAAACGCAAGGGTAACAGAAGCTGGATCCACTGTGACGGGACAGCCGGATGCACTCACCATTGAAACAATTGTAACCGTAGCAGTGATACCTACAGCAAGTTCGGGCACATTTAAAATTCCTGTTACCGGATCAAAGGATGGGAAAAAGCCTTCCAGACAGATAAGCATAGATTGCCCGTTGGCCACCGGCAGGTCATTAATTTGAAAAGGAGGGAAAAGAGAAGCCATGACGACGATATCGGCCTCAAAAGGGGTATCATCACCGACAATTGTAAAATTGATTTCAGTAGGATCATCCGGGCAATTGCCTGCACACACATCTCCACCACCTGATAGCATAGCTTCAGGGCAACTGATTTCCAAACCATAGAATGGTGTAAAAATATCAAGGCAGACACCGGATGGTGGTGGATCGATTATTCCTGTTATCCAGTAATCTCCTCCACCCATTGTCTCACAAAAGTTAGCAGGTACTGTCCAGACGAAATTATCAAATAAAGCAGCAGGCGGCATAAATGCCGGTATGTCGACAACAGGTATTACATCTGCGAAAACACCAGTGCCTGTATTAGCCCAACCCCATCCATCAACAGGATTGGCAGGTGGTTGATAATCCAGGCTCAACGCATATTGGCAGGTAGTCCCGGTGATATCGATCATGACAGGACATGATGTGCAAGGCGAATTATTATCAAAATATCCCCCTGTACATGCCCCCGTTCCATCATAGGATATGATGTACACCGGAAGTCCGCTCGCGCATAAATTATCACTATCGATAAATACATTATTTGCTGTGCTACTCTGAATAATCAGGATAGCATTAGGTGGCACGGGACCTGGAGGAAGCGCAATGCCACAACTGAAGTTTGCTGCATTACCGGCAATATAACTATCCCATTGAAAAGTACCAGGGCCGAGATTTGACACGAGGATATCAACAGTATTAAAACCACCGGAACCGGTCCAAAGCACCATAAATTCATCACATTGATCACCTGATCCACCAACTTGGGTGTTATCAGGATTGACCATGATATACAGGACCTGTGGAGGATCAACGCAAGGATCAGCCTGAGCAGGTACTGACCCTATCAATGTTCCTTCTCCGATATAAGGATTAAAGGTGCCACTAACTCCGATGTACCATTCTACCGTACTTCCCGGATCTATGTTTAGTCCGGCGACTGAAAGAATAACAGCCTCGCCCTCACACAGTGGTTCCAGGTTTCCAGATATTGACGAGGTGGTAAATTGGGGGCACTGCGCAAAGGCGGAATGCCAAACCAAAAAACTAGCTATACGCAATAGCAGCGGAATACTTACCCTTTTATTTCTCATAAATATGTGCCAAAGGTAAGTATAGTCCTGAGGTTAATCTAATGACATCTGGAGAGCATACGAGTGGACTGTAAACTCCAGGAAAAGTGAAACTCGCTACTCAGTTCTCAACTTATAGACCATCGGGCCGATTGACCTGCCTCCCTTCATATCCGGAGTAGGTGGCTCGACACGATATAGCTCTATTGCCATTTTACCTTCAATGGATTTAAAGGCAAAAGTCTGTATAGCCCCCTTCTGGTCTATTAAATCAATTGTGCGTGAAGCAGGGTCAGTTTCCTCGAGACAGTCTCCTGCATAACACAATGTATAGGCAAGAAAAGGCTTAAACCCGTTAAGCTGGCCGTTTGGCATAATAGTAACCTGGTGAGCGGCCAGGTTTCCATTTTCAAACAAGGCATATTCGCCCGTCAGGATACACTCATTGAGAAAATATTCAAAACTTACATTTTCACCTTCTCGAGGGACCACTTTTTTGAATGCTGAGTAGCCCGTTAGTTTAGTCCAGGCAGTATCTATTAGTTGAATTGAAGTATCTCCACTTAGAATGAAATATATATCACCGAATAAGGAAGCGCCTGAAATTTTAAAGGTACATCCATCCGCAGCCAGTGAAAAGGGAAGACTAAATTTTTCAAATCCATTATCAATCAGCACGCTATCGTTGTCCCGAAAATTAAGTTCCAGACAAAAATGCGGTATATCAGCAGGCATTTTATCCGGACACTTTTCCAGTACGGTAGCATTGACAAATTTACCTGTTGGGGGAGCGCATGGCTCCAGGGTTTTTGAACCGACAAAAGTGCATGCCTCCATTAAGAAAACGAAAGCTAATGCAAGTTGGCTCAGTATCTCACCTCTGGAGTTATGTATTTTCATCTTTTTCTGGATTCCTTTTTAATATCCCTTCGTTCATCCGCCGAATAGATATTTCCTAGTTTCTTGATCAGTGAAACAATCGTAGTGGCCACCATGGCTCCAAGGAAAGCCAGGAACACATCCTTCTGGGCATCCCAGATATCACCTTGTGTTCCCAGGTAGGCATCGCCTTGCTCCGGAAAAAAAACATCCGCAACGCCCCACTCGATCAATTCATAAAATGCACCAATGGATAAGGCTAGTTCAATAGGTAAAGACCATGCAACCCATCTCGGAAATTTAAACCACTTCAAAAACAATTCCCGCATCGGATAAGCAAGCAGGGACCCAAAACCAAAATGTACTATCCGGTCATAATGATTCCTCGACCAGTTAAATTGATCCTGTAACCAGTATCCAAATGGATTCTCCGCGTAGGTATACTTGGACCCATAGACGTGTAAACAAAGATATACGCAAAGTAAGAGATAGCTCAGGTCACTAAACTGGTATTTCCGGTAAGTGTATACCAACACGGGTAAAAATAAAAAGACCAGGAGGTTTTCGAGCATCCAATTCGAGATGTCGGTAGTACCCATAAAAGAATTGACCCAGACCAAGAGAAAAACAAGGATGAATCCTATCACCCAATAATTGGATCTCAGTGGATTCCTGTGTGTCGAAATAGCAACGGTGAAAGACATTGGTGCAAGGGATAGTTGGTTGGACAACAATGATACAGCTAATTTCTAAGTCAAGCAATACCTACCTGCCTGCTGAAATTCATAGCCTACATTTTTTTGCATGGGCCCTTCGTATAAACCTTGATACCAGCGCATTCCGCTGCACATGCATTGCTATAGGTTTTGTTGTTACAACCGCAGACAGGATCATACTGCATGGTGCAGACACAATCTGCAACTGGTTGCTCTATACACCTTTTGGTGATGCAACTGCCTAGACTAACCAGCAGAAAAAATTGTAGGAGAAGAGTACGTGTAAGGAATGCTGTTTTCATGCTATAAGGTTACCTTTTATTTGTAAAGTTAAAAGGTAATCTTATAGCATGTATTCACAATTAGCCGGGGTATTGAAAAATCAGAACTTTTCAGCCCACCAGTATTTGACATTGTGTCCTACCAGGTACATCGCTGGCAAAATAACAAGCGTAATAAAGGTTGCAAATCCGAGTCCAAAAATGATGGTCCAGGACAATGGGCCCCAAAACGCAACGCTATCACCTCCCAGGAAAATCTTAGGATCACCTGTAGAAAGCAAACTAGCAAAGTCAATGTTGAATCCAATAGCCAAAGGCATTAATCCAAGGATAGCTGCTGTTGCCGTTAGTAAAACCGGGGTCATCCGAATTCGGCCTGCTTCAATAATGGCCTCCTTAACCCCGAACCCCTCATGTCGGAGTTTGTCCGTAAACTCAACGAGCAGGATTCCATTCCGCACCACAATTCCAGCTAACGCTACAATCCCTACCCCCATCATAATCACCACAAAATCCATGTTAAAAATGGCCATGCCTAATAAAACCCCGATGACAGAAAAAACAACTTCCGTCATAATGATCAGGGTCTTTCCGATCGAATTAAACTGGGCAACCAGGATGAGTAAGATGATAAAAATAGAGATCACAAGCGATCGTCCAAGGAAATTGATAGCATCAAGCATTTCAGCATCTTCTCCGGCAAAGCCAATAGTAACGCCTTCCTGTTGTGGTATCTGTGCAATAGCGTCTTTGACAGCATTGACTACCTGAGTCTGTTTAGGTTGAAACGCTGCAGTGATGTTAGAGGATATCGTAACAATGCGCTCAAGATCTTTCCTTCTTACACCTCCGAATGTATTCGTATACTTGATATCCGCCAGCGATCCCATAGGAATAGAGCGCAATATGCCGCCCATGTTCATATCTCTAAAAGTAATGTTGAGATTCTCAACTGCATTTATATTAGTGCGTTGGTCTTCTTTCAGGCGTATCATTACAGGTATCTCATCTTCTCCATCTCTGAATTTAGTAGCCTCCCTACCCAGGATGGCTGTTCTGAATTCAGATCCGATCTGAAGGGTACTGACACCTTCTCTGTTGGCACGATCCCGATCGATGTCGATACTGATTTCAGGCTTGCTCACGATCATATCGCTACGGAGTTCTTCAACCCCTGGAATAGCAAGTGAGTCAAGGTAATGATGTACCAACCTGGAAGCAGCTATCAATTGTCCAAAATCATCTCCGATAATTTCAACAGAAATTGGTTTAGGTGTAGGTGGGCCACCTTGCTCCTGGTCCACTACGATTTCTGCACCGGGAATAATATCCTTGGTAGCGTTACGGATTTTGTCCATGTAATCTTTTGTGTTGACCCCATTCCGTTTGCTGAACTCAACAAAAGCCACTCCAACTTTTCCTTTATTAGATGTCGCGGCACGGTCAAACTGGTCCTCAGAAGCACCAAGGGCTACATTGGTAATCACCGACTCTACAATCGGATTATTTTCTCCAAGGGTCTCTATGACTTTTGATTCCATTACGCTGGTCAGGGAATCCGTTACATTGACATCGGTTCCTACAGGTAAAGTAAGGTAGACATAAATAAAATTAGGATCAGCTTTCGGAAAAAGCACAATATTCGATTGCCTTGTCAAAGTGATCCCGCATGAAGCAAACAAAAGTATTGTCATACCAAAAAGAAGTTTCCAGGGATGACGCAATGCCCATGTAAGAAATCCTGCATACCTCGCTTGTATTCCTGGCCAGCCTTTCCGCTGAAACCATTTTACACCTTTCGATAAAACATATTTATATAAGAATGCAAATACGATACAGACCAAAACAAAATTACCCATGCCAATATTTCCAGACATATAGAAGGCAACAGTGGTGAGCACTAATAATGCATATCCAAAAATCCTTCTTCTTTTTTGTTTAACTGGATCAATTACTTTCCCCTCTCTTACAGGATCGCCCATAAACCAAACCGCAAAAACTGGATTGATCACATATGCTACAAGGAGTGAAGCCGTAAGTGTAATAATGATGGTGACCGGGAGATAATGCATAAACTTTCCAAAAATGCCTCCCCAGAAGACCAATGGAAAGAATGGCGCCAGCGTAGTAGCCGTACCGGACAATACAGGTAAAAATACTTCACCGGCCGCTTTCTTTGCTGCTTGAACAATTGTCAACTTTGGCTCATCATGATAAATACGGTGTGTATTTTCCATGACGACAATAGCATCATCAACGACAATACCTAAGGCAAGCAGAAAGGCAAACAAGACAATAAAGTTCAACGTGAACCCTAATGCAGGTAAAATCATAAAGGCAATACACATGGACAAGGGCACGGACATCGCCACAAAAATGGCATCGGTGAGTCCCATAAAAAACATCAGGATCAAGGTCACCAGGATAAATCCGATGATGATCGTATTGATCAGGTCATGCAAGGTCACCCGTGTGGCTCTACTTTGATCTCCGGTTATAGTCACTTCGAGGTTCTCTGGAAATTCATTCGCCTGAAGCTCTTCAACAATCACTTTGATCTTATCTGAAGCCTCTATCAGGTTTTCACCGGTGCGTTTGATCACGTTAAGGGAAATGACATTTCTTGTATTGAGTCGGCTAAAACTCTCCTGATCTTCGTGCCCCATCCTGACTTCAGCAAAATCCTTCAGGAACAGGATGGCTCCGGATTGTGACGTAATAACAAGGTTTTTAATTTCTTCAACACTCTTAAAATCACCCCTGATAGAAACGGATCTGGTCATCCCGCCTATATCCACATTACCGGCTGATATGGTTGCGTTTTCATAAGCGAGTGCAGTTTCAATATCCCTGAAGGTGAGTGTTGCTGCTGCCAGCTTATACTTATCAACATTGATCTGCACTTCTTTGTCCAGTGCCCCGATCATGTCTACACGCGTAATCTCCCGCATCTCTTCAATCCTATCCTGCACTTTGTCCGCGAAATCTTTTAACCGGTCAAGGCTGTAATCACCTGCTATATTGACATTCATGATCGGAATCTCAGAGATATCAAATTCAGTGATCGTCGGATCATCCAACAAATCAGTTGGAAGGTCCCGCTTAGCCTTATCTACTCCATCTTTTACTTTCTGCTTGCAGACTGCCACATCCAGGTCTGTATTAAACTCAACGATGATATTCGAAAAATCCTGAACGGATGAAGATGTTATTTTCTTAACCCCACTTAAACCTTTGAGCTCTTTCTCGATAGGCTTGGTGACCAGTTGCTCCATATCAGAAGGGGAAGCACCGGGATATATCGTTGTCACAAAAATCTGTGGCACTGTGACATCGGGAAACTGTTCTTTGGGTATCGCCAGGTATGCCATGATACCGGCAAGGGTAATCAACACCGTAATAATAAAAATACTCGTACGGTTATCTATAGACCAGGAGGTTAATTTAAACTCTTTCATAGCAGACAAATAGCTTTAATAAAAGCTTGGTTGAATATTCAATTGTTAGATATCAATAAGGTATAGTGCTTGGACTAAAATATGACCGTCTCCCCGGTATTTACATCCTGATATCCGGTAGACACAAGGATATCGCCTTCTTTCAGACCGCTCAGGATTTCAACATATCCATTGTAGTTCTGGCCTTGCTGAACGATTGCTTTTTTCACAATTGCTTCCTGTCCGGCACCTGTCTTTTCAGCAATCAATACAAAATCACCATCTTCACCTGTCTGGATTAGATTGACCGGAATAGTGAATGCTTTTGAATTCTGGTAATCCACAATCTTCATCACAGCGATCTGATTGGCTCTATAATCTCCACCTTTGAGTTCGCACTCTATAGTGAATGTCCTGTTGACAGGATTAATACTCTTGCTTACATAACTTACGCGTGTGGTGATCTCTTTATCGAGATCAGGAAAATAGATTAGCACCTCATCCCCTTTTTTAACCTTCGCTGCATAAGCTTCTGTGACTGCGCCAATGATCTTGAGATCATTCAGATTGAGGATATTGCACAATGGCATTCCCGGAGAGATAGCTTGTCCTTGTTTCAACATTACCATATCTACAGTTCCTGTGGTGGGCGCATAGATTTTAGTCATGGCCATGTTCTCTTTGAGCGTAGCGATTGCACGCTCTGTTGATTCCTTATTGTTTTTAGCCTGGATATACTGTACTTCAGAACCTATATTTTGATCCCAAAGGGATTTTTGTCTGTTGTATAAATCCGTAGTCACGGCCAACTGGCCATCCAGTTCAGCAAGGTTTTTAAGTAGTACTGCATCTTCCAACTCAGCCAACAATTGGCCTCTCTTGACGAAATCACCGTTATCCACATATACGCTCTTGAGTGCACCAGGAATTTTGGAGGTGGCTGCAACACTCTCAGAAGCATCCACCCTGCCCTGGAGATCAATAAAATGTTTGAAGGGTGCTGATTTCAACTCCTGCAAACCAACCTTTCGCAGTTTCTTTTCAATCAGGCCTTGCTCTAACAATTGTTTCTCCAAAATAGCAATTTGAGCATCGATGGTTGCCTTCTGCTCCTTTAAATCGTTTAATTGTGCAAGTGGGTCCTCGGTACCTGCTTTTGAACCACAAGCTGCAAAAATCAAAACCAGCAATACTCCGGCTATATAATATATGCTGCGAAATTTTTTCATTGGTAAAATGTTATGTTTATTCATTTCAAATGTTGTGTAACGTTTCGTGTTAATTTTTGCCAAGGGCTTGTTTGAAGGCTACCAGTGATTTGAGAAAATCAAATCGTGCATTGACAAGATCAGCCTGTGACCTGTACAGGCCGGCCTGGGCCTGGGTGACTTCAAAACTGGAGCCAACACCTTGTTTAAATTTTGTTTCTGAGGTTTCAAAAATGCGCTCTGCCAGCGTCAGGTTTTTTTCCTGATCTTCCATTTTTTGTTTGGTGCTGAAATAATCTTTCCGCGCCGTTTCAATTTGCAGATCATACGCCATGCTCAGCATCCTTCTTTGCTCGTCCACTTTTAACCCCTGAATGACCGAACGCTCCTCCTTTGCTTTGTAATAACCACCATCATAGATAGGCATCGTGAGTCTGACACCCATAATGGACGAGGGTATCCAATAGAGTTGTTCATTCCCCTGGAATCCTGGGTCATATGAAGCAAAAAATGACATCACCGGCCACCAATCCTTGCGGAATGCATCGGTCTGGATGTCATTTAACTCTTTAGATTTCAGCGTGGATACATAGTCCGGCCGGTTCATATAACTTAACTTTTGAGTCGGATCTATATCTCCATAGATTGCGAGTAATTTGTTAACATCATCCGTGAGTGTAATCTGCTTAGTGATTGGCATATTCATATTAAACTTCAGCACGTCAGTCAGTTTATCGCGCTGACGGACGAGGCTTTCCAGGTCTGTTTTGAATCCGGAAAGAGCATACTCAAGCCGATCCACATCAAGTTGCTCCACAAAGCCTGCCTGATAATTAGCTTTCGTTTCAAACACCAGGTTTTCCTGGCTCTCAATATTCTTTTCGAGTATGAGTAAAGCTTCAGCGACCACCAGGGCAGGGATGTAAGCATCTGTGACTTTGTTCCGCAACTTTTCTACCGCGCTTTGAACCTGGATCACAGAGTAATCCTTATACATTTTGGCAGCTTTAATGGTTGCCAAATATTTATTATCAAAAAGGAGTTGGTTAAAAGTTATCGAAGCACCAATATCATTCTTCAAGGCAAATGTCAACTCCTGTCCTGGCTCTCCAAAACCTAAAGCCTCGGCAGGTATTGAAGGCTGTTGAATAAACCGATTGGCGTGTAACGCCAGACCTAATTGCGGAAAGGCAACAGATCTGTTCTCCTTGATTTGCCATTCTGCATCCTTCATATTAAGCTCAGCAATCCGGATATCGGAATGGTTAGCAAGCGCATATTCAAGACAATCTGCCAAGCTCATATTGTCCTGGCTTCTCAGCACCAGGATGGATGATAAAGAAATGAGAAACAATGTGATTCTTCTGTACATATCAGGAAAGTTTCTGTTGTAAGTAAGTAAGCCCTTTAGGGGAAACAATACCATGTAGGTAATGCATCATATATTCATTAAACAATACTACCCTCTCGGTATTACCGTCTGGAAACAAAGTAGGATCAAACATGTTGAAAGCCGTTGCGAGGTGAAGTTTAGCCAGTATATCGATAACAAAATTATCGCGGTACAAGCCTTCCTTTCTTCCTCTGTGCAGATTTTGCCGGATAACCTGATAAACAAAGTCATAGTGAAACTTCTGGAGCAGTTCCCAGGCAGGGCGGTGATATTTCTGGAGATCGTTGATAATATTGGTCTTCATCTGGGCCATTTCCTGAGAATTGGAATCCATGATGATAAAGATCTCCTCAAGGGCGTTAGGGGCCACCGCTGAAAGATTGATGCATTGTTCTTTTTCCCTCGAGATATGCCGCTCTAAAACCTTGATGACCAGGTCATCTTTGCTCTCCACCATCTGGTAGAGTGTCTTTTTGGATATGCCAAGATCTGCAGCTACATCATCCATCGTGATGCTCTTGATTCCGAAACGCAGAAAGAGCTTCTCTACCCTTTCTAACCAGTTGATATCCTGTGATGTGGTTGTCATGAATGAGGCTTTAAACACAGGAAACTTCTATTGGTTCAAAAGTTTTTAAAGTTTATATATTACTCTGCCGTTTTACCCGACGGAGGACTTTCCCAGTTCTACGGCAGCTATAATTGCCCGGGTCTCTTGCGTCGCGCCTTTTTCTCAGATTGGACTTTTTTCTCCTTAAGCCGCTCCTCTATGGATTGCTTAGTGGGTTTTGTTCTGATCCTTTTGACCTTGGGAATGACCGCTTTTACCAATAAGGATTCCATCCTGTCAAGTGCATGCTCCTTATTGGCCAATTGGGATCGTGCCTTCTGCGAAGTGACTGAAAGAATTCCCTCATCGTTGATCCGTGCAGCAAGTTTTTCAAAGACACGTCCTTTTTCTGCTTCAGTCAGCCCAGATGAGGACTTGACATCGAAGAGCGCATCAACTTTAGTTTCAGTTTTGTTGACATGCTGACCTCCCGCACCGGAACTCCGGCTGGTACGAAAGGTTACCTCACTTAGAATAATATCCCAATCCAACTTTGCCATGTTTGTCAGGAATAAAAAATTCCCGGCGAAATGAATATATTAACTGATCTGTCATCATCCGGCCAAACCTTGATCCTGTCAGGTTGACCAGGTAAAAAATGCTATTTCGTCTACAAAGGTAGATGCCTACGAGCGCTTTTAGTTGTATCTATATTTTCATTAAAACCATTTACCAGGGCTCACGGGCAGGCTTGCTTCTTTTGGTTCATGAAGGCAATCAGAAAATAGAGAGGTTCCAAATAAATGGATACCCCTTGTTCAAGTCAGAATCTTCGATTGGTTGAAGTTTAACTTAAAATTTTTACCTTAATTGGAAATTGGTTGATTTGGTGCTATCTTAAGAGTTGAAAAGGTTGATGTTGTAAAATTGAAATAACAATCATTTAGATGTCTAAGCTATGATCTCAGTAAAAAAATTGCTCGAAGGAAAACAAAACAATAGGATTCTCGCGCTTACACCTGATGCAATGGTCATTGATGCTCTTGAATTGATGACAAAAGAAAATGTCGGCGCTGTCATGGTGATGAAAAATGAAAAACTTGTAGGAATCTTCTCTGAGCGCGACTATGCCAGAAAGGGTATCATTATGGGCCGCAAAGCTAAAAGCACACCCCTGACTGAGGTAATGACCAATAATGTATTCACAGTCACTCCTGAAATGAATATGGAAGACTGTATGATGCTCTTCAGCGATAAACACATCCGTCACCTTCCGGTCGTGGATGGCAATCACCTGCTAGGCATGCTCAGCATTGGAGACATTGTCAATTCGATCATTGTAGAGCAGAAAGAACATATACAATTTCTTGAAAAATATATTTCAAGCTGATTCACGGGGTGACATTTCCATTCAGCTGAGTATTCCAATTTAAGGAATTCGTCGATGCGCATGTGATACTTTAGCAACTTCAGATTTGTTGAGTTGTTTGACCTTTCATTAAAATTCAAGGTTATTCCTTTGCGTTCAGCTTAAATTAACATTTTCAGATCAGATCAAAAAGACTTGTCTGTGGCTTCCTTGCCTTCTCAAATTGAGTAAGATCATATTCAAAAGGATGGATAACAGGTAGATGTCGCTTTAAGGCAAGTTGAAACTGAGCTGCAATCATCTCTGCATATTTGCCCTCCCCTCTCATACGTATGCCCGTACGACTATCGTTGAGTTTTCCACCGTGAATATCCATGATACGGTTCAGGATGCGGTCAGCACGATCCGCATATTTTTTGCGAACCCAATCAGTAAATATAGGTCCGACATCACCATTGAGCCGGACAGTTATATAGCCTGCATTTTTAGCTCCTGCCTTCGCAACTGCTCCCATAAGATCCATCATTTCATGATCATTGAGACCGGGGATCACTGGCGCCAGCATAGCATGCACATGGATACCCGCTTGTGACAATTCTTCAATGACTTGTAATCTCCGGGTGATCGATGCAGTCCTTGGCTCCAATTGTCTGCGCAGAGATTCATCAAGTGTATTAACGGAAATAGCTACACTGATCAGATTCTTCTGGGCCATCCTGCTGATGATATCGATGTCGCGCAAGACAAGAGCACTTTTCGTAATGATCCCTACGGGATGATGAAATCGCTCTAACACTTCGAGCAATTGTCTTGTAATTTTCAATTTTGCTTCGATAGGTTGATAACAATCCGTATTACCGGAAAGCATAATTGGCGCCACAATCCATTTAGGTGAGCTTAGTTTTTTGGCAAGTAATTGGGGAGCATCCCTCTTGACGAGGATTTTGCTTTCAAATTCAATGCCGGCATTGTACCCCCAATAGGGATGTGTATTACGGGCATAGCAATAAACACACCCATGCTCACACCCCTGATACGGATTCATGGAATACTCAAGGCCTATGTCAGGGCTATCGACCTTATTAATGATCGTCTTTGCATGGGTTTCCAGGTATACTGTATGGACTTCTTCGGCTGGTTTCGAGAAAATTAGATCTGGGTGCCTGGCTGCACGGTGATTAGAAAAGGGGTTGTCTGTGTTGATTTGAGCGCCTCTGCCTTTCATATAGTCAAATTATGACTTAAATATAGTCATATTTTGATTGTATTACAGTCTATTTTTTATAGTAAACGAAATTTAGTTAATTGTGCTTCTATCCTACTGACGCACATCTAGTTATGACAGTGTGGCACACCTAGGTGTGCCACACTGTCATAACTGCTTAATAATCTGCTCTTTAGAAGGTGTTTTAACATATTTTCAACTCGTTATATATATTACCTTCGTTCCAAGCTGGGTGCTTTTGCAAGTCACTTTCCATATGGCTTTTGGATAGCTAAAATCTCACCCAAAACGTATAGCTTTATTGCCCTCTGGTTAATTTCACAGAACAGCATACACATCATATCCGTTTATATAGAAATAACCCTGGACCCCTAAAGGCCTTTTTTACAGTTTATAGCAAATAAATAAGCGGTTCGGGCAGCGGATTTTATGGATTTGTATCATTATTCACAGCATAAGTAAACATTCCTTGCAGGAACAGGAACTGATCAGTCGATGCGGAGCAAATGACAGGGTGGCTCAACGGTTATTATATGACCGGTTTGCCCCATTATTGTTAGGTATATGCAGACGATACGCAGGCCAGCAGCATGCGGAGGATGTAATGCAAGATAGTTTCGTCAGGGTTTTTCAGTATCTCGCCCAATACCGAAACGAAGGTTCTTTCGAAGGATGGATCCGAAGGGTATGTGTCAATACATGTATCCGCTATCTTGAAAAAGCCAAAAAAATGCCCGTAGATTATTATGGCGACGGACTTCCGGATCACGCGGTGGAACCTGATGCCATCAGTCGAATGAGCGCTAATGAACTACTGGATCTGATTGATAAAATTCCTGAAGGATATAAGACTGTCTTTAATCTCAATGTCATTGAAGGCTATAACCACAAAGACATAGCACAGTTACTTGGCATAGAAGAAAGCAGTTCAAGATCACAATTGACAAAAGCAAGAAAATACATCCAGCGTTCACTGGAGGCTACTCAAAAAGTAGAATTATGAAAAACGAAAACATGTTCAGAGAAAAGCTCTACCATCATACTCTCCCGGCAAGTGAGAGTTTGTGGGAAGCTATTGAAGCCCAACTTCCGCCAGAGAAAAAGCGCACAGCTTTCCCGCTCTTTTGGTTTACGCTGTTTGGCACAACGCTTTTGGGAGCCGCGGTGATGATTGGCGTATTCAATCAAAAAGTCTCCGAACAACCCCTGCCAGAAAAGCATGAATTCACACCATCCTTGATCGCCAATAATTCTTCGAAAGATTTGACAAGAACTGAATATCCTTCATCCTCGTCGGTTAATTCTACTTCAAAGTCATCAGCTAAAACATCGACAAATGCTTCATCTACAGATATCGGTTCATCTTCTATTTTTAAAACTACAACACCTGAAAATCACGCAAACAAGACCCAGATTGCTGTTACGCCTGCCAGGAAGAAAAGCGGAAAGGTTACTACCCCATCATCAAAAGAATCCTCTCCGGTAAAAAATACATTCATCAACCTTCAAAATCAAACACCATCGGAAAGTACACATGCTAATCCTAGACTGAACACAGATTTTACTCCAAAAAAAGCCACAGAAGCCACAGCCAAAACAGAGCTTTCTCTGCTGCCAAATCTACAGATGGAGAAAATCTCTGTTGAAGAGGAATCAACCCTGTTGGCTGAAGTGGTATCATCAGAAATATCCGCGGTTAAACCTGATCCCAATTGTTACAAATTCAGCGGTCCTGGCAGTAAATACGCCATTACTGCTGATCTACTTGGCGGCCCTGGTTTTAGTCCAAAATCATATGAACAAAACAGCAGCGAATATTCCATTTATGCTGATGCACGTAAAGCGACGGAGAATTACCAATATGCCTGGTCAGTCGGAGCCCGTATCAACCTACATCATAGAAGCGGATTTAAAGGGAGTTTAGGGTTCTTGTATACACAGGCAGGAGATATATTTGACTACACAGATTCCCTGGCGACCCAATCCACCACACGGATAGACTCGTTTTTTTCAGCTGACGGAACTTTCCTCTATGAAGAAACCAGTCAGGTCCTGATTCTGGGAACCCTGATTAAAAAAATCCACAACACGTATAAGTATGTTGATATCCCATTATTAGTCGGATATGAAATGCCTATGGGCCGCTCTTCTATCATGCTCCACGCTGGGCCGGTGATCAACCTGACCACTACCCGTAAAGGTCAAATTCTGGATCCGATGCTTCACCCTCGGTACCTTACTGAAGGTGAAACAGGTGCGATTGATGTATATAAAACTAATCTGGGCATGAGTATATATCTCGGGGTAGGAATGCTGTTCCCCTTGACAGACCACCTTTCCTGGCTTATAGAACCCAGCTTGTTGTATCGGTTGAACCCTGTCTCTCTAGACAGCTATCCGTTGAAGGAACATAGGCACTATGCAGGCCTCAACGTGGGACTCCGTTACCATTTTGAATAATCATTTCATACCAGCAAGCAGCGAAATCATAATGAATAGTCTCTATATAATAAATAACAGAGTAATGGGTAAGTATTTTTTTGCAATTGGAATGGTCGTCATGATGATGTCGTGTGGCAAGGACATCGACGAGTTTATTCCAAGAGCAAGCCAGGTCCCAGCCGGAGATATCTCACGGTTGATGACCCGATTACAATCCGACATAGCAGGAGACATTTTTACAAGTGTCTCCTGCCCATGTTCCGGAGACCAGGTTTATAAGATAGACAAAGATCTGGTCTTGGTCATCCCACCTGGTTTTGTTGATTTATCCCAATATCCTTGTACAAACGGATCATTTGATATCAAGGTCACCGTTTGTGATACCAAAGGTGAAATACTGATTGGTGGCCTACCGACAGTTTCAGAAGGTAAATTATTAGAGTCTCGCATTGAAATCAACATCCAGATTGCCGATGGTGAAAAACAGGTGAAACTTGCACATGGTAAAAAAATAAGGTTATTGGTCAATGATCCCGATCCACGGGATCGCATGGAACTCTTTTACGGAGAAGATGAAGTATGGGTGCAGGCAGATCAGAATTCTGACACATGGGACAATGTTACGAATAGTGATTGGTGGTTTCAGGACAGTGCACAGCAAATCATCAGCGGTTTCGGATACGAATGTTTTACCGATAGTCTGGACTGGATTAATATAGATTTGTTTTTTGAGGTGCCCGCTGAACAGCGCACTGCAGTTTGTATAGACCTCCCGGATGAGTTTACAAATACTAATACGCTTGTATTTTTGGTATTTGATGATTACAAGAGTATCCTGGCCATGGACGGTGAAGCAGAAACCATGCAGTTTTGCGAGCCTTACGGATCAACACCACTGGGTTTCAATGTGACGTTTGTGGTTCTCGCTGAAATGGGAGATGGCAGTTACATGTTTGCTCAAAAAAGTACAGTGATCACCCCCGGGCATCTAGAAACCATCACCCCAAAGAATACCCCATATGAAGAAATCAAAAAATATATCACTACGCTTTAACCGCCTTGAGAAAGTAAACATAAGGACACCTGATGGAGGTGAAACCATAAGATAAATCCTTTTTTTCGCCAACAACAAAAGCCCTGCAATCGTGTGGGGCTTTTTTCTTTACGCCTTGCAAGAAAATGGGATTAAAAAGTAGGGGCAGGTCGCGCGACCTGCCCCTACTTTTTAATACTATTTTCTTACCGCTATGTTCCTCTTATTTTTCTTAAACAGTTTCAGTACCTACCTGGATAGCTTTCTGGCTCTTCTTGCGCTGATCTTCATCGAGATATATCTTCCGCATACGAATGCTGGTTGGCGTGACTTCGATACACTCATCCTGCTGTATATATTCCATACATTCTTCAAGCGTCATTTGGCGTTTCGGTGCGATATTGGTCGCAGCATCACTTCCACTGGCCCGCATATTAGTGAGTTTCTTACCTTCTGTGATATTGACGACTATATCGCCCGGACGGTTATTTTCGCCGATGATCATCCCCTTATAAACCTCTTCCCCCGGATCAACAAAGAAAAATCCACGATCCTGAAGTTTATCAATTGAATAGCCAGTAGTAGAACCCGGATCCTTGGCCAACAATACACCATTAGTCCTAGCCGGAATATTACCTTTCCATGCTTTGTATTCTGTGAACCGATGACTCATGACAGCTTCGCCCGCTGTTTGGGTTAGCATGGTAGATCTCAATCCGATTAGTCCTCTTGAAGGAATATCAAACTCAAGATGCTGGTAGTCGCCCTTCGCTTCCATGACATGCAATTCACCTTTCCTGCGGGTTACCAGATCTATGGCACGTGATGAATATTCTGTGGGAACATCAATCACGAGGTTTTCATACGGTTCAGATTTTACGCCGTCAATAATCTTGACGATTACCTGCGGCTGACCTACCGTTAGCTCATAACCTTCACGCCTCATGGTTTCGATTAAAATACCCAGGTGCAAAATTCCACGTCCATACACCAGGAAAGTATCTGCACTGTTGGTTTCCTCAACCTTCATAGCAAGGTTCTTTTCAGTCTCCTTCCATAAACGATCCCTGAGTTGGCGGGAAGTAACAAATTTCCCTTCCTTTCCAAAGAAAGGTGAATTGTTAATCCCAAAGGTCATGCTCATGGTTGGTTCATCCACTGCGATAAATGGAAGTCCTTCAGGAAATTCAAAATCTGAAATGGTCTCCCCGATCCTAAAATCATCCAATCCTACCACAGCGCATAAGTCACCTGCACTCACTTCCTCCACTTTTTTCCGGCCCATACCTTCAAAGATGTACAGTTCTTTTACACGGGCGCGTTTGATCTGACCGTCAGCCTGTACAATACTTATAGGCTGATTTTCACGAATGGAGCCTCTGTTTACTTTACCAATAGCAATTCTGCCCTGATAGGATGAAAAATCCAGTGAAGTAATCTGCATCTGCAGCGTTCCTTGATAAGCGATAGGAGGTGGCACCAGCCTAAGGATACCGTCCAGCAAGGGAGTAATATCCTCACAAGGCTCAAGGGTATCATTGAACCACCCATGCTTGCCTGATCCATAGTATGTGCTGAAATCCAATTGCTCTTCGGTGGCATCAAGGCTGAAAAACAGATCAAAGACATCATTATGTATGTCCACTGGTCTACAATTCGGTTTGTCCACCTTATTGATGACCACAATGGGTTTTAAATTCAATTGTAATGCTTTTTGCAAAACAAAACGGGTCTGAGGCATTGGGCCTTCAAACGCATCTACCAAGAGAACAACCCCATCAGCCATGCGCAATACCCGCTCAACCTCACCACCAAAATCGGAGTGGCCGGGGGTATCAATTACGTTGATTCTTACACCTTTATAATTGACAGCGGCATTCTTAGAAAAGATGGTAATCCCACGTTCACGCTCCAGGTCATTGGAATCCATGATGAGTTCACCTGTTTCCTGATGATCCTTGAAAACCTTAGTAGCCTGTAGGATTTTGTCGACAAGTGTTGTCTTTCCATGATCGACGTGGGCGATAATGGCGATATTCCTGATATTTGCATTAATCTGTGACATAGTATGTTTGGATTCTCAAAAGCGGGTGCAAAGGTAGTGATATAATGCCAAAATCCAGCATTTGGTTCCAGATGACTTGGTTATACATGAACAAATGAGGTAATAATTGGGTCTTATCATTACTGACCCCTTTAGGCAAGACTCTGTAGTACAACGGATAGTGCGTAGGTCTTCGGAACCTAAGATCGGGGTTCGATTCCCTGCAGGGTCACTTTTTAAGCATAGGGCATAGGGATTTATCATTGAAATTCTTAGCAAAAAAGGGAAAGGGCACTGAGTGCCCTTTCCCTTTTTCCTCTTTGCTCTAAGCAAGCCCTCTGCCCTTTACTAAATCATTGAAAAAGGATCAGCTTCCAGCGGTCGTGACATGCTTCTTTGGAAAAACGACCAAAGGCATAATTTAACTCAATCTGTAATTGCGCTGCAGTAGCAAGTGTCTTTTTACTTGGGTCCTTCAAAGTTTCCACAACGATTGGATAACCTGCCGTCTTTCCAGCATCATTTACCATATCCGTAAAACCCCAATGAATCCTCACACCCAAATTAAGGGTTAACAACTCACTTCCCATGAGATAAGATCCAAAACCAAAGATACCTGAGGTATAATTTTCATTAAAATACTGTGTGGCATCGGTTATGACAGTATTTACACTGTCAAGTTCTACTTCTTTGATATTGCTGAACTTAGCACCCACTTCAATGTATGCACCATTTCCGGAGTAACGGAATAAGGTAGATATATCATTGTGCTTCCACTTGAAAGCGTTAAAATCATCGATATTGCCATAATCAAACTCCTGCTTGGAGGTAGCTCCCGCGTACTCCAATGATAGGCCTACATGATATCCGTAATTAAAACCCAGGCGACCACCAAAGGAGGTTCCTGTACTGATCGCATGTTTGTAATCCCCATCATCAAATACATTCTGGTCGTACATCATGGTCGGCCCATAGGAGCCTTTCAGGCCAGCATCAAACCACCATTGACTATGGGCAGATAATGTCAGGGTCATCAAGAAGCAAAGTGTGATTAAATACTTCATACGTTAGTGTTTAGTTTGGGCCAAGATAGGCTTTATTTCATTTCTCTTCTCTTCATTTCGGTTACAATCAGGCTGAGTTCACGGCTCATTTCACCTGTCACAGCAGAATTTTCCCTGGCCCTACGGATGAGGTAGGGTAATACATCCTTCACAGGCCCATAAGGCAGATATTTGGCTACATTATACCCAGCTTTGGCAAGGTTGAAAGTGATATTGTCACTCATTCCATACAACTGACAGAAATAAAGATGGCTATGCCTCTGTGGCAAGCCTTTAGCCGCAATTAACTCTGCTTGAAGCAAATTGCTTTCCTGATTGTGCGATGCGTTACACGATGCAATTGTTTCATAATTGTCCACGCAATACCGAATTGCATCGTTATAGTCACGATTGGTGTCTTCACGGGTTTCCTGGATTGGGGAAGGATAGTTCTTCGCTTTGGCGCGGTTGCGTTCCTTTTCCATATAGGCACCTCTGACCAATTTGGCACCCAGAATATACCCCTTCTCCATCGCCTCCTGATGATCTGCCTTGAGGCTTTCGAGTTTATCCTTACGGTACAACTGGTAAGTATGATAAACTACAATCTTTTCCTTATTGTACATCTCCATCATGATTTTAACCAGTTGATCAATGGTATTCTGCATCCAGGTTTCCTCGGCATCGATATATACAGCCACGCCATTTTGCATGGCTGCCTGACAAAGCCGGTCTATTCTGTTCTGAACCCGTGAAAATGCTTCCAACTCCTCCTCAGATGTCAATTGGCCTGTCTGGAATTTCTCCAGCAATTCTTCAGATGCCAAAGCTGTGATCTTTGACGATATGACAGTGACCCCTTTGTTTGTTGACGCGTATCGGATCGCTTTCAGGTTTTCTTCAAGCGTACGGTCAAAATCCTCCTCTTTAGCCATTCCTTCGGCGCCATAATCAAGCACTGTTTGTGTCTCGTACTCATAAAGATGGCTTATGACTTCTGTAGAATCCTGTAGATTGATGCCACCACAGAAGTGTTTAAATATAGTAGCGCGGACAATGGGGTTGAATATATTGATTCCGACTTTGTGAAGCCAGAGTCCAAACGAACCTCCTATGCGGACCATCCAGGCTTTATTCATTAACCTAAACAATAATGATGTCCACTTGAGTTCTTTATCTGATTTATGCTCAAAAGCAATCGCTGTATTACTGAAATCCACAACCGTAGGATGTGGCTTCATTTGTGTTTCAGAATTTACCATAATTTTTCCAGATATCCCAGGCATAATCTGCCTGCAAATGGAGCATTTCAAGGCCGTTTTTCGTTTTCGCCCCCATCTGCTCGCTTTGCCTCAAAAATAGTGTATTGGATGGATTGTAGATGAGATCATATACCCAATGTTGCGTGGTGAGGTATTGATATGGTATATCGGGGCATGAAAACTGGTCCGGCAACATGCCTACCGGAGTAGTGTTGATGATTAATTGACAATCAGCCATCCATTCCTGCGTCAGATCTGTATAGGCAATGTCCCCATTTCCCATTCTTGACACAACAGTTGCCTTTACGCCAAGCATTTTCAGGGTATACAACACCGCTTTTGAGGAGCCTCCTGAACCTAAAATAAGAGCCTTTGCAGGAATATCCTTCAGGCCAATCCAACGTACTAAAGAATCCTTAAACCCATTGGTATCCGTATTAAATCCCTTCCAGGAATTCTGCCCGGTGTGAACGATGGTATTGACTGCACCTATTTTCAGTGCTTGTGCATCCATATCATTGAGATAGCTGATGATGGAAGACTTGTATGGAATGGTGACGTTCCATCCGAATACCTCACTCCGCAGTATTGCAGGCAATTCCTCAATGGTGCCTATAGGATAAAGGCCATATGTAAAATCACCTAAGCCTAAATGTTCAAACTTTTTTGTAAAATATTCCTTCGAAAACGAATGGCTCAACGGATATCCAATTAACCCAAATTTCATTGCATGATCTTAAACATGATTTGTAGAATACTGGTCTGAAGAAAATAACTTCCAATAAAACGTATTGATGTTTTTCAAGGAAGGCGGAATAAAATACCAGCTTTTGCATTAAAGCCAAAACTCGGATAATGAACCCATCGCTCCCGATTGTTACCTAATACATTATTTACTTCCATAAAGGCACCAAAAGAACCTGAGAAGAAGTAATCTCCATGAATATTTAAATCCAGTAGCGGATCAAGAACACTTTCTGTTCCCCCTACTGTCCTGTATGGCAATCCGTTCTCTCCATTGAAAATGACTGAAACATGATACTTATCGTCTCCTCCGCTATACGTCACCTCTCCGTTAATACCGAGGGAAGGTCTATGCCATGGCTTTGCTTCCTGGTCAAGCAAGAAGAATCTTTGTGAAAGCCGGGCCCGCAGGATTACATGCTTTAAAATTTCGAAACGCACAGATCCTTGTATACCGATAAATGATCCGTCATCATAGACAGGAATAAATTGTTCCTCCACATCCATATCCTGCAGGAAAAAAGCCATGCCTTCAAAGGAGGTATAACTGCCTTTCAACTCGTAAAACAAGGAACCCGAAGCACCTTTTACACCCCCATGGATTTCTCTGGAAACCATATTATTAATGCTATCGAGTCTAGTAGAGATATAAGGGTTATACATAGAAAGGAAATGGAAATTATTCTTTTGCACATCCCCTGCCCACCCGGCAAAAACAGTCAGCCGTGTTTTTATCAACGGGAATGAAAATTCCAGATCAGGGAGGATTTCATTCTGTTGTTTTCTTAACAGGGCAGTTGCTCCAAAATGCAGGTTGAGGTCACCGATAGCGTATTCAAAAAAGGGATTGATCAAAAGGTTATTAACCGTTTGCTCTTCGGTATGTGTCAACCTGGACAGATCGGCCAGTATGCTTATTCCTAATGGATATTTACCTCCACCAAATGCGCTTTTTATCTCTCCGCCAACCTTGAAACCGGTTTCTCTTGATGCCAGATCATCCTTATCAGTCATATATTGCATAAATGCGCTATAATTAAAACTGGTTTCAGGGGCATATGCCTGACCGATTTTCAAGAGTACATCATATCGGCTAAAATTCCGCTTTAAAGCTTCAGGGTTAGCAGGTATCTGTTCGGCTCCATAGAAATAAACACCTTCAATATGACCATCAATATATCCATCCACCTGAACTGTTTCATTCAATAAATAGCTACCGCTTATACGAGCACGTGAATCAGAAAATTTTTGAAGCGGAATTTTCTTGTTATTAGCGCTCAAATGCCGGAGGTCAATTCCCCATTGAAAATTTTCATTTTGCACATGGTCATAGGAGACCATTCCTAATAATGAATTAGGACTTCCATATCCCACCTTGGCATAGAGAGGATAATACAATGGATTCTTTTCTGCATTGATAGCCAATGGCTTGATCTCCGGAATAAGATATTCAATAGATGGTGATGGTGCCAAAAGTTTGTACTCATATCTTCTGATACTTGAATCTACAGCAACTGGTTGAGGAACAATCCTGATTTTTTTGGTTTCAGTCAGCCGCACTTCAAAATCCTTAACCACTTCGATCCTACCGGTGGGTAATTCAGTCTGGCCATACAATGAAAGAGCAATCAGTGTCAATGATAAAATAAAAAGATGCTTCATGGCTGATGGTTAATCTTTTTTTGGATTTTGCTGCAACTCAAGTGTATCTCCGCTTGGCGGTTTTATTCGGCTTTCTTTTTCTTCTTCCTTTTTAATCTTTTCCAGCTTTTCTGTGGCCTCTTTCATGATGATTTTATCACCGGTAAAATTCTCCGTGATCGCCTCCATGACAGCTCTTGCATTCATCAGATCGCCAGCGTTGAATTGAATATCCGAAAGCAATATTAAAGGCTTAGCCACCCAGAAGGGATATCCCACATTTGCCCTTGCTGCTTCTTCTGCCAGCTTGGCAGCAACTTCATGTTCTCCCTTTTGTTCATAGATCAAAGCAATGTAGTAGCGAGACTCAGCTGCCAGCTCTGCACTGTTGATGCGCACGACCGCATTGAAAGAAGATAATGCTTTATCAAAGGAGTTTTCAGTATAGGCTGTCATACCGGTGTAATAATAAGCCAGGGCCCGTATATCGTCTGTAGCCCTGGGATGTTTAATCACAGAGGTGGAGATAGAATATATATCCTCTGTTTGCTTTAATTTGAATGCACAACGTAGGGCACCCAGCCTGGCTTCATAATCCTTTTCTTCTGAATCAGCCAATGGTATAAAGGCGGCATAATGTTTATAAGCTCTCGACATGTCCTTCTCCTGATTATATGCAATTAGCGCTGCCTTATATAAAGACGAAGCATAATAAACACTTTGACCCTGATCGATTACAGTTTCATAACCCACGAGGGCATCTGTATATCGCTTAAGGATAGAAAGTGATTCAGCTCTCAGATATTTTGCCTTTAACACATACAATCCCTTCGGGTATTCAGTAATATACTTTTGAAAAGACTCGACAGCCTTATCATATTGAGCCTGCGCATAAAAGTTTTCAGCTGCATTATAAAGAATTGAATCCCTTTCTGAGCCTGAAATTGAATATCCCGGGATACTTTCGGCAAAGGCAAAAAATGCATCAGGTTTATCGAGCTCATTGACATAAATTTCCTGAATAGCAGCGATAGCCTCCTTTGATGTTTCCGGATCAGGGTTATAGTCGAATACGGATTTATAGTATTTGAGGGAGGTCTCAAACTGTTCGCTGTTATAGGATACTAACCCTAGTCGTAATAAGGATGGCAACAATAGTGGACTATTTTTCTTGTATTGCTTAACCAATTGTTCAAAGGACTGAATTGCCTTGGCTGTCTGACCTTCCTCCTGGTAGGTATTTGCTGCCTGAAACAATGCGTCATCAGCCCAAAGGGATTCGGGATGCTCTTTCACTAATGCTTCCAGCAAACGGATCTTTTCAGCAGGTTGTTTCTGCAGACCCTTAATAATGGCTCTCTGGTATTCGGCATAATCGCTTCCAGGGTAACTGGTCTTGATGGATTGTTCGTAATAAACGTTTGCCTTATCATATTGATTACGCTTGAACGCACAATCCCCAGCTCTGAGGATGGCATCCGCAAGAACCTGGCTTGCAAGGGTGCTTTGGCTTTCGGATGTCAGAGCAGCCGTCAGCCCCTGGACTGATTCTTCAAATGATTTCTGTGCCTCTGAATAGTTGGCATTTTTTAAGTAGTTATAACCCTGGTTGTAACGGGCTATTTCTATACTTTGATATGGTGGTAGTCCGATTGCATTCGTGGCAGCGATGTAATACTGGTTATACCATTTTATGCTTTCATGAATATTGCCACTTTGATAGGCCAACTCTCCCTTCCAGAAATAAGCACGTGCTTCGATGGCCTTATCCACCGGTTGCTTTAATGACTTATCAAGTAATGTAGTGGCATCCGTTGTTTTACCCTCCTGGATTAATTGTTCTGCTCTGTAGAGACAAACTTTCTGGTAAGCATCCTTCAAAGCAGGGGATAAAGATTTCATTTCCTCGAGTTGCCCGATAGCCAGGTTATAGTCACTTGTATTGGTAAGTATCCCGGCCATTGTTGACTGCGCATCACTGTATTCATTGCTGGAAGCTGGAATGGTCTGCAATACCTTGATGGCTTCAACATCATCACCTGCTTCTGCACTCAAACGACCGTAATGTAAGGTTGCTTCCATGCCGAGTTTAGGCACATCATTCATCTGGGATGCCTTCATCAGGCTATTACGGGCAGATATTTTATCACCTGTTTTAAGATAACATTGACCTAGATAATAATTGGCATAATGAGCTTTCATACCAGCTTCATTCCTGATCTGTGTCAATACCGGAATGGCTTCAGCATATTTACTGGTTTGATAATACGCCATGCCCAACTGGTAAAAGTCATCTGTACGAAGTTTAGGGGATTGCTTTTCAACATATTCAAGGTGTGGAATAGCAGCAGCATAATCCCCTGTTTCAAAATAAGCCTGGCCAATGAGTTGCCGTATTTCAGTTTTGTTGAGTACTGTGGGATTATTGATTGCCTGGTTGCCATAACCAATGACTTTTGGATAGTCTTTGGTACTGAAGTAAATCTGCGTGATGTAATACGGGATATAATCTTTGTAGAATGAAGAAGGGGCAACACGCTCAAAACTTCTCACTGCTTCCTGGTAGTTGGCTGCAAAATACTGGGTCATCCCATAGTAATAATTCGCAGGATAATAATATTTGTCCCTTACTTCTCTTCCACTGTCAAAAAGTGTGGCTGCGCGGTCAAACTCCTTCCGTACAAATAGCACATAGCCAAGTTTGAAATTCAATGCTGATCGTTCTTCAGGTTGCAGGACAGAGCCATCCACCATACTGAGGTATTTGGCAGCTTCTTCATATTGTTTACGGTCATAGGCATCTTCGCCAATCAACAGGATCGCTTTTTCGGAGACCGCATCGGACTTGAAAGACTCTGCAAAAGCGAAAACCTGATTGATAATATTCGGATTTCCGATGCTCAAACCTGCTTTAAGCTTATACAAATCAGCCTCAATGACAAATTGTTCAAACGCAGGTTCTTTATAAACGGCTTTGTATTTATCTGCCGATCGGATACACCTGCCGTAGAGTCCCTGTTCATACTCCTTGACCAAATTAAAGAAATCAGTTTCAGCATCCCTATAAAGGACTGTTTGCTGCCCTGCCAACACAGCGGCCATAAACTGTGCGGCAATCAATATGATTAGATGGATAGGGAAACCGGATTTCCGGACGTTGTATTTCACTTCATTTACCATTGAGCATTAACCATTTATCCCTGTTATCGCCATAATTCGGGTATTTTCCACTCTTATTTTAACACAAACCCAAAATTATGAATTAGTTATAAATTAAGATAAAAAATAATGTGAATTTAACATATTTCTATGACTAACGACCCGTAAGGGGTTGATATTGGCAGAATGGGAGAAAAAGCCTCCCCGTTACGAGGGAGGCTTTTCAGTTTTTCAGATGGCAGCCACTTCTTCAATGTTTTCCTCCTTGGCCATCTTTTTAAAAGAATGAATGACAATTTCGGTCTGGCTTCTTTTTTCACCAGTTTTGCTCTCATATTGCTTGTAGACAATTTTACCTTCCACAAAGACCTTCTGCCCCTTTGAAAGCAGTTCACTCATTTGTACTGCCAACGGTCCCCACGCCACCAGATTGTGCCAGGTTGTAATTTTTTCGGTCTGACCGTTCGGCGCTTTTTTAAAGTCGGTCGTTGCGAGTGAAATACGAGCCAGTTTATACCCTTTGGCTAATTCACGCAGGTCAACGTCCTGTCCAAGGAATCCAAGCAGTTGCACCCGATTGTCTTTTAAAGTACTCATAACATAAAAATTAAAGATGAATAAATATGGTTTCAACACTATCCGGACAGATTCACGAAGGACCACTCAGAGCAAACCCTAAAGGTCAAGAACGGCTGCCAGACAATGATGCAAAACTGTGGGAGTGAAGCCCCCTTTACTCGTTTGTTTTTCGTTTACTTGCGTAAGTATACGAGTGTATGCGTTTGTAAACGGATATGGTTTTGATTCACAGTTAATTGTGATTCAAGCAATGAAGAAATTAAAATTGTTTAAATATTACACCGAACTTCATGAGCACATCCTTGACCTCTTCAATGAGAACAATGTTCAGATCATGGCTCCGGCCTATGAAGGTGATCCGCAAACACCAAAAGTCATATCCAAGGAACAATGGAATATGCCGCTTGCAAGTGACGGAAAGGACTAAGTCAATCTTCAGGAAACGAGCTAAATCCTTTGCAATCAGGATGATATCACTATGTTGGTGTATAAAATCACGTGCTATTCAACAATAAAACTGTCTGATGAAATTATGCTTTCGTATCCCTGATGCCAAAAAGACTGATCTATCCTGTTACCAATCATGAAAATTGGTGATAAATGTCATATCGGTATGTAACATTGGTTACCATGGCCTGACCGAGATGTGCCTAATTTTACTTAACAAATATTGGTTAAATATTCACGCACTACGAAACAACTTAACATGACCAGTTCCCATTTCGACGTATTGTTTATCGGTGGCGGCAATGCCGGATTATCCGCTTCAGCCTACCTTTTATTGCAAAAACCTTTGTTGAATGTTGGGATAATTGAGCCAAGTTCCAAACATTACTATCAGCCGGCATGGACACTTGTTGGAGGTGGCGTGTATAATATCAATGATACAGAGCGGGAAGAAAAAGATTATATCCCAAAAGGCGCTACCTGGTTGAAAGAATCCGCTCAAACCTTCATTCCCGAACAAAATTCCGTAACAACAAAAGAAGGAAACACCTACACATATGATTTCCTGGTGGTGTGCCCCGGCATTCAACTCAACTGGGGTGCCATAAAAGGTTTACCTGAAACCTTAGGTAAAAACGGTGTTACGTCAAATTACAGCTTCACGTATGCTCCATACACTTTTGAGGTTCTGAAAAATTTTAAAGGTGGTAAGATCCTTTTTCATAGTCCGAATACCCCGGTAAAGTGTGGCGGTGCACCACAAAAAATCATGTATCTGGCTTCCGATTACCTGCGAAAACATAATCTGCTAGACAAATCCGATATCCAATTCTGGAGCGGTGGCACAAAAATATTTGGGGTTCCCAAGTATGAAAAAACACTTTTAAAAGTAGTCGCCAGATACGGAATCAAAACAAACTTCCATCAGAACCTAGTGGAGGTAGACGGTCAAAATAAGAAAGCAAAATTTGTAGGTCTCGGTGAGCATAACAAAGGCATCGAAACCTGGGTCGATTTTGATATTTTACACGTTACACCTCCACAGGGTCCACCCGATTTTATTAAAAACAGTCCGCTGGCAAATGCAGCCGGATGGGTGGATGTTGATAAGGGGACCCTTCAACATGTCAGATATCCCAATGTTTTTTCATTGGGTGATGCATCCAGTCTTCCAACTTCTAAAACAGGAGCTGCTATTCGTAAACAAACACCTACGATGGTCACTAATCTCATTTCTTTGATGGATCATAAGCCCTTAGCAAAATTATATACCGGCTATACTTCATGTCCTATCGTCACCGCATACGGCAAATTGATGCTCGCTGAATTTGATTACAATAATCAACCGATGGAAACCTTTCCATTTGATCAGAGCAAAGAAAGATGGAGCATGTATCAACTTAAACGACAAATACTACCAAGACTATACTGGGGAGCCATTATCAGGGGCAGAATGCAAGGCTAGGTATAGTATAATACCGGATTTGCATATCTTTCGAAATTATGCATCCTGAATCCGAACGCATCCGGCTCTTACCTCTCAACTATGAGGATCTCATCCTTTATCTGCAAGGAGACAATAAGTTGGAACGGTCTTTGAAACTGGCCGAAGGTCCCCGAATGATTTCACCTGAACTGATAGAAGCTTTTCATGAAACCATTCTGATGGCTGTAGCGGATTCGGATTCAAATTATTTATTCAGCACATTATGGAATATTGTGGACAAATCCTCCAACCAGATGGTTGGCGATCTATGCTTTAAAGGAGAACCAAATGAAAAAGGGGAGATTGAAATCGGTTATGGTGTCTATCCACCCTTTGCAGGAATGGGGTATATGACTGAAGCCATCCGGGTTCTTCTGCAATGGGCTTTTGGCCAACCCGGCGTAGAAACTGTAATCGCAGAGACGGAAAGCACAAATATCGCCTCACACCGGACACTGGAAAAAAATGATTTCAGGAAATATAAAGTCGAGGGAGAAATGTACTGGTGGAGATGCGAAAAGAAATGATTCCCGCCAACAGGCCTTTAATGATTACTGTATGATCAGTTTAAGGTTCTCTATTTTACTTGCATACGAGATCTGAATGAAATATATACCTGGAATCAATCCCGCATTAATTTGCCACAAACCGTTCTTTCCACTTTCGAGGGTTTGCTCATGTACGACATTGCCAGATGTATCAAAAACCCTGACACCTAATTCAGAAAATACTGATGTAGATTTCAAAAAGAAACTACCCGGTGACGGAAGCGGATACACCTGGAATACAGGTTGTGTTTCGATCTCAATCGTGTTCACCGGAAAACAAGGCTCACATGATTGATCAAAGGTCCAGTTTTCGGTGGACGTTAAGATATTTTGAAAAAGAGATGATGCCCCGCATTGACCCTTGAGATGAAAATCCAGCCAGGGAATAAGTAGAGTATCTACAAGTCTATGCTGTTCTGACCTCGAAATGTCAGGAGCAGGCGTACAGGTAAGTTCACCAAAAGAACAAAACACATTCTGCTCAGCAAACTGGCAATGGCTGGCCCCTGCAATACGCACCAATGTTTTACATGTTGATTCCAGTGAATCATACATCAGCACTTGATTAGACTCAGGAGGGGTGATGCAATCATTGCCTCCTGCGAAAACAAGGGATGGTATTTTAATAGTTGAACAAACTCCTATCGCAGATGGATTGGTTTCTGCAGCCGCAAAATTGACTACAGCTGTAATATCTTCATTGAACTGAACTGCCAGAAGACTGGAGCCTCCACCCATGGAATGTCCCATCACACATGATGTAGAATCCACCCGTTCATAAAAGGGTGACCCAGCCGCACTGCCCTCCTCCCGGATAGCACGGATGACAAAGGCAAGGTCTCTGGCAAATGTTTCATGATCAGGGCTGATGCCAGTCTCTGTCCTCGGAAAAGCGATGATGTATCCTTGTGGAACAAGCGTATTCCAGATATTGGCATAGGCACTCCACTCCATCACAAACCCATGACCGAAAGCAAGGACAGGATAGGAATCACCCTGTTGGCCTGCTACAGGTACATTATCACCTTCAGTGTCGGAAGGATAATAGATTTCTGTCAGGACAGGTCTGTTGTTTTGTTCCGCATCTATAAAAGTAAACTGCCGGTGACCTACGCTGAATGATTGCGCTTCGATGGGGCCAAAGACCCAAAAGTTTACTAACAGAAAAATCAATACTTTCATAATGTGCATGGCTTAATGATCAAACGGTTTGGCTATCTTTTTTCCTCTGGCACTTTGAACATTTTAAAAAACATCAGTGATTCTGGGTTTCGCATTGCTTCCTTATTGAGGGAGCTCTCAATCTCCATTCCCATCAATATCTTCTTGACAGGCGCTTCCATCTTTTTACCACTCATCGTATAGGGGATATCGAAAACCTGGAAAATATCATCCGGCACATGCCTTGGTGTACATTTCAATTTGAGTAAAGCAATAATTTTCAAGATCAATACCTGGTCAAAAAAAAATCCATGATGGAGTTTTACAAAGAGGGGCATATAATGTCTGCCACCTTCAAGTTCAAGATTGATAATCAACCCATCTTCTATTTCCGAAATATCATTGAGTACGTTGTATATTTCAGCTGTTCCAATACGTACACCATGCCGATTGAGTGTTGCATCAGAGCGGCCATAAATAACAATACCCCCTTCTGGAGTAATTTTCAACCAATCACCATGTCGCCAAACACCTGGTATCTCTTCAAAGTAGCTGGCTCTATATTTTTTCTTGTCCGGATCATTCCAGAAGTATATCGGCATGGAAGGCATTGGTTTTGTGATAACCATCTCGCCTAGCGAATCTATTACAGGCTGTCTGTTTTCATTAAAGGCATAGAGCGCACATCCCAATCCCCGGGCCTGAATTTCACCCTTGATCAACGGCTTTTCAATCACCCCTCCTACAAAGGCAGTACACACATCTGTACCACCACTCATGGAGCATAGCCAAACCCTTTCATGCATAGAATCATAAACCCATTGAAATGCTTCAGGCGGCAGCGGAGAACCTGTAGAGCCAATACTTCGCAAGGACCTCAAATCGTATCGGCTCCCTGGCATTAGACCTTCTTTCATGCAGGCGACCAGAAAAGGTGCACTTGTACCAAAATGGTGAATACTCAATTTTGCGGAAAGCATCCACAACCGTTCAAGATTCGGATAACCTGGACTACCGTCGTATAAGACAATTGTTGCACCTAACAACATAGATCCTTGCAAGAAATTCCACATCATCCATCCAGTAGTGGTATACCAGAAAAATCTTTCTCCTGCATGCACATCATTATGAAAAGCAAGATATTTGAGATGTTCAAGTAAACATCCACCATGCGAATGGGTGATAGCCTTAGGCGCACCGGTAGTTCCGGAAGAATAAAGAATCCACAACGGATGATCAAACGACACAGGCTCAAATACCGGAAGATCACTTTGATCCTTTGTTAATGTGTCATCAATAGTAATTCCCTCCCCGGCTATATCTCTGGCAGCCCCGGTGTAGTTAATAATCAACGTATCACGGACACTATCTAATGAATGTCTGACTGAGGCAATTTCTTCCAATCGGGTGTGTGTCTTGCCATTATAAAAATACCCATCGGCCGTAACAAATATGACCGGTTCAATCTGGTCAAAACGATCGACCACACTGCTCACACCAAAGTCCTGCGAACAACAGGACCAGATTGCACCAAGTGCAGTCGCTGCCAGAAAAGCATACGTAGCTTCAGGTATATTTGGTAAGTAGCCTGCAATCCTGTCACCACTTTTCACCCCATGACTTTTAAAATATCGTTGAAATTTTGTAACCTCCAACCACATTTCCGAAACACTTACGGTTTTTTCCACCCCTTGTTCATTGTTAAAAATCAAAGCCACCTGCTGATCCTTCATGCCAATAAAAATATGCTCAGCATAATTGAGCGTAGCACCTTCAAACCATACGCTGTCAGGCATCGGAGCGTCGGAAAGTACAGTCGTAAACGGGTTGTGAAATTGAACCTTAAAAAAAGAAGCTATAGTTTCCCAAAAAATCTCAACGTGATCCACTGACCATTTCCACAAGGATTCATAATCTGAAAATTCAATGCTATGATTGAAGGCTAACCATTGCCGATATTGCTTAAGTCTGGAAGAACTGATGTCCTCAGCAGAAGGCTGCCATAATATTTCCTGAGAAGAATCCATAGTGATCATTGATCCGGCTCAAAGTAATGGAATTTGGTGGAATGATAAAATCAAAGGGCAGAGAGCCGAGGGGAGAGATTCATAAAAAAATGCAATTTCTGACTCCAGGTATTCATTAAACATCAAAAGACAATGACATGCAACCTCTTTATATGGCATCGTTCAGCACTGGATGCCTTTAGCGCTCTGATCTATGCCTTCTGCTTTCTGATCTATACATTCATTTGAAGGATAAAGGTTATTTTTCGGCAATGATCCGACCAATTAAGAAAATACTTGTAGCCAACCGGGGTGAAATAGCTGCAAGAATAATGCGAACCTGCAGACGCCTGGGCATTGACACGGTGGGTGTTTATTCCGAAGCTGATCGAGACAGCCCACATGTTCTGCTTGCTGATCAGGCTATATGCATTGGTCCTCCGCCTTCACGGGATTCTTATCTGGCTATGGGCAAGATCATTGCTGCGGCAAAGAATTGCGGTGCTGATGCCATTCATCCTGGCTACGGATTCTTGAGTGAAAATGATCAGTTTGCGCATGCTGTAATGGAAGCGGGAATCATCTTTATTGGCCCCTCTCCGGAAAGTATACGCATGATGGGAAATAAATTGGCGGCCAAAAAAGCAGCCAAAGATTTTAATATCCCTATGGTTCCGGGGCCAGATACCGCACTTTCTGACATCAAAGAAGCTATTGCAGTAGCTTCGGGTGTAGGGTACCCCCTGTTGATAAAAGCTGCGGCAGGCGGAGGTGGGAAAGGCATGCGAATTGTGAACCATTCTGATGAATTGGAATCCCAGGTTGAAAGAGCAATGAGTGAAGCCCTGGCCTCATTTGGCGATGGATCAGTTTTCATTGAAAAATATATCACCTCTCCAAGGCACATCGAAATACAGGTCATGGCTGACAATCATGGTCATTGCCTTCATTTTTTCGAAAGGGAATGTTCTATCCAACGAAGGCATCAAAAGATCATAGAAGAAGCTCCTTCATCCATCCTGACCCCGGAGAAAAGAAAGCAGATGGGGGAGGATGCCATCATGGTAGCGCAGTCATGCCATTACTCGGGGGCAGGCACCGTAGAGTTTCTGCTTGATGAAAACAATCATCACTATTTTCTGGAAATGAACACGCGTCTTCAGGTAGAACACCCTGTCACAGAAATGATCACAGGATTTGATCTTGTTGAAATGCAGATCAGGATCGCTGAAGGCCATCCATTATCACTGGTACAGGAAGATTTGAAAATTAGCGGACATGCCCTTGAGCTGAGGGTCTATGCAGAAGACACAGCCAGCGGGTTTATCCCTGCCACCGGTAAACTAACCAGGTATAGATTACCTCATGGGGAAGGAATCAGGGTTGATGATGGGTACCGGGAAGGAATGGATATTCCAATCCATTACGATCCTATGATTGCAAAACTCATAGTGCACGCACCTTCAAGAATCGAAGCGATTGAGAAAATGAAGTTGGCAATCAAAATGTATGAAATCGAAGGTGTGGAAACTACCCTAGAGTTCGGAGAGTACGCAATTTCTCACCCCGCCTTCAGATCAGGACAATTTGATACACGTTTTGTTGAGATCTACATGCCGGAATTCCTCCTTCGAGAGGAAAAAATCAATCATACGCTTGCACGATTTGCAGCCTGGTATTTTGAAAATCAAAAATCCTTTCTCCTATTGCCTGAAATGGAAAAATAAGAGCGTTTCTGAACAAGAACATCACAACTGCAATAGTTTATTGATCCTTATCAAATCGCTAACCTCGTGCTTAGGTTATCGTTTCAAAAGAAGAAATATAAACCGGCTCGCCCCACATCACCATGGATGCGACGTCGGCAGGTCTTATACTACAAGTCACCTGGGCACCATCCTTCTTTAATTGGTTGGGCATATTGATTGGCAGAAATTTTCTTCCATGCTGATCTATGATCCCATAGGCTCCACCTTCAAAGGATAAAAAAACGACTTTGCCTGTAATCCTCATACAAGTAAAATTACAATACTTAATAGCAATCTGGTACCTCTTTCAGAAAATTACCAAAACAGCCTGTAGGCATTAACTCTATTACTAGGATGCTTTCGTGTTTGTCAGATGGTGATGCAATGTTTCAAGCATCTTCTGCTGCACCAGAAGTTGCTCACTGATGGAATGGGTATTAAACATCGGGACCGGTTCATCAATATGGGTTGTGAGTTTAACCCTCGCCTTCCATACTTCACGGATATCCTCAGCCGCAATCTTATAGGGCTCATATGCTGTATTGACAGAACAACATTCGATACACTTTTGAGCTTTGATCAGGTTATTTATACGTTTGATGACCACCTCCTGGTGGGTAACGACAATATAGATCTGTCCGTTTTTAATAGCCTGCTCCCAATAGCGTGGCTCAATAAAAGCAGCAATTGCTATATCACCTTGCATAAATACAGGCTCCATAGAAGCGCCGGCGATTTCAAATGAACGGTATGTCCCTGACCGGAACTGAGGATCAGGCAACTGATACGTCGGCAGGTCGCTCAGGAAAACAGGATCATCCAGCAATCTTCCATACCCTGCTTGTGCCGGATATGGAACATGGACTATCCGCTCATCTCCCTTCTGATCGGTAACGACCGTGAGATTCATCAATCGGAGGCCGTCATCCTCGGCAGGATTAGAAAACAAGTTTCCATGTCCTGTAAAGAGATAAACGGGATTAAACCGAAAGGCAATGACAGATTTTTCGATGAGTTCAAGGGGTGCATCCCTCCTGTGCGCAAACATTTCAGAGATACCCTGGGCGTGGTAACCAACAGTCAAGGCAAAATGCCGCTTAGACCTGACTTTACCGTCTGCTACCAGCTGGTTAAGACATGCTAAAAACCGCTCTGTTACGCTCGTGATACTCATGGCTGTGGGGTAAATATATGAAATAATTTAATGTGTAGACCACTATCCTTAATAATTTTATCCATTACACTACCCTATCATTTTGATTCTTTTTCCTTTAAAAGTTAATTGTGCCGGGAATCGACCGTTGCAAAAAGGAAAACTCCCAGATTTATCGCTGATTTCATTGTTAGAGCCTTAAATATGTTGAAACAAAATTCAACCGATGTTAAAATGAACTAACCGAAAGATATTTTGTCTTGTGATAGTATACTTTTTTGTATCAGAATGACGAACTTTACCGCCTAATCAAATATTGACCATGAGTGACAGTATGCAAACTTTGGAGGTTCACACCCAATCAGAGTATAAGTATGGGTGGTCTACGCCATTGGACATGGATACCTTTCCCAAGGGTCTGTCAGAAGAAACCGTTCGAGCTATCAGTTCCGTTAAGAAAGAACCGGAATGGCTCCTCGAATGGAGACTTAAGGCTTTTAGGCATTGGTTAACGATGAAAGAGCCCTCCTGGTCAAATGTCCATTATCCTGTCATTGACTATCAGGACATTATTTATTTCGCAGCACCAAAGAAGAAACTCGGCTCCCTGGACGAGGCAGATCCTGAACTGCTCAAAATGTTTGACAAGCTGGGTGTGCCACTTGAAGAACGGAAAGTACTCGCCGGAGTCGCGGTGGATGCAGTGGTAGATAGTGTATCTGTGACTACTACCTTTAAAAAAGAATTGGCTGAACTTGGCATTATCTTTTCGTCTTTCAGCGAAGCAGTGCAGGAACATCCAGAGCTAATCAGAAAGCACCTGGGCAGCGTCGTTCCAGCCAACGACAACTTCTTTGCAGCCCTCAATTCTGCCGTTTTCAGTGATGGTTCTTTCTGTTACATTCCAACAGGTGTTCGATGTCCAATGGAATTATCCACTTATTTCAGGATTAATGCTGCCAACACCGGCCAATTTGAACGCACACTCATCGTGGCAGAAAAAGGAAGCTATGTCAGTTATCTGGAAGGTTGCACTGCTCCTGTCAGGGATGAAAATCAACTTCATGCTGCTGTTGTCGAAATTATAGCAATGGATGAAGCTTTTGTAAAATATTCAACTGTACAAAACTGGTATCCAGGTGACAAAAACGGGAAAGGTGGCATATACAATTTTGTTACAAAGAGAGGAATCTGTGCCGGATATAAGTCAAAAATCTCCTGGACTCAGGTAGAAACGGGTTCTGCCATAACCTGGAAATATCCGAGTTGCATACTTAAAGGAGATGAATCAGTTGGTGAGTTCTATAGTGTAGCCGTGACGAACAATCATCAACAGGCCGATACAGGAACGAAAATGATCCACCTTGGAAAAAATACCAAGAGTACCATTATTTCAAAAGGGATATCAGCAGGATATAGTAACAATTCCTACCGCGGATTAGTCAAAATCGGCAAACGTGCTGATGGAGCCCAGAATTTTTCTCAATGTGATTCTCTACTGATGGGCGACAAATGCGGCGCTCATACATTTCCATACTTGGAAGTAGATAATCCAGGCGCCCGTGTGGAACATGAAGCTACCACTTCAAAAATTGGGGAGGATCAGCTTTTTTATTGCAAACAACGTGGACTGAGTGAAGAAGATGCGATCAATATGATTGTCAACGGCTATTGTAAAGAAGTATTTAAAGAACTCCCTATGGAATTTGCAGTCGAAGCACAAAAACTGCTGGCCATCAGTCTTGAAGGTAGTGTAGGATAAATAAGCCCATTAACAAATTACGAATGAAACCATTAATACAGATTACGGATTTACATGTTTCGATTGACGGAAAATCAATTCTGAATGGGGTGAATCTGACAGTCAATAAAGGCGAAGTACATGCTATCATGGGTCCGAATGGATCAGGCAAAAGCACCCTTGCCAATGTCCTTGCAGGAAGAGAAGAATATACCATAGATTCAGGCACGGTGGAATATGATGGAGAAGATCTCCTTTCCATGGATATTGATAAGCGTGCGTTGGCCGGTATCTTCTTGGCTTTTCAATATCCGGTTGAAATTCCGGGTGTAAGCAATTCAAACTTTCTGAAAAGTATCATCAATGCTAAACGCACCTACCAGGGACTTCCTGAATTGAATGCTCTGGAAATGCTGAAATTTATCCGAGCTAAGCTTAACGCCATTGAAATGGATGAAAGCCTCTTGAAAAGATCACTCAACGATGGATTCAGCGGTGGTGAAAAAAAGCGGAATGAGATACTTCAGATGACCTTACTTGAACCGAAACTGGCCATTCTTGACGAGACAGATTCAGGACTGGATATTGATGCGCTTCGGATAGTTGCAGAAGGTGTAAATCAATTACGATCTCCAGAACGTTCCTTTATCATAGTGACCCATTATCAACGACTCCTGAATCACATCATACCGGATTTTGTTCACGTCCTTTCCAATGGAAAGATTTTGGCTACAGGGGACCGGACACTTGCGGAAAAACTGGAAGCAGAAGGATATGACTGGATTAAAGAAACGAATACTGTTACAGCTTAATAACTTAACATATCCATGGCAGAGCAGGAAAAGATCATTGAGCATTTGGATGCAGTGTTTCGGGATATGGAATCCCGGCTGAACGGCCGTGCCGGAAGTCGTTTGCACTCCTTCCACAAGGCTTCGTTTGAAGCTTTAAGAGTTACACATTTCCCTGACCGGAAGCATGAAGACTGGAGATACACCCCGGTACAAAGACTGATTTCTCCAAAGTATAAACTCGCGGAGAACAAACAACAATACAGCATTCCTGAAATCCCTGCACTTGATTCATATAAGATCCCGGTAATCAATGGTAAGGTGATCCTGGAGGATATTGATCCTGGATTGAAATCCGCTGGTGTCATCGTTCGGCCATTGCAAGAGGCTATGCAGCTCTCCTCATACGAATACATTGCCACAAGATGGCTTCACCCGGCAATGACTTCATCAAAACAGGCCTTCGAATTACTTAATTTTGCATTTCATTCGGGAGGTTTTGTCATTGAGATTCCGAAAAATCTGATGTTGTCTAAACCGGTGGAGATACAGATCGTACATGATGATCCTGCTATTTCATTTTCACATCCATTGTATTTCATTCATGCTGCTGAAGGAAGCAGTGTCACGGTGATTGAACGCTTCGAAAAAAATATTTCTTCGCCTGATACAACCGCAAATGGCCTAATCAACGCCCTTGCTTTTATCCACCTTGATAAAAATGCAGGTGTAAAACATATCCGGTGGCAAGATCTGCCGGAAACACAAAGCCTGGTATATAAACTTGCTGTATCTCAAAACAGAGACAGTCGGTTTGAATCATTCGCGTTTGACTTCGGAGGCGATTTGATTCGTAATAATATTGATGTGGAGCTGGATGAAAGCAATACGTATACGTCGCTGCAGGCTGGTTATCTCGCAAAACGCAGACAGTCTTTTGATCATCAGACCCGCATCAATCATAAAATGCCCCATTGCGAAAGTCATGAGTTGTATAAAGGGATCATAGATGAACAAGCCTCCGGAGCCTTCAATGGTAAAGTCTATGTTCATCCGGACGCGCAGAAAACGAATGCTTATCAGCAAAACGATTCGCTCGTGCTCTCTTCAAACGCGCTGATGAACAGTAAGCCCCAGCTTGAAATCTATGCTGATGATGTTAAATGCAGCCATGGAGCCACGATAGGACAACTTGATGAGAAATCACTGTTCTACCTGAAAGCACGCGGCATTGATCCGCAGACCGCCAGGCATATGCTCAAGGCAGCTTTTCTTGCCCAGGTGCTTGATAGTACACCTGTTGAGCCCCTGAGAAATTTTATCCGTTCAAGAATGGCATTAGAAGCATGAACTCATTGTCTTCCGGATCGTCTTTACTATTGCCTGATGATGTAGCGAACATCAGAAAGGACTTTCCCATACTCAGCAGAACGATTCATGGCAATCCACTTGTCTATCTTGATAACGCCGCTTCTAGTCAGAAGCCAATACAGGTGCTTGATCGCATGGATCACTATTACAGACATACACACGCCAACGTACATCGCGGCGTACATACCCTTAGCCAAGAGGCAACAGAATTGTTTGAAGCATCCCGGCAACGCATTGCCTCTTTTATTGGAGCTCCGGATGAAGCAGAGGTCATCTTCACCAGGGGGGCTACGGAATCCATAAACCTGGTAGCCTATACCTTCGGTCTTTCCCAGTTAATGGAAGGAGACGAAATCATTTTATCCGGCATGGAGCATCACAGCAATATTGTTCCATGGCAGATCGTGTGCGCCATGAAGAAAGCGAGCATCAAAGTTATACCGATCATTGATGATGGCACATTGGATATGGAGTGGCTTGAACGTAATCTTACCGCTAAAACAAAACTTGTCTCTGTAACGCATGTGAGCAATGCCCTCGGAACAATCAATCCTGTAGAGGAGATCATTCACTTAGCACATCAGAAAGGCATTCCGGTCATGCTGGACGGTGCCCAGGCAACGCCGCACATGAGTGTTAATGTCAAAACACTAGATGTAGATTTTTACGCCTTTTCAAGCCACAAAATGTATGGCCCCACCGGAATGGGTATACTCTATGGCAAATCCTCATGGCTTAACCTGCTCCCACCATGGCATGGCGGTGGTGAAATGATAGCAGAAGTTAAGTGGTCAGGGACAACCTACAACAAACTTCCTTTCAAATACGAAGCCGGCACACCGGACATTGCAGGCGCCATTGGCCTGGCCGCCGCCTGTGATTACATCAACAAATTTGACAGGAATGTGATGATGTATTATGAACAAGCGCTCTTAACGGCATGTACAGAAGCCATGGAAAGTATTCCTGGTGTGAAGACAGTTGGTACGGCACCCCATAAAGCTGCTGTCTATTCATTTATCATTGATGGACTTCATCCTTATGATATTGGCACATTGCTTGATCAACAAGGTATCGCAGTCCGGACAGGACATCACTGCACACAGCCGTTGATGGATAGATTCGGAATCCCAGGTACAGTACGGGCTTCCTTCGCGATATATAATACGATGGAAGAAATAGAAAAACTGGTGCAGGCCACCCGAAAAGCAATCCAAATCCTGTCCTGATGCACACGGCTCAAATAACGATTGATCATGAACAGGAAAAGGTGATTGAGGAATTTTCTCAATTTACTGATTGGACTGATAAATATGAATACCTAATAGATCTGGGTAAGGCCTTACCCGCACTTAACGAAAAATATAAAACAGAATTTCATCTTGTAAAAGGTTGCCAGTCTAAAGTCTGGTTGCACGCCTTCGTGAAGGAGGACAAACTATATCTCGAAGCTGACAGCGATACGGTAATTACCAAAGGGATTATTGCCTTGCTTATCAGAGTGCTCAATGGTCAGGAGCTACATGATATTGAAAAAGCAGATTTGAAATTTATTGATTTGATCGGTTTGAAATCACATTTATCTCCCACCCGATCAAATGGCCTGATCAGTATGATCCAACATATCAAATCTTATGCACGCAATCTTGACGTAACAGACCCATCAGAATTATCTTCAGATCAGGCCAGTCAACAAGAGTTAATGATCCGGCAAATAAAGGAAGTATATGACCCAGAAATTCCGGTTGATATCTGGGAGCTAGGTCTGATATATACCCTGGGACTCAATGAAAATGGAAAAGTTCAAATCACAATGACGCTGACATCTCCCGCTTGCCCGGTTGCCGGCAGTCTTCCGCTTGAAGTCCAGGAGAAGTTATTGCAGCTACCTTTTGTTACAGACGTTGAACTCACCCTGGTATGGGCCCCGGCATGGAATAAAGACAGAATGAGTGATGAAGCAAAGATGGCACTGGACATGTTTTAAATAAAGGACAAATGAAGATATCAGCACAGGACGAATATGGACTCAGAATTCTCCTCCAGATAGCACGAGCGCATCCGGAGGAAGGGTTAAGCCTGTCCCAGATTGGGGAGCTGGAAAATATTTCTCAGGCTTATGCTGCCAAATTAACCAGATCGCTTCGCATGGCGGGTTTCATCCAGAGTATGCGTGGCCAAAAAGGGGGATACATTCTGGCTTTACCACCCACTGAGATTAAAGTCAACAATGTATTAAAGGCCATGGGCGGTGTGATGTATGACGACAAGTTCTGCGACAATCATGCTGGAAAACTCTCCCTTTGTACAAATTCGATTGACTGTTCTTTGCGTTCCCTATGGACTATGCTTCAATGGAATATGGACAAGTTGCTGGATCAGATAAGTCTTGCCGACTTGCTGAAATCTGAAGTCCAGGTGAATTTTAATCTGAGTATCCTCTCTGAGCAGATAATGGGATCGGAATCCTGACCCGGTTAATCTGTATCAAAAGAACAACTCCCGGTAAGAATTAGCTGGCTTAAAGGAAAGTTATAAATCAAATATTCTCCTGGAGTCAGAAAAGGATTCTTTTTTACTCGTACCTCGTTCAATTTCAATATCCCTTCATTTTTAAATGCTGCGCCGGCGTTTCCGGCCAATCCACTGATGATATCCAGATGTCTGAATTCAACTTCAAATGTATTCTCAATATCAAAAAATCCAGCGATCTGGGATGCAATGATCACTCTGGGATCACTGTTGGAATAGATGACCAAGTTCTTATCAATAACCAACCGTTGAGAGGTTATCGTTATCGTCGAACCGCTCAGTGAACTATGAAAACGAATGGTATCCCCCACTGATGCACATTCAATTGAATTGCGTAAAGTCCCGGGACCGACATCATTGGTATTGGTCACCATCAGGCTACAGGAATCGGTATCAATAAAATAGTTATTGGCATCATTCTCCGCATTGATCAGTGTGACCGGAATGGTATCATTAAAGATATTGGTATTGGGGACCAGATCATTATCATTACTGGCATCAAAGTCCTTGATCGAAAAATACCCGGAAGGCTGTATTTCGAAGATTACATAATGCCCGATCGGAACTTGAGTAAAGGAATAGCTACCGGTCGATGTGGTCAGTTGAATAGATAGTGCTATACTCGTATCTGCAATACCATCTGTATTTGCATCCTTGAAAAGACATATCGTTACATTTGACAACCCTTCGCCTACATCTGGAAATTGATCATTATCAAGATCCACAAATACGCTTCCATTGATGGTACCGGCGACCGGTGACTCAATGTAATAATTGGAGGCATCTAATTCGCTGGGAACCAGAGAAACCGGAATTATATTATCCAGCGAATCAATATTATCGACTATGTCTCCATCTTCTGAAGTATCGCCATCATCAAAGGAGTTCCAGCCTGCTGGTTGTGTCTGCACCATTACATAGTTACCCGGGATCAACGATGCCATTGAAAAAATGCCGACACTGGTGGTGAATACACTCCGGACTACAATATTGGTATCAGCTAATCCATTGGTATCTGCATCTGCATATAACCGAATATTCACACTGGATATTGGAGTCTGGGATATCGATTTGACAGTTCCAACAATATTGGAAGGGCAGTTTACAATCAAAAAAAAGAGTGATGCACTATCCGGACATTGCGCAGTAGGTGGATCCGGCGTTATCATCAGTGATACCGTTTTATTTCCGGAAATAGTATAATATGCTGAGTGTGGGCCATATCCAGTCGCAGTAGGAGGAATAGCACCCACACCAAAATTCCAATTGTAGAATACATTAGGCAACTCGGGTTGAAGTGGCTGAAAAACTCTATTTGTAAAATAACATCCCTGATCTGAACTGGCATCAATTGCTGCATCAGCGAAAGCAAAACAATCAGTTTCTGCAAGTTGGCCATAGGGTGGCGCGGATCCGGAACCGGTATACTCCCAGTTAAATTGAACTACATTTTCAATTGCTGGACCTGATTCCGTCGGAGGCGGAGCTACAACTGTGATGATGACCCCATCATCCCCGTACAGATATCCACCATTGGCAGGATCTGCTTCTAGATCCCAAACGATTGGTGGGCAGAAGGATGTACTATCAGCAAATGGTGCATCTACATCAAAACAAATCTGAAAAATTTTGGTCCATCCGGAGGTATCAATATAAAGAGGGGGCTGACTATTATCTACCAGTTGAACACCTCCGTTTACCCAATCAGCGATGCCAGGTGCTGCAAATCCAAAATAATTGGTTCCAAAACCAGGTGAGCTCTGAAATACTTGTGGTGGGTTGGGAGCAACAGGTCCGTAACCACCCTGAAAATCTCTGAAATCAAATAATTCGAGCAGCGCATCATCATAGAAGAATCTGACGTTCATTCCGAATAACTGCTGGTCCTCCATATCGGATTGTAATTCGACATCCACACAATAGTGTTCGGTAGTACAGTCATACTGAGGATTTGCGAAACGAACCGTGATCGTAGGGTTCGTCAACAATACATTGAAATTGCTGGGTGTCTTGATTGAGGAATGGGAAAACGGTTCATCCAAACCAGTTGACTTAGGTACGCCATCTCTAAGCACCAATGGATAAAATGCATCAGCCTGAAGAGAAGATGCAACGATCAAATGGAAAAAAATGAAGGTATCCCTGACAAAATGGTTATCCCTAGCTCTGAAATTAAACAGAGCAAAAATGCGCCATTTGACAGTCGGGTTTACTG
>Ga0163147_10000287_pt1 | contig 80073 bp, 74 predicted proteins | sample OliLakLV19MP6G1_FD_148597 | JGI IMG/M metagenome (GOLD analysis project Ga0163147, IMG submission 148597) | Freshwater microbial mat bacterial communities from Lake Vanda, McMurdo Dry Valleys, Antarctica- Oligotrophic Lake LV.19.MP6.G1 | ecosystem: Environmental > Aquatic > Freshwater > Lake >... | reverse complement strand
CAGGGTGGGCAACAGTTCGGACACCGTGGGGTGGATATGCACGCCACGCGCAAGCAGGGTGTAGGGTTGCTTCGCGACCATCACTTCGAGCAGGGCATGGATCACTTCATCGCCGTGCACGCCGAGGATCGCGGCGCCCAGGATCTGCTGCGTCTGCGCATCGACTGCCACCTTCATGAAGCCTGCGGTCTCACCCATCTCGCGCGCGCGCCCGACCCGGCTCATCGGCATTTTCGCCACCAGTGCAGGGCGACCGGTGGCACGCACCTGTGCCTCGGTCATGCCGACGCGCCCCAATGGCGGATCGACGAACAGCGCATAGGCGCTGATGCGCTCGCCGACCTTGCGGCTGGCGCCGTCGAACAGGTTGGCGGCGACGATTTCATAGTCGTTCCAGCTGGTGTGGGTGAACGCACCGCGACCGTTGCAGTCGCCCACCGCATACACGCCGGGCACGCTGGTGGCGAGGCTCTCATCGACCACGATGTAGCCGCGCGCGTCGGTCGCGATGCCCGCCGCGGGCAGTCCCAGGTCATGGGTGTTGGGCACGCGACCGGTTGCCAGCAGCACATGTGACCCCTCGATGCTGGCCGCACCGTCGGCGCCATTCAGGGTGAGCGCCACGCCGGGTGAACGGTTTTCAAGACCCAGGCCGCCGGCGTTCAGGCGGAACTCGACACCCTCGCCCGCGAGGATCAGGCGAATCGCCTCGGAAACGTCGGGGTCCTCGCGGCCGATGATGCGCGGGCTGCTCTCGACCACGGTCACGCGGGCGCCGAAGCGCCGGTAGATCTGCGCGAACTCCAGGCCGATGTAGCTGCCGCCGATGATGATCAGGTGGGCCGGCACATGGTCCAGATGCATGATGCGCTCGTTGTTGAGCGTGGGCACGCCCTCGATGCCCGGCAGGTCGGGCCTGCTGGCGCGGCCGCCGGTGTTGATGAAAATGCGTGGCGCCTGCAGCACCCGGCCGCCGACATTCACCTGGTGCGCCGCGCTGAAGGCCGCATGCCCCTCGATCACGCTGACGTTTGGCGCGCCATCGAGCCATGCGCGCACACCGTTGCGCGACTGTTCGACGATCGCATCCTTGCGCGCCTTGACGCGTTGCATGTCGATGCGCACTGGCGCATCGAGCACTACACCGTAGTCGGCGGCCCGGCGCGCCATGTGCGCCGCACGCGCGCTGGCAACCAGGGTCTTGGTCGGCACACAGCCGTTGTTGACGCAGGTGCCGCCGAAGCGCTGGCGTTCGATGATCGCGGTTTTCAGGCCTTCCTTGCCGCAGCGCACAGCTAGTGCCGGCCCGGCCTGGCCGGCGCCGATGATGATGGCGTCGAAGCGTTCGATCATGGCGATTTCCGTTTCAAAAGAGATTGGTCGGTTGAGACCGTGGTTGATTACCACGAATTATCCTGCAGCCGCAACTTTTGCATGCTCGGCAAAAGCGGCTTATGCTCGGGCCGGATTCCAGGCTCAATCGAAAAGGTGTGTCCGATGCTCGATCTGCTGGTCAGAAATGCCGTATTTCCCGATGGCCGCACCGGTATGTCGCTGGCGGTGCACGATGGCCGTTTCGTTGAAGTTGCGGCCGGCCTTGCCGCGCCGGCCCACACGGTGCTCGATGCCGACGGGCAACTGGTGAGCCCGCCATTTGTCGATGCGCATTTCCACATGGACGCGACGCTCAGTTACGGCATGCCGCGCGTCAACCAGAGCGGCACCCTGCTCGAGGGCATCGCACTATGGGGCGAGCTCAAACAGGCGTTGGGCTTCGAAGCCCTGGTCGAACGGGCGCTGGCCTATTGCGACTGGGCGGTTGGCCGCGGACTGCTGGCGATTCGCTCGCATGTGGACATTTGCGATGCGCGCCTGCTGGCGGTCGAGGCATTGCTGGAAGTCAAGCGGCGCGTGGCGCCGTATCTGGATTTGCAGTTGGTGGCGTTCCCGCAGGATGGCGTGTTGCGCAGCCCTGGCGCCATGCTCAACCTGAAGCGCGCGCTGGACCTGGGCGTGGAGGTCATCGGCGGCATTCCCCACTTCGAGCGCAGCATGGAAGACGGCGCGGAAAGCGTGCGGCTGTTGTGCCGCCTGGCGGCCGAGCTCGGCTTGCGTGTCGACATGCATTGCGACGAGTCCGACGACCCGCTATCGCGCCATATCGAAACGCTGACCGCCGAGACCATGCGCCACGGCCTGGCGGGAAGGGTCACCGGTTCGCACCTGACCTCCATGCATTCGATGGACAACTACTACGTGTCCAAGCTGCTGCCGCTGATGGCCGAGGCAGAAATGCAGGTGGTGGCCAACCCGCTGATCAACATCACCCTGCAGGGGCGCCACGATACCTATCCGAAGCGCCGCGGCATGACCCGCGTGCCCGAGCTGCTGGCCAGCGGCATCAACCTGGCCTTCGGCCAGGATTGCGTGCTCGACCCGTGGTACAGCCTGGGCAGTGGCGACATGCTGGAGGTGGCGAACATGGGTCTGCATGTGGCGCAGATGACCAGCCAGGCGGCGATGCGCCAGTGTTTCGACGCAGTCACCGTCAATCCGGCGCGCATGCTGGGCCTTGATTGCTATGGGCTGGCGGTGGGTTGCCACGCCGATTTCGTGTTGCTGCAGGCACACGACCCGGTCGAGGCCTTGCGCCTGCGCGCCACCCGGCTCAAGGTGTATCGCCGCGGCCGCCTGCTGGCGGAAACGCCGCCGGCTACGGCGCGCCTGCACCTCGATGGACGACCGGGCCTGACCTCATGGCAACTGCGGGAGTCGCGCAAGCACTGATGCTTGTAGCAGGGGCCGTAATCCCACATCGATTACGCTTGTCATGCCGGCGCAAGCGGGCGTCCCGGAGCGGCATTCTCCGGGTTCCCGTCGTCGCGGGAAGGACAAATCGCCATGTCGGCCTTCGCCGGAACGACAAAACGTCATGTCGGCCTGCCCGGGAACGACCAATCGTCGGCGCCGCCCGTGAGGCAACGACAAAACCCGAAGTCCGCCTGGCGGAGACGGCCAATCAGGCGGCTGCGAAGCCGGCCAGGCGCTGGCGAATGATGTCGTTGGCCTCGCGCATGATGCGGTCGATCAGTTCCTTGCAGGTCGGGATGTCGCGGATCAGGCCGGCCACCATGCCGCACGACCAGGCGCCGGCATCCATGGTGCCTTCCAGCATGATCTTCGGGTACACGCCGGCGACCTCGTCGATGATGTCCTCGAACTTGAGGTTGGCGCCGAAGGTGCGCTCCTTCGCCAGCAGGCGCTCGACCGCAACGTTCTTGAGTACACGCTCGGTGTTGCGCAAGGGGCGCATCACCAGGCGGGTGTCGAGTTCGCTGGCCGCCACGATCGCCTGCTTGACGTTTTCGTGCACCGGCGCCTCGCGGGTGGCGATGAATCGCGTGCCCATGTTCATGCCCTCGGCGCCCAGGGAGAGGGCAGCTACCAGCGAGCGGCCGTCGGCCATGCCGCCCGAGGCCACGAACGGGATCTTCAGCTCTTCGGCGGCGCGCGGCAGCAGGATGAAGTTGGGAATGTCGTCCTCGCCGGGATGGCCGCCGCATTCGAAGCCGTCGACGCTCACCGCGTCGCAGCCGATGGTCTCGGCCTTGAGAGAGTGCCGCACCGAGGTGCATTTGTGAATCACCTTGATGCCGGCCTGGTGCATCGCGGGCAGCCATTTCTGCGGGTTGTTGCCGGCGGTCTCGACTACTTTCACGCCGCCCTCGATGATGCTGCAAATGTAACCGGGATAGTCCGGCGAGGTGACTGTTGGCAGGAAGGTGAGGTTGACGCCGAAGGGCTTGTCGGTCATCTCGCGACAGCGGCGAATCTCGTTGGCCAGGAGTTCGGGCGTGCGCTGCGTCAAGCCCGTGATGATGCCCAGGCCACCGGCATTGGATACCGCAGCGGCCAGTTCGGCGAAGCCGACAAAATGCATGCCGCCCTGGATAATCGGGTGCTCGATGCCGAACATTTCGGTGATTCTGGTTTTCATGACGAGCGCTTCCTCGGGGTTTTGAAAAAAGGGGGCGCCGCAGCCAGCACGCGGATGCCAAGGCCCGGATTCTGGCGCATTATCAGCCTTGCAACAATCCGCTATGCCGCCGCACCGCTTCGGCAATTGCCTGATAATCTCACGCCATCAGCGGTTCGCCGGCTACGTGTCCGCGCCGCACAACATCAGCGGAGATCAAGCAACATGTTCGCAGGAGTCAACGGTATCCGGGTCCACTACGTCGCCTGCGGCCCCGCAGGGGCGCCATGGGTCACCTGCGTCACCGGTATCGCCCATGACGTGACGATGTGGGACCCACAGGCACTGGCGGCGAGCTATCGGGTGCTGCGCTTCGACCTGCGCGGCCAGGGCGGTGGAGATTCGCCATGAGCATCAAACTGGGTTATTTCACCATGCCGGTACATCCGCCGCATCGCAACCCGACCGCTACCTTGCGCGAGGATCGCGAGATCATCATCCTGGCCGATCAACTCGGCTTTCACGATGCTTTCGTCGGCGAGCATTTGTCCGACCGCATCGAGAACATCACCAACAGCATGCTGTTTCTGGCGACGCTGATTCATTCGACCAAGACCATCAGGCTGGGCAGCGGCACCACCAATTTGTCGCACATGCACCCGGTGCTGGTGGCGGCGCACGCCGCGATGTTCGATCACCTGGCTGAAGGCCGCTTCATCCTGGGCATCAGTCCGGGCGCACTGGCCTCGGACGCGGAAGTGCTGGGCATTCTCGGGCAGGACCGCAACCAGATGTTCGCCGAGTCCATCGATGTGATTCTGCAGATCTGGGAACGCGATCCGCCCTATGAAATCGATCTGCCGGGCAACCGCTTCAAGGTCACCAGCAAAACCACCTTCGACACGCTTACCGCGACCGGCATGCTGTACAAGCCCTATCAGCAGCCGCGCCCCGAGATCGTGGGCACAGTGGTGGCGCCGCACTCAAAAGGCGTGATCGCCATGGGCGAACGCGATTTTCATCCGCTTTCGGCGAATTTCCTCTACGACCACTGGCTCGCTTCACACTGGAACAACTACGCACTGGGCAAGACCAATGCGGGCAAGACTGCGGACCGTGCCGATTGGCGGGTGGCACGCACGCTGATGGTCAATGACGATGGCAAGCTTGCCAAGCGCTATGGCCAGTCCGATGGCAACAGCCCCTACCGGTTCTACTACCGCAACTTGTACACCAAGCTCAGGCGCGCCAGGCGCGACGGGGTATTCACCGATAGCGGCACGCAACCAGTCGATGCAGTGCCATTGGACGAGATCGTCGATCGGCTGGTGTTGGCCGGGGGTGTGAGTGAAGTCGTCGATCGGGTTCTCATGTTGCATGAACTGACCGGCGGCTTCGGCGAGCTGGTTTACGCCGGCTTGGACTGGACGGAGCCTGAACTGGCGCGGCGCTCGATGGAACTGATGGCCACCGCGGTCATCCCGGAGGTCAACCGCGCTCTGGCAAGAAGCGCCTGAAGGGGGCGGCATCGGGCTGCGCCGGCAGGCCATCCTGGTCGCGCGATCGACCGGCCCGACCCGCATGCGCTGCGGCGGGCCGACGCGCTGGCAATCAAGCTGCCGTGGCTGCAGTCGACCCGTGCGCGACCGCCATCACGGCGGCCACGATGCCCTGGTAGCCGGTGCAGCGGCACAGCACAGCCGACATCGCGTCGCGCACTTCTTCTTCGGTAGGAGCCGGGTTGACGCGCAGGAAGTCGATCGCGGTGATCAGCATGCCCGGCGTACAAAAGCCGCATTGCAGGCCATGGAATTTGGCGAATGCCTGCTGCATGGGGTGCAAGGCGCCGTCCTGTGCCAGGCCTTCGATGGTGAAAAGTTCAGCGCCATTGGCCTGCACCGCCAGCGTGATGCACGAGCGCGCAGCTTCGCCATCGATGAGGATGGTGCAGGCACCGCAGATGCCGTGTTCGCAGCCGGCATGGGTGCCGGTCAGCACCAGGTCTTCGCGCAAAAAGTCGACCAGCAACTTGCGCGGCTCGCAACGGCCGCTGCGTGGTCTGCCGTTGACAATCAGGCTGATTTCGACTGCTTCGGAGGTGGCTTCGTTCATGGCGTTCTCAATGGATGGCAACTACGCTCAAACCGGCGGCGCGGCGCAGCGCGCGTCCAACCAGCACAGCGGTCAGGTGGCGGCGATAGTCGGCCGAGGCGTTCGGATCGGTGAGTGGGTCGATTTCGGCCGCAGCACTGGCTGCGGCGGCATTGATCGCCTCCAGCCCCAGTCCGTTGCGTTCAAGCATCTGCTCGGCAGCGGTCAGGCGCACTGCGGCGCTGCCGACGCCGCAGGCGGCCACGCGTGCGCGCAGGCAGCGGCCACCCTGGTGTTGCAGCAGCGCTGCCACCCCCACGATCGCGAAGTCGCCCTTGCGGCGGGCATACTCCTCGATGGCGAAGCCACTGTGCGGCGCCATCACCGGGATGCGCACCTCGACTAAGATTTCGTCAGGCGCAAGATGGGTCGTGAACATCGAGTCGAAAAGCGCCGTGGCGGCAATGGTGCGCAGGCCCCCCGGCCCGGCGGCTACCACCGACCCGTCGAGTGCCAGGAGCGTCATTGGCAGTTCGGCACTCGGGTCGGCATGTGCGAGCGAGCCGCCAATGGTGCCGCGCGAGCGTGTCGGCAGATGGCCCACCCAACCCAGTGCCTCGCGCAACAGGGGTAGCCGGTTCGCGACGATTTCGGAGTGCTCGACATGGCGCTGGCGTGTCATCGCGCCGATCGCCACACTACCGTTTTCCTCGCGCACATAGGCGAGGTCGGGAATGCGTGCCAGGTCGATCAGCGCCGCCGGCGCCAGCAGGCGAAAGTTGAGCATGGGCACCAGGCTCTGGCCGCCGGAGAGGAGGCGCGCCTCGCCGGCATAGCGGGCGAGCAATGCGATGGCGGCGCCGACGCTGTCGGGCGCGTGGTAGGAAAAGCGGGGCGGTTTCAATGCATGACGCTTTCAAACAAGAAGTGGGGAACGATGCCGTCCGGCGAATGCACCTGCAAGGTATAAAAAAAACAGGTGGTGATTTTTGCGCGAGCCGGACTTGCCAAATACTATAATCGATTGCAGCGGTCCGGCAATGTGTGCAGTACGGACTTAACCCATCAAGCCCAAAGTTGAAACAAGGAATTCCGATGGCACACGCCCAATCGCAGGGTTTCGTTGGCCGGCCGATGGCGCGGCGCGAAGACGCCCGCCTGCTCGTCGGTGAAGGCCAGTTCGTAGCCGACATGGTGCTGCCGGGCATGGGCCATGTGGCCTTTGTACGTAGCCCGCACGCGCATGCGCGCATCCGTGGCGTCGATCTGGCGCGAGCCCGCGCGCTGCCGGGCGTTTGGCTGGCCTTGAGCGGTGCGGAGCTGCAGCAGGCGCTGCCGGCGGTGGGCGACCAGCAACTGGTGTTGCCGCGCAAGTGGCGCACCAAGGTCAAGCACGAGATCATCGATCCGCGCCAGCCGCTGCTGGCCTTCGACAAGGTGCGCCATGTGGGCGAGGCAGTGGCCGTGATCGTGGCCGAAAATCGCTACATCGCCGAGGATGCCGCCGAGCTGGTTGAACTCGATCTGGAAGTGCTGCCGCCGGCGGTCGATCCGACAGCGGCGCTAGAACCCGGCGCGCCGGTCCTGCACGAGCGCTACGGCACCAACCTGCTGGCTGAATTCTCGATTGCCAAGGGCGATGTGGCACTGGCCTTGTCCAGCTCGCCGCACCGCCTGAAGCGCAGCTTTTATCACCACCGTTATGCCGCTGTGCCAATGGAGTGTCGCGGCGTGATCGCGCAATACGACAAGCGCACCTGCGCCTATACGATCTGGTCGTCCACTCAGATGGTTCACTGGGTGCGGCGCGAGGTGGCGACCACGCTGGCAGTGCCGGAGGCGCGCGTGCGCTGCATCGCGCCGGATGTCGGCGGCGGCTTCGGCGGCAAGGGGCATGTGTACCCGGAAGACGTGCTGTTGCCGTTCCTGGCGCAACAACTTGGCGTGCCGGTGAAGTGGATTGAAGACCGCCGCGAGCACATGCAAAGCGCCTGCCACTCACGCGATCAATTGCATGAGGTCGAGATAGGCTTCGACGCCAACGGTTGCCTGCTGGCGTTGTGCGACGAATTCGTGATGGATTGCGGCGCCTGGAATCCGGTCGGCATCGGCATTCCGTACAACACCGCCAGCCATATGGCCGGCCCCTACAAGGTGCCCAACTTGAGCGTACGCGGTCGTGTGGTGGCCACCAACAAGGTGCCCAACGCCCCTTACCGGGGTGCCGGCCGGCCGGAGGCGGCGCAGGCGATCGAACGCATGATGGACCTGATTGCGCGTGAACTCGCTCTGGAGCCGGCCGAAGTGCGCCGGCGCAACATGGTGGGGCCGGCCGACATGCCTTATGCAGTCGGCATTCCTTACCGCGACGGTGAACCGGTGGTCTACGACAGCGGCGACTATCCGGCTGCGCTCGCCAAGGCGATCGAAGCCAGCGGCGGCGTCGAGGCGTTCCGGGTGCGCCAACTGGAGGCGCGCAAGCGCGGGGTCTATCTTGGCCTGGGTCTTGGCGTTTACACCGAAGGCACCGGGGTGGGGCCCTTCGAGGGCGCCACCATGCGCATCGAGCCCTCGGGCAAGCTGTATGTCGCCAGCGGCGCCTGTCCGCAAGGGCAGGGCATGGAAACCATCTATTCGCAGATCGCCGCCGATCTCTGGAAGGTCGACCCGGCCAATGTGGTGATTGCCCTGGCCGATACCGGCGCCATACCGATGGGATTCGGCACCATCGCCAGCCGCTCGACCGTGCATGTGTCGGCCGCCATGCATGTGGCCAGCGAAAAATTGTTGAAAAAGGTGTTCGTCATCGCCGGCAACATGCTCGAATGCGCGCCCGGCGATCTTGAGCTGCGCCCGGGTGGGGTCGGCATCGCCGGCATTCCTGGGCGCGAGTTGAGCCTGGGCCAGATCGCCCACGCAGCGCGCCCCGGCTGGGATCACCAGCGCCCGCCCGGGGTCGAGGCCGGGCTCGAGGAAACCTGTTACTGGGAAGCGCCGACCGTCACCTGGTCCTACGCAGCACATGCGGTGCAGGTGGAAGTCGACATCGAGCTGGGCAAGGTGACGCTGCAGCACTATGCGATCGCGCACGATTGCGGCGTGGTGGTCAATCCGATGCTGGCCGAGGGGCAGATCATCGGCGGCACGGTGCAGGGCATCGGTGGCGCCTTGCTCGAAGGCATGCAATACGACGCCGAAGGCCAATTGCTCACCGGCTCGCTGATGGACTACCTGCTGCCGACCGCCAGCGATGTGCCGCATATCACGCTGATCCACCAGGAAACCCGCTCGCCGCTCAATCCGCTGGGCGTCAAGGGCCTGGGCGAGGGCGGTGCGATCGCCCCGCCGGTGGCGATCGCCAACGCGGTGTGCGATGCCTTGGCACCGTTTGGAGTCGAGTTCAACACCACGCCGATCGGGCCGGAGCAGATCGTGCGGGCGGTGCGTGAGGCGCGTGCGCGGCAGGCCATCGCCGCCTGAGCTTTTCGGCTAGTCGCGCAGCGCTGGCCAGCGCGATGCCGGCCTGGCGCGCGCCGCACCCGGCTTCAATCGAACTTGAGGTTGCGCACCTTTACCAGTTGCGCCCATTTCTGCAATTCGTTGTTGATGGTACCGGCCAGCAGTTCAGGCGTGCCACCCACCGCTTCGGTGCCAAGGGCGGCCAGGCGGTCACGCACCTCCGGCAATTGAATCGCGCGATTGACCTCCCGGTTCAGGGTTTCGACCACGCCGGCCGGCAGCCTGGCCGGCCCCAGCAGCGCGAAAAAGGTGCCGCCCTCGACCGGGTGGCCCTGTTCGATCAGCGTCGCTACCTCGGGCAGCAGGGAAAAGCGTTTGGCCGCAGCCACCCCGAGGAGCTTGAACTTGCCGGTACGCACATGCTGATACGCCGTCGCGTAGACATCCATCGACGACTGGATCTCACCGGCCAGGAGTGCGGTGATCAGGGGTGCTCCGCCCTTGTACGGCACATGCACGATGTCCATGCCGGTGGCCTGGCGCAGCAGTTCGTAGCTCAAGTGATTGGAGCTGCCAAGGCCAAAGGAGCCATAGTTGAGCTTGCCGGGATTGGCCCTGGCGTGTGCCAGAAACTCCGGCAATGTGTTGGCCGACACCGACGGGTGGGTCAGCAGCAGGTAGGGCGTGGTGGCGATCATCACGATCGGCGTGAAATCGCGCACCGGGTCGTAGGAAAGGTTCTTCTGGGTTGCCGAATTGGTGCCGAAGGTGCTGGCGGTGCCGAGCAGCAGCGAGTAACCGTCGGGCGCCGCGATCGCGATATTGGCGCTGCCGATCGCGCCGGCGGCGCCGGTGCGCGTATCGATCACGAAAGGCTGGCCAAGTGCGCTGCCGACTCGGTCGAACACGGTGCGCAGCACCACATCACCCGAGCCACCAGCGGGAAAGGTATTGACTATGCGCACCGGGCGCTCGGGATACTTCTGCGCGACCGTGCTCAACGGCAGCACGGCACACAGCAGCATGAGCGAGCGCAGGGCAATGCGCGCCAGCACGGAAGTGACAGGCCCACTGAAAGTGTAAAGATGGTCCGACATGGCTGAAACTCCTCGATTTGGCACGGTCGCATGCGCCACCAGCATGTCCATCGGGGCCCTTGATGGTGCGCAGCTTGTATTATCCCCAATGTCGCGGAAAGCAAGGAGGCTGACATGTTGCGGCCTGCGCGGTCCCTGCCGACAGTATTTGACCAGACTTCGGATAAAACCATGAAAAGCGAGCTTTACACGCACTACTGGGAGGAGTTCGAGATCGGCGCACGTTATCCGACGCTGACCCGCCTGATCACCCTGGAAGACCACCTGCAGTTCTGCAAGCTGGTGGGCTACGAAGTGCCGCTGTTCCTGGACGAGGAGTACGCGAAGACCACGCCCTACGGCGGGCGCATCTGCCCCAGCCACCTCATCATGTCGTTTTCAACCGCGATGACCGGCCACTTGTTTTCCAATTCGGTGCTGGGCCTCTTGGCTCTCGAACGGGCGCGTTTCGTGGCGCCGGTGCGGCCCGGCGACACCATCCGCACCGAGGTCGAAGTGGTGGACAAAAAACCCACCTCGGCACCCGGGCGCGGCATTGTCACCTTTCGTGACCATGTGTTCAATCAACGCGACGAACTGGTGTTTCAAAACGACAAGATCACCTTGATCAAGCGGCGCCCGCAGCCGGCAGGCGCCACGCAATGAAGGATCTGCCGCACCAGCCGAGCGATGGCGCACGAGAATACTCCCCGACAACGAAACCAGGACCTTGAAGATGACCAAGCAGCCACGCTTGTTGCTTGCCGCTCTGCTGTAGGCATTCGCCTTTTCCGCGTGCGCACAGTTTCCTGCAAAGTCTGTGCGGGTGATCGTGCCGTTCACCGCCGGCAGCGCGATCGACGTGAATGCGCGCCTGATCGGCCAGAAGCTCTCCGAGATGTGGGGCAGCAGGTGATCGCCGAAAACCGCCGCGGCGCCAACAGCATCATCGGCACCGACGCTGCTGCGAAATCGCCGCCCGACGGCTACACCCTGGTGCTGGCCAACGACGCCGCGCTGGCAATGAATCCAGCGCTCTACCCGAAGCTCCCCTACGAGCCGGCGCGCGACTTTGAACCCATCACGCTGATCGGCTCGAACTCGCTGATGCTCGTGGTGCCTGCCGCAAGCCCGGTCAAGAGCGTCAGGGAACTGCTCGCGCTGGCGCGCGAACGCAAGGGCGAGCTCAACTATGGGTCCGGCGGCAACGGCAGCGCCCAGCACATTCCGATGGAAATCCTGATGTCGATGACCGGCGTGCGGCTCACGCATGTGCCCTACAAGGGCGTTGGGCCGGCGCTGACCGATGTCGCCGGCGGGCTGATTCCGGTGATGTTCGCCGGCACGCCGGGCGCACTGCCGCATGTGCGCTCGGGCCGGCTGCGCGCGCTCGCCATCGCCAGCGCCGCCCGTTCACCGGCGGCGCCCGAAGTGACCACGGTCGAAGAAGCGGGCGTGCCCGGCTACTACTACACCGCCTGGGTCGGCTACCTGGCCGCCGCCGGCACACCGCGCGACATCGTGAGCCGCCTGAACGCGGACATCATCAAGGCGATCAACGCGCCCGAGGTTCGCGACAAACTGGCCGCCGTCGGCTTCGAGATACAGACCGGCACGCCGGAGGATTTCACCCAACTCATCGCGCGCGAGCGGGTGCGCATGGCCAGGCTGGTGCGCGAAGCAGGCATCAAGGCCGATCAGTAGTCAAGCATGCGCATAGTCATCCCCGACGACTACCAGGACTGCCTGCACACGCTTACGTGTTACGCCGCGCTGGACGGCCACGAGGTGCTGCGCTATCGCGAACCGGCGCGCGACATGGCGCATTTCGCCGCGCTGCTGCAAGGCGCCGACGCGGTCGTCGCGGTGCGCGAACGCAGCGACTTTCCCAGAGACCTGCTGGAGCAACTGCCAACACTCAAGCTCATCAGCCAGGTAGGGCGCAGCGCGCAGACCATCGACCTCCAGGCCTGCAACGCGCTTGACATCACCGTCTGCGCCGGCACCCAAGCCTCGCCGATCGCACCGGCCGAGCTCACCTGGGCGCTGATTCTGGCGACGCGGCGCAATCTGGTGCTGGAGGCCACGCGCATGCGGCAGGGCGCATGGCCCACAACCCTCTCGCACCGGCTCTCCGGCAGCACCCTGGGGATTTACGGGCTCGGCATGATCGGGCAGTTGGTGGCCCGCGCCGGTCCGGCGTTCGGCATGCGGGTCCTGGTGTGGGGGCGCGATGCGTCGCGCGCCGCCGCCAAGCGCCTGGGCTACGAATTCGCCGACTCCCGCGAACAGTTTTTCGCGCATTCGGACGTGATCTCGCTGCATGTACGCCTGAGCGAGCAAACGCGCGGCATGGTCACCTCCACAGACTTGGCAGGCATGAAACCGACTTCATTGTTGGTCAACACCTCGCGTGCGGGGCTGATCGAGGCTGGTGCCCTGGAGGCTGGCCTGCGCGCCGGCCGGCCCGGCTTCGCCGCGGTGGATGTCTACGAGCATGAACCGGTCTTGGGCGGCGACCATCCGCTGCTCGCGATGCCCAACATGGTGTGCATGCCGCATCTGGCCTGGGCCGACCGTGAGACCTTCGAGCTGTATTTCGGCGAGGCCTTCCGCAATGTCGCCGACTTTTTCAGTGGGCGAGCGGTCAATGTGGTGAATCAGCCGGTAGGTCGGCGCTAATGCTCGCAGATTGCCGTCCCATGGGCATCGCAAACGAGGTTGCTGGCTTGCATAGAAAATCAAAAGGCGCCCCGCAGGGCGCCTTTGAATTTGTGGTGGTGGAACACGGAACCGAACCCGCATCCGCACATTGAGATGAATAGTGCCCTCAACGGGCATGAAATCGAGAGTTTGGCCATGTTGCCCCGATGAGCGTTTTCGCCTTGTGGGTGTTGCAACTCCACCAAGAAGCATGCCCGACCAGTTGCAGCGTCGAACCTCAGTTCGATCCCCGGTTTCACAATCGAACACCCCTCCATCGGCTTTGATCTGTGCCGACATTTCGCATCTTGAAGTTTGGGCAAGGGTGGTTTACAATTCAATAATAAAATATTGTTTTTGGTAACCACGAGGGCAATCATGTTCAGCATCCGACTCCATCGAGCTCGCAAGGCAGCAGGCTTTTCCCTGCGTGATCTTGGCGAGCAGGTCGGGGTATCCCACGCCTCCATCAAGAAGTACGAGGACGGTATCGCCATGCCGTCATCCGACATCCTCATCGGATTGTCGCGCGCGCTCAAGGTGCGCACTGAATATTTCTTCCGTCCGGAGCCGGTCGCTCTCGAAGGCATTGAATACCGCAAGCGTAGCTCTTTGCCAAGAAAGCGGCTGGATGCGATCACCCACGTAGTGATCGACCAGATCGAGCGTCGGATCGAACTGGAAAATCTGTTCCCGCAGTCACCTGTCAAGGCCTTTGCTACGGTGGAAGGTCTGGCTTCGTCCATCACGGGTATGGGTCAGATTGAGGACATCGCCGAGCGCGTCCGTGATGCATGGGAATTGGGCTTTGATCCCATCCCCGACCTGATCGACGTGTTGGAAACCAATGGCATCCGCGTTTTCATGGTGGACGCCGATGGCGAGAGCAAGTTCGATGGCCTCGCAGCGCGGGTCAGTGGCATGCCCATCGTAGTCGTGGGTCGTCACTGGCCGGGGGATCGTCAGCGCTTCACGCTGACGCACGAGCTCGGACACCTGATGCTCGAAGGCCGTCTTTCCGCTGATCTGGATGAAGAAATGGCATGCAATCGCTTCGCCGGAGCATTTCTGTTTCCGCGCGCTTCGGTGCTGCAAGAGCTTGGCGAGCATCGCAATGCCATCGAACTCAAGGAGCTGGGGCTACTGAAGGAAGAGTTTGGCTTGTCGATGGCCGGGATTCTGTATCGGGCCCGAGACCTTGGAATCATCTCCCACCCCTACCGCGAAGAGCAGGCCAAGCTGTTTCGCTTCAAGGGTTGGTACCGCAAGGAGCCGGGACGCGATTACCCGACCGAGAAAGCGCACATCTTTGAACAATTGGTATTCCACGCGCTAGCCGAGGAGTACATCGGCGAGTCGAAGGCCGCCGAGTTGATGGACATGTCGTTGACGCAGTTCCGCCGTGTACGCTCGATGGAGAGCGTGGAGGAGCCGCTGCGTGCTGCTGCTAATCAGTGATGCCAACATCCTGATGGATGTGGAATTGGGCGACCTTGTAGCGCCGATGTTCAGCCTCGGCTATCAGTTCGCCGTGCCGGACATTCTCTACTACGAAGAGTTGGAGGAGCAGCACGCCCACCTGCTGGATATGGGGCTGCAGACCAAGACCTTGTCGGCAAAGAGCGTTGCGCGCGTCGAGGCGTTGAGCCAGACCTATGCCAAACCTGGCCGCAACGATCTGTTTGCACTGGCGTTAGCCGAGGTCGAGAAATGTCCTCTGCTGACCGGCGATGCCGCACTGCGGCAGGCAGCGGAAACGGAACACGTCGAGGTCAAGGGAACGATCTGGCTGATTTCAGAAATGTTGCGCGAGCAGCGCATCACGGTAGCTGTGGCCAGGGCAGGGCTCCACAAGATGCGAGTAAATGGGCGGCGGTTGCCGTGGGAAGCGGCTGAACAAATGTTGGCTGATTTTGAGCGAGGTGCTGTGTGAATGCGACGTCCCAATCATTGATGGGTCTCCTTAGTAACGAGTCATTTTCAACCAGGCTTTTTTGCCACACTATTGCCACAGTGGGAAGTAGATTCAGGGCTCTTGAGCCCGAATGGGAGAGCGCAAGTTGACTCACGCTGGAGTGCAATGAAGCGTGAGTTAAGGTCGGGATTACGGAGGGGAAAAACAAAAGGGGCACCCGATTGGACGCCCCCTTGAATTGGTGGAGAAGAGGAGGATCGAACTCCCGACCTTCGCATTGCGAACGCGACGCTCTCCCAGCTGAGCTACTTCCCCGAAAACTACCGTCGAATCTTACCAAAAACGCGGTATCTACGCCGCCCTCAGGCGCGATTCTCGGCGATGTGCCGCGCCATCGCGGCGATCACGCCTGGTGCTTCGCCCAATGCCGGGCGCAAAATGAAGCGCACCGCCGGATGGGCTTCGCGCGCGGTCTCGATCAAGGCCGGCAGGTCGCGCTTCAAGTGCCCGCCCTGGGCCATGAAGGCCGGCACGATGTCGATTTCCATTACACCCTTGGCGATCAGGTTGTCCAGCGTTTCTGCCAATGCCGGCTGCATGAATTCGAGATAGGCGATGGTGACGCCGGTGTCCGGGGCCCTGGCCCTGACTTCGTCGCGCAGGTGCTCGAAGGGACGCGCCCATTCAGGGTCGCGGGCACCGTGGGCGAAGATGACTATGGCTTTTTTCATCGTGCTTGTCCTCTGCTGTGCAGGCGGCCTTGCTTCATCCTGACCCGCTGCCGCCACAGGGGAAGGGACGATGTCTGAGTGCTACATAAGAATGATGTCGTACTGCTCCTGGAAGTACATGCTCTCCACCGCCAGCGATATCGGCTTGCCGATGAAATCCGACAGCATCGCCAGCGCCTGCGACTCTTCCTCGAGAAACATGTCGATCACCGATTGCGCCGCGAGGATGCGGAATTCCTTGGGATTGAACTGCTTGGCTTCGCGCGTGATCTCGCGCAGCACTTCGTAGCAGATGGTACGCGGGGTCTTGAGCTCGCCGCGGCCCTGGCATACCGGGCATTGCTCGCACAGCACATGGGCCAATGATTCGCGGGTGCGCTTGCGGGTGATCTCGATCAGCCCCAGGCTGGTGAAGCCGGAGACGCCGATCTTGGTGCGGTCCAGCGACAGGATCTTGTTGAGCTCGGCCAGCACCGCCGTCTTGTGCTCGTCGCTGTCCATATCGATGAAGTCGGCGATGATGATGCCGCCGAGGTTGCGCAGGCGCAACTGACGCGCCAGCGCTTGCGCCGCCTCGAGGTTGGTCTTGAAGATGGTGTCATCGAAGTTGCGCCCGCCGACGAAGCCGCCGGTGTTGACATCGATGGTGGTCATCGCCTCGGTCTGGTCGATGATCAGGTAGCCACCCGATTTCAGATCGACCCTGCGCGCCAGGGCTTTTTCGATCTCGGCTTCCACGCCGAACAGGTCGAACAGCGGCCGTTCCCCGGTGTAGTGCATGATGCGTGACGCCACCGTAGGCATGTAGTCGCGCGCGAATTCGCCCAGCTTGACAAAATTTTCGCGCGAATCGATCTGGATGCTGCCGGTGGCCTCGGTGACCAGATCACGCAGGGCGCGCCGTGCCAACGGCAAATCCTGGTACAGGCAGGCGGGTGCCTGCATGATCTGCGCATCGTTCTGGATCTTGCGCCACAGCTTGAGCAGATAGTCGACATCGGTGCCCAGATCGGCCTGGCTTGCGGCTTCGGCCATGGTGCGAATGATGAAGCCGCCGCATTCACCTTCGGGAATCATGTGCTTGAGCTTGTCGCGCAGCAATTCGCGCTCGGCCTCGCTCTCGATGCGCTGGGATATGCCGATATGGGTTTCCTGCGGCAGATATACCAACATGCGGCCGGCGATCGAGACCTGAGTCGAGAGCCGCGCCCCCTTGGTGCCGATCGGATCCTTGACCACCTGCACCAGCACGGTCTGCCCTTCGCGCAGCAGGTGTTCGATCGGCTTGCTGGGCTCGCCGTTGCCGCCATTGTGATTGGCATGGCGTACCTCCCAGATATCGGCCACATGCAGGAAGGCCGCGCGCTCAAGTCCGATGTCGATGAAGGCAGACTGCATGCCCGGCAACACGCGCGCCACCCGACCCACATGGATGTTGCCCACCAGGCCGCGACTGGCGCTGCGCTCGATGTGGATTTCCTGCGCAACCCCTTGCAGCATGACCGCCACCCGTGTTTCCTGCGGAGTGACGTTGATCAGGATGTCTTCATTCATGCGCTTGATTGTGGCACAGAGGCCTTGCCGGCAAACGGCCGTGGTGCGCTTGTGTTCAATTGAAACTGCGCAACAGCACGCCTGGCCTTGGCCGCCCGGCCATGGATCCGCCGGCATCGGCCACCTGCACGCCATTGACCCAAACGCCGTGCACACCGATGGCGTCGGTGTGCAAGCGGCCGGCGCCACCCGGCAGGTCATTGACCCGCCGCTTCGGACCGCGGCCCACGGTTGCCGGGTCGAACAGCAGCAGGTCAGCGGCATAGCCGGGTTTGAGCAGGCCGCGCTCCTTCAATCCATAGACCTGCGCGGTCTGGCCGGTGAGACGCCGCACGGCCTCCTGCAGCGGCATCGCATCGAGGTCGCGCGACCAATGGCCCAGCAGGTGCAGGCCGAATGCCGCATCGTTGAAAAACGTCAGGTGTGCACCGGCGTCCGACAGGCTTACCAGGCTGTACGGGTGGTTGAGCATGCGTCCGACCGCTTCCTCGTCCGAGTTGAGAAGCGTGGCGGTGAAAACCGTGTCGAGGTCTTCCGCCAGTGCCAGGTCGAACATGAAATCGAGCGGATCGGCATTGCCTTCGCGCGCCAGTTCAGCAATGCTGCGCTGCTCAAGGGCGGCATGCGCGGGCAGTTTGGTTTCGACCACTTGCACCTGATCCCACTCGCCATTGAACAGGCGAAACACCGTCGGCGCCGCGATCTCGGCACGCATCGCATCGCGAAACGCCGGCGCCGCAATCATGTCCCGAAAGGCAGCGCCGGTAAGCCCCAGCGCCGGCTTCCATGACACCAGGCCCTCGAGCGGGTAGGGCGAATGCAGGGTGAAGTCCATGGTCAACGGGCAACACGACACCGCTCCCAGCAACGCACGACCGCGTTGGTTGGCCGCTGCGATTGCCTCAAGCTCCTTGAATACCGCCTGCGGATTGGTCTTGTTGTGCAGCAGTGCCGCAATCACCACCGGCCGGCCTGACGCCGCCGACAACTCTTCGAGAAAATCGATGCGCGTATGGCCGCCTTTGGTCAGCATGAACACGCCATGCCCGGCTTCACCGAGGGCGCCGACCAGGCTCGCAAGTTCGCTCTCTTCAGCCAGGCGCGAGGGCATCGGCACACCGCCTTCGCCATTGTGCGCGGGCGAAGTGCTGGTGGCGAAACCAATCGCGCCGGCAGCCAACGCCTGCAGCAGCAGGCGTCGCATCTCTGCCACTTCGGCAGGGCTGGCCGCGCGCTTCGAGGCGTCCGCGCCCATGACGAAAGTGCGCAGCGACGAATGACCGGCGAATGCCGCGATGTTGACGGCCGCGCCGCCGCGCTCCAGCATGTCCATGTATTCGGGAATGCTCTCGAAATCCCAGCGAATGCCGGCGCGCAAGACGTCCAGCGACATGCCTTCGACCTGTGTCAGGTTGCGCATGGTGATCTCGCGATCGCGCGCACGGCAGGGCGCGATGGTGAAGCCGCAGTTGCCGATGATCGCGGTGGTCACGCCCAACGCAGGCGAGGGCGCGACATCCGGGTCCCAGGTGATTTGGGCATCGTAATGGGTGTGGTTGTCGATGATGCCGGGCATCAGCGCCAGACCTCTGGCATCGATGGTGCGGCGCGCCGCGCCCAGTGCGCTGCCGATGGCAGCGATGCGGCTGCCGTCTACCGCCAGGTCGCCGTACGCCGGCGCCAGGCCGCTGCCGTCGTAAATGCGGGCGTCGCGAATGATCAGGTCATGCATCGTGTCGAGAGGGGAAAGTTATAATTCGCAGTGATTCGATTCTAACCTGCGCATCGCGGAGCCCAAGGCCCGATGTCCCGCGCAGCTTCAAGCGGGCCTCAATGTCAAATCTGCTCGACAATCTCAACCCTGAGCAATTCCAGGCCGTCACGCTGCCCAATCAATCGGCGCTGATTCTCGCCGGTGCCGGCTCCGGCAAGACCCGCGTGCTGACCACCCGCATCGCATGGTTGATCCAGACCGGACAATGCGCTCCCAACAACATCCTCGCGGTCACCTTCACCAACAAGGCGGCGCGCGAAATGCAGCATCGGCTCGCCGCCATGCTGCCGATCAACCTGCGCGGCATGTGGATCGGCACCTTCCACGGATTGTGCAACCGCTTCCTGCGCGCCCATCATCGCGACGCCGGATTGCCGGCGCTGTTCCAGATTCTTGATTCCGGCGATCAGATGTCGGCAATCAAGCGCCTGCTCAAGGCGCTCAATGTGGATGGCGAGAAGTTCCCGGCAAAGAGCGTGTGCTGGTTCATCAACGGCTCCAAGGACGCCGGCCTGCGGCCCAGGGATGTGGTGGCCAACGACGAACACAATCGCAAATTTATCGAACTCTATGCGGCCTATGAAGCGCAGTGCCAGCGCGAAGGGGTGGTGGATTTCGCCGAGTTGCTGTTGCGCACCTGCGAGGTGCTGTCGCGCAACGAGCCTTTGCGCGAACACTATCGCGCGCGCTTTCGCCATCTGCTGGTCGATGAATTCCAGGATACCAACGAGCTGCAGTACAAGTGGCTGAAGCTGCTGGCCGGGGCCGGCACGCCGCAACCCAACTCGGTGTTCGCGGTCGGCGACGACGACCAGTCGATCTACGCGTTTCGCGGCGCGCGAGTCGGCAACATGCACGATTTCGAGCGCGACTTCCATGTCGAGAACCTGATCAAGCTGGAGCAGAACTATCGCTCGCACGGCAACATCCTCGATGCGGCCAATGCACTGATCAAGAACAACGGCAGCCGCCTGGGCAAGAACCTGTGGACCGACCAGGGCCATGGCGAACCGGTGCGCGTGTTCGAGGCGCAGACCGACCTGGACGAGGGGCGCTGGCTGGTCGCCGAGGTCAAGGCGCTGATCGCCGAAGGGGCCCGGCGCAGTGAGATGGCGGTGCTGTACCGCTCCAACGCACAGTCGCGGGTGATCGAGCAGATGCTTTTCGCCGAAGGCATTCCCTACAAGGTGTACGGGGGCTTGCGCTTTTTCGAGCGCGCCGAGGTCAAGCACGCGATCGCCTACCTGCGCCTTTTGGCCAATCCGGACGACGACACCTCGTATTCACGGGTGGTCAATTTCCCGACACGCGGCATCGGTGCGCGTTCGCTGGAGCAATTGGGCGATGCCGCAGGCAGGCGTGACATGGCCAACCCTGCCGGCATATCGCTGTATCGCGCGGTACCCATGTTGACCGGCAAGGCTGGCAGCTCTCTGAGCGCTTTCAACCAGCTGATCGACAGCATGCGTACAGCGAGCATCGGCTTGCCGTTGCCTGAGGTGATCGACCACGTGCTCGAACACTCGACCCTGCGCGCGCACTACAAGAACGATCGCGAAGGCCGCGAGCGGCTGGAGAACCTGGATGAGCTGATGAATGCGGCTGCCAATTTCACCGAGGAAGACGAGGATAGCCTGAGCGCATTTCTGACCCACGCGGCGCTGGAATCCGGCGACAACCAGGCGCATGACGGGCAGGACGCGGTGCAACTGATGACGGTGCACTCGGCCAAGGGGCTGGAATTCAACCAGGTGTTCATCACAGGCCTGGAGGACGGCCTGTTCCCGCACGAAAATTCAATCATGGAGCGCGACGGCCTGGACGAGGAACGCCGCCTGATGTACGTGGCAATCACGCGCGCGCGCAAACGCCTGTATCTCTCGTTTGCACAGACCCGCATGCTGCACGGCCAGACCCGCTACAACATGAAATCGCGGTTTTTCGACGAATTGCCGGAGGCACTGCTCAAGTGGCTGACGCCGCAAATCTCCGCCAAGCGCGGCAAGCTGTGGCAAGGAGACCACGATTCTGCAGCGCTCGCACGCCCGGCCTATGCCACGGCCACGGCAGCCAGCGACTCCGGCTTTCGCATTGGCCAGAACGTGCTGCATGCCAAGTTCGGCAACGGTGTGATTGTCGATTCCGAAGGCTCGGGCCAGGAGGCGCGGCTGCAGGTGAATTTCGGCCGCAACGGCGTCAAATGGCTGGCGCTGGCATACGCCAAGCTGGAACGCGTGTAGCGGCAACGCTGTTACGCGGCCGGCGAAGCCGGCGCGGGCGCGCCGTCGGACGGTTCGGCAAAGATCGCCACGTAGCTTGAGTAAAACGAACAGATCATGGCGCAGGCCACGGCCAGCATATAGGGCGTGATGATCAGGGCGGTCAGTGCCGCGCTGCCCTCGCGGCGCGGCATGACGAAGCCCAGGATCAGGCCCAGAAGCAGCGGTATCACACCGGCAAACAATGCCCAGCCCAGGCCGTAGACCAGGAAGGCGCGGGTATTGCGCACCCCGGCGAAAAAACTGAAAAACACCGCCTTGATCGGGCTCATGCCGTGCCACAGGCACAGGGCAGGCGCGAACCAGAATGCCAGCATGAGCGGCGCATACAGCAGGAGTGCCAGCATGCCCGCCTGTTGCAGGCCGGAATTGCGCACCATCTCCTCGGACAACCTGCCACCCAGCAGCATCAAACGAAACAGCACGCCACCGTCGATCAATGCGGACACCGCCAGCAACAAAGCAAGTGCCAGCGTATAGGCCACGCCGAGAATGATCTGCGGCTGCGTATTGGTGCGAAACGGGCTGATCAAAAGAGTCGGGAGCGGCACCTGCTTTTTCTGCGCGGCGCGACAGGCCAGCATGAAACCGGCCGAGAAACCGGGGATCAGGGCGGTGGCCACCAGCGGACCGATGACCGGCAGGTTGCTCACCAATACCAGGCACAGCCAGTAAAACAACAGGGTCAGGAGCCAGATCGCCGGATGGGTGCGAAACAGGGCGAAGCCGTGCAATACCCACAGCCAGCCATGCAGCGCCGGAACCGTCTTTACTTCCATGATGTTGCCTTGTCTTGCGTGAGTGTCGAAGCGGCCGCATATGCGCACGACCCGCCATGGCATTTTACGCGATCGGAATTCTGCAGCGCGACGCCTCTTCTCAAGCAAGCCATGGCGCGGTCCAAGTGCGGCGCATCTGCAGAATGCGCTGGAAGTGGCCGGGATCATGCGGCGTGATCATCGGGCCACTGCGCGGCAGGTGAAAATCGAACAACCGTGACAGCCAGAAGCGCAGGGCTGCTGCGCGCAGCATCACGTCCCAGGCCGCGCGTTCGGCCGCCAGCAGGGGCCGTACCGCGTTGTATGCAGTGAGAAACTCACGCACTTCCGATTCGACCAGCGCGCCCGGCGCGTCACCCTCGCGCTCAATGCACCAGTCGTTGACGCAAACCGCGATATCGAACTGCAGGCAGTCGAATCCGGCGAAATAGAAATCGATGAAACCACCGAGTTGGCCGGCCTCGAACAAAACATTGTCGCGGAACAAATCGGCATGCACCGGTCCGCGCGGCAGGGCGTCGTGCCGGTGGCTGGCCTGAAAGGCAAGCTCCTCATCGAGCAGCCGGCGTCCGCCACCATCCATGAAAGGCTTGACCAGCGGCGCAGTCGTGGCCCACCAATGCGGGCCGCGCGGATTTTCCTGAAAACCCGAAAAGCTGGCTCCGGCCAGATGCATGCGCGCCAGCATGGCGGCCACCTGTGCGCGCTCGCCGGCGGCGGGCGTCATATGCGAGGCGCCGGGCAGGCGGCGCACGACAGCGGCCGGTTTGCCCTTCAGGGTACTGAAGTTGCGGCCGGCGCGATCCACCATCGGCCCCGGGCACGGAATGCCTGCCTGCACCAGGTGGGCCGTGAGTTCCAGGTAAAACGGCAACTCATGCGCGCTCAGCTTCTCGAAGATGGTCAGGACGTATTCGCCTGCGCTGGTGGTGAGAAAGAAATTGCTGTTCTCGATGCCCGAGGCAATGCCTTTCAAGGCAAGCGGTCGACCGATATCGAATCCCGCCAGCCAGGGCGCGAGTTCGTCGGGAGTGACGGGCGTGAAGACGGCCATGGTCGAAGCTTTATCGCCAGGCCCCAGGGCCTGCGCCGCAGGTCAGAACGTGCCGATCACCCACATCGGAACACTGAGGTTGTGCGCATCCGCCGGGCCCTGTGTCGGCGTGGAAAACTGGCCGTCGCCCTTTTGGTCGATCAACAGATACGGCGTACCGCCTGGCGGCGTCACGCGCACCATGTAGAGGCGGCCGCGCATGCGGAACTCTTCGACTTTGTCGCCACCGCGCTGGATGATCGTGATCTGCGGCTCCAGCGTCGGATCGATCGCCATGCGTGGTGGCGGTGGCACATCGGCCAGCGGCTCCACTTTTTGCCCCTGGCCACCTGGTTGAGCCTGTACCGAGGAAGCTATCAGGCCAGCGAGCACCAGGATACGAAAGGATGCGGGATGATTTTTCATGATGAGGTTGATTGTAGCAAGCGCTCCGGCCTCACAGGGTCAACAGGCCTTCCCGCTCGGCGGACGAAGGCGAGAAGCCGCATGCCTCGTAGAACTTGAAGATCGCCTCGGCGAACTCTGACATAATTCCAGAAAGGCGCCAGGCCTCGCGCGCCGAGTGGTCCGCCGCCAAGTCGGCGCGGTTGACTTTGATTGCCATATTCGAGATTTCCCCGGTGCCTGGTTGGATTCACTGGCACCGGCCGCAGTCGCGCTGCCGCTTGGCCGGCGCGCCGAGACCGGCAAATCCTGCCAGAAGCGCAAACTTTATCAGGGAGTGTGGATTTCCGATGCCCAGATTGCTGATGGTCGACGGCTCTTCGTACCTGTACCGCGCCTTTCACGCCTTGCCGGACCTGCGCAGTCCGGCAGGCTTGCCCACCGGCGCCATGCATGGCATGGTCAGCATGCTCAAGAAGCTCAAGGCCGAAAACCGCGCCGACTATTGCGCCTGCGTATTCGACGCCAAGGGGCGCACCTTCCGCGACGACCTGTATGCGCAGTACAAGGCGCAGCGCGCACCGATGCCGGATGATCTGGTGCGCCAGATCGAGCCGATCCATGCCCTGGTGCGTGCCATGGGCTGGCCGCTTCTGATGATCGACGGCGTCGAGGCGGATGACGTCATCGGCACCTTGGCCAAAATGGCCGCAGCCGCAGGGATTGAAACCCTGATCTCGACCGGTGACAAGGACCTGGCACAACTGGTGGATGCGCATGTGACGCTGATCAACACCATGAGCAACGAGCGCCTCGACGTGGCCGGGGTGAAAGCCAAGTTCGGCGTGGCACCGGAGCTGATCGTCGACTATCTGACCCTGGTGGGCGACACCGTGGACAACGTGCCAGGCGTCGAGAAGGTGGGGCCCAAGACAGCGGTGAGATGGATTTCCGAGTATGGCTCGCTGGCAGGCGTGATCGCCCACGCGGACCAGATCAAGGGCGTGGTCGGCGACAACCTGCGGCGTGCACTCGACTGGCTTCCCAAAGGGCGCGAACTGGTGACCGTCAAATGCGATGTCGAAGGCTTGTCGCTGGAAACCCTCGGGACGGAAACCACCGATGAAGGATTGTTGCGCGAACTTTTTTCGCGTTACGGCTTCAAGACCTGGCTGCGCGAGATGGAAGGCGGCGCCGTCAGCGCGTCGCCCGAAGTTTCGTCGAACGTCGCGGCCATCGACAGCGCGCCGCCGGCATTGCCGGGCGAACGCCCAAAGCACTATGAGACCGTGCGCAGCCGGACGCAACTCGAGGCCTGGATTGCTCGACTGCAGGCCGCTGAAATCGCCGCGGTCGACACCGAAACCACCGGCCTTGACCCGATGCGATCGAGAATCGTCGGTATTTCGTTCGCCATCGAACCGTTTGCCGCCGCCTACCTGCCGCTCATGCATACCGGTCCGGATGCCGAAGGCCAGCTTGACTTCGATACTGCCATCGCCCTGCTGCGGCCCTGGCTGGAGAATCCTGGGGCAAAAAAAGTGGGGCAGAACCTCAAGTACGATGCCCACATTTTTGCCAACCACGGCATAGCGCTGGGAGGCATCGTGCATGACACCCTGTTGCAAAGCTATGTGATCGAGTCTCATCGCAGTCACGACATGGATTCGCTCGCCACCCGTCATCTGGGACGCACCACCATCAAGTACGAAGCGGTGGCCGGCAAGGGTGCAAGCCAGATCGGCTTCGAACAGGTGGCGATCGACGTCGCCACCGAGTATGCGGCGGAGGACTCCGAAGTCACCCTGCAATTGCACCAGACCCTGTGGCCCCAGATCGCAGCCGACGCCAAGCTCAAGCGAATTTACGAACTTGAAATGCCGGTCGCGCGCGTGCTGATGAAAATGGAGCGCACCGGGGTTCTGATCGACGCGGCGTTGCTGGAAAAACAGGGCGGCGAACTCGGCGTGACCATGCTGGAACTGGAGCGCCGCGCGTATGAGCTGGCGGGCCAGCCATTCAACCTGGGCAGCCCGAAACAGATCGGCGAGATTTTTTTCGAGCGCATGCAGTTGCCGGTGATCAAGAAAACCCCTTCCGGCGCACCATCGACCGACGAAGAAGTGCTGCAAAAACTGGCCGAAGATTATCCGTTGCCCAAGGTGCTGCTCGACTACCGCAGTTTGTCCAAGTTGAAAAGCACCTATACCGACAAGCTGCCACGCATGGTCAACCAGGTCACCGGCCGGGTGCACACCAATTATGCGCAGGCAGTCGCGGTCACCGGGCGCCTGGCTTCCAACGACCCGAACCTGCAGAACATTCCGATTCGCACCGCCCAGGGCAGGCGTATCCGCGAGGCCTTCATCGCCCCCCCGGGCAGCGTGATCATGTCGGCCGACTATTCGCAGATCGAATTGCGCATCATGGCGCACATCTCGAAGGACCCGGCGCTCCTGGCCGCTTTCGCAGCGGGCGAGGACGTGCACCGCGCCACCGCCGCCGAGATTTTTGGCGCCCCGCGCGCTGAGGTGAGTTCGGAGCAGCGTCGCTATGCAAAGGTCATCAACTTCGGGCTGATCTACGGCATGAGCGCCTTCGGGCTGGCGGCCAACCTTGGCATCGAGCGGGATGCCGCCAAGTCCTACATCGAGCGTTACTTCGAACGCTTCGCCGGGGTCAAGCGCTACATGGATGAGACGCGCGTCGCGGCCAAGGCCCAAGGCTACGTCGAAACGGTGTTCGGCCGACGCCTGTGGCTGCCGGAAATCAACAGCCCCAACGGGCCGCGCCGCCAGGGCGCCGAGCGCGCCGCGATCAACGCGCCAATGCAGGGCACCGCAGCCGACCTGATCAAGATGTCGATGATCGCGGTGCAGGCGTCAATCGAGGGCGAACAGTTGAAATCGCGCCTGGTGATGCAGGTGCATGACGAACTGGTTCTGCAGGTGCCGACCGATGAATTGGAGCATGTACGCACCCTGGTGCCGCACCTGATGAGCGCGGTGGCAAGCCTCGACGTGCCATTGCTGGCCGAGGTGGGTGTCGGTGCCAATTGGGATCAGGCCCATTGATCGGGCACCCGGATCGGGCAAGCGCATCTGCACCAGCCCATCTGGGATGGAAATTTCGCCTGGAATTTTTCAGGCGCATGCCGTGCCCGATCGGCTCCCGAGTTTGTCAGGCGCGGTCGTCGGCAGATACATTGCGTTGCATCTGCGGCGCCAAAAGTACCGTGTGTCGCGCGCAATCAATGGCGCAGCGGGTGAGGCGGTGATCGCCGCCGACGCGCCAGACGTGATCATTCTCGATCACTACCTGCCGGATACCACCGGTTGAGCACTGCAGGATGCCCAACGCCTGTTCGAGCCGTTTCAGCGCTTGCATGCCACCGCCGAGTACGAGCGGCTGGGCATTGGGCTTGGCGACCGTACAGCAGATCATCGAGCGCCACCACGGCCGTATCTGGGCCAAGGGCGCGCCCGGCGAAGGCGCGACCTTCTTCTTCACCCTGCAAAGCGCCGATTGATCAGGCGAAGCGCCGCGCGGCATATGCGGCACAGTCGGCCGCGTCGAGGTCCCCGCCAAGCAGGTCGGCCACCATGCGCCCGCTAATGGGGCCGCACGCAAGTCCGACATGGCCGTGGCCAAATGCGTGAATCACGTCTGCAGAAGCTGACGCGGGGCCCAACACCGGCAGCCCGTCCGCAGTCGAAGGGCGATCTCCGCTCCAGAGTTTCACTTCACCTGTTTCGGCCAAGTCACGCAAGCGCGGATAGGCGCGCCTGGCATGACCCAGGAGAATCTCTGCGCGCCGCCAGTCGGGTGCGGCATCCCGTGTTGTCAATTCCACCTGACCTGCCAGGCGCAGGCCGTGGTTGGTGGGCGTATTGGCCATCTTGCCGTCGGCCGGCATCACAGGCATGGGAAGTTCGAAACCTGGTGCGCTGACAACCACGTGGTAGCCACGCTCGCTTTCGAGAAAAACGCGATCTCCCGCGGCGCGTGCCAGGTCCTTGGACGCAATGCCGGCGGCGATCACGGCGCGTTCGCAGACAATCGGCCCGACGTCTGTCAGCACCGCGCGCAGGCGCCGGTTCTCGATATCGAACCCGGTGGCGCGCGTGCGCGCAAGCCTTGCCCCGCGTGCACAGGCATGCCGCACCAGCGCGCCGACATAGGCGCCAGGATCGCGACAGTGCGCACCGGCATCGACCACGATTCCGAAACCATAGGCGGCATCAAGCATCGGCAGCAATCGATGCAGCGCCAAAGCATCGAGTTCGCGCCAGGCGATGCCGTTATCGCGCCGCAGGCGCCATGCCAGGGCTTCCCCCTCAAAGCCGGTGCGACTGGCGTAGGCATACAAAAGGCCATTGCTTGCGATTAGCTCTGCAACCCCGGCCTCGGCGGCAAGCGCACGATGCCGGTCCGGCGCATCACCCAACAGTCGCGCCAGTGCGCGGGCGGTACGCTCGACGCGGGCGACGCTGCAGCCGGATAATACAAACCGCCACAGCCACGGGGCCAGTGCCGGCAGGGCGCCCAGGCGCAGGGTGAGTGGGCCACTTGCATCAAGCAGATAGCCCGGAATCTTTTTCCACAACCCGGGCATCGACATCGGCACCACCGACGCCGGGCTGATCCACGCACCATTGCCGTAGCTCGCCGCCTGCTCACCACCGGGTTCACCAGGCTCGATCAGTGTCACTTGATGGCCGTCGCGCAAAAGTTCCACCGCACAGCAAGCGCCGACGATTCCGGCTCCGATCACCGCTACATGCATGGCCTGCCTCATGGTGCCCGGCAACCTGTGGGCCTTGCCGAAAATCGCCGTCACTGTGAAGATCGTACCGACCAAGACCGCTGCGATATCCCCGCTTGCCGCATACGCCAAACGCCGAAATCTGCGCAGCAGATCCTGACTTGTCCACAGATCTCGGAGCCGTGTCCGGTCGAACCTGAGGACCTACAGGCTGCGGCCGCGTCGTTGGTCGGCGACTTGCTCAATTCAGTGGCCTGGTGGGGTAAAGGTGCATAAACTCTATGTGGACTGGACGAGCTGTTGGTCCCCTGGAAGTACGAACTGTAGCCTGCAGCCGAAAGTCTCCTCCGGGTCGATGTCCATGGCAGCTCCGTGCCAGGCGAAGCGGATTCCATCGCGCAGAAAGCGGCTCCGCAGACGCTCCAGTGAAGGTACGTAAAAGCTCAGCCCGGTCATGCCGGCACCGGCACCGGCAGCGGCAGTTGCAAGTCTCAGTTGCGCTGCGTCAAGTTGAAACACCAGCGCGTCATTCACGCGCGTCGCGGCGCTTGCAGTGCATGCCTGGTAAAGCGGGGCGGCGCTTTCAACGTCCGGCAGGCCGATGTCGAGCACGGCCATTGCGCAGGCCCCATTCGCATGCCTTTGCCATTCGCGGCGCCACACCAGACCCGGCGTCAAGTGCTGGCAGAAATAAAACCATGAGCCCGGAACGGCGTCAGGCTCGAGCCGGGTCACCCGGAAGGATGCATCGGCAATCGCACCGCCGGTCATTTCGACCGGGCGCGAAAAGGTTTGCACAGGCCTTGGCACCAATCCGGCGCGCATCAGCTCGGCATGGGTGACGTCGGCGTCAGTACTACGCAATACGGTCGCCATCAGGCCGAGCGGGCGCGACACAAGTTCCGGGCGTCGCTCAGGCGGTGCGCCGGGTGGATAGCCCAGCAACTCGAGATAGTCGCTTTCGAACACCACCGTGTGGTTGATCGAGCCCAGCGAGTGATGTCCGCGCGCAGTGACAAAAAACCCCAGGCGCTCGAACAGCGCCGCGACTTCATCCATGCGATCGCGGGCGTTGAAAACGATGTGATCAAGTGCGCGCATGCTCAAATCATAGCGCTTCAAGACTGCCAGCGTGCGACCACGCGAGGGCGCGATAATGCTGTGACCGCAACTGACCGGATTTACCCAAATGACTCCACTGAATGGCGCCGAGGCGCTGGTGCGAATGTTGCAACTTTACGGCGTGAAGCATGTATTCGGCCTGTGCGGCGACACCAGTCTGCCGTTCTACGACGCGCTGGCACGGCTTGACCACGGCATCACCCATGTCTTGACGCGCGACGAACGCTCGGCCGCCTATATGGCCGATGGTTACGCGCGCATCGCGCGCCGCCCCGGCGTTTGCGAAGGCCCGTCCGGCGGCGGCGCCACATACATCCTGCCCGGCGTGGTGGAAGCCAACGAGTCGTCGATTCCGCTACTGGCGATCACCAGCGACATTGCGACCACCTCGCGCGGGCGCTATACGCTGACCGAACTCGACCAGGCCGCCTTGTTCCGCCCGCTGACCAAATGGAACGGCGTGGCCAACGCGGCCAACGACATTCCACGCTTGCTGCGCGCCGCCTTTTCGGCGATGAACACCGGCCGTAGCGGCGCGGCGCATCTGTCGCTGCCGTTCGATGCCCAGAAAGGCGCGGTCGAAGCCGACGAGTTGTGGGCTGATCCGGCGCTGGCGACTTATCCGGCACGGCGCGGTGCTGCCGACCCGCAGGATGTCGAGCGCGCTGCGGCACTGCTGACTTCAACTGCAAACAAACTTGTGATCGTAGGCGGCGGCGTGGTTCTCTCGGGCGCGGAAGCCGAACTGGCCGAATTTGCATACAAGGCTGGTGCGATGGTCGCCACCACGATTTCCGGGCAGGGCAGCCTGGCCGAGACGGACGCGGCCTGCGTGGGAGTGGTCGGCAGCAATGGCGGCACACCCGAGACCCGTGAAGTGGTCGACATGGCGGATCTGATCATTTTCATCGGTTGTCGGGCCGGTAGCGTCACCACCGAGCGGCGCCGTCATCCCGCACCCGGGCGCACGCGCGTGATCCAGATTGACGTCGATCCCGCCGTGATTGGCGCCAACTACGCGGTCGATATCGGGCTGGCAGGCGACGCCCGGCTGGTACTGCGCCAATTGATCGGCGCCCTGGATGGACAAACGGTGTTCCAGATGCCCTCACGCCTGAACCCAGCGATGGTGGCCGCGGCCAAGGCGCGCAAACTTGACGGGTTCATGCGCCTGGCGCTGTCGGACGAGCGCCCGATCAGGCCCGAGCGCGTGGTGCACGAATTGCGGCAGGCGCTGCCCGACGACGCCATCGTGGTCGCCGACCCGGGCACGCCATGCCCGTATTTCTCAGCCTACTTCGAGATCCGCAGCACCGGTCGGCGCTTTTTTTCCAATCGTGCCCACGGCGCGCTGGGCTACAGCATGGCTGCGGCGGTCGGCGCCCATATGGCCGATCCGCGGGTTCCGGTAGTAGCGGTGATGGGCGACGGCAGTTTCGGCTTTACCGTAGGGGAGTTGGAAACCATCGTGCGCCTGCGCATACCGCTTGTGATGGTGGTGATTTCAAACGCAACCTACGGCTGGATCAAGGCTGGTCAGAAAACCGGCTTCGACGGACGTTATTTTTCGGTGGACTTCAATCGCACCGACCACGCAGCCGTGGCGGCCGCCTATGGCGTTGCCAGTTGGCGTGTCGAGGATCCGGCGGCGCTTGCAGCGACATTGCGAGAGGCGCTCAGTCGTGGAGTGCCGGCGCTGATCGATGTGATTTGCCAGCCGCTGCACGAAGCACGGGCGCCGGTGAGTGAGTGGGTGGCCTGAACGCGGCCACCAGGAATGGCGGCGCGCAACAAAAAATGCCTGTGCCGCACCCCTGGCGTGATCATGCCTGACACACACTTTGCGCACTTTGCGCGCTCGGCAGGCGACATCGGCAACGCGGGTAGATTCGCCTGGCCCGTACGCTACCGCGTGGTCGAAGGCGTGCGCCGACATCAGTGATTCACGAAATGGCGCCTGCAGGCGCAAAGCTCTGGCTGACGCGACCGCTCTGGCGGCCCGCCTGGTCGAAGCTGATTTCAACGAAACGGATCGACGCGTCCGCACGCACGGCCAGCACGCTGCTGCTGCGGGTGCCGTAAACCGGCGCCACGATCCTGCGTGCGGCCAGAATACGCTCGCGCTCGAGCCCTACACCGGTAGCAGGCAACTGCGCATCATGCGGAATCCCGGTTTCGGCCAGGGCGGTCAACAATTGCTCGAACATGCGATCTTCGTCCGGCCTCGACGCGACAATCGAGCTCAGGTCAGACAGGAGCCCGGTCGTCTTGGGCCAGGGTGTATTCAGGCGCGCGTTGGAGAGCGCATGAAATCCCGGCGCAAGCCGCTGGGCTGGCGCATCGTGGTTACCGGCGTAGCCGAGGGAGTCGGCATCGCCAACCAGCAGATTGAAGCCGTTGTACTGCGCGCGCGCAGGCGCCAAAGCGCCGAGGTAGTCGTGCGGGCGTTGCAGACCCTGGAGATAATCGGCAACCAGGTGACCGCGTGAACGCGCCTGGCTGTCCGGCGGCGCAGGGTCGCGATGATTGGTCAACGCGGCAAAGCGGCCAGCGCGGGTAACGGCCATCCAGCTACCGCCCCCTTCGAGATCGCGCCCACCGAAAAGCTCGGGTGCGTGCGGCCAGAAAGCAGCTGGCGCGGTCCTGCGTGCGTGGTACTCATCGCGATTGGCGGCCACAATCAGGGAGTAGCCCGGAACCACATGCCAGGCGAGCGCGATCAGGCACATGGCAGCATTTTCAGGCCAGCGGGTCGTGAAAGATCTCGTCGTGGCGGGTCGCGCCTGCCGCCAGAAACGCGCAGATGCCGAAGCGCGCCACACAGTCCGCCAGTGATGCCTCGAACAGCAGGCGCTGGTGCACGCCTTCGTAAATCTCCATCCAGGTGGCAGCGTCGAAAGACTTTTTCTTGAGCCGGCCACGCACGCCACACAAACGATAAATGTCCGACTGCATGGCCACAGCCACCGGAATGAACTCGGCTATCGCGTCAGGCGCAATCCTGTAATACACGTAATGGTCGTGCAGCGCACTCAAGGGCAACGCTCCGGTCGACCTATCGCGCTCGCCGGCCAGACGCAGGGTGTGTCCGGGTTGGCATGCGAGCGACTCATGGCGATTCGGGAATCGCGTACGGCAAGTCCAGAAAAACCAGGGCCGGGCCATCGACGGCCGCCAGATGAATGCTTGCCTCCAGGCGGCTCTGGATCGGCACCACCGCCAATACTGCGCAAAACCCGTCGGCCAAGACAGTCGCGTTGGCGATCGTGCCGCATTCCTGTGCATCGGCACCGCTCGCAAACAACGGCTGGCCGGCGCTCGCAGGTCCCTTGACACGGGCCGGATACATGCGGCGCTTGACCGCACCGCGGTAATGTGCGCGGGCAACGACTTCCTGGCCCGGATAGCAGCCCTTTTTGAAGCTGATGCCACCGATGGCGTCAAAATTGACCATCTGCGGCACGAACTGGTCCTGGGTCGCGGGCGTCAGCCAGACTTCGCCGGCGGCGATCATCATGGCTTTCCAGACGGTCTCGTCACCGCTCACGGCGTTGGCAGCCATGGCGGGGGCCACGATAAGCTCGCGCCGTTGGCCGTCAACCGCGGCCAAGTCTATGCGCATCGCGTCGTCGGTGAGCGCAAGCCGGAGAGGCACATGATGGCCCGTTTCGCCGATCACGCCACTGATCTCAAAACGTTCGCTGGCGTCGTCGATGACCGCCTTGGCACGCAGAACGAACATGCGCAGGCGCTTGACGAGTCCGGGCACCAGAGCCCGGTCGCAGGCAAGATAGATGCGCTCCGGGGTCGCGCACCAGGCTAGAAAACCTGCCAGCATGCGACCTTTGGCTGAGCAATACGCGGTCCATTGGGCTTGTTCCGGTGCCAGATGCAGCAAATCATTGCTCAACTGGTTGTGCAGGAACGATCGGGCATCACTGCCTGACACCTCGATCAATCCGAACGAGGCGAGTCGGGTTCGTAGAACCGGGAAATTCGGGGGATTGGCGCTAATGCTCATATTCAAAGTCCTTTGACGGCTCTATTATACGGGCTCACTTTTTCAAGATGGCTTCATGTTGCGGTTATTCAAGGCGCTGATTTTTCTGGGGATTTTGAGTGTTTTGAGCGCCGGGGCGGGGCTATGGTGGTATGCCGAGCGCGCCATCCCCCTGGGCAGCGCCAGCGTCGATTTCACCATTCCACCCGGCAGCTCCATGCGCACCGCGGCGCGCCTGGCTGCCGGAAGCATGCCCGTTTACCCGGATGCACTGGTGCTGCTGGCACGCATTACGGGGCGCGACACCCGCATCAAGGCAGGCAGCTACGAAATTGAAGCCGGCACCACGCCACTGGCCCTGATCGAGAAGCTCACGCGTGGCGACGTGACCTTGCAGGAACTGACCATTCCCGAGGGCTGGACTTTTCGGCAGTTCCGCGCCGCACTCGACGCCCATCCTGGCGTAAGTCACAATACGCAGGGCTTGAGCGATGCGGCAGTGTTCGAGGCCGTTCAGCGAGCCGAACCGGGCGGTCTGGGACGCCACCAGGAGGGCCTGTTTTTCCCGGATACGTACTTGTTTGCCAAGGGCGCCGCCGATGTCACTGTCTTGCGGCGTGCCTATCGTGCGATGCAGCGTCGCCTGGATTCGGAATGGCAACGGCGTGCGCCCGGGGTCCCTTATGCGAGCGTCTACGAGGCGCTGATCATGGCCTCGATCGTGGAAAAGGAGACCGGGCAGGCACGCGAGCGGCCGTTGATCGCCGGCGTGTTCGTCAACCGCCTGCGCCGCGGCATGTTGCTGCAAACCGACCCTACCGTCATCTATGGTCTTGGCACAAGCTTCGATGGTAATTTGCGCAAACGTGACCTGCAGACCGATGGGCCGTACAACACGTACACCCGCGCGGGGCTGCCGCCGACGCCGATCGCGCTGCCCGGGCTGGCTGCGCTGCAGGCGGCCCTCAATCCCGCGCGAACCGATGCGATCTACTTCGTCGCGCGTGGCGATGGCAGCCATGAATTTTCGGCCAGTCTGGAGGCGCACAATCGGGCCGTGAACAAGTTCCAGAGACGGGGAGGCTAGATTTACAAGCTTATGATTTATCAAAAAAATATCTGGCAATTTGTGTTCGATCAGCGATCATGAAGCGCGGCAAATTCATCAGTTTCGAAGGCCTTGACGGGGCCGGCAAGTCGAGCCATGTGGCGGCGACTGCGGAGCGCTTGCGCAAGCGTGGCGTCGACGCGGTAGTCACACGCGAACCCGGAGGCACTGTGCTGGGCGAACGCTTGCGCGAATTGGTGCTGGCCGAAACCATGCACCTGGAAACCGAGACGCTTCTGATGTTCGCCGCGCGGCGCGAACATGTGGCGCAGGTGATCGAACCGGCGCTTGCGCGCGGAGCGTGGGTGGTCTGCGATCGCTTCACCGATGCCACGCGCGCGTATCAGGGAGGAGGGCGGGGCGTCGACTTGGAGAAGATCGAGATACTGGCACGCTGGGTTCATCCGCATACCAATCCGGACCTGACCTTGCTGTTCGATATTTCGCATCAAGCCGCACGGTTACGTATTAGTGGAGCGCGCCCGCTTGACAGGTTTGAGCGGGAAAGCGCCGAATTCCACGACCGGGTGCGGACACGCTATCGTGCGCTGGCTACCGCCGAGCCCGAGCGATTTCGCTTGATCGAGGCGATACTGCCGGCGCAAGAGATTGATAAAATACTTGAAGAAATAATTTTAAGTATATGAAAATATTACCTTATGAATGGTTGAATGTTGGCTGGGGCCAACTTCAGGCAATGCGCTCGCGTTTGCCCCATGCCCTGCTGTTGTCAGGCCCGGCCGGCATCGGCAAACGCGTTCTGGCCGAGTATTTCGCCCAGAGCCTGTTGTGCGAAAACCTGACGGCAAGCGGCAAACCGTGCGGCCAATGCAGCGCCTGCCACTGGTTTGCCGACGGCAATCATCCCGATTACCGCGCAGTGTTGCCCGAAAGCCTGCAGCCGGAATCGAGTCAGCCCGGCGATATGACGGCGGACGCAAGCACCGACGCGGGCGGCGCAAAGTCAAAAGCCGCGCCGTCGAAGGTCATCAAGATCGGGCAAATCCGCGCCTTGGACGCTTTTTTCAATGTCGGTACCCATCGCGCCGGTCACCGTGTGGTGGTGGTTTATCCGGCCGACGCACTTAACGTCGACGCCGGAAACGCACTGTTGAAAACGCTGGAAGAACCGCCGGGGAATACGCTCTTCCTGCTGGTGACCAGTCGCGTCAACGAGGTTTTGCCGACCATTCGCAGTCGTTGTGCGAAACTGCCGCTGGCAAGTCCAGCACCTGTACACATCCTGGCCTGGCTTGCCAGCCAGGGTGTGCGTGACCCTGCAAGCGCACTGGCGGAGGCCGGTGGCGCACCGCTGGCAGCCGCGATTGCCGATCCTGACGCCGACTTCCGTGAAACATTGCTTGGGGCTTTGGCAGGCGAGCGCGCCATTGATCCGATCGCGCTGGCCGAGAAGTGCGAGAAGGCCGGAGCCACCAATATTTGCGTGTGGCTGGCTCGCTGGACCAGCGACCTGGTGTTGTGCGAAAGCGGACTCGATGTACGCTATCATCCAACGCATAGCCGTGCCCTGAAGGATGCGGCCGGACGCATGCAGGTCGCAGCATTGCACGCCTACTACCGTCGGCTCATGCGCATGCGCCGAGTCTCGGAGCACCCTTTGAACACGCGCCTTTTTGCCGAAGAACTGCTGATCGACTACGCGCGCTTGGCCGCGCCCGGAAACTGATATGGCTGAATCCGCGAAATCCCCGTCTGCCGGCAGCCCACGTCCGAGCATGCTCTCGCTCAATATCAAGGAGAAATCCGCGCTCTATGCGGCGTTCATGCCGCATCTTCGAAATGGCGGGATTTTCATCCCGACCACCCGCAGCTATCGACTGGGTGATCAGGTCTACATGCTGCTCTCGCTGATGGACGATCCCGCCAAGCTGCCGGTCGCCGGCACCGTTGCCTGGGTCACGCCGCAAGACGCGCAAGGCAACAAGCAACAGGGCATCGGCGTACAGTTTTCCGGCGACGAGAGCGGCCAGTCGGCGCGCCGCAAGATTGAAAACCTGCTGGGCAACGCGCTGGGCTCGCCGCGCCCGACCCACACGCTTTGAAGCCAATGCCGGGCGCTACCCGTCGGCGCTTGTCGTAAGCACGATGTACGTCGATTCTCACTGCCATATCAATTTTCCGGAACTGCGGGCACGGCTGCCGGAAATTCTGGCCCTGATGGAACGCAATCGGGTCGGCTACGCCTTGTGCGTGGCCGTCGAGCTTGAGCAACTGCACAGCGTGCTTGAACTGGCTGAACAAAATGCGAACGTTTTCGCATCGGTGGGCGTACATCCCGATCACGAAGGCGTGACCGAGCCGGACGTCCTCAAGCTGGTGGAACTGGCGCAGCACCCGCGTGTGGTCGCCATCGGCGAAACCGGTCTCGACTACTTCCGCATGAAGGGTGATCTTTCCTGGCAGCGCGAGCGCTTCCGCGTACACGTACGTGCCGCGCGTGCGTGCGGAATGCCGCTGATCGTGCATACCCGCGAAGCGGCGCGCGACACCATCGAGATTCTGCGCGAGGAGGGCGCAGCGGCGGTGGGCGGCGTGATGCATTGCTTCACCGAATCGCTGGCGGTCGCCGAAGCAGCCATCGCCATGAACTTCTATATTTCATTCTCCGGAATCGTGACCTTCAAGAGTGCGCAAGCACTAAAGGAGGTTGCCCGAACCATACCGATGGAGCGTATCTTGATTGAAACCGACGCACCCTATCTGGCACCGGCGCCGCATCGCGGACGCATCAATGAGCCTGGCCTGGTGCCGCATGTGGCGAGCGAAATCGCGCGTTTGCGCGGCATCGACCCAGCCCAGGTGGAAGCGCATACCACCAGCAACTTTTTTCGCCTGTTCGATCGTGCGGCGACTTTGGCGGGGAGGGCGAATTGATGCGCCGCATCATCTGGTCACTTGCCTTGATGCTGTGGCTGGGCCACGGCGGCATAGCCTTGGGGGCTGCGTATGATGACTTTCTCAATGCCGTCAAGAACGGCAACTCCCGCGAAGTAGCGCAGTGGCTCAAGCGCGGCATCGATGCCAATACGGTCGACCCGTCCGGGCAGACCGTGCTCCACTTGGCTGCGCGCGCGGGTGCGCTCGAAGTGGTAAGGGTGTTGGTTGACGCGCGCGTCAATATAGATCGGCGCAATGCCAACGGCGAGACCGCGATCATGCTTGCCGCGCTCGGGGGGCACCGCAGTGTGGTCGAATTCTTGCTCTCCAAGGAGGCGCAAATCAACCAGCCGGGTTGGACCGCTTTACTCTATGCAGCCACCAATGGGCACTTGGAGGTAGTAAAAATACTCGTTGAAAATCATGCATATATAGACTCTTCCCCAGACAATGGTTTAACTTCCATGATGATGGCTGCGCGCGCCGGCCATCTGTCAGTGGTGCAGTTTTTGCTCGAAGAAGGTGCGGATGCGAGCCTGAAGAATGATCGCGGCGAGACCGCGCTGGACTGGGCTCAGCAAAGCCGCAATACCGATATCGCGGCCTTGATTTCCGCGAAGCTGAAAAAGTAGTGGGGCTTTCAACCGGCGGTGCGAGCGGCTTCGCTTTCCGCCGGGACACCCTGGCATAGTCCGGACCGGCCGCTTTCAGGAACAGGCGGCCCGCACCTGTGTCATGGTGGTTTTGCCCTGCAATACCTTGAGGATGCCGTCCTGCTTCAAGCTGCGCAGCCCGTCGTCGCGCGCCCTGGCAAGCATGGTGGCGAGCGGCGCGCGGGTCTGGATCAGGCGGTGAATTTCCGGTGTCACGCTCAATACCTCGTGAATTCCGATGCGCCCGTTGAAGCCCTTCTGTGAGCATTCGGCGCAACCCGCTTCCTTGTAAAGGATGAATTTGTCGCCGTCGCCGGCGTATTTGCCGTGCCACTGCGCGAGCAGCGCCGATACTTCAGCCGTGGAGCCTCCTCCCAGGTATTCGCCCGCCAGAATCTGCATGTCTTCGAGTGAAGGTTCGTAGCCCTCCTTGCAGCCGTCGAGCGCGCGCACCAGACGCTGCGCCACGATGCCCTTCAGGGAATCAGCGAAGCTGAATGGATCAAGCCCCATGTCGACCAGTCGATTGATGCTCTCACAGGCGGAGTTGGTGTGTACAGTTGACAGTACCAAATGGCCAGTCAGGGCTGCGCTGACCGAAATGGCAGCCGTTTCAGCATCGCGCATTTCGCCGACCATGATCACATCGGGGTCGGCGCGCAGGAAGCTGCGCAGGGCGGCGGCAAACGTCCAGTCGATCTTGCTGTTGGTTTGCACCTGGTTCAGGCCATCCTGCGTGATTTCGATCGGGTCTTCCGCAGTCCAGATTTTTCGGTCCGGGGTATTGAGGTGGGCCAGCACCGAGTGCAGAGTGGTGGTTTTTCCGGAGCCGGTCGGGCCGCTTATGAGCATCAGACCGTGCGACTTTTCTGTCATGGCCTGCAGCGCGGCCAGCGAATCGGGCTCCATGCCCAGCGCCCCAAGTGGCAGCGGCTTGGTTTGGGTCAGGATGCGCAGAGTGATGCTTTCGGCGCCGTTGTTGGTCGGGATGGTCGCTACGCGCAGCGAGAAATTTAAGTTGCTGAACTTGGAAAAATCGATACGGCCATCCTGCGGTTTGCGCTTTTCGGAAATATCCAGGTTCGCCATGATTTTCAGGCGCGAGATCATGGCGTTGCGGAAGTTGCCCGGCATGTTCATGTAACTCTCGAGCACGCCATCCTTGCGAAAACGTACATTGCAACTGCCGTCCTTGCGCGGCTCGATGTGGATATCGGAGGCTTTCTGACGATAGGCGTCGGTGATGATCTTGTTGACCACACGCACCAGGGCGCCATCAGCTTCAGTCACCACGTCAGACGACTTGGTTTTTGTCAGCAGGGCACTGGCAGCGTCGGCGTCGCTCAATTCGGACTGCAGCGCATCGACCGAGGAGTAGATGTCGCCATAGTAGATCTCCAGGCCTTCGGTGATTTCTTCCGGGCTTGCCAGAACCGCGTCGATCTTGCACTGGCTGACTACGCTCAATTCCTGAACCGTGCCATGGTCGAGTGGATTTTCCATCGCCACAGCGAGGGCACCGGCGTTGAAGCAAAGTGGCAACACCCGCTTGGCGCGCGCCAGGTTCTCGGGAATCGCGCGTATCGCCTGCGGCTCCACCGGAAAGCGCCGGATGCTCACCTCCGGAATGCCGAGCTTTTGCGACAAGACCTTGTTGAGTTCCGTTTGCGTGATAAGGCCTTGGTCCATCAGAACCTGGCCCAGGGGTTTCTTGCGGTCTTGTGCCTGTGCCTCCAGCGCCGCCTTGAGTTGATCTTCGGTGATGATTTGTTCGCCGACCAGCACCTCGCCGATGCGCCGTACCGTGGTGTTGCCCTTCTGGCGATCGAGTGCTTCGGCCAGATGCTCGGTAGTGAAGGACTTGGCGCTTGCCAGATAGCCCCCCAGGCGCTTGATGCGCAGCGTCTTCTGCATTTCCAAACCCGCCGAAACCTGGGCTTCGGTGAGCGTACCGTTCTTGACCAGCATCGCTCCCAGTTGCTCTTCGACAGTCAGGGCGGCGATGTTTTCTTCAGGGATGAAAATGAAGGAATCGGCGCCGTTGGGTTGGTTGCTGGGAATGATCAGGTAGGCGCCGGTTGCGTTGCGCAAATAGGCACGCATCTTTCCAGAGAAGAGCTTCTTGTTCCTGAGCTCCCCCTTGAAGGCGCTCGGCTCCTGCTCACGCGACTGGCCGCCACGCCACGCGATCGGCATCACCCCTTCGGCCAGGCCTTGCTCGGCGGTAAAGCGATAGAACGCGATGTCGCTAAAGCTGATGCGCTTGATCTCCGAGTCGCTCTGCTCAAGCCCGGCGACCTTGAGTTCAAGCGAGAAGAACGCCAGCTTGCCGCCTTCGGTCTTGCCACTGAGCAACGTTATGCGCGGTGGCTGCGTCTTTGGCTGAACCGGCTCTGCGCGGGCAGCCGGGTTGGCAGTCGCGGCAGGCCGAGCCACATCTCTGGGTATAAAGCTAGTCTGGATGGAACCCATGATGATCAGCCTTCGGGTTAATCGCCGGTGGAACTCGAATCGAGGGACATGTCAAACCCCGGCGGGTTCGGATCGAGCAATGGTACTGGCGGTCGTAGGTTGGCATTCGCTGGATTCGACAGGTCTTGGTTTACCAATCCGGACCTTTGGTCCTGCATGGTGGTGCGCAACTTTTCAAGCAACTTTTCTAGTCAATAAACGTGTGGATCCATTCAATAAAAGTGTGGAATGTATATTATGTTAAATTTAATAGGCATTGGATTAAGACATCAGGTTGGGCCAGAACGGAACGCCGGCCTTACAGGTCGATCAGCTTGCGTGCATCAAACGATGGGTTTTCCCAAACCACTTCGCCCGGTGAATTGGCCTTGCGCAAGTTCAACGCGTAACCACGTGGGTTTGCCACCACTCGTGTCCGGCCAACCTGATAGTCAAAGCTGTTGTGCACGTGGCCGTGAATCCACAGGTCGGCCAGCCCGAGGATTTCGGATAGGTCGCTGACAAAAGCCGGGTTGTGCGGGTTTCCTGCGTATTGCGGGTGGATCGACCCGATGTGGGGCGCATGGTGCGTACAAACCACGGTCGGACCATCGTGGGCCTGCTCCAGGGCCTGTTTGAGCCAGTCGCGCGCCTGACGATGAAGCATGAACGCATCCTGCGGGCTGAATCTGCCATGTCGGGTCCGGATGGCTTTGTGATCCATCAGTGCGGCCTCGGCGAGAAGCATCGAATGCCGCGCATCGCCATCCAGCGCGTAGTCGGTCCACAGGCAACACCCGAGGAAACGCACCCCTCCAATGACCACTGTTTTCTGCTCGAGGTAACTAACGCTGCCAGAGGCATCGCGCGCAACGAGTTGATCGAGCACATCTTCGACCACTGAACCATACATTTCATGATTGCCGTGCAGCAGCAATACCGGGCACGGCCAGTCGCGAAAAACATCGAAGGCCTTGTCGCGGTGGTGGATGTCCCCGGCCAACACCAGCACATCGGCGTCGCTTGGCTCCACTACCTTGTAGCCCGGAAACTTGCGCTCAAGGAATTCCAGATGAAGATCCGAGGCGATCTGGATCTTCATCTGGGTGCCGCCCGCTCAGGCAAGTGCGTGCCTGCCTGATCAGTGCTTGACCGCCGGCTCAACCGCTGGCGCCGCGCCAGCGACCGGCGCCACCACCACGGGCTCATCCGGCAGTGGCACGGGCTTGCGCTCGAGCGCCAGTTCCAGCACCTTGTCGATCCATTTGACCGGAATGATTTCCAGACGATTCTTGATGTTGTCCGGGATTTCCGGCAAGTCCTTGACGTTGTCTTCAGGGATGAGGACCGTCTTGATGCCGCCACGATGCGCCGCCAAAAGCTTTTCCTTGAGGCCACCGATGGCCAGAACCTCCCCGCGCAAGGTGATTTCCCCGGTCATCGCAACGTCGGCCCGCACCGGGATTCCCGACAGCACCGAAACAATGGCCGTGGTGATCGCAATGCCGGCACTTGGACCATCCTTGGGCGTTGCACCTTCGGGCATGTGGATGTGCAGGTCGGTCTTCTCGTAGAAGTCCGGATTGATGCCGAGCTGCCGGGAACGCTTGCGCACCACCGAGCGCGCCGCCTCGATGGACTCCTTCATCACGTCTCCCAGGGTGCCGGTACGCGTGATGTTGCCCTTCCCCGGCACTGCCACGGTTTCGACAGTCAGCAGTTCGCCGCCCACTTCAGTCCACGCCAGACCAGTGACTTGCCCAACCTGGTTTTCCTTCTCGGCAATGCCAAAGGTAAAGCGTTGAACCCCCAAGTATTTGTCGAGATTCTTGGCCGTGACGGCGACCTTCTTGGGCAGGCCCTTGTGCAGCAGCAGGGTCTTGACGACTTTCCTGCAGATTTTCGAGATTTCGCGTTCAAGCGCCCTCACCCCGGCTTCACGGGTGTAATAGCGGACAATGTCGCGAATCGCGCTTTCGGCCACGCTGATCTCGGTATTCTTCAGGCCATTGTTCGCAATTTGCTTGGGCAAAAGGTACTTCTGGGCGATGTTGATCTTCTCGTCCTCGGTGTACCCCGAAAGCCGGATGACCTCCATCCGGTCCTGCAATGGCGCCGGGATGTTCATGGTGTTCGCGGTTGCCACGAACATTACTTCAGAGAGGTCATAGTCAACCTCGACATAGTGATCCGCAAAGGTGTGATTCTGTTCAGGATCAAGTACTTCAAGCAGCGCGGACGACGGATCGCCGCGAAAATCCATGCCCATCTTGTCGATTTCGTCCAGCAGGAACAAGGGGTTCTTGACCCCCACCTTGGTCATGTTCTGCAGGATCTTGCCCGGCATCGAGCCGATGTATGTGCGACGATGGCCGCGAATTTCAGCTTCGTCACGCACTCCACCCAAGGCCATGCGCACAAACTTGCGGTTGGTGGCACGGGCGATCGATTGACCGAGCGAGGTCTTGCCAACACCTGGAGGCCCTACCAGACACAGGATAGGCGCCTTGACACGATCGACCCGCTGTTGCACCGCAAGGTACTCAAGGATCCTTTCTTTGACCTTGTCAAGCCCATAGTGATCTTCATTTAATACTTGATCAGCATTAGATAAATCATTGTTTACACGGCTCTTTTTTCTCCAAGGAAGATTGCAAAGCGTGTCGATGTAGTTGCGAATGACTGTCGCTTCAGCTGACATCGGCGACATCAGTTTAAGTTTCTTGAATTCCGATTCAGCTTTCTTGCGTGCATCTTTGGGCATTTGCGCCTTCTTGATGCGTTTCTCCATTTCCTCAAGGTCGGCGCCCTCTTCCCCCTCGCCCAACTCTTTCTGAATCGCCTTGACCTGTTCGTTTAGGTAGTACTCGCGCTGGCTTTTCTCCATCTGGCGCTTGACCCGGCCGCGAATGCGCTTTTCAACCTGCAGGATATCGAGTTCGCCTTCAAGCGCCGACAACAGGTGTTCGAGTCGTTTCTGTACATCAAACATTTCGAGAATTTCCTGCTTCTGCTCCAGCTTCAAGGGCAGATGCGCGGCGATAGTGTCAGCCAGACGCCCGGCGTCATCAATGCCCGCCAGCGAAGTCAGGATTTCAGGGGGGATCTTCTTGTTCAGTTTTACGTACTGATCGAACTGCTGAACGATGGCGCGGCGCAGCGCCTCGATCTCCGGGGTTGAGTCAAATTCCGCTGAAACACTTTTAGCGTCGCACGCGAAATGACTGCGCAAATCCTCGATGCCGGCGATACGTGCACGCTGGACGCCTTCGACCAGTACCTTCACCGTGCCATCGGGCAATTTGAGCATTTGCAGGATGTTCGCCGCACAACCGACCGCATACATGTCGCTCGCCTCGGGCTCATCCTTGGCAGCGGAGCGCTGGGCCACCAACATGATGCTCTTGCCCGCCTCCATTGCCAGTTCGAGCGCCTTGATCGACTTCGGCCGACCCACGAACAGCGGTATCACCATATGCGGAAAGACCACCACATCGCGCAAAGGCAAGAGCGGAAGCTGAAGGTTTTCGTTGCTTTCTTCAATACCTGACATGTCTTCAACCCTTTCGGTTGCAAATACTTTTCAACTACCACTTCCCGCAACGTGCGGGCGACTGTCCCGGTACTCAAGCCGCGTATGCGACAAGCGCGCCGAAGGGCGCGCTTGATGCTACTGGGCCGAGGCTACTTTGGGTGCATCCGAGTAAATCAGGATAGGCGGGCCTTCTCCAGTGATGGCGTTTTCGTCAACCACCACTTTGGTGACGTTTTGCGAGCCCGGCAAATCGTACATGGTGTCGAGCAGGGACTGTTCGATGATTGAACGCAGGCCCCGTGCCCCGGTCTTGCGCTTGAGCGCCTTGGCGGCAATCGCCGCTAGCGCCGAGGGCCGGATTTCGAGTTCCGCGCCTTCCATCAAGAACAATTTCTGGTATTGCTTGAGCAGGGCGTTCTTGGGCTCGGTCAGAATCTGGATCAGCGCCGCCTCGTCGAGTTCATTCAAGGTCGCCACCACAGGCAAACGCCCGACCAGTTCCGGAATCAGGCCGAACTTGATCAAGTCTTCCGGCTCGACGCCCTTCAAGGTTTCGCTCAGGCTATTGTCTGACAACTGCTTCACTTCGGCGCCGAAACCGATGCCGCCCTTCTCGGAACGGTTGCGAATAACCTTCTCTAGGCCATCGAACGCACCACCGCAGATGAACAGAATGTTGGTAGTGTCGACCTGGACGAAGTCCTGGTTCGGATGCTTGCGTCCGCCTTGCGGTGGTACCGACGCTATCGTACCTTCGACCAGCTTCAGCAGAGCCTGTTGCACGCCTTCGCCAGAGACGTCACGGGTGATCGAAGGATTGTCCGACTTGCGCGAAATCTTGTCGATTTCATCAATGTAAACAATACCCTTTTGCGCCTTCTCGATCTCGTAATTGCAATTCTGAAGCAGCTTCTGAATGATGTTCTCGACATCCTCGCCGACATACCCGGCTTCGGTGAGCGTGGTGGCGTCGGCAATCACGAACGGCACGTTCAGCAGCCGCGCCAGGGTCTGCGCTAGAAGCGTTTTGCCTGAACCGGTCGGCCCTACGAGCAGAATGTTGCTCTTGGCAAGTTCTACTTCATCCCCTTTGCCGATATGCTTTAACCGCTTGTAGTGGTTGTACACCGCCACCGACAGGATGCGCTTGGCGGTTTTCTGGCCAATAACGTAAGAATCCAGAATGCCGCAGATTTCCTGTGGAGTCGGTAGATCGGATTTGGCAGGCTTGCCCGGCTCGACGCCGGACGTTTCGTCGCGAATGATGTCATTGCAAAGCTCTATGCACTCGTCGCAAATGAACACCGACGGTCCGGCGATGAGCTTGCGCACCTCGTGCTGGCTCTTGCCGCAGAATGAGCAATAGAGGAGCTTCTCGCCACTGGCTTTTTTGTCCGACATCACTGGCTCTGGTTACCGGTTAATTCATCCGTAGCTTAGGCCATTCGACCCCTGCGAGGCAAGAGTGTGTCCACAATACAACGCCACGCATGCGGTCACCAACATCCGACACTCTATTCGCCGCGCTTGCCAAGTATCTTGTCAACAATTCCATAAGCCTTGGAGTCTTCGGCAGACAGGAAGTTGTCGCGATCGGTATCTTTTTCGATCCGCTCGACCGGTTGCCCGGTGTGCGTGGACAGCAACTGGTTGAGCTTTCTCTTGAGCCCCATGACTTCCTTGGCATGAATCTCGATATCGGAGGCCTGACCTTGAAAGCCGGCGGACGGCTGATGAATCATGACCCGCGAATTGGGCAGACAGAAGCGCTTGTCCTTGGCTCCTGCCGCCAGCAGGAACGCCCCCATGCTGGCAGCCTGGCCTATGCACAGAGTGGATACCGCCGACTTGATGAACTGCATGGTGTCGTAGATCGCCAACCCTGCTGTCACCGACCCGCCCGGCGAATTAATGTAGAAGGAGATATCCTTCTCCGGGTTTTCCGACTCCAGAAACAGCAGTTGCGCCACAATCAGGTTCGCTCCCATGTCTTCGACCGGCCCGACCAGGAAAATCACACGCTCCTTCAGGAGCCGCGAATAGATGTCATAAGCCCGCTCGCCGCGACCGCTTTGCTCGATCACCATCGGAATCATGCCCAACCCCTGAGGGCTCATGCCGCCGGCACCGGTGTCGTGTACAAACTGCTGAAAACGCTGATACTGCATCTCGGATCTCATTGCCTGTTCCCGTCGGTGGTTTAACCGCGCCCCATCAGTTCATCAAAAGACACGCTCTTGTCGATCACCCCTGCTTTTGACATCACATGGTTGACGACATTGTCTTCAAGTGCCAGCGCCTCAACGTCGGCAAGCCGCTGTTTGTCGCCGTAGTACCAGCGCACGACTTCGGTCGGGTCTTCGTAACTCTGCGCGAACTCGTCGATCACCGTACGCACCTGATCCGGTTTGGCTTCAAGACCGTTAGATTTGACCAGTTCGTTCAAAATCAAGCCCAGCGACACACGCCGTTTGGCCTGCTCCTGAAACATGTCGGGCGGCAGCGGTACGTCCTGCTTGACACCCCGCTGCGCCAGATCGGCACGCGCCTGCCCGATCAATCGTTCCACATCCATCGCCACAAGCGCCTTTGGCGCTTCCACCTTCACGGCCTCATACAATGCCTGCATGACGCCATTCTTGGTCCGCGCCTGCAGCCGCTTCTTGACCTCACGCGCGAGGTTGCCACGAATATCGGTACGCATTTTTTCGACGTCGCCATCGGCAATACCGAGCGACTTGGCGAACTCCGCATCCAGCACTGGAAGTACAGAGGCTTCAACCTTGCGCACGGTGAGGGAGAAGTTCGCAGTCTTGCCGGCGACTTCCTTACCCTGATAATCAGCGGGAAAGGTAAGGTCAAAGCCTTTTGTTTCGCCCGCAGCCAATCCGCTGGTGGCGGCTTCGAACTCAGGCAGCATCTGCCCACCACCGAGTTCAAACGCGAAGCCGTCCGCAGTGCCGCCATCGAACGCAACCGCATCGATCCTGCCCACAAAATCGACTGTCACGCGATCGCCGGCTTGACAGACACGCGCCGCCTCGGTGTACGTTACGCGCTGCTTACGCAGCGTTTCCAGTGTCCGGTCCACGTCGGCTTCGGAAATCATGGTTACCGGTTTGTCAATCGAAAGGCCGGACAGATCACCAATAGTCACTTCCGGATAGACCTCGAAGGTGGCCACAAACTCGAACGCGGCGTCATTTGCCGCAGCGCCATCCGTTTGTGCCTTCGGTTCGATACGCGGATAGCCCGCAACCCGGAGTTTCTGTTCCGAAATGGTGTCGCTGAAATTTCTTTGAATGGCGTCGCCAATCACTTCGGAGCGCACCTGCGGACCGTAAGTCGACGCCACCATCTTCAATGGAACCTTGCCCGGGCGGAAACCCTGCATGCGAACCGTGCGGGACATCCGTTGCAGCCGGCTCGCGACCTCTTTCTCGATGAGGTCGGTCGGTATGGACAAGTTGATGCGACGCTCCAAAGCGCTTACATTTTCGACGGTGACTGCCATGATGGATGTGTAGGGTGTGGGAAAGGTCAGATTGGTGCGAAAGGCGGGACTCGAACCCGCACGCCTTGCGGCGCTGGAACCTAAATCCAGTGCGTCTACCAGTTCCGCCACCTTCGCAACAGAAACTCTCGCGCTCGTGCTCCGCGTGAAACACGATGCATTTCGAGATTCCGAAACGTTCCGAAGTTTACTCCAAAAACCCTCCCTCGCTATCCGACGATAAGTGCCGCGACGTCGTCCACGCGCCGAGTTGATACTGAAATCCGTTCTTTTTTGCGGCTTCGGCGTTCTCGCTATAGCCTTAGTCTCTCTTTCGACGCAGATTGACAGGAAGCATGACGGCCATGGCGTATTCCCGAACCACCCTGTTGTTGCTGGCACAGATGGCGAGCCGTCTGCGCGCCGAGACACGGCGCACCATTGACGTGCCCTACATGAGCATGAACGCACGCTATGCGGATCATGTACTCGGGTTGGCACTACAATCGCCGAACGCCGAACTCAAGGCTCTGGGGGCATTGTTGCGGCATGACTTTTTCGGACCGGCGGGGCTTTTCCCGGGTGGCAAGATGTTGTGGTCCGCAAGCGACACTGACACCGATGCCAGCCCGCACGGACCGACCACCCTTGATTTTGCCGCACCGCCGCCATCACGGACTGCGACCCCCGCCAACGCATTCTCATGAGCCTGCGCGCACCACCCTGCGGCGTCGCGCAGGTGAAAGCGAAGAGTGGCTCATAAGTACCCGATTGGCCGAACTGCTGCGCAAATACGACATGGATTCCCGCCCGTCGCCGCGCTCGCCTCTTGATTGACAGCGGCAGAGCGCAACCAACAATGTGTTGAATTGCGGCCATAACCCGGCTACATTGATGTTTCGTCAACTTGTGAAAGGGGGTGATCCGTGTCCAGATTGCTAACGGCCGCTAAACTGTCGGTCAGGCTTACGTCGGTTTCGATGGTGGGCGCAGTTGCGCTTGCCAAGTCCCACAGCAAAACGCAAGACGCCGGTCGAAAGTCCTGACCGCGTCTGCGCGACCGGAACCAGCGGCGCCCCGACAACGGGCGCCGTTTTTTTGACCCGCTCCCTACCAATTTTCGCCGCGCCCGGACGGGCTGCTTGCCGTGCCTGTTGATCACTACGAAAATTTCCCCGTCGCATCGTTCTTGCTGCCGGCGCGCTTGCGCTTGCCGGTCGAGGCGATCTACCGCTTCGCCCGTGGCGCCGACGACATCGCCGATGAGGGCCAAGCGACGGATGCCGGGCGATTGCATGGCTTGGCACAGTATCGCGATCAACTGCGCCGCGTCGCAGTTGGTGATCCTGCCATTCCGCAACCCGCAGGTCCGATGTTTGACGCCTTGGGCAGTGTCATGGCGCGCCATGGTCTGCCTGCGCAGTTGTTCGAGGACCTGCTTGACGCGTTCAGCCAGGATGTTGTGCAAAAGCGTTACCGCGATTTCCCGCAACTTCTGGATTATTGTCGGCGCTCGGCCAATCCGGTGGGGCGACTTTTGCTCAATTTGTACGGCGTGAACACGGCGGTGGCACTGGAGCAGTCTGACCTCATTTGCAGCAGCCTGCAGTTGATCAACTTCTGCCAGGATGTCGCCATCGACCTGGCCAAGGGGCGTATATACCTGCCACAGGACAGCCTGGTCCGTTTCGGCTATGCGAATCCCGAATTGCTGCCAGCGGTTTGTGACAAGCGCTTCCGTGCCCTCATGGGATTCGAGACCGCACGTGCGCGCGACATGCTCATCGCCGGAGCACCGCTGGCACTGCTTCTGCCGGGTCGCATCGGCTGGGAGCTCCGTCTTGTGGTGCAGGGCGGACTGCGCATCCTTGAGAAGCTCGAGGGTGTCGGTTATGACGTGTTCGAAAAGCGTCCGGTTCTGCGCCGGCGCGATTGGTGCTTGATGGTCTGGCGCGCCATCGGAACGCGCCTCACCCGGTCGGTACAATGACGAATCTGCGGCACCCTGTCCGCGCGCCATCGAAACCGCGATTGCTTACATGCAATGACGCCTGACGAGTACTGCCAGCAAAAGGCGGCCGCCAGCGGCTCTTCCTTCTACTACAGTTTTCTGTTCCTCCCGCCGGCTCGCCGACGTGCGATTACGGCGCTGTACGCCTTTTGTCGCGAAGTCGATGATGTGGTTGATGAAACCGCGGACGAAAATCTGGCACGCATCAAGCTTGCGTGGTGGCGCAATGAAATCGCGCAGATGTATGCCGGCAACCCGCAACACCCGGTGACAAAGGCGTTGGCGCCTTGCGTCGAGACCTTTTCGCTGACCCAAACACGCCTCGAAGAGATTCTCGATGGCATGGAAATGGATCTGCTGCAGACACGCTATCTGGACTTCAAGGCACTCGAACGATACTGCTACCTTGTCGCCAGCGTTGTCGGCCTGTGCGCAGCCGACATCTTCGGTCGCAGCGACGACAGCACGCTGGTGTACGCGCGCAACCTCGGGCTGGCATTTCAATTGACCAACATCATCCGCGACGTAGGCGACGATGCCAGGCGCGGGCGTGTTTATTTGCCGGTCAACGAACTGCAGCAGTTCGGTGTGCCGGTCGCAGATATCCTGCACGCCCGCTACAGCGACAACTTCTCGCGCCTCATGACGTTTCAGCATGAACGCGCGCAGGCTTACTACAACAAGGCGTTCGCAGCGCTACCGGCCGCCGATCGGCGCGCGCAGCGGCCCGGGTTGATCATGGCGGCGATCTACCGTGCACTGCTGGAAGAAATCAGGCGCGACGGCTTCCAGGTGCTGCACCAACGTACCAGCCTGACTCCGATTCGCAAGCTGTGGCTGGCGTGGAAGACCTGGACCTTCGGATGACGCAGGTTGCAGTCATCGGCGCTGGCTGGGCTGGCCTCGCGGCCGCGGTCGAACTGGCAGCTTCTGGTTGCCGCGTCGCGTTGTACGAAGCGGCGCGACAGTGTGGCGGACGAGCGCGCGGGATCACTATCGATGGCACCGAATTCGACAACGGCCAGCACATACTGCTGGGCGCCTACGGCGAGACCTTGCGCCTCATCCGCATGACCGGTGGAGATCTGGCGAGCCTGATGCTGCGACTGCCGCTCGAACTGGTCTATCCGGGCGAGTTTGCGCTACGCGCGCCGGCCTGGCTTCCGGCACCTTTGCATCTGTTGGCAGGGCTATTGGGGGCCAGCGGCCTGACATGGCTCGACAAGCTTGCAGCCATGCGCTTCATGCTCGCGCTGCGCCGCAGCGGATTTGTGATAGATCCCGATATCGGCGTATCCGACCTGCTTGCACGATGGGGGCAAACCGCGCGCACCCGAACCTTTCTGTGGGAGCCCCTGTGCATCGCGGCCCTTAATACCGCGCCTGAAGTCGCCTCAGCGCGGGTGTTTGCCTGTGTGTTGCGCGACGCGTTCACGCACGCTCGCTCCGACAGCGATCTGCTGATCCCGCAGACCGGCCTGAGCGCCCTCTTCCCGGATCTGGCGCTGCGCTTCGTTGCCAAGCACGACGGTTCCCTGCACCTCGGTGCCCCGGTCGATGCACTCGACATCAGCGGCGAACGAGTCGGCCTGCATGTCGATGGAAAGTCCGCCTTGTATGACGCGGTGGTGTGCGCCATTCCACCGCGTCGCGCCGCTGCGCTTTTCGTTGATGATGCCGGGGTCTCACGCGACTTGTGTCGCGTGCTTGCGGCCTTCGAATATGAACCGATCGCCACTTGCTATTTGCAATATCCGGCATCGGTCCGGTTGATGCGACCGATGATCGGACTGTCGGGGGCCATCAGTCAGTGGGCCTTCGACCGGGGCGCGCTCGGTGGGCCTGCTGGATTGATTGCCGTGGTGGTGAGCGCAGCAGGGCACTTGCGCGGCCTGCCCGGAGATGCACTGGCAACAGCGATCGACAGCGAACTACGCGCGCTGATACCCGCGTTGCCCGCACCGCTTGGCCATAGAATCATCAACGAAAAGCGCGGCACGTTCCGATGTTCGCCGAACCTTGAACGCCCTGGTGTCGAAAGTCCGCTTGCCGGCGTGTTTCTTGCCGGCGATCACGTATTGAGCGACTACCCCGCCACCCTTGAAGCCGCGATCCGCAGCGGCGTGGCTGCAGCGCGTGCCGCGCGTGATTGGGTTGCCGCGAAGCTGCCAGCAACTGGGTGCGACGAGGTCTGAACCAGGGCAATCCTGGCATTCGCGCCGCGCGTCGCAACAGAAAAAGGCCGGCTGGATCGGCTATCCCTGCACTGGGCTAAAGCGCGAATGTGAACAACCCTCCCGCACGCGTCTGCACCAGAAAGCCTTCAGTGACGCCAAGGGTCAGGCGCAATGGCGGCGCTGCGATCCACGCGCCATCGGTTGCGGTTCTTCCGATCAAGCTGCCATCCTCGCGCGCCAGTGCATGCAGGAAACCCTGATAGTCGCCGACGATGACCGCACGACCAATCGATAACGGCGCGGACAGTCCACGGTGCAACATGCGATCCTGCTTCCACAGGCTGCTGCCGGTTTCCAGCGCCAGGCCTACCAGCGCTGAACGATCGTCGGTGACGAAAACATAGCGCGCATCCGCAGCCAGTCCGCTTTGGCTCGAAACGTCGCGCGACCATACAGGCTGGCCGTTGCCTGAGTCAAAACAGGCGACGCGCCCCTGGTACGCGACCGCACATGTCATCCGCTCGCCCACCACCGGTGCGCCGGTGATGTCGGCGATCCTTTCCAGTTCGGTCGAGCCTTTTGGCAAAGCCACGGTCGCTTCCCAGCGCACAGTGCCATTGGCAGTGGAGAGTGCTACCAGTCTGCCGCCGGGAAATCCGGCGTAGACCAGTCCACGCCCGACGGCCAGGCCGGCAAAATTGCGCAGCACCAGGGCCGGCGCGGCCCGCTGGTAGGCCCAGCGACGCTTTCCATCGGCGATGCCAAGGGCGTAAATCCGGTTGTCGTTACTGCGCACCAGCACCAGGCCTTCAACCACCAGCGGTGCCGCCAGAACCTCACTGGATACCGGCGCCTTCCACTTCTCGCGGCCATTGGCGTCAAACGCAAGCACCTCGCCCTTGAGCGTGGCGACCACGACCGTGCCCTCACCCGCGGCTACGCCGGCGGACAATCCGCCGCGATTTGCCTGCACCCTCCATTTCTGCGCGCCAGTGCGCACATCAAATGCCGCCAGCGCTCCGTCTGCGGCTGCTGCATACACGTTCCCGTCGGCCAATGCAGGAGTGAAATAGTAAGAACCCGCACTGCCGATTGCTGCGCGCCAACCCGGCGCGAGCGTCACGGTTGGTTTGATTTCGGTCAGCGGCAGCGGTTGCGGACCGCTTGCGTCCGAGCTCCACCAGGTAAGCGGGTTGAGCTTCTGCAGCCCCCCGCAACCGCCCAGAACTGCGGCCGCCAGCAATGCGGCCACGTATTGCCTGCTACGGCGAATCACGATTTGGTGGGAGGCGGAGCGGCCCCGACCATGTCGAGTTTGAACTCAAGTGCTGCCTTCAACGTGTTGGCCGCTCCAGCCTTGGCAAGTGCGGCTTCCCACGATGTGCGTGCCTCTGTCACTTTTCCCATGGCGTACAACACATCGCCACGGCGATCCGCGTAAAGCGCCTCAAACTGCGCCGGGCGGGCGGTTTCGAGCAATTTGAGCGCCGGCTCGTATTCCTTCAAGTCCAGCATGATGCCAGCCTGCCGCACCCGCGCCAGATGCTTCAGATCGTCGTCGCGACCCTTGTCAATCACCCATTGCAATTGCTCGCGCGCGCCGGAAAGTTCATTGGCCTCGAAAGAAACGCGGGCGGCAATCAGGTTTCCCAAGGCAGCGAACACGGTACGCGGATGTTGATCGGCCAGCGCCTTGCTCGCCTCGGCCACCTTTTTGGCATCACCGCCGGCTGCCAGTTTCTGCAATCCCTCGAATACCTGCGCCGCCGCGACCGCCTGGGTACGCTGGTAGTAGCCCCAGCCGTTGTAGCCGGCAATGGTCAGAAATACCAGTGTCAATGCAGTCAGGGCATGATTTCCATAACGCTGCCACAAGGCTTTGGCCTGTGCGAGTTGTTCCTGTTCATCTAGATCGAGAGCTGCCATGACCGTTTATCCGTTTCGGGTTAAATATCTGTTGCGGGAATGAGGGCGATGACCCGCTCAGCCAGTGCTGTCAACGGTACGCGCTGCTGCGCATCCTGAGACCGCATCGACTTGAGCACGATCTCACCGCTTGCCACCTCGTCATCGCCGATGATCAGCGCGACTTGGGCACCACTGGCATCGGCTTTTTTCATTTGCGACTTGAACGAACCGCCACCGCAATGCATGATTACTTCCAAACCGCAGGAGCGCAGCGTCTCGGCTGCAAGCAAGGCTTGGCGCGTGGTGGCGTTTCCGACACTTCCGTGATGGACCACGTAGACATCGCAGGCGGCCGCCGGCGCAAAAATCCCTGAACCGCGCGCCAGTTCTAAAAGGCGCTCCACGCCGATGGCAAACCCGATGGCCGGGGCTGCCTTGCCGCCAAACAATTCGATCAGGCCATCATAGCGGCCGCCTCCGCAAATCGTGCCCTGACTCCCAAGCTCAGTGGTGATCCATTCGAATACCGTGAGATTGTAGTAATCAAGGCCGCGGACCAAACGCGGATTGACCGAAAATCCAATGCCGGCGTCATCGAGGTACTCATGCAGTTGGTCAAAATGCGCGCGCGATTCGGCTCCCAAATGTGTCTCCAGCCGCGGAGCCGCTTCCACCATCGGCTGCATCGCCGGGTTCTTTGTGTCAAGAATGCGCAAGGGGTTTGAGTGAAGGCGCCGCCGTGCGTCCTCGTCCAGGATGCCGGCATGCCTCTCGAAATAATCGATCAGCGCCGCGCGATGTGACTGCCGCTCGGCCGGGCTGCCAAGAGTGTTGATCTCCAGACGTACCTCGCGCAACCCCAGATCGCCCCACAAGCGCTTGAGCATGATGATCAGTTCGGCATCGACATCCGGCCCGGCGAACCCCAGCGCCTCGACATTGACCTGGTGAAACTGTCGATAACGGCCGCGCTGCGGGCGCTCGTGACGGAACACCGGACCGACCGAAAAAACCCTCTGCGGTCCGTTGTACAGAAGATTGTGTTCGACCGCCGCTCGCACAATGCCCGCGGTGAACTCGGGACGCATGGTCAACTCGTCACCATTGAGGCGGTCGGTGAAACTGAACATCTCCTTTTCGACAATATCGGTAACCTCGCCAATGCCGCGCCTGAACAAGGCTGTCTGCTCCAGTACCGGCGTGCGCATGTTGCGGTAGCCGTAGCTGTCGAGCCAAGCATAAAGATGGCGTTCGAGCGCCTGCCACACTTGTCCATCGTCAGGCAAGAGGTCGTTCATTCCTTTGACGCCGACCAGCTTGTGCGACGTCAACTGTTGCTTTTCATTCTCTGCCTTCATTGGAGCCCGGCGGTCAAATCTGACGGGTTGGCAAAACGCCGCTTGACATAGGCATCGACGAGCGCCTGGAATTCCGTGGCGATTGATTCGCCTTTGAGCGTGACCGCGCGTTGGCCATCAACATACACCGGGGCAACCGGCGTCTCTCCGGTGCCGGGCAGACTGATGCCGATGTCGGCATGCTTGGATTCGCCGGGACCGTTCACTACGCAGCCCATCACCGCCACTCGCATGGTCTCGACGCCGGGATAGTGCAACTTCCAGGTGGGCATCTGCTGTCGCAGGTAGGCTTGAATATCGGAAGCAAGCGATTGAAATACAGTGCTGGTGGTGCGCCCACAACCGGGGCAGGCGATTACCATTGGCGCAAAGGAGCGAATACCCATGGTCTGCAGGATTTCCTGCGCCACCACCACCTCGCGCGAACGGTCGCCGCCTGGCTCGGGGGTCAGGGAAATGCGGATGGTGTCGCCTATCCCTTCCTGCAAAAGCACGGCCAGCGCCACGCTGGACGCTACGATACCCTTTGATCCCATGCCGGCTTCGGTTAGGCCCAGGTGCAACGGATAGTCGCAGCGGCGTGCCAGTTCGCGGTACACTTTGATCAAATCCTGTACCCCGCTGACCTTGCACGAAAGGACGATGTGGTCGCCACCCAGACCGAGCTGCTCGGCGCGGGCGGCGCTTTCGAGCGCCGACACGATCAAGGCCTCGCGCAAGACCTCTTCGGCGGATGCCGGCACCGCGCGGCGCGCGTTCTCGTCCATCAGGCGTGTTGCAAGGGCCTGGTCGAGACTGCCCCAATTGACACCGATCCGCACCGGCTTTGCGTAGCGGCAGGCGGTATCGATCATGCTGGCGAAGTTGTCATCGTGTCGCGCGCCCTTGCCGACGTTGCCTGGATTGATCCTGTACTTTGCCAATGCCTCGGCACAGGCCGGGTGCTCCTTAAGCAGCTTGTGCCCATTGAAGTGAAAATCACCCACCAATGGCACATCAATGCCCATGCGATCAAGCTGGTCGCGAATCGCCGGTACCGCCGCCGCAGCCTCCGACGTATTGACGGTGATGCGCACCACCTCCGAGCCGGCACGTGCCAGTTCCTTGACCTGGATCGCTGTCGCGATCACGTCGGCCGTGTCGGTGTTGGTCATCGACTGCACCATCACTGGCGCGCCACCACCGACGACCAGAGTGCGCTCACCCTGGCGTATCCGCACCTGACGCGTCGGCCGACGCAGGGGTTTATCTGAATGATCGCCCATCGCCTACCTACTTGAGTTGCAGGCGCGCAACCGAGACCTTGATGTAAGGGCTCAAATCGACTTCCGCACCGCGGTAAAAAAGCTTGACATCCCGCGCATTGCCCACCACAAGGTCGAACGGCGCCTGGCCCTCGGCCCATTGCTCGGTGCCGCCCAGATTGTTGCGCGAGAATATGACCCTGCCACCAGCTTCCCGTATTTCGGTCCAGGACTCGCCGCCAAACACAAGCCTGATCTTGCCCTGTCCGGCAGCCGCATTTGCCGGTGCATCTTGCACGTTGAGTTGACGCGCGGCATCCGGACCACTACCGAAGATGGACAACGGGCCGGACTGGCCGGTTCCCGTTGGCGCAACCTGCGCGCCTGCGACAACCGGCGGGGCCGGCGACGACGACGCACCCTGCGCTGAATTGCCGGCTGCGGCGCTCTGGCTGCTCGCACTTGTGACCATTGGCGGCGCTTGCCCTGGCAATGCGGGGGCAGTACCTGCTGGCACTGGAAGCAGGTCTGTCGGCGCCTCCCAGTGATAGATCGAGTAGCCGCCAATGCCGGTGATCACCAGCAAAATCGCCAGCAACCATGGCAGCGCCGACGCATAGGAAGTCTGGGATGCCGGAAACCTGGCATGCGTCGAACTTACGCTTTGCAATTGCACGGTAATCGGCCCGCCGTCCTGTTCGGACGCGCGCTCCAGCAGCGGCACCAGCGCACCAGCATCCAATCCAAGCAGCTTGGCGTAACCGCGCACGAACCCCCTTACAAAGGGTAGTCCCGGCAGTGCCTTGAAATCGTCGGCCTCAACCGCTTCGATCTGCCGTGGCGCATACTTCAGCCTCTGCGCGACATCGCCGATCGACATCCCCAATCGCTCGCGCTCCGCCCTGAGCACGGCGCCCACGGTCGGTGCAACAGCGACTGCAAGTGGCAACGCGCCATCGGTGTCGTCACCCGAGGCCGCACCTGTCGACGCATTGCCGACTTCCTGGCTCATTCAAACTTCCCCTGCTGCAGCAGCAGAAACTCTTCCGAATTTGCATAGCGCCGCCGCAGTTGTGCGGCAAAACTCGATTCGGCAACGCGATCCCCCGCCTTGCGTTCAATGCGCAAAGCAAGCCATAGTGACTCCGCCGAAGGGTCATAGTTCTTGTTGACGCGATCGACATGCGCGCGCGCCCGTTGGAAGTCGTTGCGCCGAAAATAAATATCCCCGAGCCGGAGGTTTGCACTGGCGTTCAAAGGGTCCAGGCTGACTGCCTTGCGAAAGAAATCCTCGGCGGCTGGCTCGTTACCCAGGCGTTGCGAACAAATGCCCGCGTTCAGATATGGTTTGTCCGGGCTGGCATACAGCGGATTCTTGAGCGCCTGCATGAAGCGATCGATGGACTCGCGCTCACGCTTTGTCTGGCACAAAAACCATCCGTAATTGTTGAGTGCGTCGGAATCGTTGGGCAGGATCGTAAGGGCTTTCCTGAAGGCCTCGTCAGCCTTGGCATTCTCGCCCAAATCCATATTGATCAACCCGAGGACGTTGAACGCGGTACCGTAGTCCGGATCTGCCGCCAAGGCTGCCTTGATCTCCTCGAGCGCGACAGCCATCTGCCCACGCTGGAAATAGTTGAAAGCCAGTTCAGTGCGCAGCCGAGCCGTTTCCAGGCGGTCGCCAGTCGGTGCCTGCTGCGCGCGCTGCGCCAATTCCGCGCTGGTCCCACGAGGCGTAGTCCCGGCCTGCCCGCCGCCGGGCATCATCGAATCATTGGAGCCGCCTGTGGACTGGCAGCCAGCCAGGAGGATCGGGATTGCATACAGCAGCATCCCGATCACTGGAAGGACTCTCGGCTTGGTCGTCACGATCGGTCTCCGGTTAGGCGCTGAAGCTTTGACTGGCATCGACCAGGTTGGTTCGACTGACTATCCTGATCGCTCGACGCGTACGATCCCGCACTTCACCAGCCAGTTGGCCGCAGGCGGCATCGATATCGTCGCCGCGCGTCTTGCGTGTCGTTACCACCAACCCGGCCTGCGCCAGCACAGCGGAAAACGCACGAATCCGTTCCGCGCCCGAACGACGCAGCGAAATCGGTGATCCCGACACCGAAAACGGATTGAACGGGATCAAATTGAATTTGCACGGCACGTCTCGCGTCAACTCGACCAGTTCATGCGCCTGGGCCTGCGAATCGTTAATGCCGTCGAGCATGATGTACTCGAAGGTGACAAAGTCGCGCGGTGCGTGAGGCACATAGCGGCGGCAAGCCGCCATCAGTTCGCGCAAAGGATATTTGCGATTCAACGGCACAAGGGTATCGCGCAAGCGGTCATTTGGCGCATGCAGGGAAACCGCCAGCGCCACCGGGCACTCGGCCGCCAGACGATCAATCATTGGCACCACGCCGGAGGTTGAGACGGTTACCCTGCGACGCGAAAGCCCGTAGGCGTTGTCGTCAAGCATCAGCCGCAGCGTCGCGAGCGTATGGTCGAAGTTGAGCAGCGGTTCACCCATACCCATGAAGACCACATTGGTAATCGGTCGTTCAACCCCCGGACCACGCAACATCCGATTGGCCACCCACAACTGACCTATGATTTCCGCTACGCCAAGATTGCGCGAGAAACCCTGCTTCCCTGTCGAGCAAAACGCGCAATCGACCGCACAACCGGCCTGCGTCGAAATACATAACGTTCCGCGCTCTTCCTCGGGAATGAATACCGCCTCCACGGCATTGCCGTTGCCAACATCGAATAGCCATTTGCGGGTGCCGTCGCTGGCGATCCTGTCACTGATCAGCGGTGGCGCGACGATCTCGGCATCACGCATGAGACTCGTCCGCAAACTTGTCGCGATATTGGACATGGCGCCAAAATCATCTGCGCAATGCTGATGCAGCCATTTCTTGACCTGTTGCGCCCGAAACACCTTTTCGCCACGCGCCGCGAACCATGCCGCCAGAGCGGCACCGTCAAGGTCGAGCAGATTGGTGCGCATCGCCTGAAATGCGGTTAGCGCGAGTAGACGTTGAGTGCCGGGAAAAAATAGGCGATCTCGTTGCGCGCGGTCTCCACGGCGTCGGAACCGTGTACCGCATTGGCATCGATCGAATCCGCGAAATCGGCGCGGATGGTACCCGCCGCGGCCTTTTTCGGATCGGTAGCTCCCATCAGGTCGCGGTTCTTCAGTATCGCATTCTCGCCTTCGAGCACCTGTACCATCACCGGCCCGGAGATCATGAAGCCAACCAGGTCTTTGAAAAATGGGCGCTCGCGATGCACTGCATAGAATCCTTCCGCCTCGGCACGCGACAATTGCGTCATCCGCGCCGCGATTACCTTCAAGCCGGCATCCTCAAAGCGCTGGTAGATCTTTCCGACAACGTTTTTGGCCACAGCATCAGGCTTGATTATTGAGAGGGTGCGCTCAATGGACATATCGAAAAACTCCAAATAAATTAAGGTTTTGTGTGAGGTAAGTTAATCCAAAATTATACCAAACGCCTGCCTTGGCATGATTTTCAACGACGCGCCCTTCGAAGGGTCGGTCGAAGCTGCCCGAGCGCTCTTGGCCGCAGCGCCTGCAGTCAATCGCGGCTCGGTGGCGACGCATTTTCAAGCAACAGAACGGCCTTGCGCCGCACGACCCGCACACCCTCATGCACCCACGCCAGCCGGGTATCGTTGCTGCTGTCGACAATCGCCTTCTGCAAAGCGGCAAGGCGGGCAGACGATGGCGCGCGCGCGCCCGCTTGCGCCAGCCAGCGTCGCAGGAGGTTGGCTTGCCGGTCGCCTTGCAACATGGCCAGCCGCTGGCAGTCGAGACCACCGTCCAACGCCATCATTGCGAGGTCCAAGTCGGCCAGCACTTCCAACAGGCTGGCAGCCTGTGCCTGCAGTCGCGCCGCGCGTGCCAATAGGCGGCCCGGCGCTGGAAAGGCCTCCGCGATGACCGGCAACACGCGTTGCCGCAAGTAATTGCGGCGCAGGCGCAAGTCCTGGTTGCTTTCGTCCTCTACCCATTCCAGTCCGGCATCGACCGCATAGGCCGCCAACTGCGCACGATCAATTGAAAGCAGGGGGCGCCAATAGGCCGGTGCACTGCCACGTACGGTACGCGAAACGATTGCGGCCATAGCCGCCAGACCTTTGGGCCCTGCGCCACGCAACAGCTGCAACAACACCGTTTCGGCTTGATCGTCCGCCTGATGTGCAAGTGCCACGGCGTCGGCCTGAATGCGCCGAAAAACGGCGTAGCGGGCCGTACGCGCCTCCTCTTCAGGACTATGGCCGGCTTGATGCCTTATTCGCACGCGCGCGATTTGAAGTTCGATCCCCAATCGAGTGCAAACCTGGGCACAATGCCCACTCCACGCATCGGCATTAGGCGACAGCCCATGATGCACATGAACGGCAGTCACCGTGATCGAGCCGGCCGCCGCTTCAAGAGCCAGCAAATCGAGCAGCACGACGGAGTCCAGTCCTCCGGAGTAACCGACGCAGACCCGCGGCTTTGCAATGCCGGCGGCTCGCACCAACTCGCCAATACCCGCACGCGTCGCGGCGCGCAGGGTGGCGGTGCGGTCAGGCGGCGACTTCCTCAAACCTGCCGTAGCGCATGATGCGTTGATAGCGCGTCTCGACGAGGGTCTCGATCGGCACGTCCCCAAGCTGGCGCCAGGCATCAGCCAACGCCTTCTTGAGATTACCTGCGGCCGCGACGCCGTCACGGTGGGCGCCGCCGGCCGGCTCGGGTATCACCTTGTCGATCAAACCAAGGGTCTTCAGCCGCGGTGCCGTGATGCCGAGGATTTCCGCAGCTTCCGGGGCCTTGTCCGCACTCTTCCATAGAATGGAAGCGCAGCCTTCAGGGGAAATCACCGAATAGGTCGCGTACTGCAACATCATCACGATGTCGCCTACCGCGATTGCCAAGGCACCGCCGGACCCCCCCTCGCCGATGATCGTGGTGATTACCGGAACCCGCAGTTCGGCCATGGTGTACAGATTCTGGCCTATCGCTTCCGACTGCCCGCGTTCTTCAGCGCCTACGCCCGGGTAGGCTCCCGGCGTATCGACAAACGTGAATAGGGGCAGACCGAACTTCTCGGCTGTCCGCATCAGCCGCAACGCCTTGCGATAGCCCTCCGGACGCGGCATCCCGAAGTTGCGGCGCGCGCGTTCCTTGACATCACGCCCCTTCTGGTGGCCGATCACCACACATGCCTGGCCATTGAGTCTTGCGAGCCCGCCCACGATAGCCCGATCGTCCGCATAGGCTCGATCACCATGCAACTCCTCGAACCCGGTGAACACCGCTCCAATGTAGTCAAGCGTGTAAGGGCGTTTCGGGTGACGCGCAACCTGCGCTACCTGCCAAGGCGTGAGAGTGGCATAGATTTCCTTGACCAGTGCCTGCCCCCTTTTCTTGAGGCGTTCGATTTCGTCCGATATGTCGACAGCCGATCCATCCTGTGCGTATCGCAATTCCTCGATCTTCTCCTCAAGCTCGGCCAGCGGTTGCTCGAACTCGAGAAAGTTCGTCTTGCTCATATCAATACTCCACCGCCAAAGGATCGAGGCTGCGCCACATGTACCAGGTACCCACTGAACGCCACGGCACCCAGTTTTCACCGACTTCACGCAGTTCGCTGCGGGTCAAAGTGTCGCCAGAAAAATATAGCTGACTGACCGCCTTCTGCAGGCCCAGGTCGTCGAGCGGCAGCACATCAGGGCGCAGCAGATTGAAGATCAGGAACATCTCGGCGGTCCAGCGACCGACACCGCGAATGCCTGTAAGCGCATCGATCACCGCCTCATCATCGAGCGCATGCCAGTCTTCATGCCGCATACCGCCCTGCCTGAAATGGCCCGCGAGATCCTGCAGGTACTCGGCCTTGCGTTGCGACAGGCCGCAGGCACGCAAGCGGGCGATTGGCACGCGCGCAACGCGCATCGGAGTGAAATCCTGAATGCTTGCAATCAGGCGCTCCCATGTCGCTTGCGCCGAAGCCACCGAAATCTGCTGGCCAACGATCGAACGCGCGAGCGTCACAAACGGATCGCCGCGGGTAGTCAGGCAAAGCCCGGGGTATTGTGGAATGATGCGGCGCAACACGCGGTCGCATTTAACCAGATCACGCAGCGCCTGTTCCCAGTATGCGGGCCTGCCAACTTGCGGACGCGCCATGCTCAAGCGAGCCGCTGCAACGGAAGGTTCATCAAGAGGTTCTGCGGCTTCATGCGCACGTTGTCATTGTGATCCATTGCCAGTGCAAGATAGCATGGCGAACCGCGGGCTGTATCAAGCAGAACCGTTTGGTCATCGAAATGCATGGTCATCATGCACAACAGCCGACGGCGCGACAACTCATCGGGGACACTCCCATTATAAATCCCATTGAGGAGCGAGGTCGCCATGCTGTCGAGCCCGACATACCAGCGCATGCGCGCCGACTCGATCTGCCGGACTGGCTCAACCCGTACTGCAGTCGCATGGAAGTGGGCGACCCAGGCTTCGATTACCCGGCATAAGGCAGTCAGTCCAGAACGCCCGAAATTGATGTGTATCGCCGTATCATGGCGCTCGTCGCGCGCCCAGTAAATAGCGGCATTCTCGGATTCGATGACATCCAGGTCGACAGACCGCAGCGGAGTCTGCGCATCTACCAGCAGGCGCCCGAGATTGCCGTAACGAGTACCGTCGCGTGCCGCCTGCGCCTGCATTTCCACCGTTTCCAGGTCCGCCAGCAGGACCTGTCCGTCCGCTACGTGCGCCCGCTGCTCGCGAAACAGGATCTCCGCGGCCCTTGCCATCAATCCGTCTTCGCACTTGTCGAGAACGCTGCGCACGATCATCTGCGCGAGTTGATCGGTGAACAACGGTGGAATTCCGCTTGTACCGAAGTCGCGCGCGTGTCCTCGCGAGTCCACAAAAAAATCGCGATAGGCGCGTTCGAGCGTGCCGGCCGACACCAGATGGTCACGAAATGCAAGCACGACCGCGTAATTCTCGCGCGCATCTGTATCCGCAAGCGCGGCCAGTTCGATCGCGGAAACCTGTTCCAGCGGATTGGCCTGCAGGCGCGCGAACAAGGCGCGCTCCGCCTGGCAGGACTCGGCCAAAGGTGCCACCTCGGGACGTGCGAAGTAGGCGCGCAACAAATCGGCTGACGGCACACAAGCACCGTCCTTGTCTGTGCTTGTTAGGTGGAACCCTGAGTGGCGCCAGAAGTCGGGCATTGTGGGAATCGACAGTTGCTTGCTTTGTTTGAACCTGCGCGCGCGGTATAGTAGCGTAACCACAATGCAGACGACGCCTGGGGGCGTTCCGACATTCTGCCAATGAGCTATGAATTCGCCAGCGCCGAGCATATCGGCGACCGCAAAGAACAACAGGATCGTGTTGCGCTCGCAACCCATCCCACGCATCCGGAGCTGTTGATCGCCGTACTCGCCGACGGCATGGGCGGGCATCGCGGCGGTGCCCGCGCGTCGCAAGCGGTGCTTGATGCCGTCCTGCCCATGTTCGAGGCGTATGCGCCGCGAACCGGCTCGGCACATGACTGGCTTGGGGGGATGATCGGCGCGGCGCATGAAAAGGTCGGCGCCGCCGGGCGCGGCCAAAACCGAGATCCGCGCTCGACATGCGTGATTGCGCTGGTGCAGAAGGAGCGCATCGACTGGGCACACTGCGGCGACAGCCGCCTGTACCTGTTTCGCAACGGGGAGTTCGTGTTGCGGACAGACGATCATTCGATGGTCGACGTGCTGGTCAAACAGGGTGAGATCAGCGATGAGGATGCGCTTGACCATCCCGACCGCAGCAAGCTGTTCACCAGCGTTGGCGGGCCGGAGTTGCCACAAGTGGCTTTCGGGGCGATCGATCGCGTCCAAGCGGGCGATACCGTATTGCTGGCTTCCGACGGACTCTGGACCTACTTCCGCAATCGCGAGCTCGCGGTCCTTACCGGCTACCGAGGCTTGACCGAGGCCTGCGACAGGCTGGTCGCGATTGCACGGCGTCGCGCTCGCGGCAATGGCGACAACATCAGCGTCGCTATGGTGCGCAAATCCGATACGCCAGCGCGCAGGAGTCTATTGGGCACATTGTTCAAGGAAAAAAACACTGCACTTCCTGCTTCACCCATGGAAGACAGCAAGCGGTTTCTTCTTGCCTACTTAAGCGATGCCAAGAGCACGTCGGTCCAGTCCATTGCGCGCAAAATCGAGCAATGCGAAGACCTTGACCAACTGCGCGAGTTGATCGCCGGATGCGCTGATACTTTCGCTTCGTTGACCAGTCGCACCAAGTCCGCAGGCTTCATCGAGCGCGCACTCGACCTGCTCGAGTAAGCCCGGAAAGCCGGCCGCCTCTGGCCAAGTTTTCGCGAAAGAAATGCAGGGTACGCGCGCGCGCCAAAATGGTTGACGGTTGGTGCCACGATCCACGCCGATCGCAGTTGAAGCCGTGATCGGCGTCGGATACACGCGCAATCGCTCCTGATGCAACTGGAGGATCAGGGATTACGGCACTTGCTGCGGGCGCTGCGCTGGACTGTGCCAAAACCTTGATGTCCGAAAGTTCGGGATGGCTATACTCAATCAATGACAAAAGCATTATTTGTGACAAAATCGCGTTTCCGTCCAGGCTGCGGTCTCATTAATGCAGTCGATAGTCATCGCCAGCCCGGGTTCAAAGCAAAGCCGGCATTAGCCGAATCGTTTCGCGATTTGCTGCGGCAACGACACGTGCGCGGCGGGCAGCAAGCCCGCTCTTTTCTACATGGCCGTGAATAGAGCCTGAATGAACCTGATTCGCAATATTCGATATGTTCGCCTGGGAACGCGCGACCTTGATGCCGCCACGCGCTTCGCAACACGCATTGTCGGCCTGCAGGAAGTCGGGCGCGTGGGCACGGCGGGCGCAGGGGGCGCGGTTTACTTCCGCAGTGACACACGGCACCATACGCTGGTCTATTTCGAAGGCGAGCCCACCGAGCAAATCGTAGCGTTCGAGGTTGACGAAGCGGCGGCACTGAAAGCGGCGGCGCGGAATTTTGAAGCATTGGGATTGGCACCGCGCCGAGGTTCGCGCGACGAGTGTGCGCTGCGCAATGTGACAGCGATGATCGCACTGCGTGACCCCAGCGGCAATGCGCTGGAATTGGTGGTGCCTGCAAAGGATAGTGACGCGAACTTCGTAGCGCCGCGCGCCGCCGGTATCACTGGGTTCGCCCATGTTGCGTTGCGCAGCACCGACCCTGTACGCGATGAGGCGTTCTGGACCGGCGTCCTTGGCGCGCGCGTATCCGACCGCATTGGCAACGCGCCAATGCTGCGTTTCGACGAAACGCATCACCGCGTTGCGTTGTTGCCCGCCAATCGGCCCGGCATCCAGCATATCGCCCATCAGGTAGGCTCGCTTGACGATGTCATGCGCGCCTGGTATTTCTTTGGCGAAAGCGGCGCCCGCATTGTGCTGGGGCCTTGTCGTGAGCCCACCTCAACGGCGATCTACCTGCATTTCGAAGGTCCGGATGGCATGGTGTTCGAGTACCTGGCTGGCGCCAAATCCATCACCAACGATGCGGTCCACCGCCCACGCCACTTTCCGTTCGCGGCGCGCTCATTCTGCATGTGGGGAGGCAAGCCAGACCTGAGCGAATTGATGTCGTAGGCCTCAAAGGCAGGCAACGCGCACTTCCCTTGCCGGAGCGCGATGGGTGCGCGTGAAATGTCCTCGCAGGCCAGGGGTCTTGAATAGAGTTGACTGACGGTAGGCCGATTGTGTTCGACCCCTGACACCACGCCCGCGCCAGCGTTTTCCGGGGATTCGCTCAGACACCCACATACTGATGCAGCAACTCGGGTTGGGCGCGCAGGCTCTCGGAAGAACCTCCCCACACCACTCTGCCTTTCTCTACGATGTGATGCGTATCCGCCAGTTTGAGCAAGGATCCAATGTTCTTGTCGATCGCAACAATGGTTTGCCCACCGGTTTTCAAGCGCGCCAGGCAATCCCAAATTTCCTGGCGGATCATGGGTGCCAGCCCCTCGGTGGCCTCGTCCAGGATTAATAGCCGGGGATTGGTCATGAGGGCCCGTCCGATCGCCAGCATCTGTTGTTCGCCACCCGACAGATTGGCGCCAAGGTTGCGCTCGCGCTCCCTCAAGCGCGGGAACAACGCATAGATGCGGTCAAGGTTCCAGGGTTCACGCGACTGGGATCGGTTGTTCGCGGTTGCCACCAGGTTTTCGCGCACCGAAAGATTGGGAAAAACCTGGCGCCCCTCAGGTACCAGGCCAATCCCTAACTGCGCAACACGATAGGAAGGCATGCGCTGCAGGGATTGCCCGGCGAAAGTGACGTTGCCCTCACGCGGACTAAGCAAGCCCATGATGCTCTTGATGGTCGTGGTCTTGCCCATGCCGTTTCGGCCGATGAGTGTGACGAATTCGCCTTGGCGTACCGAAAATGACATGCCGAACAGTGCCTGGCTGGCGCCGTAGTAGGTTTGGATCGATTGCACCACCAGCATGGCATCACTCATGGGCTTTCTTCTTCCCCGAGGTAAGCTTCCTTGACCATCCGGTTCCGGCGAATCTCCGCCGGTGTGCCGGTAACGATGATGCGCCCGTACACCATAACCGAGATGCGATCCGCCAGTGCGAATACCGCGTCCATGTCGTGCTCGACCAAAATGATCGCGTAGCGCCCTTTCAGGGTACGGATCAGGGAAATCATCTCCTCTGACTCCTTCTGGCTCATACCAGCCATCGGTTCATCGAGTAGCAGTAAACGCGGACTTCCGGCCAATGTCATGGCCAGTTCAAGTTGACGATGCTCGCCATGCGCCATGGAAGCGGCCAGCGCCGTGGCGCGCTCGGCCAGCCCAACCTGACGCAGGGCCTCTATGGCCGGGGCGGTGATCGCAGGCTCGCTGGCGACCGCTTGCATGAACGAGAATCCGCGTCCGGCACGCGCCTGAACCGCGAGCATGACATTCTCAAGCGCGGTGAACTCCCGGAAAATCTGGCTGATCTGGTATGAACGTCCGAGTCCGGCGAGCGAGCGGGCCGCTACCGACAATCGTGAAATGTCGCGCCCCTCGAAAACCATCGAACCTTCATCCGGCTGCAATTCCCCCGACAATTGCGAGATAAGCGTAGTCTTGCCCGCGCCGTTTGGACCGATGATCGCGTGTACCTCACCGGGTTCGACAGCGAAGCTCACATGGTCGGTGGCCATCAATCCGCCGAAGCGTTTTACCAGGCCGCTGACCTCGAGGAGCGACGTCATTGGCGGCGATCCCCAACCATGAATCCGTAAATGCCGCGCTTTGCGTAAAGCACTACCAGAATGACGAAGATTCCTATTACAAATTGCCAATGGTTGCTGATCACGTCCTCGATCGGTGGATAGAGAACCGGCTTCCAGGCCTGCAGCAATTCCTCCAGCAGCAAAAGCACAATCGCTCCTATCACCGGCCCGAACAGCGTGAGCATTCCCCCAAGGACAACAATGACGATCAGTTCACCCGATACGCTCCATTGCATGTAGGACGGTGAGGCGAACTTGGTGAAGTTGGCGAGGAAGAAACCAGCCAGCGCACAGACCATTGCCGAAATCACGTAGGCGGTCAGTTTGTAGCGGAAGGTCGGGAAACCAAGTGCGAGCATGCGCCGTTCATTGGACTTGATCCCTTTGAGCGCGAATCCGAAACGTGCTGCGAGAATGCGGTTGAACAACCACAAGGCTCCAACCAGGCAAAATAGAATCGAGTAGTAAAGAACCGTGTTGTTGCCAAGGTCGATCACGCCAAGAGCGCTGCGTGCCTCGATGGTGAGGCCGTCGTCACCGCCATATTGCTTGAGGCTGACAGCCAGAAAGTAGCCCATTTGCGCGAACGCCAGCGTGATCATGATGAAGGTCATGCCGCCTGTGCGTACGACCACAGCGCCTATCAGGGTGGCGAACAGGCCGCCCATTGCAAGAGCCGCCAGCAAATGCAGCCAGCCATTGGTGACACCGTGAAACGACAGGATGCCCACCGCATAGGCGCCCAATCCCATGTAAAGCGCGTGTCCGAAGCTAACCAGGCCACCGAATCCCAATACAAAATTCAGCGCAACACCGGCCAGCGCGTAAATCAGTATGCGTGAGAAGAGGGTTACGTAAAAGCTCTGGCCTACTGCGGCGGCATACACCGGCAGCAGAGCGAGCGCCAGCAGGACCAGGGCGGGCACCCAGAACCGCGCGGATCGCCAGTCAACCATTGCGCACCGGGAACAGGCCCTGAGGTCGCAGTGCCAGCACCACCGCCATCAGGAGGTAGATCAGCATCGAGGCGATCGCCGGCCCGGCGGCTTGCGCCAGCGAGCGCTCGACCAGCATTTGCAGGACGATGGGCAAGAAGACGCGGCCGACCGTATCCACCAGGCCGACGATCATGGCGCCATAGAAGGCACCGCGTATCGAGCCAATACCTCCGGTGACGATCACGACCAGGGTCAGAATCAGCACCGGCTCACCCATGCCCGGCTGCACTGAAAGAATGGGGCCCGCCATGAGCCCGGCAAGTCCTGCCAAGCCGGCACCCATCGCAAACACCATGCTGTTGAGGAATCGGATGTCCACGCCCAGGGCCGAAACCATGTCGGCGTTCGACGCACCTGCGCGAATCAGCATCCCGAGACGGGTCTTGTTGATAACCAGGTAAAGACCAACCGCGACGGCAAGACCAACGCCGATAATCGCAAATCGATACGATGAATAGCTCAAGCCAAACAAGGTTACCTGGCCCGAAAGTGCTTCGGGCGCATTCATGTAGATCGAAGACGGTCCCCAGAAGTAACGCACCACTTCGTTGAACACCAGAATCAGGCCATACGTGGCCAAAACTTGGTCCAGATGATCGCGCGAATACAGGCGCATCAGGGCCACGCGCTCGATTGCCAACCCCAGCAGCATAGTGGCCGGAATGGCGATCAGACCTGCTACGAAAAACGAACCAGTGATGGAAAACGCCGCCGCCGCGAAATAGGCTCCCATCATGTAAAGCGAGCCGTGCGCCAGATTGACGAAATTCATGATGCCGAACACCAGCGTCAGGCCGGCGGCCAGCAGGAAAAGCAGAATGCCAAGCTGCACGCCGTTCAACACCTGCGTCAGGAACAGGCCCCAGCTCATGAAAGAATCACGCGATCGATAGCCGTTTGAAATTGAGCGGCGCCGCAACAAGAAAGACGGGTTGCCATCCTGCGTTGTTCCGGCAAGCCTTTACTTGAGAGGACACTTGTCGAAGTAACCGTCCTTGTCAGCCTTGAGCGGGGTCGCCACGGTTTTCAGGGTATTGCGCCCTTTGTCATCCTTGACCACCTCGAATACATGCAAATCCTGGATCGGATAGCCGTTGGTATTGAATTTGAAATCGCCGCGAATCGATTTGAAGTCGGCCGACTTGAGCGCGGCCATGAAGGCCCTCTTGTCGCTGACATTGCCTTTCACCTTGGCAATCGCCGAATCAAGCAGCAGCGCCGAATCATAGGCTTGGGCGGCATACTGCGATGGAATCCGCTTGAACTTGGCCTCGAAATCGGCGACAAACTTCTGGTTTTGCGCGTTCTTGAAGTCCGGCCCCCAGGCCGTTCCAAGTATCGCGCCGAGCGCTGCATCACCTTGCGCCGGCAGATTGATGCCGTCGGTTGTCGAGATGTTCAATAGCGGATACTTGCCCTTGAGCCCCGCTTGAGCGTATTGCTTGACGAAGTTAACCCCCAGGCCACCGGGATAGAACACGAACACCGCATCCGGATTGGTTGACTGTACCTGCGCCAATTCAACCGAATAGTCCTGTTGCGTCAGCGATGTATAGATTTCGTTGGCCAATGGCGTCTTGTAGTAACGCTTGAAGCCGGCAACGAAGTCTTTGCCGGCCTGGTAGTTTGGCGCCATCGCCGCGACCCGCTTGTAGCCTTTGTCGCTCGCATACTTGCCCACGACCTCGGCCTGCTGGTCGTTTTGCCAGGATGTCGAGAAAAAATAGGGCGAGCATTGCGCGCCGGCGATCGGTGACGGGCCTGCGTTCGAGCCGATCAGGAACACCTCCTTGTCGACTATCTTCTTGAACACGGCCATCAGCACATTGGAAAAGGTCAGACCGGTGATGATCGGCACGCGGTCCCGTTCAATCAGCTTGTCGACGATCTGCACAGCAACTTCGGGCTTGAGCTGGCTATCCTCTTTGAGGATATCAACCGCGACGCCACCAAGTTTGCCGCCGTTGGCCTGAACCACCATCATGAAAGCATCGAACTGATCCTGACCGAGCGCGCCTTGCGGTCCTGAAAGCTCGGCCATGAAACCGATTTTGATGGGCGCCTGGGCAGTCGCCAGCTGCGTCAACGTCATCGCGGCAAACGCCAGCCAAAATTTGAATTTCATGGTGTTGTCTCCGGAAATTTCGTGAGCGCGAAGTATATCCAAGGAACGCGAAATGCCGACGCACCTGCCAGCCGTCGCACGTGCCGGCGGATCAGCCGCGCCGGCCGAGCCCCGGTGCTGCCGCCTTCAGCCTAGACGAGCATGGATATCACGCGTTCGGCCTGCGTGTACATGGCGGACCGGCGCAGTTGTTCAAGCTGCATGCTGCCGACCGGTAATGACAGACGTGCGATACGTGTCAACGGAACTGGGCCGACTGCATGCCTGGCCAGCCCAGCCAGGAGTTCGTCCGCCGCGACAGGGTCATTGCATAGAAGGACCATGTCGCAGCCCGCATCAAGCGCAGCCAAGCCGCGCGCCACCGGACCGCCGGCGCCCTTCGCCCCTTCCATCGAAAGGTCGTCGCTGAACACTATGCCGTCAAAATGGCAGCGCTCGCGCAGGTACCGGTGCCAGACTGGCGAGAAACCCGCTGGACGGTGGTCGACCGCCGGATAAATCACGTGTGCCGGCATGATCGCCGCAAGCCCTGCGGCGGCCATTCGTCTGAACGGAATCAGGTCGGTTGCCTCGATCTCCGCAAGCGAGCGTTCATCGACCGGTATCTCGAGATGCGAATCCGCAGCCACATGGCCATGCCCGGGAAAGTGCTTGCCACAAGCTGCCATGCCGCCATCGGCCAATCCCTGCTGCAACGCGGCCGCCAGCGCGGCAACGCAGTCGGGCATGGAATGAAATGCGCGATCGCCGATGACGCCGCTGGCACCAATATCCAGATCAAGCACCGGGGCAAAGCTCAAATCGACTCCGCAGGCCTTGAGCTCGGCCGCCAGCACCAGCCCGCACGCACGCGCGGCGGCAAGTGCCTGGTCTTCGTCCTGATCCCACAAGCGGCCCAGGGCACGCATTGGTGGAATCTGCGTGAAACCCTCACGGAAACGTTGGACTCGACCGCCTTCATGATCCACGGCGATCAACAGTGCCGGGGTTCTCGCGGCATGGATCGAGGCGGTCAAAGCGCGCAGTTGCGCGATCGACTCGAAATTACGGGAAAAGAGTATCACCCCGCCGACTTGCGGGTGTATGAGGCGCTGCTCTTCCGCCGGCGTCAGCTTGCAGCCTTCAACGTCGACGATCGCGCGACCAAGTGAAATTTTCAGACTCATGTTGAATCTCTCTCCAGGATAATGCTTGCAAAGGCGTATTCGCGTTCATCGGAAAGCGAAACATGCCAGCCGGTGATGCCGCATTGCCGCAGAAGCGCAGCAAGTTCCAGTCCGAACTCCAGGCGCGGCCGGCCTGAAGGCTCGTTTCCGATCGTCAGTTGATGCCAGGTATTGGCCGCGCTCGGCGGTTCGCCAAGTGCCTTGAAAAATGCTTCCTTGGCGGCGAATCGCTTTGCCACATAGGGTGCGCCGTCAGACAGGCCCGTGTATACCGCCCACTCCGCGTCTGCCAACACCTTGCGCGCAAAACGCCCTGCATGCCGCAGGAGGGCGCGACGTACGCGCTCGATCGATACAATGTCGGTGCCGATGCCAGCAATCACCACGCGTCTCCAGGCGCTCGCGGTCCACGCTTCAGGCGGTACCAGCCGCCCGCGCCGCAGCCATCAGGGCCTTCATGTCGCGGACCGCCGGTTGCCAGCCGCGGAATATCGCCTCGGCAACCAGCGCGTGCCCGATATTGAGTTCGCTGATGCCTGGGATCGCGGCCACAGCGGCGGTATTGTCGAAATTGAGGCCGTGCCCGGCGTTTGCCACCAGTCCCAGACGCGTCGCATGTTCGACCCCGCGCCGAATCGCATCGAGTTCGGCCGCTGCGGTCGCGGCTCCGGCGTCCGCGAAGTGGCCAGTGTGAATTTCGATCACGGGCGCGCCAACTGCTCGCGCTGCGGCTATCTGCTGCGGATCGTGGCTGATGAACAGTGACACGCGAATTCCAGCTTCGGTCAGCAGTCTGACTGCATCGCGTACCCGGTCGAACTGGCCGACCACGTCAAGCCCGCCCTCGGTCGTAAGCTCCATACGGCGTTCCGGTACCAGACACACATCGTGCGGCCTTACCTTGACCGCAATCTGCAGCATTTCGCGCGTGATCGCCGCCTCGAGATTCATGCGGGTGGCGAGCAATCCCCGCAGCTCGAAGACGTCGCGGTCCTGGATATGCCTGCGGTCTTCCCGCAAGTGAAGCGTGATCAGATCAGCTCCCGCCTCTTCAGCCAGCAAGGCCGCCCTTACGGGATCGGGATAAGGAGTGCCGCGGACCTGACGCAGGGTTGCAACATGATCGATATTGACGCCAAGCATCACCCGTTGAATCATGATTGCTGCAGCTCGAAAAAAATCTGGCGGGTGGCTATCTTCCTGCCGTTGAGGTGAAGTTCTATCAGCGAGCGCATCAACTGCTTTGCATGAAGCGCGGTATGTGCCTCGGAATAATCGTTGCGGTCTATCGCCAGAGCGACCGCGCCGCTCAGCTCGCGTTCGGCGGACTCTCCCAAGTGCAAGCGGCGCAAACCCGCATCCGGCATGTACGCATAGCGAGACTGCGGATCAACCGCTTCCCCGCTCTTGGCGTCAACTCTAAGGTTGACGGCATACCCAATTTCCCGCAGCAGTTCCTTCTCGAACGCGCGCAGCACATGTGCCTCCCTGGCGCCGCGCGCCAACTCGATCAAAGCCCGCTCGTAGCAGTCAAACAGGCGTTCGTGTGGGTCGTCGCGCGCCAGCAACTTGAGCAACAGTTCGTTGAGATAGAAGCCGCAAAAAAGTGCGGTCTGACCAAGCGCGGGGATGCCGCCAAGCCATTCGCTTCGCGTCAATGTGCGCAAATCCCCTTTGCCTGACCACGATAGCCCGATCTTCTGGAACTGCATCAGCACACCGCGCATTGCGGAACCAGGACGTTTTGCGCCTTTTGCCAGCAGCGGCACGCGTCCGTGCGCGCGCGTGAATGACTCGACGATCATGCTGGTCTCGCTATACGGGTACATATGCAGGACATAGGCGGCCTGATCTTCCAATCGACGCGAAACAACCGCCGCCCTTGCAGGTGCATGCGCTACCAGTCGGGCGCCATCCGCCATGTCCATCAACGGTATCCCAGGGACTTGAGCATGGTCGCGTTGTCGGCCCAGCCGCTCTTGACCTTTACCCAAACTTCAAGAAAGACCTTGACGCCAAACAGCTTTTCCATATCCAGACGCGCTTCGCTGGCGATGCGCTTCATGCGCTCACCCTTTGCACCAAGGAGAATCACCTTGTGCCCCGGTCGGTCAACCAGAATGGTGGCTTGAATCCGGCGCAATCCGCCGTCTTCCTCGAACTTTTCGATCGTCACATCGGTTGCGTAGGGTATCTCTTCGCCGGAAAGGCGGAATACCTTTTCCCGAATCATCTCCGCTGCCAGAAAGCGCTCCGGCCGGTCGGTCAGCATGTCTGCCTCGTACATCGGGGCAGACACGGGCAAGTGCCGCGCCAACTCACCCAGCAACGCGTCCAGGCCGGCGCCACCGCGCGCTGACACAGGAACTATCGCGGCAAATTCGTGCACCTTGCGCACTTTGTCGATCAGGGTCAGCAACTTGTCCTGCTGCTTCAGTGCATCAATCTTGTTGATTGCCAGCACAACCGGCAGCGCAGCAGGAAACAGCGCACAAACTGTGGCATCCTCGGGGCGCCACCCAGCAGCCTCGATCACCAGCAATGCAACGTCGGCCGAAGCCATCGCGTCGGTGACGCTCTTGTTCATCGCGCGGTTCAATGCGTTGCGATGCTGCGTCTGGAAACCCGGTGTGTCGAGAAACACAAATTGCGCGCCGGCATCACTGCGTACACCCAGTATGCGATGGCGGGTGGTCTGCGCCTTGCGGGACGTGATACTGACCTTGGCACCGATCAGATGATTGAGTAGTGTCGATTTTCCGACGTTGGGACGTCCGGCGATCGCGATGTAGCCGGATCGATGGGCGACGCTCGGATTCACGCCTTTCCTTCCGCGTCGACCGCAGTTGCAAGGTCTGGCAAGGTCTGCGCCGATACCGGCGACTTCGGCGCCGGTGCATCTCCACGGGCCTTGCCTGTGGTTGGATCTGCCGCTTCCAATGGGGCATCCGTTCTGGGGGGCACCGCCTTGGCAAAGCCTCCAGTGTTTGCTTTGTCCCCTTCCTTGCGCGTGCGGCGTGCCTTCTTCGGCGTCTCTTTGGGCGCCAACTCCAGCGCTTTCTTGGCGGCCGCCTGCTCGGCGGCGCGTCGACTCGACCCAGCCCCGGTGGCTCTGATCTCGAGCTTCGGAATCAGGCACTCGACCTCGAACTCCTGGTTGTGCGCCGCGCCATGCGTCGCTACAACGTTGTAGGTGGGCAATGCAATCTTGCGACCTTGCAAGTATTCCTGAAGCAGTGTTTTCGCGTCCTTGCCCAGGGTTTGCGGATCGACCGTCTCGAGGATCGGGTGGTACAGCTTGGCGATGGTGAGTCGCGCAGACTGAAACCCACCATCCAGAAAGATCGCCCCGAACAATGCTTCCAGGGTATCGGCCAAGATCGAGGGCCTGCGAAATCCGCCACTCTTGAGTTCTCCCTCGCCCAGACGCAGATGGGGTGCCAGTTCGATACGCTGGGCAACCTCATACAAAGTCTGCTGCTTGACCAGATTCGAGCGCAGCCGCGAGAGGTCACCCTCATCTAACTTGGTATAGCGTTCGAACAGAATATGCGCGACTGCGCAATTGAGAACACTGTCCCCGAGAAATTCGAGCCGCTCGTTGTGCGGGGCGCTATGGCTGCGATGGGTGAGCGCCTGCCCGAGAAGTTTGGCAGTGACGAACTTGTAGCCTAAACGAGCCTCGAGTTCAGAGGAATCCACGCACAACTCCGGAAGCAGGCCATGCGCCGAAGCAGCAGCGCGCGATGCCAGCCGGCCGCTTCACGTTTGCCGCGCAACGAGAAAGAGCATGCGCGGCGACCGCCGGAAAAATGCTGCGTTGCCAGCCTTCACGGATTATCGCTGCTGCCGGCATACTCGATCAGCAGGCTGACGTTGTAGAACAAGGGGATTTTCTTTTCGTACTTGAAAGCAACGACAATGTTGTTGCCTTCCTTGGTTATGTCAAGGTCCTTGCCGGCAACCGTCGTAATGTCGTTGATGTTGGCAGCCCGATCGAATGCTTTCTGAACCTCAATCACGGTCTTGCCACCACTTTGCGCCTGAGTCGCCGCTGCCTTGATGCTGCGAAACTCCAGGTAGGTCGGGATCACCTTCAGGGCGCCGACGGCAACAAACACGATCACCATGCAAATCAAGAGTATTCCAAGCATGCTGACACCGCGCTGCCGCGCGCGGCTGGAGATTCGAGTCATAGGGCCCCCTCTTCAAGTGAGTCAATCAAATCCACCGATTCTGGACAGGTCAAGGTTGAGACCACCCGACCAGTTCATCCAGATTCCAAACGCCCGACCGACGATGTTTGCCTCGGGCACGAACCCCCAGAACCGGCTATCAAGGCTGTTGTCGCGATTGTCGCCCATCATGAAGTAATGCCCCGGCGGAACCGTGCAAATGACGCCAGCATTATTGTAGATACAATTTTCGCGCTGAGGAAAAGGGGCTGCGGACATGATGAAGGCTGGCGCGTCTTCGTCGTTGAGTACGCGATGGGCGCGCCCGTCCAGAGTTTCGCTGTATTGCTTCGAATAGGCGGCACGATCGCGGTGCAGAAAATCCGCCTCCGCGCGCGTCGGCAACTCGACCCCATTGACATTCAACCGCTTGTTTTGATATGAAATTTTGTCGCCAGGCACGCCAACAACACGTTTGATGTAGTCAAGCGAAGGATCCACCGGGTAACGGAACACCATGACATCACCGCGCTTCGGGCTGCCCATGTCGATGATCTTGGTATTGATGACCGGCAAGCGTATGCCGTAGGTGAACTTGTTGACCAGTATGAAGTCTCCCACCAATAGAGTCGGAATCATTGAACCGGACGGGATTTTGAAAGGTTCAACCAGGAAAGAACGCAACCCGAACACCACCGCGATCACCGGAAAGAAGCTGGCCGGGAACTCCAGCCATGCAGGCGGAGTCCGAATCTCGTTGGACAGCCGCTGGACCTCGTCATCGCGATAGTCCTTGGGGTATGCATCCGGGCTGCCGGCCATGCGCTGGTCGAGCGTGCGTACTTCCGCTTCGAACGCGTGTTGCCTTCGCTTCTTGAAATAGAACACATCGGCACACCAAAAAATGCCGGTACCAACGGTCAGGCAAAACAGGATCAGGGCAAAATTCATCAGCCGTCCACCTGCAGGATTGCCAGAAACGCCTCCTGTGGAATTTCGACGCTGCCAACCTGCTTCATGCGCTTCTTGCCTGCTTTCTGCTTTTCGAGCAGCTTGCGTTTGCGCGAGATATCGCCGCCATAACATTTGGCCAACACATTCTTGCGCAAGGCCTTGACGTTTTCGCGTGCGATGATGTGGGCACCGATTGCCGCCTGAATCGCAACATCGAACATCTGGCGCGGGATCAATTCACGCATCTTGGAAACCAGTTCGCGCCCGCGATACTGGCTGTTGGCGCGATGCACAATGATGGAAAGAGCATCAACCTTTTCGGTGTTGATCAGCACATCGACCTTGACCACATCAGCGGCACGATATTCCTTGAATACGTAGTCCATTGATGCGTAGCCGCGCGAGGCCGACTTGAGCTTGTCGAAAAAGTCCAGCACGATCTCGTTGAGCGGCATCTCATAGGTCAGATGCACCTGGCGACCGTGATAGGCCATGTTGAGCTGAATGCCGCGCTTGACATTGCACAAGGTCATGATCGCGCCCACATACTCTTGCGGCATGAACAACTGCACGGTCATCACCGGCTCGCGAATGGTTTCGACACGACCTGGATCAGGCATTTTGTCCGGGTTGTCGATGACAATCGTATCGCCATTGCGCAGGGCCACCTCATAGACCACTGACGGCGCGGTGGTGATGAGATCCATGTCGAACTCGCGCTCCAGGCGCTCCTGCACGATGTCCATGTGCAGGAGTCCTAGAAAGCCGCAGCGAAATCCGAACCCCAGGGCCTGCGATACCTCCGGCTGATACTGCAGCGATGCGTCGTTGAGTTGCAGCTTTTCAAGTGAGTCGCGCAAAGCTTCATACTGATTGGACTCGACCGGAAACAAGCCGGCAAACACTTGCGGCTGGATTTCCTTGAAACCGGGCAAGGCCCGCGCCGCCGGCTTGTCGGCCAGGGTAACCGTGTCTCCGACCTTGGCAGCCTTTAGTTCCTTGATGCCCGAAATGATGAACCCGACCTCGCCTGCGGACAAGCTTTGCCTCGGCAGCGACTTCGGCGTGAATACCCCCACCTGTTCGCACAGGAAAGTGCCCCCGGCGGCCATCAAGCGGATGCGATCCTTGGGTTTGAGCACACCTTCCATCACCCGCACCAGCATGACCACACCGACGTAATTGTCGAACCATGAATCGATGATCAGTGCCTGCAGCGGATTGGCACGGCTGCCCTTGGGCGGCGGAACGCGGGCAATCATGGCTTCAATGATGTCCTGCACGCCCTCGCCGGTCTTGGCGCTGGCGCGCACTGCGTCATGGGCATCGATGCCAATCACATCCTCGATCTCGGCAATCGCGTTTTCCGGGTCGGCCGACGGCAGGTCGATCTTGTTCAAGACCGGCACCACCTCAACGCCCAGATCCAGCGCGGTATAGCAATTGGCGACGGTCTGCGCCTCGACCCCCTGCGACGCATCGACCACCAGGAGGGCACCCTCGCAGGCCGAAAGCGAGCGACTGACCTCGTAGGAGAAATCGACGTGACCGGGTGTATCAATCAGGTTGAGCTGGTACTTCTGGCCGTCGCGGGCGGTGTACTCGAGGGCTGCGGTCTGCGCCTTGATGGTGATGCCGCGCTCCCGCTCAAGATCCATCGAATCGAGAACCTGGGCTTCCATTTCCCGGTCCGACAGGCCACCACAAAGCTGGATGATGCGGTCGGCCAGAGTTGACTTGCCGTGATCGATGTGGGCGATGATCGAAAAATTGCGGATGTGCTGCATGCGCTCGCGGCCGGAACGGCCCGTCGGGTAACACTAAAAAACAAGGGCGCGACATCAATCGCGCCCTCAAGATTAATCGCTAAGTCCTTATTTTAGCGGATTTTTGCTATTTGCGGTCAGGTCGGATCGTGACGTACTGCGATGTTTCGCCGCGCTTGACCAAGACCGCGATCACACGCTTCAAATCAAGCTTGGTGACCAGGTCGTTGAACTGGCGCGCCGAGGTCACGTCGGTGTTCTGCATTTTCAGAATCACGTCACCCGCGCGCAGGCCGGCGCGTGCCGCAACGCCGTCAACCGCGTCGACCATGACCCCGCCTTCGACCTTCAGTTCACGCCTTTTGGCGTCCGCCAGATCCGACACCACCATTCCGATCGCGTTCGGCGGCACTTCTTTGTCTTTGCCGGGCGCCGGGGCGGCGCGCCCGGGCCGCTGGGCTACGCGATCCGGCTCCATCTCGCCCAACGTCAGGGAAAGCTCACGTGCAGCGCCGTTGCGCCAGACCTGCACCGCGACTTTCTGGCCGGGCTTGGTGTTGCCAACAATGCGCGGCAGGTCCGTGTGCTTTTCCACCGGTTTGCCATCGAAGCGCAGGATGACGTCGCCTTCCTTGAGCCCGGCCTTCTCGGCCGCAGTATTGGGCAACACCTTTTCAACCACCGCCCCGGCCGGTGCCTTCAAACCTAGCGATTCCGCGACGTCCTTGGTAACTGCGCCCGGCTGCACGCCAAGGAAACCGCGCGTTACCCGGCCACTGGCAACCAACTGGTCGCCGACGCGCATCGCCTCGTCGATCGGAATGGCGAACGAGATGCCTTGGTACCCACCGGAGCGGCTGTAAATCATCGAGTTGATGCCGACAACTTCGCCGCGCATGTTGATCAACGGGCCGCCCGAGTTGCCGGGATTGATTGCAACGTCAGTCTGGATAAAGGGCACGTACTCGCCGGTGTCACGTCCCTTGGCGCTGACGATCCCAGCGGTCACGGTATTGTCCAGGTCATACGGGGAACCGATGGCCATGACCCACTCACCCACGC